>Ga0187893_10007165_pt1 | contig 18500 bp, 18 predicted proteins | sample MA1701074metaG_FD_139574 | JGI IMG/M metagenome (GOLD analysis project Ga0187893, IMG submission 139574) | White microbial mat communities from a basaltic lava cave in the Kipuka Kanohina Cave System on the Island of Hawaii, USA - MA170107-4 metaG ... | reverse complement strand
CTTGTGGCAAGCCGCTTGTATTCCGTTAATGATTCACAGTACGATTGCATAAAAAATTTTGCTGATGCGAAAATGTTTTTTATGTGATTTAAAAGCAGCCAAAGTTAAGCAAACTATGCCGGAAGAGACCTTTAAACAAGTCAAGGGAACTATATGACTTTAACATCATTAACAACTTATTTGCCACTGGTGAATTTTTTATTGCTAAAACCGGCCAATGAATTAATTTCAGAAAAACATGTTTATGAGAAAGTTTATTTCATTGTTTGTATTCATTTTGGCCGCAGGGCAATTATCTGCGCAGCAAAACAACATTCAAAAACACAAATGGCATTGGCGAAATGATCAGGATACATCAGCCGGGTATGCGCAGGTAGTGAAAGTAGATAATGTGTTGTATATATCCGGAACTGTTTCCACGGAAATCACACCGGAAGGAATCAAAAGAGTTTATTCTGCACTGGAAAGATCGCTGCAGCAATTTGGCGCTACGTTTCAAAATGTAGTAAAAGAAAATCTTTATACAACGGACATTGAAACGATGAAGAAATACAACGACGCAAGAAAAGTTTTTTACAAAGGCGATTTCCCCGCTGCCACCTGGGTACAGATCAGCCGGTTGTTTATGCCAGATGCAAAACTGGAAGTGGAGATAATTGCGCATTTACCAAAATAACAAATCAATCTTTCGCCCAATAATCAAAAACTACTACTTTATCAAGATAGGGCTTTAGCACAGCGCCGAATGCCTTATGTGCGGGATGAGGTAAATAAGCATCCCTGCCTTTTTCATTTTCAAAACTGAGAAAGAAACAATGCGTCAGTCCCTGGTTTAGATTTTCAGGACTATTGTTGATGCCCCATTCAAAATCTTTTATCTCCCTTATTTGAGATGGCAATTTGCGAAACGCATCTTCTACCTGCTTCACCTGTTCCGATGTAGCATTGTCCTTGAATTTAAACAAAACAACGTGTCTGAGCATTTTTGTGTCTTTATGATTTGCTGAAACGATAATTGTTGCAATAATAAAGATGAAGATGATACCAATGATCTTTTTCATTTTTGAAGATTTGATGAAACATTTTCTCAAAAATAAGGCATAACAAAAAGACCCCGCTGAAGCGGGGCCATTTCAAAAGACTAAAACAAAAAATCACAAAGGCATCTTCACCACATTGATCACCTTTTGCAACGATTTATTTTGTAAACGGATAAAATAAACTCCCGACGAAAGTCCGTCGTTGTAGATATCAAGATTATAAGTGCCGGCAACATACTCCTGGCTGGTTAATACTTTTACCACACGACCCAAGGTATCTATCTGCTGAATCATAGTATGACCACCATTGGTAGAAAATTGTATAGTTGCATTGATAGCATACGGATTGGGCCACATTTTCAACAATAACTGTTCAGACTGGTTGTTTGTATCGTCCGGCGTATCAGGTACACCACAAGGACCGGTGATCAAGGGCAGTGATTGATAATTTTTCAACATGATATTATCCAGCACCGGTTGTGTTACACAAAACCATTGTTCCAATACAGATGCATATACACTCCTGAAATCATACTGGAAGGGGATGTTGTTCACCACTTGTATATCGGCAGGAATATCGGGGCTGTTTCCCAATATTCCTTTCTTTGCATTTTTACCAAAAAGAATCAGCGGTGCAGCAGCGCCGTGATCGGTTCCCAGGCTTGCATTGGACTTAATACGCCGTCCAAACTCTGAAAACGTCATTCCCATCACCCGGTCATCCAATTGCATCATTTCAAGATCCTGCTGAAAAGCAGCGATGCCCGATGAAAGATCCTTCATCAGCCTGGCATGATTTCCCGTTGTAGTATCACTTGCATTCACCTGTTTTTTATGAGTATCAAACATACCCATAGAAACAGTATATACTCTTGTTTTTAATCCGCCTTTGATCAAACGGGCAACAATCTTTAATTGATCTGCCAGATCGTTTTCATTGGGATAAGTAGCCAGCGTCGCTGATCTGCGATATGCAGCACGAATAATGTCTGAATAAATTTTTGTTTTCTCCGATACCACCCGCAAAAATTTTAATTCCTTATTGGCAGGAGCAGAGTTGAGTGGATAATCAGAAAACGGGTTAACAAACGAATAAATATTTTCAGGATCAGTAATAGATAAACCCATCGAATAAATAGAGCCTTGCACAGTCAGCGTAGGCACACTGCTTATTTGAATAGCCAGCGGATCGGGCATTTCATCACTGGGAAAAGCGTCAGGATAACCGGGATATTCATTTTCAAGATAACGACCCATCCATCCTGTTTTTACTCTTTCCCTTCTGTCCTCTGTAGTATCTCCACTGTTCCATATATCGGTAGCTCTGAAATGCGAGAAGTTTGGATTATCATAGCCCACCGACTGTACAATATTCATTTTTCCTTCATTATACATTGTTTGCAATGCAGTCATCGCCGGGTGAAGGCCTGATCTGTCAGTACCATCCAATCGCAGCACTTTACTTTGCGGAATGGCAACATTGGTTCTTGCATTGTAGTAGTTGGCATACACATCAAGCGGTATCACCATGTTCAACCCGTCATTGCCACCGCCCAACTGTATCAATACAAACACATGATCCGTATCGGCATAGGTTCTTTCCAGCATAGATGCCAATGCACTTTGCGAAGCTCCATAAGCAGTAAACGAAAAACCGTTTATCAATCCCGGTAGTGTAACGGCTGCAGGTACGGTGTTGCGTAAAAATTTTCTTCTATTCATATTTCTGATTTCATAGGTTATAGATCGTAACGACAATTATTTTTATTTACCGGACTGCATTGCTACTACCGGCTTCCGTTGCGTCGCACTCTTCATCGTTCTGTTCTCTGTTCAGCATTTTCGAAGAGTTTTTATTTTGTAACCCTCTGCGAAAAGCGAGGGCTGTGCTAAGCAAGTCCCCTTTAGGGGATTTAGGGGTTTCAACACAAATGAAACTCCGGCAAATTCATTAAGAACTTAAACATTTCCTGCAATGCGGGATTGATCACAGCATTGTTATTACTGTTCCATGCATTTGTCCATATCGTATTATCAGTTGTATTATTCAGCAGAAAACGCCTTTTCACATAATTCTTCGAATTTGTTGATAATGGATATCGAAGCATTAATGCAGTTACATCATTTACCAGTTGATCAGGATCTGCTGGATTTGTCGAATAAGATGCAAAGGCTTTCAGGTCAAGCACAGAATCATTGATAAGCCCATTCGTAAAATTGGCCCGCCTGGGCAATGAATTACTGTTTACCCAAAGCTCGTAATGCATCGGCTCCTGGTAATACGATGGCCAGCCTGATACATCAGGCGGTTGAAACAACTCCTGCTGCATATCGGCAGCATTTTGATAAATGGAATTGAACAAAGGGTATCCATTTGTGTAATCCGTATAAGGCGGAAAGCTGACATTAAATTCTCTTAATGTACCAACAATAATATCAAATGGGCTTTTGATATAACAAGCCTGGCTGATCGTATCAAAAAAATGTTCGCTTTTCAGCAAAGCGGACAAAGCCGGTTTTATTTCATAATTATTGCTCCGAAGAATATCAGCCATCGGAATGATCACTTCCGATTCAACTATATCATCAATTTCATAATACACGAACCATTTATACAGCTTGCGACAAATAAATCTCGATGCTTCTGTTGTATTGAACAGCATGTTGATCAGCGCATCCAGTTCCTGTGTGCCATTGCTGCTACCGCTAATCGTTGTGTTGTTATAAAATGAAGAAAAAGATTTTGACCCCATATCGTGTGCGCCTGAATCAAAATAGGAATTGAGGGGGTCATCATTGATGCGCCAGCCTGTTAATACTCTTGCTGCAGCTATCACATCATCTTCTGTGTATAATGAATCAGGTCCCTTGCCAATTGCAAATAATTCCTGCAATTCACGGGCATAGTTTTCATCCGGCGCCTGTTTTGAATTCAAATAACCATTCAAATGGATCAGCATAGCCGGATCAATCGTTACTTCTCTCACCAGGGTTTTAAAATTGCCCATTACGTTTGACCGAAGAAGATTGTGATGACGATATAAGAATTGTGAATTATCTATTTCACTTACTTGTACAGAAAAATGATGGTGCCAGAACAAAACCATTTTTTCCTGTATGCTTCTGCCTTGATTGATGATAAGACCGGCCCACCATTTCCGCAAGCTATCAACACGATAACGGTTGATGGCTCCTCTTACATCAGGATGGCTTGTCATGTTGGAGTCATTTATCCATGTTTGACCAATAGCTACTCCCAGGTCATCACGCATTACATTTTCATCATCCTCTATTAAACCATAATCTCTAACCGGTGGAGAAGGAATAGTTATCGAATTCAATAGTTCATCAACAGCGGCATTGGGGGATAAAGTGAGAAAATGATCAATGTCGGCTTTCTTAGCGCCAAACATAGTTCGCTTTAATAAATGAGACGCTTCATTCACCGTCCAGCTTCCTGCATACGGCGTAAGCCCGGCAAAAAACTGTTGTGATTTTTTTACCGTTTTTTCTGCTGTTGAAAAACGTTTCTTTGTTAACGTAAAAAATTCTCTTCTGTCCATGTTTCCAAGGTTTGAAGTTTAAGGTTGTTTTTATCAATTCTTAAACTTGTGAACATATCATCGTATCAGTGTAAACGTTCCTTTTTGCTGATGCGTTTTATTTTGTATGTCTTTATACTCGATCACGTAAATAAATACACTGGAAGGCTGCATCACTCCTTTATATCTTCCATCCCATCGCTGGCCGATCGCCGAACTTTTGAAAACAGTTTCGCCATTGCGATTGAATATTTGCAATCTGTAGTTATCCGGCACTTTTCCAATCGGACCGAAGAAATCATTTAAGCCATCGCCATTGGGAGTAAATGCTGTTGGTGTCATTACCACTGCATCATTCAATACTACTACGGTAAACCGGTCTGCTACCTGGCATCCATTCGGTAATGAATTAGTAGCTGTATAAATTGTAGTAACAGTTGGTGATGCAATTGGATCGGGACAATCAATACAGCTCAATGAAGCATCAGCATTCCATGTGATGTTACCATTACCATTTGAAAATATCTGTACGTTTTGCCCTGCAAATATTGTATCGGCTTTGCGGGTATCACTGAAAGTCCCGTTTAATAATACCGGAATATAATTAACCAATACAGAATCGTAGCCGCATGCATCCCTCAACGTATCCTGAACCGGTATATATCCATTGACGCTGCAAACGGCAGAGTCTTTATTCAACAGCTCAGGAATTTTTAATTTGATAATCGCAAAATCAGTTTCACCCAATGATTCAGTAAAATCGCCATCATCAGATTCTGAATCACCAGCGAGATAATATTCGTTTAAAACCGGGTCATGTATCATATATCGAAGATGATCGCTGCTGCCGCCGCCCCAGTTTTGTTTCCAAACCAGTTTTCCTTGCGCATCTAATTTTACTGTCCAGTAATCACCTTCACCCAATGCATTCGTAACATCGCCATCATCAGAATAAGAAATACCGCCAATGATATAACTGCTGTCTTCATCGGTAATAATAGCATTGGCATAATCGGCTTCTGATCCACCTAATACTTTTTGCCAATTCAGTTTTCCATTTTGATCTACATTCATCACCCAATAATCCTGGCTACCTTTGGCGCCACTTACATCGCCGTCATTTGAAGTGGTATAACCGGCTAATGTTAATGAGCCATCAGCACCTTTGGTCATCGAATAGGCAACATCATTCTGCGAACCGCCATAAATTTTGCTGAATATCTTATTACCATTTGCATCAAGTGCCAGCAGCCACACATCATAGTTTTGCTGGCTTGGAGGAATATCACCATCTACTGAATTGGTAAAGCCGGCGAGGTAAGTTTTGCCATTGATAATTTCTATATCAAATAATTCTTCATTCTTACTGCCGCCAAAACATTTTGTCCATTGTACAGCGCCGGCTGCATTTATTTTTATCAAGACACCATCAGTAAAACCGCCGGTTCCATGATTGCCATGAATATTTCCATCATTGGATGAAGAAGAAGCTGCGATAAGATAACCGCCATCATTGGTTGGCTCAATATGATTACCTATATCTAATCCACTGCCGCCAAGTCTTTTTTGCCAAACAAGCGTACCTGCAGCAGTTAGTTTAAGCAGCCAAATATCTTTTGTACCGCCAAAGCCTGCGACTACTCCGCCATCGGTTGAATTGGTTTCACCTAATAAAAGATACCCGCCATCCGAAGTTTGTACAATGTCTCTTGCACTTTCATAACCTGTGCCACCGAATGATTGTTCCCATTGTATCGTACCGCAACGATCCAGTTTAGCCACCCACAGATCCCAGTATTCTCTTGGTGCATGCGGATTGATATCACCGTCTTTTGAATCGGTATAACCGGCAACCACTGTTCCACCATCGGCAGTAAACTTTATGACAAAGGGAATATCAACATTGGAACCGCCATAATGTTTCGTCCATTGCACAGGCGGTAAAGAAGTTTGTGCAGCAAGACCGGCATACATCAATATGCCGATACACAATAAGCAGATGAAATGGTAGTTGATTCTCACAGGCCGTCGGTTATTTCATAGAATAAAAGACGGATAGCAGATTGCAAGTATTATGCTAAACTCATATTCATTAGTATATGTTTTCCCTATGAAGCGGATGTATTTTTACTCAGGATTTTTTCAATCTAACTTCAAATTTTATTGAGCTCCTGTCAGCACATATTTTTGAAAATAAGCACAGGCTTGTTGCAAACCACATTCCCTGCACTTTGGCGTTCGTGCAATGCAGATATAACGGCCATGCAGTATCAGCCAATGATGCGCCTTATGTATTAATTCTTCAGGAAGGTTTTTTATCAGCTCTTTTTCCACTGCCAAAGGTGTAGATGCTGATTGAGGCACTAATCCTATTCTTTTGCTAACCCTGAACACATGCGTATCCACAGCCATATTGGGTTGTTTGTCTATTACTGATGTGATGACATTAGCTGTTTTTCTTCCTACACCCGGCAGTTCTATCAACTCTTCAACGGTCATTGGAATTTGTCCTTTAAATTTTTCCACTACCATTTTCGCCATTCCAATGAGATGCTTTGTTTTATTGTTAGGATAAGAAATGCTTTTGATAAAAGGGAATAGTTTATCAAAGTTTGTTTGGCTCAATGATTTTATATCAGGATATTTTTCAAAAATGGCAGGGGTAGTCATGTTCACCCGTTTATCTGTGCATTGTGCAGAAAGAATAACGGCAACAAGCAATTGATAAGGGCTGTCATAGATTAGTTCCGTTTCGGCTTCGGGGGTATGTGTTTCAAAATAATCAATGACGAATTGATAACGTTCTTTGCGGGTCATGGTGTGCAAAGCTAAGAGGTGAAAGAGAAAAGGAGGAAAAGAGGAGAGATTAATCTTCGGCTCTTTTTCTCCCCTTTATGTTATTCTCTGTATTTTCTCCTATGCCTCTTTTTCTCCTTTTTACTCTTAGCAATTTCTCCGTTATACTCTTAAGCAAAAAAAAGCATCTACCTGCGGCAGATGCTGAATTAATTCAGGAAGCAGAAGATTTTATACTACTTCCGAAGATTTTTCACGGGCATAATTCAGAATGTTTAAAATCACCTCGGTGCGTGGGGTTTCATGGATTTGGTCAAGCCTTAGCATAGATGTTTTTAAAACAGCCAGTTTTTCCCGTAGTGTCCAGTCCAGTTTTAGCCCTTGCTCGATAGCAGCGGTCAACTGGTGAGAACTTTCTTTGTACAAATACAACAAAAGATCCTCGGGGGTAAATTTTGTCATTCGCAAACCATTAATGTCCTAAAAAAGTGAGATCCAGAAAATATATGTCCGGATTAATAACGGAGATTTAATGGTGTTATTGTGCGGAAGCCTGCTCGTCCTGCTTTTCGGCCGGTTCAGGGATCAAAAACAGGTCTTCATTATCCCGTTTCATCAGGTATTTCTCCCGTGCATATTTTTCCAAAGTGCCGGGGTTCGACTTAAGTTGCTCTAACTCTTTACGTTCGGAAGCTATTTGATCCGTATAATATTGCTTGCTTTCCTGTAGGTCTTTCAGTTGCCTGTTGCGGGCCGATTGGGTGAAAACATCATTTTTATCAAAGAAAAGCATGATGGCTGCAAATACTGCAATAGCGATCACATATTTATTCTTCAGCCAGGCGGGGATATGGGTTAGTAGTTTCATGATAAGTATCGAATGACCCAATAAAGTTAATCCTTTTCACTTTCAGCAATCAACTGCAATAACTTTTCTTTTTTAACAGGCCACTCATCATCAATAATACTGAAGATAACAGTGTCTTTAAGCGATCCATCGTTTCTGTAGCCATGTTTTCTCAAAACACCTTCTTTAACACCGCCTATTCTCTCAACAGCTTTTTGTGATCTTATATTTTGACTCGCCACATTAAATTGAACACGGTTGAAATGAAGCTCTTCAAATGCATATTTCAATAAAAGCAGTTTACATTCCTTGTTATAAATCTTTCCCCAAATTTCAGGAACATACCAGGTGTAACCTATTTCTAATCGCTTGTCCTTTTCATCAATATTGGCATAGCGGGTCATGCCAATGATTTCATCGTTTGAAATGTTGTATATAACGAAAGTTTGCTGACCGCCGATGGCCGTATTATCCATGGCAGTTGAAAAGTATTGATCAAACTGCCTGTCAAAAGTTTCATTCAATAAAAGGCCCCGATTAAACTCCCATATCCTTTCATCAGTGGCAAGGTGCTGTAAAGCATCCTTATGTTTCCAGTCCAATTTTTCCAGGTAAACATAAGAGCCTCTCAATTTTGTTACATCAATTTCCATGCTTTGATGGTAAGGATATGGGATAGTATGTTTGAGTGGATTCTTTCTATTTACCAAACTTGATTTTACCTTTTGGATAAATAGCGCTGCTGCCTAATTGTTCTTCAATTCTTATCAGTTGATTGTATTTGGCTATCCTGTCAGTACGTGAAGCAGAACCGGTTTTTATCTGTCCGCAATTTAATGCAACAGCCAGGTCAGCAATAGTAGTATCTTCTGTTTCGCCACTTCTATGGCTCATGATGGTATTGTATCCATTATGCTGCGCCAGTGTTACTGCATTGATCGTTTCTGTTACGGTACCAATCTGATTTACTTTCACAAGCAAACCATTGGCAATCCCTTTATCAATACCCTGCTGAAGGCGAAGTACATTTGTTACAAACAGATCATCGCCTACCAATTGACATTTGCTACCGATAGCCTTTGTAAGATCAGCCCATCCATTCCAGTCATCTTCAGCCATACCATCTTCAATAGAAACGATTGGATATTGTTTCACCCATTTTTCCCAAAACTTCACCAATTGATCGCTGCTAAGTTGCTTGCCATCGCTTTTATGAAATACATATTTTTTCTTTTTGGCATCCCACAGTTCTGTATTGGCGGCGTCCATTGCAATAACAATTTGCGAACCGGCTTTATAACCTGATGCCTGTATAGCTTCCATTACGGTATCAATAGCTTCTTCATTGCTTTGGATATTGGGAGCAAAACCACCTTCATCACCCACATTAGTGCTGAATCCTTTTTTCTTCAATACAGATTTCAGCGTATGGAAAATTTCTACACCCCAACGCAAACCTTCACTAAAACTTGGCGCACCTACAGGCATGATCATGAATTCCTGGAAATCTATTTTGTTATCAGCATGAGCACCACCATTCAGGATATTCATCATTGGAATGGGCAATGTTTTGGCATTGGTACCACCGATATAACGATAAAGGGGCAGTGATGCTTCTTCAGCTGCAGCTTTGGCAACGGCCATGCTTACTGCCAGCAAAGCGTTGGCGCCAAGTTTGGCTTTATTGGGGGTTCCATCCAGATCCAACATCAGTGCGTCAATGCCTGTCTGATCTGCCACATCCTGTCCAAGCAAAGCGGGAGCAACAACGGAATTTACATTCTTAACAGCTTTCAGCACTCCTTTACCCACATATTGTTTTTTGTCGCCGTCTCTCAACTCCACGGCCTCGTGTGCACCGGTACTGGCGCCACTTGGTACTGCCGCACGACCTACTGCGCCTTCGTCTGTTATTACATCTACTTCTACGGTTGGATTACCGCGGCTGTCTAATATTTGTCTGGCAAAAACTTCAGAAATGTAACTCATGATCTAGTTGGTTTTGTTAATACTTGGAATTTGGTATTTTTAAGTGGATGCAAATGTAATCAACTTTGGTATGTCGGCGATTTTAGCGGCGAAAACTTTGGAAGAACTATTGGCCTTTTGCATGGTTGCGATCAATATTTTAAAGCCTTTTCCGTTTAATGCAGTTCGAAGCTTCCAATGATATTGATAAGATATTTGTTACCTGCATCTTTCCACCATTCCATATTGCCATTTGCAAATCTTATGGCATAGTTGTTATTGTAGCGGAGCATATCAGAATCATCCGGCAGCCAGAGACCTATCTTATAGTGACCCGGCATCAGCGTGTTGCTTAACTCAATATTTTGATTGATAGCATAACTGCGGTTTCCAGTTGCATGAGCCGGCAACCACTGTATCGGATCTGCGTCAACAGGAAATTCATAAACCTGGTTGTTTTCATTGATCAATACGAGATAAACGGGTCTTTTGTTTATAACCGGAGCAAACCCATAATTTTTGAGATCAATTGAAAAATTAGCTGTCTGTCCTCTCGTTGCTGATTTGGGTATTGTTGCTCTGATCAGTTTCAGCCGATAGCCAAGATGATCCCGAATATATTCATAAGCAGTCCTGGATACATTTCCTCCACTTTGATCCATAAAATAATCATCATCTATAGGTATCGGGGCATTGACAAATTGCTTTCGTGATACATACTGATTTTTCCAGGCTGCGATATTTATCGGGTAGTTATGAACAACACTAAAGCTGCTATATACATGTGCTTTCATTCTTTTAATTGCGTGCCATCCGCCCTGGTTTCCGTATGCAATTTGGTTAAAGCAGCCATAGTCATTGCCGTGATAGGGCATTTCTCCATCCACCACTGTTGAAACTCCTTCTTTTTGTACCATAAAATAATCGGCATCGGGCCAGCGATAATCCCAATGTGAATTGGGGCCGTGATCTAAAACAAAATAGGAATTATGAAATCCTATCCTGTTGTACTCTTCAGTACTTAACGCCGGATAATAATTGGGACTTTGGGTGGATATTCGGATAATACCCGACGCATTGGCTTTATAGATAGTTTCTCTAACCTGCACCCTTCTGCTTTGCGGAATGTTTTGCAAAATATCTCTCAAAACAATCTTTTTTAACACGGCAGAATTGTCCAAACCTGAATGATGCCATTCACCCCACAATCCCAGGAAGCCCGCCTGGAAGACAAAAATCAACGATTCATTTTTTTTCAAAAATGAATTAAGCTGAAGCAGGTGTTTTTTAATGTCACCATAAGTTTCATACCGGCAGCTTTCATTGTAGCGATAGGCAAAAAGAAGAATTATTTTATAACCGGCTTTTTCTATTCCGTCAAAAATGATTTGCATATTGCTCAACGCCTTTTCGGGAAGATCAGTGCCCAGGTAATCGGTCAAATAGAAATAAACTTGTGTCAGCTTTACTTTTTCCGCATAAAGAGATTCATCGTTTTGAATAATGGAAAGAAGATTGTTTTTATAATTGAATCCGAAATAAGGATTGGAAAGATCAGATGCTTTGATCATGTGTTCTGTTCGTAAGCCCCTTTCGGGGTTCGGTAGTGGTTTTCTTCCGTTAATATCATCCGGCCGTATGCCGCGAAAAGAAATGATTTGGCAAGTATCGCAGGAAACAAAAGCAGCCATGCTCATCAATGCCATATTTGAGTTTTCGGCAGTTGAAAAGCTCCTGGTTTCTTTTTTACAGGCAATAAAAGCAACCAGGCCGGCAAGCAAGGATGCTACTAATCTTTTGATGATTGTGGTTAATAACGTTCATACCTAATTTACGAAAAAATCTGCTCAGTTTAAGCAGGATTATTTGCCAGGGTCAATGAACGGAATACGTCTTCCAGGTTGGAAATTTCACTTTGAAGGGAAATAATATTGAGGCTATTGTTCAATGCAAATTCAAGTATTTGTTTCTTCAAATTTTCAGGATCACCGGTCTCAAATTGCCAGGTACGATCACTTATCATTTTAAATTTGGTTCCAAACCGGTTTGTCATTGTTTCACTGGTCAAATTTTCTTTCAGTTCCAGCGTTACTTTGGTTTGATCACTGCTTCCTTTTCGCAAATTGCTCAATGTATCATCAGCCACCAGTTCCCCATTATTGATAATGATAACCCTGTCGCAAATAGCTTCTACTTCCTGCAGAATATGAGAAGAAAATAAAACAGTTTTATTTTGTCCCTGCTGTTTGATCACTTCTCTTATTTCAACAATTTGGTTGGGATCAAGTCCTGAGGTTGGTTCATCCAGTATCAGTACTTCGGGATCATGTACAAGGGCCGCAGCCAATCCAACTCTTTGTTTGTATCCTTTCGATAACTGCCCTATTTTCTTTTTGCTTTCTGTTTTCAATCCTACCGTCTCTATCGCTTTGTCTATTGCCTGTTGCCTGTTGCTTATTGCATGCACTTCGGCCACAAATCCCAAATACTCCTTCACATACATATCATAATACAAAGCATTCAGTTCGGGCAGATAACCGATCTTCTTTTTTGTTTGCAACGGATTTTCTGCAACATTCACATCACAAACAAATGCTTCACCATTCGTTGGTTGCAAATACCCGGTGATTATCTTCATAGTAGTTGACTTACCTGCACCATTGGGCCCGAGGAAACCAGCGATCTCACCTTTATTTACTTTAAAAGAAATATTATTTACGGCTTTTTGTTCGCCATACTCTTTGAGAAGGTTTTTTACTTCAATAGACATGCAACGAAGTTAGTGTGCAAATGAGAAAATATGCAAATGTGCAAAATCGTAATAGATTGAAAATATCGTTTTAACATTAGTCAGCACATCAAAGATCATGAAACTCATAAAGCGGATCAATATCCGTTCCCGCTTTCATTTCTATGATGGAGTCTATAATACCGTCGCTAAGATCGTACACCCATCCATGCAGGTCGGGCCGATGTTCACTGTTCCATGCCTTTTGAATGATGGCCGTTTTTGCAAGATTCAAAACTTGTTCTTTTACATTTAACTCTACCATTCGGTTTACCTTTTTGTCCTCATCAGAGATATTCTCCAGTTCTTTTCGGTGAATGCGATAAATGTCTTTAATATTGCGAAGCCACATGTTCAGCACCTGGTTGAAATCAGCATTAGACATAGCGGCTTTTATGCCGCCGCATCCATAATGCCCGCATACTATTACATGTTTTATTTTTAAATGATTTACGGCGTAATCCAAAACGCTCATCAGGTTCACATCTGTATTTACGACAAGGTTGGCCACGTTGCGGTGAATGAATATTTCACCAGGCTCTGTTTGTGTGATCTGATCAGGCGGCACACGGCTATCGCTGCAGCCGATCCACAAAAACTCCGGTGTCTGAACATGAAGAAGCTTTTTAAAAAAATCGGGATTCTCAGCCATTTTCCTGGCTGCCCAATCTTTATTGTCGTTTAGCAATACTTCGTATGATTTCATATAAAACCAGTTGCCGGGCAAAAATAGTTGTTAAATCACCTGAAAAAATAAATGACTGTTAGTATGAGAAAAAAAATAGCCTGTTGTCAAACAATTTAAGCGGCAACCCGTTAAAGTTTCTTTTCAAGCCAATTGGCAAAATTTATGTTTGTACGATGCAGCCTAAATTAATGGTCATGTGAATGCAATAATAAAAATTTCATACACATTATTGCAGCATTGGTTTGGCTAAAAAAATGTAATGGCTTATTTTGCAGCACGCAAAAATGAAAAAGACCCGAAGAACATATAATAAGTTTCAATTAGCTTCGTCTGTTTTCATGATCATGGCTTTGCTATGGCTTACAATGAGTGCTCCATTTGTATATGCAGGCCAGCAGTTGCAGGCTAAGTATAATGCAGCCAAAGCAAGTACACCTCTTGCCGGCAACGAAGAAGAAACCGCCAATCCTTTCGGCAATACAACTGAGGAAAAATCTCCCGGCAGCACTTCTTTTTCTGAAGAGTTTCTTCACGACCATCACAAAGCTGAATACTTCTTTTTTATATCAGCAAAGTATCATAAAGCTGAGAATTCTGATACCTATACCGCTTTCCATGGCGAACTTTTAGTTCCACCGCCAAACCTTGCATAGTTGAATCTGATTACGATTGCCTTTGCTGTGGCTTAACTATAAGCCCATTCCCCATTTTTTTAAACAAATTTTTGTACTGCCATAGTGTTGCTACGCAATGGCCATTAAATATTTTATACAATGAGAAAGCACTCAAAAGAATTTCTGCAAAATCTTACGCCTTACCAGGGATATGAAATACTGGTAGAAGGAAACAAGCGGTTCATCAATAACCTTAAATCGGACCATGATCATCTTGAAATGATCAATGAAACAAGAGAAGGCCAATATCCATTTGCAGTGATATTGAGCTGCATGGATTCACGTACATCGGTTGAATTAATATTTGACCAGGGGCTTGGCGATCTGTTCAGCATTCGCATTGCCGGCAATATTGTAAATGATGATATACTGGCCAGCATTGAATACGCCGTGAAATATGTGGGTTCAAAAGTATTGATGGTGCTGGGACATACCGAATGCGGCGCTATCAAAAGTGCAAAACAGGGAGTAACCGACGGGCATATCACATCTCTGCTGGAAAGAATACAACCTTCTATCAGCAAGGCCATGTTAAAAAGCGACGGGGATCACCTGTTTGATGACAATGTAGCCTATGCAAATGTTGAAAACAGCCTTGAGCAAATACTTACACGCAGCGAGATAGTAAAAGATATGTTTAAGAAAGGACAAATTGGTCTTGTTGGCGGCGTATATAATATCAAAACAGGCCAGGTTGATTTCTTTAAAAATTTCACCAAAAAAGAAAAGAAGATAAACATTCAGCCAGTGCAGAAAGCAAAGCATTGATGAGTGAATAAAATTTATAAAAAATTAAATAAATAAAGGATGAAACTAAATACAAAGTTCCTGAAGACAGATATGCTCTCTGGCCTGGTAGTATTCTTAGTGGCATTACCACTTTGTTTGGGAATAGCGGTGGCCAGCGGGGCTCCGCCTTTTGCAGGAATCATTACCGGTATTTTAGGAGGTATAATTGCAGGTATACTGAGTAGTTCAAATGTCAGTGTATCCGGCCCGGCAGCAGGGCTTATCGCTATCGTGGTTGCAGCCATAACAGATCTGGGGTTTGAAACCTTTTTGTTAGCTGTATTCCTGGCCGGTGCGTTTCAATTGCTGCTTGGGTTTATAAAGGCAGGTACTATCTCCAGTTATTTTCCTTCCGGTGTTATCGAAGGTATGTTAACGGCTATCGGTATTATTATCATTAAAAAAGAAATACCGCATGCTATTGGTTATGATAAGGCGCATGAAGGTGATTTTTATTCCTATCAACTGATGGACCCCACCGACAAAGGTTGGTTCAATGAAATAGTTCATTCTTTTAATTATGCTCACACAGGAGCTATCATTGTTACCATTGTCTCATTGATCATTTTAATAGCTTTTAATAAAGTTCCTGCTCTTAAGAAAATAAAGGTATTGCCCGGAGCATTGGTGGTGGTAATTGCAGGCATTTTGATCAACGAACTGTTTAAAGTGATCAGCCCTTCCTTGGTTATTTCAGGCGAGCATCTCGTAAAACTGCCAACGGCTTCATCCGTCGGTGAATTTTTTGGGCAATTCAGTTTTCCTGATTTTTCAGGATTGACTAATCCTGCTGTATGGGTTACTGCGGCAACTATTGCAGCAGTGGCAAGTATAGAAACGCTTCTTTGCCTGGAAGCAGGTGATAAAATGGACCCGATGAAAAGATTTTCCAGCGCCAATACCGAATTAAAAGCTCAAGGCATTGGAAACGTACTATCAGGTTTATTAGGTGGTTTGCCCATGACATCGGTAATTGTAAGAACAACTGCTAATATAAATGCGGGAGCAAAGACAAAACTTTCAGCCATCTTTCATGGCATCTTTCTGCTGATTGCTGTGATTTCTATACCGGCATTGCTTAACAAAATGCCCATGGCCTGCCTTGCTGCTATTTTAATCATGATCGGATTAAAACTTGCAAGCCCCAAAGTGTTTAAGCACATGTGGAAGTCAGGCAAATACCAGTTCGTTCCTTTTATTGTTACGGTAATAGCAGTTGTGCTAACTGATTTATTAAAAGGAGTAGGAATTGGATTGGCAGTAAGTATATTTTTCATTTTGAAAGGAAACATGAGGCTGGCTTACTTCTTTAAAAAACAGGAACACCATGAAGGCGAAGTAATTCATATTGACCTGGCACAGGAAGTTTCTTTTTTAAATAAAGCAGCAATTAAACAAACACTTGCCCACCTGCCGCCAAACAGCAAGGTAGTAATTGACGCAGGCAGCACCGTGTACATAGATTATGATGTGCTGGAGATGATCCGCGACTTTCTCAACTATGGTTCAAAAGATAAAAACATCTCAGTGCGACTAAAGAATTTTAAACCGGCGTACAAAATGGAAGATGCTGTACATGTTCATTCTGAAGTGAATGGCTGGGCTGATAATGGTGAATTGCTGAAAAAAGAAAAAGTGGTGATGAGTGAAAATAATTAACATCAAAAACAGGTTGTCTGCAAACAGAGTATAGTCAGTCTTCCACCTCCGACGAACTTTCCGGAAGATGGCTGTACTCATTTTTCCATGCATACCAGCCAAAGATCATGAGCCCAATTGCAATAGGAGTAAAGATGGTGATAATGATGATCCAGATCACAGGATTGTTAATATCTTTTGTGCCTGCAGTATCAATATTAGCAAGGGCGCCTGCTACTAAAAAATAAATAACAACCGGCGCCAGAAGCAGCCAAATGAGACCGAGATATTTTTTAAGAGAGTTCATTTGTTATAAAAGTTTGAGATAATTTTTTTCAAGAAAAAAATATCTATGTGCTATTTTTTTCTTTTTGCTTCTTTTAATACTTTCTTTTCTTCTCCTTCTAAATGTCGCTGTACTTTCTTTATATCTTCCGCCGGCGGCAGTGATTCGGGTTTGACTCCTCGTTCTTTGAGCATCTTCCTTACTGCCAGATTGTTGTCAACATGCTCTTTTGTTATTTGATCTTCACCTTTCAAGTCCTTCTCGGTTACATTGTGGCTGGTTAGTTCTGTTGCAAAATCTTTGGCTTTAATGGTAAGCGTCGGAAGGAAATCTGCCAATGGACGGCCTTCGGGCACACTTAATTTTTTTTTTATGTCATTGGTAGAAAAACCGCCAAACAAAGCCTGGTCACCTTTGCTTCGAATAATGGCAAATCCTTTATCATCCACGCCTCTTTCGTAAATAATGCCCGATAATTTTTTCTCTGATCTGGAAAGCTTTTCCCTGGCACTAACTCTTACCACATCAAGCAATCGCTTTTCGATGATCTCCTGCTTTCGGGTTTGAACGGCAAAGTAGGTTTGAGCAAATGCTATTTCGTTTTTTGTTGCATCGCCATTTTGTGCAATCAAGTAACAAGCATAACGTGTTAGGGCATAGTCAGTCACTTCTCGCTGAGCTCCTTTTGCTAAGTCTATCATTTTCCCGATTTCGGCAAAATGATCAGATACGTTACCTCCGGCATTCGCACATGCCTTTTTTGCCTTATCAATTACCTTTAGAAAATTATCCCACTTGGTGTAACCAAGAATTTCCAGAAGGTCCCGGGCACTCCAGCATTCAACATCTTTATACAAATAACAGGCATTTTCAAATTTTTCCAACAATTGTATAATTAATTCTTTTTTCATAGATGCAAGCTTCTTTATAACCGGCAAAATTTATTGTTAATCCATTACCTCTTTATCAATTCTATTACTGAGATAAATTGTACCAATAATCAAACACAAAGCAGCCACACCAATTGGGTACCACAAGCCCACCAATGGATCTTTGGGATAAGAAGTCGTCAGCAACAAACCAATAAAAGGAACCAGGCCTCCAAATACACCGTTGCCGATATGATAAGGTAAACTCATACTTGTGTACCTGATTTTTGTTGGAAAAAGTTCTACAAGAAATGCAGCGATAGGGCCATAGACCATTGTTACATATAATATCAATAAAAAAACAAGACCAATGAATTTCCAATATAGTGCTGTTGGCAAATGCTTATTTACATCAACAGAATTTTGGTTCGCTTTAATTATTTGTTCGGCAGTCGAAGTGCTAGATGTAAGCGTATCGGTTAGAATATTTGTGTATGAGATGCCATCTGTAGTTATGAATTGAGCATTTATTTTTAAGATAGTATCTGCCCCATCTATTTTTCTATCTATATTTT
>Ga0187893_10007164_pt1 | contig 18501 bp, 16 predicted proteins | sample MA1701074metaG_FD_139574 | JGI IMG/M metagenome (GOLD analysis project Ga0187893, IMG submission 139574) | White microbial mat communities from a basaltic lava cave in the Kipuka Kanohina Cave System on the Island of Hawaii, USA - MA170107-4 metaG ... | reverse complement strand
GGTCATTGAGAAGGCTATGCGCGGTTTCTGCGGGGTTTCGGTGCATCCCCAGAGCACCGCGGGATAGGACCGGTATACACTTCTCCCCCTGGCCGGCAAGCCTGCTTCGTCATCGGCCAAGAACCCGTAGGTGTCCTCCAGCCGACCGTCGCCAGATACAAAGCCAGCGTTTCGCAGCTCCGAAGGTCCTAACATGGGCGGTACACCTCTTGCCTCAACTATAGCCGTATGAGCCACATGATTCTAGTACCCTAAATGCCTTAGTTCCAGTGCGCACCTGCTCGCTGAGGCGTACTAGGAGACTAACCGTACTACTGACATGAGTGGCGGGAAGCTTTTTTCCCGTAGCAGGCACCATTAGTTTGGCCACCCACACCTAACTAAGGTATTCGCTCGGGTTTTTGCCTTCCGAAGGTAAAGTTTACGCCGGTTTCGACGATGAACAAGATGCAGTCACATTTCTAAAAAAGAGATTCTGCCCAGTTCCTACGGGAGGGAGCATGGCGAACGCGGACGACTTACAGAAAGACCTCGACAATCTGCGAGCAGCGGTACCGGAAGTAAGGGGTGTCGTTTTGGCCACGCACGACGGCCAGCCGATTGCACATTCCCTGCCGGAGGATGCGGACCCTAATCGAATTGCGGTGATTGCCGCCGCCGCCTCCAGCCTAGGCCGCAAAGCAATCGACACACTGAGCGTGGGTTCGCTCATCGAGATCAGCCTCAGCGGCAGCGACGGACAACTCTTCTTATACAACGCCGGTGGAAGGGCAGTGCTCGCCGTGATCGGGCCTAGCGGCGCCAACACAGGCCTGATTCACCTGGAAGCCAGGTGGGCCGCTCGCGAGATCGGCGAACGGTTGAATTGATCAGCCGGTAATCGGGTTCTTCAGCACGCCAATCCCTTCGATCTCGACCTCAACGGTATCTCCCGGCGACATTGCGGTTGTCGAACCCGGCGTCCCCGTGAAGATTACGTCCCCTGGCGTCAGGGTCACGAATTGACTAACAAAACTCACAATCGCCGGGCAGTCAAACAGCAAATCGCTGGTGGATTGCTTCTGCATCGTTTTACCGTTGAGGCGGGTCTCAAGCATTAGCTTCCCGTAATCGAGTCCACGGACGATGGCCGGTCCCATCGGTCCGAACGTATCGGCGCCTTTTGCCCGCCACCACTGCAAGTCCTTCTTGTCACCGTTCTGCCAATCGCGCTCGCTGACATCGTTGCCGCAAGTGACTCCGAAAATGCCATCGGCGGCCTGCTGGCGGGAGGCTCGGGAGAGTTTCTTGCCGATCACCACGACAATTTCTCCTTCGTAATGGACGTTCCTGGCGCCGGCCGGAATCCGAATCGGATCGCCAGGATTTTGAAGACAGGTAGTGGGCTTATAGAAAATCTCCGGCTGGGCCGGTGGAGTTCGATTTCCCAGGTGGCTTTTGTAGTTCAGGCCAACGGCGAGGACTTTCGGCGCGGCCACCGGATAGAGCAATTTCACTTCCGGCAGCCGGCGCCTGGTGGAGGTCACTTTGTAGGCGCCAAATAAATCGCCTTCAATGACCTGTAGCTGGTCGCCTTCCTGAATTGCCTGTGCGATCTGGCCACGGTAGTCAAATCGCACGAACCGCGTTACGCCGCCCGGCGCAGCCGCGGCGGCCATGGATCCAACCAAGGTTGCGTGAAAGGTTCTTCTTGTCGGCATGGGATTTCATTGATTGTGACACACCTGGCCGCACAAGGCGAATTTGCTTCCGCCCGCATTCGTCCGCTCACGTCTTAAGGCGGCGGCAACATCAACGGGGCATCCGCCAGCAGTGTCTCGGCCCGGGCGAGATCTTCAGGCCGGCCGACGTCCAACCAAGGCCGCTCCAAGGCGTGAATGCCGACAAGATGCCCCGCCGCGATCATCTGGCTAATGCCGCTGGTCAGCTCGTATTCGCCGCGCGCGGACAACGGAACCCGCTCGAGCCCGGAAAACAGCGTGGGCCGGCAGGCGTAGACGCCGGCGCTGTTCCAGCGCGTCGCGGAGGTACCGGGCGGCGGCTTTTCAACGATCCGCGTTACGCGCCCGGACTCGACATATACGGCCGCGCCGCTGCAAGGATCGTCCACGTCCTTCACGCCCAGCACTAACTGCGTTTCCCCCTTCAGCGTATTCATGAGCGCCCGGTAATCATCCGGCGCGCAGAGAATATCTCCGAAAGTGAGCAGGAAGGGTTCCGGGACGGCGAAATCGCGGCCGAGAAGAACGGCGCGGGCGGTCCCGTCGAGTATATGCTGCTCGCGGAACTGCAGAGGCAGAGGATAGCCGCCCAGATGCCGCCGAATCTGCTCGCCAAGGTGACCAACCACCAGCAACGCTTCCCCGACTCCCGCCTCGCGCAGCCGGTCCAGCACATGCTCGATGATCGGCTTGCCGCCCGCTTGCAGCATCGGTTTGGGGATTTCGCTGGTGCGCGTCCCCATGCGCGTCCCCTTGCCCGCGGCAAGAATGATTGCTTTGCGAATCGCAGACACCGTATGCCATCGTAGCAGGCGGACGCCCGGCCAACGCCGCCTATACTGAATAGAGATGGGATTTCAGCTTGCGGTTGACTACCAGCCCCGGGGCGATCAAGGGCCGGCGATTGACCAGCTTGTGCGTGGCCTGGTCGACGGCGATCCGCACCAGGTTCTTTTGGGCGTTACCGGGTCCGGAAAAACCTACACCATGGGCAAGGTGATCGAGCGGACCGGGCGGCCGTCCCTCATTCTGGCTCACAACAAGACTTTGGCGGCCCAGTTGTACCACGAGTTCCGGTCCTTTTTTCCCCATAACGCGGTGGAATATTTCGTAAGTTATTACGACTACTACCAGCCCGAGGCCTACATGCCGGCGGGCGACGTGTATATCGAAAAGGAAGCCACCATCAACGACGAACTCGATAAACTGCGGCTGTCGGCCACCCGCTCGCTGTTTGAGCGCCGGGATTGCGTGATCGTGGCCAGCGTAAGCTGCATCTACGGCCTCGGCTCACCGGAAGCCTACTACGGCATGCTGATGATGCTCGAAAAAGGCCAAAAGACCGGCCGCAAACGGATCATCGAGCGGCTGGTGGAAATGCTCTATGAGCGCAGTGACACGGATTTCCGCCGGGGCACGTTCCGGGTGAGGGGCGACGTCATCGAAGTGTTTCCGACCTACGACGACTACGCATTCCGCATCGAACTGTGGGGTGACGAAATCGAGAGCCTTTCCCAGATTGACCCGCTGCTCGGGCAAGTCCGCCAGACCTATTTGCGGCTTCCCATCTATCCGAAATCGCATTATGTAATGAGCAATGAAACACGCAACAAGGCTCTCGAGTCCATCGAATTAGAGTTGGAATGGTGGACAAAAGAGATGGAAAAGCAGAGCAAGCTGGTGGAGGCGCAGCGCTTGAAACAGCGCACTAAGTTTGATTTGGAAATGATCCGGCAGATCGGTTATTGCCATGGAATCGAGAACTATTCAAGACATTTTTCGGGACGCCTGCCTGGCGAACCGCCGCCCACTCTGCTGGACTATCTGCCCCACGACGCGCTTTTATTCATCGATGAAAGCCATCAAACGATCCCGCAACTGCGAGGCATGTATCATGGCGACCGCTCGCGCAAGGAGACACTGGTCAACTACGGGTTCCGTCTCCCCAGCGCACTGGACAACCGGCCTCTGACCTTCGAGGAATTCGAGCATCGCGTCAACCAGGTTGTGTGCGTGTCGGCAACGCCGGGACCTTATGAAATGACCAAGAGCTGCGGTGTGTTTGTCGAGCAGATCATCCGCCCCACCGGTCTGATTGACCCGGAAGTCGAAGTCCGGCCGGTTCGCGGACAGGTGGACGACCTGCTGCACCAGATCCGGTTAAGAGCGGCCCGCAACGAGCGCGTGCTGGTCACCACCCTCACCAAGCGCATGGCGGAGGACCTGAGCCAGTATTATATGGAAACGGGCGTGCGCTGCCGCTATCTGCACTCCGAAGTCAGCACGCTCGATCGCGTGAAGATCCTTCGCGATCTCCGGCGGGGCGAGTTCGATGCCCTGATCGGGGTGAATCTGTTGCGTGAAGGGCTCGATTTGCCCGAAGTTTCCCTGGTCGCCATTCTCGACGCCGATAAGGAGGGTTTTTTGCGCTCGGCCGGCTCTCTGGTGCAGACCATCGGCCGGGCCGCGAGGAACTTGAACGGGAAAGCGATCCTTTACGCGGATGTGCTCACGGAAAGCATGCGACGCGCCATGGAGGAAACCAGCCGCCGCCGAAGAATTCAGGAGGAGTATAACGAACAACACAACATCACCCCTCAATCCATCATTAAGCCCATCGACATGTGCCTCGTCGCCGTTGCTGAGGCCGATTATGTCACCGTCCCGCTGGAGACGGAAGACGAATACGACCTATTAACACCCGTGCAACGGGAAAAAGTTATTCAAGAACTTGAATCGCGCATGAAACAAGCCGCCGGGAATTTTGAGTTTGAAAAGGCGGCTGAATATCGCGATAAGATGAAAAGACTGCGCACACCTAAGGCTTATGAAGAAATTGGAACCAGTCGCGCTGTTAGCAGCGGGCAAGATTAGTGACTCATTTGTTAGGAAACTTCCTCAGATTGAGGAGTGGCTCGGCCCGGTGCGATCGACTTCGCTCCGGCTGGCGAGCCGGATTTCTAACTTGCTGGACGCCGGACATCCGGTGGAAGATTTTTCGGAATTCGCCGATGCATCCGTGATTCTCGTCTTTATGCCGGGAAAATGGCTGTCCGGCGCCTTGGATGAAATGTGCGGCGCCAACCTTTGCTGGAGCGCCAAGACGGTTCTGCTCTGCGACCCGGTTCAGGATAGCAGCCAACTCTCAAAACTGGCGTCATTAGGCGCCTCCACCGCTTCCATCACGTCGGTGGAGGGCTTCGACGACCGGTTGATCGTCGCCGAAGGGGAAAAAGCCGCGATCCGTCAGGCCAAAAGGTTGATGGATCGCCCCGGATGGAAAGTGGTTACTATCGAAACCGGCCAAAAGGACCTGTATTTGGCGGGCCTTACTTTCGCAACGAGTCTCGCGCTTCCCCTGATTACCGCTTCCGTGGAAACTCTACGCGCGGTGGGGCTGCATTCGAACGACGCCGTTCAGATTGCCGAACGTCTCTTCCAGCGCACCTTGCGAAGCTACATCAAGGGAGGCCGCAAGGGCTGGGACGGCGTGTTCCCCGCGCAAGACAGAGAGGCGGTGGAGAAGGAGTTGCGCGCGCTGGCTCACGCCAACCCGCTTCTGGCAACGTATTACTTAACCAGCGCCCGGCTTGTGGTGGAGATGTTCCGCCGCGACACGGAATGGCTCGCCAGCCTTACGCCTACACTGACCATGGCGGCTGCCCGGAGCTAACAGGAGCGAGCGGGACAGGCTTGCTTTAGCGCCGCGTCCCGCTTGCTGTATACTCAATCAGAATCCTTTTATCAGGAGGCGAAATGTTTCGTTACACATTCCTCGCGCTTAGCCTCGTAGGCAGCGCTTTCTCGCAGGAAGTCACTGCCGGGATCTATGGCGTAATTCAGGACGCCTCCTCGGCGGTGATACCGGGCGCTACGGTACGCGCCCGCAATGTGGGAACAGGACTCACGCGCCAGAGCGTATCGGACGAGTCGGGCAACTACTCGATCGTCCTGCTGCCCATCGGCGTATATGAGATAACCGCTGAAGCGCAGGGCTTCAAGAAATTCGTCGTGTCGGACATCACGCTCCGCGTGAACGAAAACCGGCGCATCGCCTTCAGCATGGAAGTCGGCCAGGTAATGGACCAGGTTACGGTGGAAGCGACGGCGGTATCTGTGAACACCGCATCGGGCGCCACCAGCCAACTGTTGGACGGCCGCGACATGATCAGGCTTCCCTCGCGCGGTCGCAACGTGCTTCCCTTCGCTCTGCTGATGCCGGGAGTGGTCAGCGACACGCCCTATGACAGGCGTAACAACCGCTCAATGGTTAACGGCATTCGGCCGACGCACAATGCGTGGCTGCTCGACGGCGGCTACAACATCGACACAGGCGGGAACTGGGGCACGCCGCTTTCGCCGAACATCGAAACCGTGGCCGAATTCCGCGCCATCCGCGGCAACTACTCGGCCGAGTTCGGCATCGGCGGCGGCAGTCAGTTTAATGTGATCACAAAGAGTGGAACCAACGACCTGCACGGATCGTTGTACTGGTTCCACCGTAACGACAAGTTCAACGCGCGGAACTTCTTCTCGCCTCGCCGCGAACCCTTCAAGGGCAACGACTACGGATTTTCCGTCGGCGGCCCGGTCTTCATTCCGAAAGTCTATAACGGGCGCAACAAGACGTTCTTCTTTGTCCTTCTCGGCTGGATCAAAGAGCGGCGCGAGCAGAATTTCCTGCAGATCGTGCCTACGCAGGCGTTCAAGGCCGGCAATTTCAGCGCGCTTGGCCGTACCCTCTTTGATCCGGACAACGGGCAACCGCTGCCGGGCAACATCATTCCCACGGCGCGAATCGACCGTAACGCCACCGGCTACGCCCGCATGTACCCCGATCCCAATTTCCTCGATTCGGCCGGGCGTAACTGGACTTCGCTGGTGGGGCGCACCGACGATACGACAGAGAAGAACTTCCGCGTGGATCACAACTTCTCGGACCTTCACCGCGTAATGTGGCGCTACACGCCGGAATTCCGCCTGAACGACTTCGCCACCTCATCCGGCTTCTCTTTTCTGCGCCAGGTGAACCGGACGCCCGCCCGGAACATGGCGGCCAACTATAACGCAAGCTTTAAACCGAATCTCATCATGGACCTCACCTGGGTCCGCTCGCACAACCGGATCATGCAGTTTCCGCCCGATCTGAGCGGCGCCACCTGGGGCATCAATATTCCGCAGTTGTTCCCGGACAATGAGAAGACTTACCCGCTGGCGAGCCTCAATCTTTCCCGCGTCCCGGATCGCGTGCCGACGATATCGCTGACCAACTATGCGTCGGTGGCCCCCGGCGCGCCTTGGTCCAACTACCAGACGATCTACGAACTCCGCAACAACTTCACGTGGCTCAAGAACCGGCACACTTTCAAGGCGGGCTTTGCGTATTCCTATGAGATCAAGTTCGAGCCCACCAACACCAATGTGTTTGGGCGGTTCAACTTCGATGGCCGCTTCACCCGCCAGCCCGGCGCCGGCGCGGGCGGCGACGCGTTCGCCGATTTATTGCTCGGCCGGCCGTTGCAATACGACGAAACCGACACGGTGGCATTCAACGATAACCGGCGCAATTCGCTGGAATTTTATTTCGACGATTCCTGGAAGGCCACCAGCCGGCTGAGTCTCAACTTCGGATTGCGCTGGTCCTACTTCCCGCCGGCAACGGAACCCGATGACCGCTTCCGCGTCTTTGTGCCTTCGCAATACGATCCGGCCAAGGCCGTGACGATGAACGCCGCGGGCCAGATCCAGCGGGGATCCGGAGAACGCTTCAACGGCCTGGTGAATCCGAAGTCGTTCTGGCAAACATCAAAGCGCAACTTCGCCCCACGTTTCAGCTTTGCCTATGATCTGACAGGGAAAGGCCGTTCCGTGGTGCGCGGCGGCTACGGTTTGTTCTATAGCCGGGAGATCTTAGGTGCGTTCATTCTGATGTCCGGCAATCCACCTTTCTCGGAATTGGTCAGCATTGAATCGACGCGATTGTCAAATCCAGCCGGCGGCACGACGCGCAATTTCGATCTGCCCATCGAACTGGGGTCCATCGACACCAACCAGCTCACGCCGAACACGCAACAGTGGAACATCGGCATTGAGCGTGGTCTGGACAGCAACACGGTTGTGGAGATCGGTTACACCGGGTCGCGCGTGATTCACATGATGCGCACGCAGGACATCAATCAGCCGCTGCCGAACCCGGCGATCGCGCAGGGCGCCAGCGCTCATCCGTTCCGTCCCTACAGAGGCTGGACGGTGATCAACCACCGCGAACAGAGCTACATGGCGAATTATCACGGGCTGCAGATCGGCGCAAAGCGAAACTATGCCAATGGATTCATGTTCCAGACGGCTTACACATGGTCGAAAACGATCGACAACGCCGATTTTTCCGGCGGCATTTACGGCTTTGTTCCGAACACGCGCGACTCTTCGGGCGAGCGGGGACGCGCCAGCCTGGATGCGAACCACAACTTCATCGGCAGCGTGATCTGGGATATTCCATTCTTGAAGAACCGCAAGGACTTCATAGGCAAGTCGATCGGCGGATGGCAGGTGTCCACCGTATACACGTTGCGGACGGGGTTGCCGATCAGCCCCGAGCTTGGACGCGACAATGCCGGTGTGGGAAGCGCGGTGCGGCAGCGTCCCCTGGCTTCCGGCACCCCGTTCGTGAGCCACGGCGAGCGGAACCAGAGCCGCTGGTTCAATGGCTCGGTGTATTCGGCACCGCAGTTAGGAACGTTCTCACCGGTGGCACGCAATATTCTGAGTGGTCCGGGATGGAACCAATGGGATGTGTCGTTTGCGAAATTCATCCCGTTCGGAGAAGGCCGCCGCGTGGAACTGCGCGCCGACGGGTTCAACTTCTTCAATCACACGCAGTTTAACGGCGTAGGTACAAACCTCCAGCAGCCGGCCACGTTCGGGCGCGTCACATCGACACGCAACGAGCGCAGCTTCATGCTGGGCGCGCGGATTCAGTTCTAGGCCGCGAACGTGCTGGCCGGCGCGCTGCTGCTGACCCTGAGTCTCCAGGCTTCGGAAGCATGCCGCGCCTGTCACCCGGCAATCGTCGAGTCCTACTCAAGAACCGGAATGGGCCGCTCAATTCAGGAGCGGCCCGCTCCGCTTTCAGGGCAGTTCTACCATCGCCTTAGCAATCGCCACTACACGTTCACCGGGGGTAAACTGCGGCGTCATCAAATCGACGCGCAGGGGCAGATGGTGAACGTTATCGAGAAGAGGGTGGACCTCGGCATCGGTTCCGGCAATCATGCCGTTACCTATGCCAGCCGCCGCACGGAGCAGAGCCAACTTATCCAGCTTCCAGTGAGCTGGTATCGGGATCGGGATGGTTTGGCGATGTCTCCCGGCTACGACCGTCCGGATCACTTCGATATGCGCCGCGAGATTTCCGATGCGTGCCTGTTTTGTCACGCGGCCTATCCCGCGGATCGAACGCGCCCGAAAAGCATCGACTGTGAACGGTGCCACGGGCCGGCGTCAACTCATCTGGCTAAGCCCGGACCCGGAAATGTTCTGAACCCGAAGCGGCTGGAACCGGCGCGCCAACTGGAAGTTTGCCTTCAGTGCCATCTGGAAACGGTTTCTCAAGGAATCGTGGATTCGATGCGGCGTCCCGGAAGGGCGGTGTTCTCCTACCGGCCTGGAGAGCCGCTCGGCTCGTACAAACTCTATTTCGATCGCGCCGATGCTCCGGCCGAACGGTTCGAGGTCAATCATGCCGGCTATCGTCTGTTGCATTCCGCGTGTTTCCGGAAATCAAACGGACGCCTGACATGCACCACCTGCCATGATCCACATACCGCCCGGGCGCGCAACGCGTGTGGCGATTGCCATTCGACCGGGCACGCCAAAGCGGAGACCGATTGCGCCGGATGCCATATGCCGAAGCGCCGGACGCAGGATGCGATTCACGTCACCATGACGGATCATTGGATCCAAACCAGGCCGCAGTTCACCAATCCGGAGCGGGAGACGCAGACCCCACATTCCGGGCAGGTAACCGATTTTTATACAACGGCGGACCCGCTGACGCTGAGCCTGGTGAACGTCCGCGAGCCCACCGCGGCGGGGTTGGAGATCTACCGGCGGCATCTTCGGCGCGACGCGAAGGATGTTGCCACGATGGCTGCGCTCGGAAACGCGGAGTTCCGGCTCGGGCGAATCGAAGCGGCCCGAAAGACCTTGAACGCGGCGCTTCAAGCCGAACCGGGGCACGCCGGCGCGGGGGTCACTCTCGGGGTGCTGCTGGCCACGCAAGGCGACCACAAGGCCGCGCTGGCCGTCTTTGAGAAGACCCGCGACCGGCACCCGGAACACTCCCTTTCCTGGATGAACATCGGAGTGACGCACCAGGCAATGGGAAATCGAGCGGAGGCAGAAACGGCCTATCGCGAAGCAATCCGCCTGCAACCGGATTTCGCCGAGGCACGTCAGCGGCTCGCGGCGCTGCTTGCCGAACCCGCACAACGCCCTTGACATTGCTAAAAAGGGGCCGCATACTGTATCCATCGATAGTCGATGGATGGAGTGACGATGGAAACGCCCGATCTGCTGCCAGGCACGCTCGACATGCTGATTCTCAAAACGCTGACCCGCGGTCCCAACCACGGCTACGGTATCGCGCAACATATTCACCGGATCTCTAACGATGCGCTGCGGATCGGCGAAGGGTCGCTTTATCCGTCGCTCCAGCGGCTGCTGCGCAGCGGGTGGGTGACGGCGGAGTGGGGCATCTCGGAAACCAACCGGAAAGCGCGCTACTACCGGATTACTCCGGCCGGGCGCAAGCAACTGGCGGCCGAGGTTAAGAGCTTCGACTTCCTGATCAGCGCTATTGCCCGTGTGATGGAGGGCGCATGAAACTCTGGAATACCGTGTGGTATTGGATGGGGCGGGCGCGCCAGGATAGCGAGCTGGCCGAGGAAATCCGCCTCCACCGGGAGAGGTTGGAAGAGCAGTTTATGGCCGAGGGCATGCCGCGCGAGGAGGCCAGGTTGGCGGCGGCGCGGCAGTTCGGCAACAGCACGGCGGTCATTGAAGAGAGCCGAGAGCAATGGAGCTTCGCCTGGCTTGCGGGCGCATCGAAGGATCTACGATTCGCGTGGCGGCTGGCGCGCCGGCAGCCGTTGCTATCGGTGGCGGCGGTACTGACGATCGCGTTCGCAGTGGGAGCGAATACGGCGATCTTCAGCGTGATCGAAACGGTGCTTTTGAACCCGCTCGGCCTTCGTGAGGCCGATCGCATTACGGTGGCGCGCGTGCGGATTGACCGGCTCCAGTTCCGGCACGTTCAAACCTCGGCGGTGGAGTTTCGCGAAGTTCAGTCCATGACGGACGCTTTTGCCGCGGCTGCGGCCATGGAAGGGCGGTACTGGACTGCCCGGACCGGCGGCGAGCCCATTCGCCTGCGCGGCCAGGCCGTCACCCAGGATTTCTTCCAGGTCTTCGGTGAGCGCCCGGGCATGGGCCGGTTTTTTTCCTCCGAGGACCGCGAATCGGTGGTGCTGTCGCATGGATTGTGGCAATCGGAGTTCGGCGGCGACACATCGGTCTTAGGCCGCACGCTGATGCTGGATGACAAGCCGCACCGGATTGTAGGGGTGGCTCCGGCCGGTTTCCGTTTTCCGGCGAATGCGCAGGCCTGGACGCCGCTGATTCTGGAACCGCAGCGATTGCAGCGCCGCGGTTACAACATGAGCCTCTGGGTATTCGCGCGCCTCAAGGATGGGGTCAGTCTGGCACAAGCCACCGATCGTGTCAGCCGGCATTTGGAGGCGCTGAAATCGTCCGCGGAAGGTCGCGAACTTTCCCGTTCGGGTTATGGCATCGAGGTGGATCCGGTAGCGCACTTTGTAGCAGGCGATATGCGCCGGCCGCTGTGGCTGCTGCTTGCGGCGGCGCTGGTGGTTCTGCTCACCGGATGCGCCAACGTGGCCGGATTGTTGTTGACGCGCTCGGCCGGGCGGCGGCGCGAGATCGCGATCCGGATTTCGTTGGGCGCGGCTCGCGGCCAGATCATACGGCAATTGCTCATTGAGAGTCTGCTGCTGGCGGCGCTCGGCGGCATTTGCGGGCTGTTTATGGCCGGGGGGGCCGTTTCCTTGCTGACGCGGCTGGTTGTGCCGCGGCGGGAATGGCTGGCTCTGGTGACGCTGGACCGGGAGTTGCTGCTCTACGGCTTTGGGCTGGCTCTGCTAAGCGGTCTGTTGTTTGGGTTGACGCCCGCGCTTCAACTGCTGCGTGAAAGCCAGGCCTCCGCCATGGTCCGAGGCGGGCGGCGGCGCTTCCAGGATGTGTTCGTGACCGGCGAAGTGGCAGGCGCTTTTGTTCTGGTGGTGATGACGATCCTGCTGCTGCGCAGCTTGTGGGCGGTGGAGCGTATCCAGCCCGGCTTCGATACAGCCAATCTGGCGACGGCGTTCTTTATCAAGCCAAAAAACGATCCTGGTTTCCTCGAGCGGCTGCGCGGCGAGCTGAACTCCGGGCCGGGAATCGATTCCGCCGCGCTGGCTTTTCCGCTGCCATTCAGCGGCGGCGGCCTCACCAGCGGGTTCAATATCAGGAACCGGCAGCGGCAGGAAGGCGAGCCCGAGTGGCACGGAGAAGCCTACCTGGTGTCGCCGGAGTACTTTCGGACCTTGCGTATCCCGTTGCTGCGAGGCCGCAGCCTGACCGCGGGCGACAACGACACGGCCCCCGTGGTCTGCTTGATAGACGCACGGCTGGCCGAACGCTTCTTTCGCGGCCAGGATCCCATCGGCCAGGAGATTGCGATGTACAAAGGGTGGGCGCGCATTGTGGGCGTGGTGGGCGCCATCCGCGGGACGACGCTCGAGGAAGGCTCCCGGCCAGTGGTATATTATTCGCTCGATCAGGTTCCGTTTTTTCCTCAAGCGGGAATTGTGGCCCGATCGGCCGTGCCCTCAGCCGGGCTCATACGCCAGGCGGTCCGCCGGGCCAATGCCACGGCGCCGGTGTACGACGTGCGATCCATGGAAGATCGCATGGCAGAATCGCTCGGCATCCGGCGTGTGATGACGCTGCTTTTGGCGGTGTTCGGCGTCATCTCGCTGTTGCTGGCCACCGTGGGGCTTTATGGCGTCGTGGCACAGGTGGCCGCCGAGCGCACCACCGAGATCGGCATCCGCATGGCGCTGGGTGCGCGGCCGGGCCAGATTCTGACGCAATTCGGGTGGCAGGGACTGAGGGCGGGAGTGATCGGGGTTGGCTGCGGCCTGGCGGCTTCCGCCTATGCAAACCGGCATGTCGAAGCCATGCTTTACGAAGTTCGTTTGTTCGAACCGGCGACGTTCGGCCCGGCCGGGCTCGGGGTACTGGCACTGCTTATCGTCGCGATCTGGTGGCCGGCGCGTCGCGCTTCCCGAATCGACCCGCAGAGTGCCCTACATTACGAATAACACGTCAACGCGCTTCTCCCCCCTTTGATTCGGCTTAAAGCATGACGCCACGCGAGTTTTTGCGGAGAATGAAGAGGAGATGATCTGCCCTCGTAACGATGGCGGCGTGTTCGATGCAACCCGCTCGGGTGGTTTCGATGAATACGATTGACCCGTTTGTCGGGAAATGGGAACTGGACCCTTCGGCTTTGAACTATGAATCTGGTCGCCCTGGCAAACGGGCAACCTACATCATCGAGGCGACTTCAATCGGCCTTCTCTTCACCTTGGACGGCGAGGATGGCGAAGGCAGGCCGATCAGGTTCCGATACGGCGGACCCATGGACGGGAGCAGCCAGCCCTTGCCGGGCGATGGCGGACTGGTCCTCATTCTCAAGCGTGTCGATGAGCATACGATTGAGAGCATTCTGAAGCGCGGGGACATTGTTCTCGACCGGTGGACGAGGGAGATCTCGACTGACGGACGGTCCATCAAGATGACACAGTTCGTTCCGAATCCGGCCGGCGGCGATTTCCTCAACACGAGCATCTATCGGCGCGCAGCCCGTTGATCCGCTGATCGAATGGTGGCCTGCGTGGCCTGAACGCCCTAGCGACCGGGCCTTTGAATACACGTTCGTCGCCGACGAGTTCGAGAAGTAACCACTTGGCGCGGCCCCGTTACCAGTTCACCCGGAACCCCACCACGATCACACGGTTCGAACCAGAAACAGTATCGTTGATGCGGCCCAGATTCGGCGAGTTAATATCGGTCACGGGGCTCTCAAAATGCGGCGAGTTGGTCGCATTGACGGCGTCGCCTCTCAATTGCAGCTCCACCCGTTCGGTAACGCGGATGCGCTTGATCAGATTCAGATCCAGACGAAACACGCCCGGCCCTTCAAAGAAGTTGGGAGCGAGCAGTCCAAATTGACCGGGCTGCGGATTCACCAACAACATCTGCCCCGATCCATCCGTCACCGCCATCATGATGCTCTGATTCCGAATGGCGGGCGTCGCAATATTGCCGATCGATGGATCGGCGGCCTGCCGGAACCCGGAAAAATAGATCACTCCGTTCCCGGTCCGTTGAACCAGGCCGGCGTTTTTCGGAACCCCGGCGACGGGAATTGGAGTACTGGGCGTATTGGCCGCTCCCGATCCCGAGCCGGCCGAAGTGTTGGCGTTGAACCCGTTCACCGCCAGTAGAGAGAGCGGCTGTCCGGAAGCCGCATAGCCGATCCAGCCCGTCTGCCAGCCGCCAAGCAGGCGGCGCGCCAAGCCGCTGCCGTCGCGACCAATGGGAAGCTCCCAAATCCCGTTCATGCGCGCCACGTGCGTGCGGTGAAAAGACAACCGGCGCTTGTCCAGGCCCCGTGATGAAGCCGGCGAGTCCCCCTGGGTTGTTATTGGCGAGGAATCCCTGCGTATTGGCTAGCGAACGCACCAGGTCCGAGCCGCTCACATTGGCAACAAGGCCCCAAAGATCTGGTCGAGCAGCGGCGAGCGTCCTCCGGCTTGTGCCGTTCGAAAAGCGTCAAGCACCCCGTTTTCAAAAATGTTCACCTCGTTGATGCTCGCGCTGCGAACAAGCTTTGTGCCTTTATTAGCCACATAGCGCGCCTGAAAGATCGTATTCGCCGTAATCTGCCGTTGCAGGGAAACATTCCAGTTCTGGTAGTAGGCGCTGCGAAGCCGGTCGTCGAAACCGTAAGCGGGCTGGTTGCGGTCGGTGAGCGGCACCGTACCGAGTGGCTGACTGGTGGGCGCAAGCGGCAGCGTGAAATTGGATAGGGTGAGCAGAGAGCCGCTCAAAAAGATCGGCGTCGAGGCGTAGCCCGGACCGAAGACTTGCGATTCAGCCAGAAACAGCGGGTTGCGCTCATAACCGAGGCCATATCCGGCGCGCAGAACCGTTTCGTTTTTTCCCCGACCACGGTAAGGACCAGCTCAAGCCCGCGGCCGTCGCGAAATTGTTGTTGTCGCTCCCGTAGGGATCCACGGCGGGGTTCGGGGTGCGTGGACCGATCTGGAGAAACTGAGTAAGGGAGCCGTTCAGCCGGCCGGGCTGGAACAGGTCCGCCATCCCCTTCCCCGAAATCCCGAAGGTTCCCGCGCCCCCGCCTACCAATCCCAATCCCAGCCCGTCGGCTTCCCGCGGCACCCATTAGCGGTCATAGCGCATGCCCAGGTTCAGCGTCAGGCTTGAGGAAACCTTGAAATCGTTCTTGAAGAACCAACTGAATTCCGGCTGGCGCCAATGGCGGTAACGGGTTTGACCGGGGACGTACTTGGGATCGCGCCCACCGGGCGAGTTGAGCGTCTGATAGGTGGCCGAGAGCGAGCCGGCCAGCTCGGCGAGCAACCGGCGAAGCAGCCATGCGTTCGCCAGCGTCCAGTTGTGCCGCACCTTGCGCGGCGTGACACCCAGGACATCGGCTGCCTGCAAAGTAGCGCAGTTCGACGGTCTTGGCCGCTACAGGGTGTTCGATTTCCAGATGGTTGAGGGCTTCGTGGAGCGCAAGAACTTGGCCGGGCTCGTCGGCAACCGACACCGCCAACTCGAGCGGCAGGTTCGTTGTGCCCGAGCCCCGCTTGGAAGCGAGCCAGGCGTTCCGCAGTGCGGTATCTCGCTCATTCCGGCTCCGCTTGCTCGGCCCGAGCCACGGCCCGCTGCCGCGATTCGTTGACATGCAGGCTAAACAGGTCGGGGCGGGAATAATGTCCGGCTGCGTCGAAATCGTATTTTCCTTCCGCGATTTCATTCATGTTCAACTCCGCGGCCAGCACTTTCTCTTCACCATAGACAGGCCCGGCCAGCAACTGTCCCTGCGGGTTAACGATGACGCTGCCGCCGCGAATCTTATCGGTATGCTGGACGGCGGAGAGCACGAAGCAGCGGCCTTCGAAAGCAATGTGACGCATCGAGACGGCCCAGGTTTCGCGGTCGTCAACCGTTGGCGCGCAGTAAAGCTCGATGCCTTTGGCGTACATGGCAAGCCTCATCGCGGGCATGTAGTTTTCCCAGCAGATGACGGCGCCCAGCCGCCCCAGCGGCGTTTCGAGAACGGTCAGAGTGGAACCGTCGCCGTAGCCCCAGATCAGACGCTCCATTGCCGTAGGCATGACTTTGCGATGCTTCCCGGCCAACGTACCTTCGGAGGAAAAAAACAAGGCCGTGCAATAGAGCGTGCCCCCGTCGCGTTCAATGACGCCTACCACCATCCACGCCCGATGCAGCAGCGCCGCCTGGCCGATGCGCTCGGTTTCCGGACCGGGGACAGCAATGGCCGAATCATAATATCGCCGGAAGTCGCGCCGGCCTTCAGGAGTGCGATGGCCGACGACGGCGCCGAAATCCATTCCTTTGGGATAACCGCCGACGAACGCCTCGGGAAAGACGATCAGTGATGCGCCTGCCGCCGCGGCTTCCGCGGCGCGCTGCTCCATTTTCTTCAGTGTGGCTGGAGTGTCGAACAGGACCGAGCCGGCCTGCACGACCGCTGCCTTAGTAATTTTTCCGGAGTCCATTACGCGAATTGGCAACCGAGAACTTTCCATTCGATTCGGCCGAGAGCATGATGTAATGCCCTTCATCCTTACCCAGCAGGTTCGCGATCATCTGCTCGCCGGTGTTGTTCTCGCTGCCGCCCGCGGCGGAATAGTGCAATTGCCACAGATCCTTCAGGCCCGGAGAGGAGCGCACGATCTTCCAGGCCGACGGCGTGCCACCCTTCTTCTCGCCGTTGTTCATGATGACGACGCGCGGAGCGACGGCGTGCACCAGAGCCGCGGGCCCGCTGGTGTCGAGGCCGTGATGCGTGGTGAGATAGACGTCCACCTTGCCGATCCGGTTCTCCGGACAAGCCAGCTCAAGCTCCTTGTTCCAGGTGAGGTCGCCCAAATCGAGGAAGCGAAACTTGCCGAAGGTGACCAGCACACCCACCGACTGCGCGTTATCGGTGCTATCAAAGGCCTTCTGCTCGACTCCGGCGCAGTGCGGGTTCGGCTTGCCCTTGCGGGTGGTCGCTTGACCATGCGCGGCCAGCACCTCGATGTTCAGACCTTGCACGGGGATGCGGTCACCCGGTTTGACCGTGGTCCGCTTGGCCTTGGCGGCGACTTCTTCATAGGCCTTGTAGAGCGCTTCGGGGTTCGCGCCGGATTCGACGGTCCGGCCGTGATCGATGACGTTGACAATGGGCATCCGTCCGGCAAGCTGCTTGATGCCGCCCACGTGATCGCCGTGGAAGTGGGAGATGATCAGGTAATCGATCTTCTTGATTCCGGCTTTTTGAGCGGCGGCTGAAATGCGGGCGGCATCACGGCCGTCAAACCCAGGCCAGCCCGTGTCCACAAGCACCGACTCGCCGGAGGGAGTGACCATGAGCGTGGCTTGGCCGCCTTCCACGTCGACGAAGTAGATATCGAGGGTCTTCGCGCTCCAGCCGGGAACGCTGAGCAATGCCAGCAGCACATGAAGCAATAGTGGTCTCACGGTATGGCATCGTACCACAACCGGAGCGGGACCGATCAAGATTCTGAGTATAGCTTCGCGCTCAAGCCGAAACTGACGCCATGCGGCGAGAAACTGACGGCCTCAGCGGTGCTTTCTTTCCACCGCGCCAGGGCCGATGGCAGCCAGCGATGGCGTTCCCGAGGCGCGCATAATGAGATCGAGCTCGCGCGTAAGAATCTCCAACACGCGATCGACGCCCGCCTGACCGAAGGCCGACAGGCCCCACAAATAGGGGCGTCCAATGCAGACGGCGCGCGCGCCCAGCGCAAGCGCTTTGAAGATGTCCGTGCCGCGGCGGATGCCGCCGTCCATCAGCACGGGGATGCGCCCTCCAACGGCTTCCACCACTTCCGGCAAAGCTTCAATCGAGCCGCGACCGCTATCTTCACCACGGCCGCCGTGGTTGGAGACGATGATGCCGTCGGCTCCAGATTGAACGGCAAGCGCGGCGTCCTCGCGAGTCTCCAGTCCCTTGAGCACCACCTTCATTCGGGTCACGTCCTTCAAGCGGCGCACGACATCCCATGTCATGGCGGGAGTACTCTGCATGCCCTCCTTCATGGCGGTTCCGGCGAACATCGGCTTGCGGTCATAGAAGCGGCCGGGGGGGTGGCAGGCGGCGCACGCGCGCGAGTCGAGGCGTTTGTAGCGCAACTCCGTTTCCGAATTGCGGGGCGCCGGTCTGTCCACGGTTAAAACGACGACAGGGCACCCGGCGGCGGGTGTGCGACATAGAAGTGGAAGTTAGGCCGCCCGGCGTGCCTCCCAGTAGTCCTCAAAGCGGCCGTTGAGATGGCAGCATCGCAGGGCGATGATCGAGTTGGCGCCGCGGACGGTCCAG
>Ga0187893_10007162_pt1 | contig 18504 bp, 14 predicted proteins | sample MA1701074metaG_FD_139574 | JGI IMG/M metagenome (GOLD analysis project Ga0187893, IMG submission 139574) | White microbial mat communities from a basaltic lava cave in the Kipuka Kanohina Cave System on the Island of Hawaii, USA - MA170107-4 metaG ... | reverse complement strand
TCCTTCCGGATCGGCCCCGAGAACTCCGCGCTCATGGTGTGGAAGAGCACTTTGGGCTTCGTTGCCGCAAAGAAGTCACGGGCGGAAAGAGCCGAGTTCTGGTGCCAGTATTCAGCTACGCCGTGGAATGGATTGCCGCCTCCTTTCGTAACGAAGCTGACGTAGGCCGCCCTGGGATACTCCGCCGTGTTATTGCCAGTAACCACCGCTATTTCCTGCATAGCGTACGCGTAGTTCCCTTGGAGAGCTGTTCCGTCACCGGGGACCCCGTCCATTGCTGCCTGTACCTGACCTCCCGGCAGTCCGGCCACCTGAAAGCCATACAGCCCACCGGTATTCTGGACCAGCGGCAGGGTCACCATCACCCAGTAAGGATTCCGACCGTCGCCGACCCAGGGAGCTTCGTCCAGCTTCTTGGCGCTGAAGGATCCCTGGATCTTGGCTGTATCGGTGGTGATGACGGCAGCGTTGGCCGCTACCGTCACCTCTGTGGTGACTTCGCCCAATTCCAGCGTGACGTCGATCCGCCGGATCTGATTGCTTTCGAGAATAATGTTGCCGGCCACAAGTGTCTTGAACCCGACCTGTGTCGCTGTGAGGCGATAGGTGCCCCGCGCAAGGTCAGGGATCTCGAAATCACCAGCCTCATTCGTTCGGACCGACCTCCCGATGTTCGTCCCCAGATTCAGCACCGTTATTTCCGCGCCGCTGATCACGGCCCCGGTTGGGTCTGCAACCGTCCCTCGGATCGTGGACACCAAGAGCTGGCCCCAGAGCTTCGGGCTCCAGCCAAAGAAACAAACAACGCAAACTCCCAAAAGAATCCCGCCCCTCATTCCTGGACGTTTGGGAACGTTTCGAGAAACCTGGGAAATGTTCGGACCTGTGCCTATTAGAGATAGACACCTGAACAAGAGACTCCTTCTTTGCATAAGAACCTCCTGATTTTAGAGAAGAGTTTGACGGTCAGTTTACTTAAGGAAAAGCGCTTGTCAAGCATCTTTTGGAGAATGGATTATTGTCCGTAATACGGAATCTACACCTTTTGATTAGCGCCTGGGCTGTGCTCACACTGCGGAAGCAACTCCGGCACCCGGACAACACCGGCGGTGCCAACCCACGTACGGTACTCCACCTAATCCGCTACACTGCGTTTCAGCGTCATGCGGGACTCGCAAACTTCCGTACTCAACCCACGAACAGCTTGTCCTGTTCAATCTTCAGCTCATACCGGTCCAACACAAGCGGCGAGGGCTTGGTCATCACGTCACCTGGACCGACACCGCCGGAGTATGGCAAGGGCATAGAGACTTATGCTTTGCTGTATTCCAATAGTAGGCACAACCCAGGCGAGAGCACTTCAGGGCAAATGTGATTTCTCGGTTTCAGTCGCCTCGTCAGTGACGTGTCAACCAAACGCTTGGTTGACGGGCATTCCCCCTCCCCGGTTAAGGAGGGGAATGCCGCGACGCCTTCGCGGCGGGGGTGGTTGGTCGTTGATCCGGGGACGAATCCTGAGTTTGTGGCACGGCAACGTTAAAGCCACCCCCCGACTGCGCCAGCGCTCCCCTCCTTATTCAAACCTATTCAAGGAGGGAGTTTGAAATGTCCAAGCTCCCGAATACGGATACATATCCGTATGTTGGAGATTGTACTTCCGGTCTTTCGCGCGGCCGAGGGGATCCATGGGCTGCAATGTCTGCCGAGGCGTGTTGCACATAGGCGTTTCGCTCGTCGAACGCCTCGGTACGAAGGGTGTGTTTGACGCGGCCCCTGGATAGGGTAGGGAGAGCGTGCTGCTGCTCCTCCCTCCGAACCGTACAGGCGGGTTTCCTGCATACGGCTCTCCAGTTGGTGGTTTTACCTGGTTAAGGATTGACAGGCCGTAGCATGGGCAGAAAACAAACCCTGCTCAGCAAAGAAGGCATTAGCGATGGTGATCCTCGCCACACGCGCGGCCTCGTCGGCCCCTGCGTTTGCGCAGAATACTCCGAAGTCGTCCCCGCACCCAGCCATCTTCGGTGCGAAAGGTCGTGGGATAGCTGTGCTTGAAGTGGCCAAACCATCCCTTCAGAGTCCGGTTGAGGTCTTCGATAATGACCTTCAGGTTAGGACCGTTGGTCCGCCGCGTCTGGGGACGAATCGTGTCTCGAAATTTCCGGAGGCTCTTCTACCGAGGCCATTTTCGTCCGCGCTCGAAGTATCCCAGAAAGAGGAATTCGACAAAAACGAAAGACCGGGATTACAACTTTCCTCTTAAGCCGATAATGGTCGCGAGGCGAGCCGTCCGGCTTTGATCACTCCACCTTGCATCACGGCAATGAAACGCGACCGATCCTCCAGAATTGAAATATCCCTGACGACGTTGCCATCGATCACCAGCAGGTCAGCCAGCTTGCCCACCTCCACAGTCCCAAATTCTTTGGCTCGGCCCAGGATTTCTGCTCCCGTTTTGGTGGCACATTTGATGGTTTCCAAAGGGGTGAATCCGACATCCTTCACAAAAAACGTCAACTCCTTCGCGTAAGTCCCGTGCGGATTCCAGGCAAAACCATAGTCACCCCCCATACCAACCCGGCCTCCGGCTTTCAAGATTCTTCTGGCACTCTCGGCGCCGCCCTCCAGGGTCTCCTTGTGACCATCAATCACGGCCTGCCGCATGCCGAATTCTGGCCCGTGCTCGATGCTTGCCTTTTCGAACTGAAGCGCAGGAATCACCGGTGTATTTCGCTGGAGCAACATATCCAGAGCCTCGTCATCCATAAAGGTGCCGTGTTCCAAAGTGTCGTACCCGGCGCGCAATGCATTCTTGATTCCTTCGGTGGCGCGACAGTGCCCGGTCACCTTCATGCCGTGATTGTGAGCCGTCGAAACTACGGCGTGCATTTCCTCGAAGGTCATGCAGAGCGTATGGTGATCGTTCGTGTCGGGTGCTCCGGCATCGCCAGTAGGATAGGTCTTCACCCATTCGACGCCGTCTTTGACAAGTTTCCGGACCGCGGCCCGAGCCTCGTCAGGACCATTGACCAGCAATACCAATCCTTCCATTCCGATTTTTCGAAAGTCCGGGTTCCAGTCCATGAGACCTCCCACGCCGCAGATTTCGCGACCACTGGCGGCTAGCCGAGGTCCGGGGACCAAGTCTTCTTCAATTGCTTTCTTCATCCATACGTCGATATTGAACAGGCTGCCTCCACTTCGGGCCGCCGTGTACCCACATTCCAGAGCCAGCCTGCAGTTTACCGAAGCCAGAAGTGTGACATATTCCACAGGATACTTGACATCTAGGTCTTGTATTTCGGCCACGTTGAAATAGGTTGGGTGAAAGTGGGCTTCCACCAGTCCCGGCATGATGGTCCCACCACGAGCGTCGATCCTGGTTGCAGCGGGATCTGCGTCAGGTGCTCCTGCCACCGGCCCGGCGTATGTGACCAAGCCATTCTCTATGACGACGGCAGCGTCGGTGACAGGCGCCGTGCCAGTGCCATCTACAAGCTGGCCGTTACGGATGACAATTGTCCCTATCGCTTTTCTCATTTCACTCCACCTCCGTGCCGCAAAGAATCCCTCCCCTCATACCTTTGCTCATCTGGCAACGACTCCAGAAAACAGATGACGGCATGAAGAATGGACTCTGTCAAGGTCCAGTGCAACCGATGTCCGCCATTGCGGAACCTGATCCTGGTACAGTCGGAGACACTTTTCTCGATTCGTGCCGCATCCTCATCACTCAGCATCCCACCAGCCAGCTCGTCTGCCTGAAGAAGCAACGTGGGACATTGGACTCTGCGGGCGATTTCATCGAGATCGTATCCTTTCAACCATTCGCCCTGGACGACCGGCGAGAGGACGGCGGGATCGAGCTGTTTCAAAGCCTTAGCTGAGAACCGGAGAGTCGCTGCATCTCGAACATCCCCGAGTCGCGAGGACTCTTTCCCTCCCGGCGGGCCGAAAGGTATTTCGGCTAACTCGCGCGCGAGATCACCGACAGGGCGATCAGAGCCGACAAAGCGCTGTAGGCCACAGAAATAGCTGTGAAGATACCCGTTGTGAATCCTGGAACCCATGGTCTCGAAGGGCGGGTCTTCGAGGATAAGAGCGGCAACTGCTTCTGGAAACGCCGCTGCCACAGCAGCTGCCACCATGCTCCCGAGCGAGTGACCATAGATAACAGTCGGTTCGGCGAGTTGTTTCAGCACCCAGACCACCTCAGACACGTAATCTATCACTCGGTAGCGTTTCAAGCGCTTCGTTGAGCATCCGTGTCCGGGAAAGTCCCACGCATAAATCCGCCGGCTCAAGATGAGCGCGGGGATCAGAGGCAAAAAGTCTTGCCATCGACTGGCGACCCCGTGCAGGAAAAGCAGGGAATGCCCCGAACCCTCCTGCGGGCCGAAGACCTTCCAGTTCCCTGTTGGATTATCCTTGAAACCCATAATTCGCCTCAGTCTTTGGGCGTTGCCGCCTTCCTGAAAACGTGTGGTAGCCAAATGCCGTCTTGGGACTCTGAGCACCTCCAGCAAACAGCCCACGAGTTGGTTGTTATCGAGACCGGATTGAAGGTGTTGGCACCGGCGAATTCCGGGACGTTCGACTTGGCGATGAGGTCGAGCGGCGAGATTTCGCCGCGCCGCAGCAGCCTCACTGCCTCGGTGGCGGTCAGACGAATGAGATCGGCGGTTAGCGGCATGGCGGCGCTCCCTGCGGATCCTCCAGCTGAAAATCAGGCTCACAGCTGCCAGAAGTGTCCAAACTCCGTGGAGTGAGAAAGCAGTAGGTTCACTCCCTGGGGGTGTCCGAAGCTAATTTCATCACGTGGTATCCACCTTTGGTCCGGTCGTAGAGCCAGATGGTAACGAAAATAGCGATGAGGACAAAAGGCAGTACGGCAGAGTATTTCAACACAACATTTGGCCCTCGGGTGTCGTAGATCCGGCCCATGGCGGGCATCACCAAAGCTACTGAGAAATTGCCAGCCCCTCCCATAATGGCCAGCAAAAGAGCGCCACCAGCGGGAAATCGTTCGGAAGTGACTCCTAACATCGTCGGCCAGAAATAGCAGATGCCGGCAGCATAGACGGTTGCGGCGATAAACGTGGGTAGGGGCGCGGCTGCGAGGCTTAACCACAGGAGTCCGACAGTCGAGAGACACGCTGCAAGGATTAGAACCAGTATCGGAGACCAGCGTCTGACAAGTGGCCCCGCAAGCATCCGACCCACCGCCATGATTCCGTTGATCCATGCCAGAACCAAGATGCCCGGCAGGTGCGCCGTGCTCGTCAGGATGCTTGGAATCCACTGGCTGGGACCGAGTTCAGTAGAGGCCGTCATCAGCATGCACAGCACCCAGACAAGAAACGCTGGGCGAAGCGCCTGCTGGTACATCTGCCGAGGAGAGATTCTGTGCTGAACCCGCTCTGTAACTGGGAAACGCTGGCCCAGCAGGGTCAAACCATAAATGAGAGTCGGAACCAAAATCATCGACATTTTCATTTGCCAGCCGGCCTTCATATTAGTCAAACCGTAAGCCAGGAGTCCGCCGAGCACAATGCCTCCCGGGAACCAGGCATGAAGTGCATTTAGCTTCTCGGTTTTTTGATCGGGGTAGACGGTAGCAATCAGCGGATTCACGGCGCCTTCGATGAATCCATTGGCTAGCCCCAGGATCAGAGTTCCGAGCCACAACTGCCAGAAGCCTCCAGCAAAGATAAAGATCAGAACGCCGAGGGCGTGCCCCGCAAAGGCCAAGCCCATCAATCGTCCCATGCCCATGAGGTCACAGAGCTGGCCGGCGGTGAAGATCGACAAGGTGAATCCCCAGAAGGCAGCTCCAGCAATCCAGCCTAGCTGTTCCTTGTTGAGACGAAAGTCGCGACTCAGCTCTTCCAAAATGTCGCCACGAATCGCAAAGGTCAATGCGATCACAACCAAGGACACACAGCTCGCTACATAAAGACGCTGCCGGTTGACTGAGCCTGAAGCTGTGCTCGCGTAACCGGCGCTCGATCTCATCAATGAAAGCCTCTCTTCACAGCAGTATTTGAAAAGCGGAAAGTTTGTTGAATCACCCTGGGGAATAGGGAAGCTGTGAAAAAATTCGGTTGGGCGTACAAACCTAATCTGGTAGGGACGCGGTGCTCCGCGTCCGTATTGGTTTACCGTCGCGGACGCACAGCAGCGCGTCCCTACCCTTGAATTTTTTCACAGCTCCAGGGGAATCCAACGGCTGTCCACGTTTAAGGGACGATCACACCAACTCGGTCTGGCCTGAAACCGGAACAGGAAAAACAGGCAGTTTCCCCCAGGTGGCCATCCGGCTGGAGCAGCATCTTTAGCGGGTAGGCCATATGTAATGTAACAACCCGATCCGGCCAGTCGCGTCGAACGCATCGACACCTGCGGGCGAGGAACTGCAGGAGAGCTTGCGGCAGGAAAACCTAGCCGATCTGCACATTTCGTTGCCACTATGCAGGCAACGCGACCGCATGCTGACGAGTTCTTGAATCCTCGGTGAAACGGGCCGCTGGCTGAGTTAAGCAGAAGAGCATTTTATTACTGTGAGAGATTGCCCAAGGCTTCGCTCCGTTTTTGCCGGTTCTCGGTCTCTCCAGCCTCAAACGCGGCAAGATGGGTTTGAGCACTGACTTTGTCTCCCATCTTGCTATAGAGCTGGAAGAGCCGGTAGTGCAGGTTATGCTGAGTCGGGTCGTTAAGAAGGGCGCGTTTAAACGCCTCGATTGCCTTCGCGGCGTTCTCCTTCATCGTCCAGGCCCTGCCGAGATCGGCATAGGCTCGGCCGTCATTCGGATGGGTCTCTAACAACTTACTTAACACCTGAATTGCCTGATCAGCGTCCCTGGATTCTGTGTATGCATGGCCGAGATGAGCCAAGGCCAAGGCATTGTCGGGTGCCAGAGCTAGTTCTGCCTTCAATTCCTCAATCGCCGCTGCCCAGTTCAATTCGTCTTCATGTAACTGTGCAATGGCCAAATGAATTCCCAGACGTTCAGGGGCCTGCTTCAGAACTTCTTGATAGGCGTCAATGGCTTCTTTGGACCGACCCGCAGCCGCGTGAGACTTCGCCAGAATGAGTTTGGCCCGATCAGAGTTCGGCTCCTTTGCGAGCACCAGACCAAAATATCGCAACCCCAGCTGGGCTTGGATCTCCACTCGCAACAACGCCACAGAAGGCAAGTGCAAATAAGGGTGAAGCCGCCCCTCGAGTACCTCTTCGGCAGCGTCCAAATCCGATGCCAGGAAATACGCCCGCGACTGAAGATAGGCCAAGGCCCAATCCTCCGTTTGACAGGTTAACCTGCCTCTTCTTTCTGTCTTCGCCGCGGCACCTCTGTAATCCCCTTTCAGATAGAGTTTAAGGGCAGCCTCCACCTCGGAGCCTGCGGTCGAGGCCAGGCACTTTCTTATTGCCCGGTTCACAGATTCATCCGCAATTCCGGGCCACGCGCGCGCCGGTTCGGCAGCGGGCAAAGATTCCCAGAGCCGCCGAAAAGAATCTCTGTGCTGTGAAATCACCACATCATCCCCGGATGACTCGCTGGCAATCGCGTGAAGACTTGGACTGGCGCCATCCCAATCCGGGTTTAGAAGCGCGTATCTCTGCAGGGCAGCCGCCGCCAGCTCAGACACGCCAGCCTTGTGGAACGCTATGGCAAGTCTCAAATAAAGCTCTCCCATATTCGGCTGGATAGCCAGCGCCTTGAGGTACTCCTTAATCGTCCCGACTCTGTCGCTCTTTCGTTCCGCAGCAATCGCGAGCGCCCAATGAACTAGTGCAGAATCATCTCCAGCTTGCTGCACTTGTGCCATATGCCGCCGCACCCCTTCGAGGTAGGCTTCACCAAGGTGGTAAGCAATCTCGACATCTTCCGGGTAGTATTGGGCCGTCTTGCGCAACTGCTGAACTGCCTTCTCGGGTCGGTCGAGGGCAAGGTAAGTCAGAGCAAGATAGAGCCCGGCCTGCCTGTCTGCGGGCTTTAGCCGCAGAGCCTTCTCCAGGGGCCCGACTGCGCCTTTGAAGTCCTGGATCATGTATCTATCGATACCCAAAAATACTTGCGCCCCCAGCAGACCAGGATTCAGAGATACCGCCGCCTGCAACATCTGCGCCGCCGCCCGGTATTTCCGCTGTTGGTGGTATACAATTCCAAGATTTTGGTGCACCTCCGCGAATTTCGGGTTCCGGGAAAGAATGAGCTGATACTCCCTCGCTGCCACTTCCAGATTGTTTTGGCGCTGCGCCTCACTGGCTAGCCGAAAGTGCTCTATAGTCCACGAGTCAAGATGACTCTCCGCCCCCCAAGCGCACACCACAAGGACGCTCGACACAATAAGAACAGCCGATGGGAAAACTGCGCGGCGTAATAAGAGCAAACGCATAGGCTTAATTTTGCTCCGAAAAACCTGGCTTTGTTTACTGGGGGGTGCGTGGCTCTCCCGAACTCCTAAGCTATGCAGACGAAGAGGGCGAAGAGGTCTGCGCCCGCATTCCCAGCGAGCTCTGCGCCTGGGCAAGACCTGCTCGCGGATCGATGTCGTCGCGTTCCTTACTCGAGAATTGACCATGGGGTTTAGCGGTCAGTAAGGGGGAAGACACGGTTTTCAGTCACCCGGTCGAATTCCTTGAACATTTCAAAGTACCGCTCCGCCTCAGGTCGGCGGTTCTGCTTTTGACGAAGGTTTCCCAGCAGGTAGTATGTTCGCGAAAATTTCGGGGCGAGGTCTGCTGCAGCGAGAAGAAATCTCTCGGCTTCCTCGATCCGACCCAGATTTAAGAGCAATTTACCCAAATGGTAATTGGCCACAAACGACCTGGAGCTAGCCGTCACCGCCTCGCGTAGCACTGAGAGAGCTTTCTCTGATTCGCTTGATCTAGCGAGCATGGCCCCATAAAACGCGTATGGCTCTGCATGCTTCGGCCCCGCCTGTCTCTCCTCGAGGGCTATCGCGTCAAGATAGGCTTGAGTGGCGTTTGGATAGTCTTGAAGGGCTTCGTAGCAAAGCCCCAGGTTCTCGAGGGCTTTCCGATAGCCGGAGTGAAGCTTCAGGCAAGCCAAAAACTGGTCTCGCGCCTCGGCATAAGCACCGGTGGTGTAGAGGACCCTCCCTAGGAAATACCTTGTTTGGGCATGGTTCGGATCCAGTTCAACTGCTTTGCGGAGTTCGAGAGCCGCGGCCGCATCTTGTCGTTTGACGACGTAAATCAAACCCAACAACTGGTGCATTCGCGCGCTATGGTTGTGCAGCTTGAGCGAACCAAGCACCGCTTCGAGCGCCGGATCATACAACTTTTGCTGGAACAACAACTCAGCTTCCAGTTCGTAGCCCAGCGCGGTTATACCGCACAGTTTCACATGTTCCGTAATGACCCCGATGGCTTCGTCGTACCGGCCCTTTGCAATATAGAAGAGGGCTAAACTCCGGACGTGTTTTTCGTCCTTAGGTCCTTTGGCTACCGCGGCCCTAAATTCGTTTTCTGCCCGAGTTTCGTCACTGGATAACAGAAGCTCGTGGCCTCGAAAGTGGTGCTGTTCCGCATCCCGGTCGTACGGCCCGAGCTGGGCCGACTGCGAGCACGCACCGCGGGCGCCTCCATCACCGTCCGACTGGTGCGCCCAGATCGATCGCACGCCATTGGCCTCGAGTGAAACGAAAAGAAAGAGGCAAACTAACCTTCCCAGCCCTTGTCCATCTCGGGCGGAAGATCTAGCCTCTGTTAAGTCTACGCGCAAAGCCAAGACCGAAACCTGTGAGAAAGGTGCTAACTTTCGTAAAAGCGGTTACGCACTCCGAGTTGGCGGGCCTCCTCGCCCGATGTGGGATGGGCTCCGCCATTTCCCCCCACTTGGCTCAGTTGCTGAATGTTGAACCCAAAGCTTGAAACCGTGGTCGGACGGGGCGCACCCACAAAAGAAGCGATGGCGGAAGCTCGAAGGCACACGTCAAGGGGTAAGAGTCGCAAGGAAATAAGTCACCGTGGTTGTGATCCGAGCAATCAGTCAATGCAAAAGAATGGCGTGCGATCCTTGCGGGCCTCTCGCACGCCAGACAACAGTCTCACCCAACCTCAACACTCCAATCCATCCTCACCACTCGACCCGCGCATACACCTGGATGATTCGTCCTGGCCCCGTTGACCTGATGGTTCCGAAAGCCTGTGGGTTGTCGATGTCCGCGGCGTAGTGGGTAACATCACCGAAGAAGGGACTCGGGCCGCCCCATTGAACGCGATTAAAGGCGTTGAAGAAATCGCCGCCAAACTGGAAACTGACTCTTTCACTGATGGGAATCATCTTCCTGATAGAGATGTTTTCGTTCAAGAAGGCACAGGTCCGAACATCTCCCAGGTTTCTCGCAACGTTCCCAAATGTCCAGGGCGCCGGTACCCTAAAGGCCGAAATATTCAAGTACCGGTCTCCTCGCCCCGGATCGTAATCGCCGCAACCCACGTCAGTGCGAATCGGCACATCAGGCACTCTATCAGGACGAAGGCGGTTGGGGTAAAGGGCCGAAGCCATCGTTGGCAGGACCCGCTGGGTCGTGACCCCAACTGGTAGGCCCGAGTTGTAAGTGTGGACCCCGGAGATCGACCAGCCACCTACTATATACTTCGTGAAAACATTGTTTTGCTTCAAAAACCTCTTACCAGGACCGACGGGCAGCTCATACAAGTAGTGGAAAAGCAGCGATTGAGGGATGTCAGTGTCGGCGAGACTCTTTTCCGCCCTGCGGTTGTAGGCGTCCTGAGGCTGGGCAGCGAAGAACCCCGGAATGTTGCCCCTTCCGGCGACGTCAGTCAGGGCTTTGGAGACGGTATAACCCATTAGAAAACTTAGACCATTCGCGTAGTGCTTCTGCAGCTTCAACTGAAACGAGTTATAGGTGTTGTTGTTGACCGCCGCACCCTCGTTGTAGATGGTTAGATACTGTGGAAAGGGCCGCAGTGCCTGGGCTACCGTCCCCTGGAAGCCCGCATACGGGATCGGAATTCCGGCGGCTTGGGCCTGTGGCGAGGAAACATTGGCGGTCAACAGATCCCCCAGCCTGGCATATTTCCCGTAATCGAGCTGGTTGATAGACTCCGCCGTCGAGATGAGCCCGTGCGCGTATTTCCCGAGGAAAGAAGCTTCCAAGAGTAGTTTACCAGGAAGCTCACGCTGAACGCCAAAATGCACCATGTGGATACGAGGCGCCCGCCCTGCATCCGGGCCGAAAAACGCTGTGTCACTTCCATTGACCAAATCGGGGGTGAAAGTTGGTTGGGTCGATGCCGGGAGTGGAAAACCCTGGTCCCAGTTGAAGGGCGCCGAAAAGCCATCCAGAGACGCGCGGCTAAAAGTGGGGAAAAAGCCCTGCTGTAATACCGACCCGAAGCCCGCCATCGTCTGGTTCGTCGGCCCATAATAGAGTCCCCAGTTCCCCCGGATGACGGTCTTGGTCCCAGCCTGGTACGCAAAACCGAGACGGGGCCCGAAGTCCGTATAATGGTGCGGCGCCAGACGCCTCCTGCCGATGCGCCCAGGTCCGATGCCGGCGTAGGTCAGCGCGCCCAAGCGGCCTCCCGCACCGGGGTTCGGAACGGTGGGGTCAAATTGAGAAATGGTGTCTTTCCAGTGTACGGGGAAGGGCTGCACATCCCATCGAAGACCAAGCTGGAGCGTCAGATTTGGTCTCACTCGCCAGGAATCCTGCACGTAGACTCCAACAGTAAAACTGCGGGGTGTCTGCTCTTCAAAACCCTTGGCTTCGGCACTATCGACCCCGCCCAGCAAGAAGCTGGCGTAAGAATGGCCAGTACGGGTCAAAAACTGACCGGGAATAGCAGTCTCTGGAGAAAGGAACGTGAACTTAGCGTTGCTCTCGATGGGGCTGTTGTCGGCGAAACTCCTGCGTGTGCCTCCAAACTTGATGATGTGTTTTCCTCCGCTATACGAGGTGTTATTGGTAAAACTCCATTGCGTTCTTCCTGCTTTAATTGCGCATCTCAGCTCCTGTTGGGTAGATGAGAAAATACCCGCGATCTGAATGTTAGGCGTGCACCGACCGAGAGCATTCGGCTGCCCGATCAGGGAGGCGCCCATGCCCGCCGCACCCGGCGACTCGGTGATGTTATATTCACGGTTTACGCCAAGGGCATAGTCATTGACCCAACGAGGACTGATTATCCTTGTCCAATTGAAACGACCATTGTTACCTCGAGAAAACCCCCTTGTCCGAATGGCATAAATTTCAGGCAGAACAAAGGGATTCCTACTAAAGTTGAAAGACCGCCAATACTTACCCGCAAACCGGTTCTTGCCGATCTGCTGGTCTATCTTGATGTCGTAGTAGTTTTCTTCTGCCTTACCTGATCCGCCCCCCGTGACGAAGTTGTTGACTAATGGGGCGCCCGCCGGAAGCGTGGGATAATGTGATTGGAAATTCCTGGAAACTTTACTAAAACGATCAGACGGGATGATGTTGCCGGCGAAAGGGTCCCGGATGAACCCACCCTGCCCGTCGGGCCGGGTTGTTGCCGGATCATAAATCTGGCCCGCTCGAACTGCGCGACCTAGAGCGTCCGTGCCGATCACCCCACCCAGGATGCGACCAAAGTCCCCGCTCTTGAATTCTTCGACGGGCATATTGAATCTAGCCGACCCGACACCGTAGCGACGCCTGGACCTGCCCATATTAAAGAAGAAGAAGGTCTTGTTGTGGCCGTCATAAAGGCGGGGCACCACCACCGGGCCAGCAACGTTGAAACCAAACTCGTTTACAAGGTTTTTCGGTACCGTGGCTGCGAAGAAGTCTCGTGCTGTTAAAGACGTATTCCGGTGGTATTCGTAGAGAGCCCCGTGGAAATCGTTGGTGCCCGACTTGGTAACAAACGAGATAAGCGCTCCCCCCGTCATGCCTTGGTCGGCAGACGGCGCATCTGCGACCTTGAACTCAGCCAGGGTCTCGTTGGAGAAACAGTTGACGCACCGCCCATGCACGGAAGCACCACCCGCGGGTGCCCCGTCCACAACAAGCTCGGTAAAAGTACCAACTGATCCGTTGATGTTGTTGGAGAACCCGGCTCCATTTGTGTAGCCGGGAACGGCGGCCAGGTACGCACCGGCGTCACGCTTAAGTCCAGGGAGAAGGATCGGCAGTTTTTCCAAAGTCTTCGCGGCGATCGTATTCGAATAGACAGGCTCGTCGGTTTCAAGCACCGGCGCCCCTTCAGTCACCTCAATCTGCTGGGCCATCTCTCCCAATTCCAGAGACAGGTCAATTCGTTTGTTGTCTCCCGCGTGCAACTCGATTCCGGAGCGCACAAACGTCTTAAACGAACTCTGGGACACGGTGAGTGCGTACTTGCCCAAGGGGAGGGCGGAAAAAGTGTAACCCCCAGCTTGGTCCGTCGTACTCTCAATCCTTGCCTGGGTCCCTTCTTCCACCAAAACAACCTTGGCTCCCACGATCACTGCGCCGGTGCTGTCGGTGATAACACCGGTCAACGAACTCCTGTTGATCTGACTCAGGCAGACGGACGGGCACCCTGCCAAGAGCACTAGGAGAGATAGGCACCTGAAAAAGAGACTCGTTCGTTCCATGAGAACCTCCTCATTACTCATTGTTTTAGCGGAGTGTTTCCGTGTCAGTTTATTTAAGGAAAGCCGGGATACACGACACAAGTCGGACAGAGTGGATCGGTCACGCCCCCCGATCAGCCGAGCATTTTGCGATTGCCCAAACAACGAGTCGGTCAGGACGACAAAGAAGCACAAGAAGCATAGATATCATGACCGCGGACGCATCTTTATAAGTCCTCCTTGGGCTGCTGGGTGGCTTCACGCAAGTCTTTCGAATCGGAATCTAACGATGGAATCGGGCAGTACTCTTGCTTTTCTCTAACAGACACCAAATCCACAACGACGAAAGCACCTTGAAGTCGCAGCATGAGTTTCTCAGGATGAAAAAGTACGGCGGAAGATTGGGAGTGTCAACACAAAATATGGGAAGTATTTCTGTATGGAAACAAATTAGAACGACACTCATGTGCGGAAATGATCTATACTTAAATTCGCTTACGATCACAACGGCTAAGGCAAGGAAGAAGCTACGACACTCACAGTTTGCGTTTCAGACACGTTCCAAAATCGTAATCGACCACCTCATTTATGACCAGACGATCAAAGTCAGCAGAAGGGCGAAAAGTCCCCAAATACCATGTGAGGATGGCAGCCGCAGCCATCGAGACCTTGGAAAGTTTTAAATGTTCTTCTGAGGCGCTGAGCTTAAGAGAGATCGCACCAGACGCGAGCGTGAGCAAACCCACCGTGTTTCGTGTGCTGCACACACTGACGGATCTTGGTTACGTGAACCGTGATATTGACTCCGGCAAATACTCTCTCACTCTGAAAGTCCTCGAGTTTGCGAAGTATGTGTCGCGCGCCAACACCTTTAGGCTTTGGGCATTGCCCTACATGCGTCGTTTGATGAAGCAATTTGACATGATTGTCAATCTTGCGATCAAAGAAGGAGGAAGTATTACTTATGTGGAGATCATCACTTCCGCCACTTCACAGCATGTGCCGCCTCGGGTGGGAGCGACGGCCATGTGGCATTCAACAGCCCTAGGCAAAGCCATCGCAAGCTATACCCCTGAAACCGATGTCATGGCAACATTAGACAGGACTGGAATGCCGAGTGAGACGCGGAACACGATTGTTAGCAAGAGAGCCTACATGGAAGAGCTAAAGCGAGTGCGGAAACAGGGATTCGCTGAAGATAATGAGGAGCATAAGTTAGGCATCTGCTGCATGGCTACCCCCATTCGTGAAGCTTCGGGTAAAGCTGTCGGAGCTATCAGCGTGACTTCAACGCCCGCTCAGCTAAGCGGTTTGCGGAAACCGGAGGTAGGTGAGGCTCTAAGGGCCTTGGGCCAGGACTTGAGCCTGAGATTAGCGGGAAATTTGGCTCTCACTCGTCTGGTTGGCAGGCGGTTGTGACGCTCATTTCGCTGGCACCCCCACTGAAGCTAGCTCTCGATCGACGTGTTTCTCCATAGCCTCAAACCCTTCTACTCAGACCATCTTCACTGGAACGTTTCTGAAAACCAGGTCGACCTGTCCAACGGTCCTCACCGATTTCCATCTCCCTCCAACGGTCTGGATTGTTTCCGCCCATAACCAGCGCGGCAGTTTATTTCCCTACGGAAACGATTGCGATCTTTCGATTGAACTGTGAGGGATTTCTCACTATGCTCCTCGTCCGGGCATGGCTTAGTTATGATCTCAGTGTGAACGATGTGTGTTCGTTCTTGGTTTCAACTTCAGCCTGCTTGACCCAATCACAAATCGCGTTATGCGGCTGTCTAGAGAATGCTGGAGGTCAGTGCTTGGCCGCAACTTTTGAGCACTGGAGGAAATAGATAACAATGAACCGAGTCGAAAGAGTTTTGCTGGATTCTCACAAGGCACTCGTCGGAGTAAGCCTGTACAATTACAGTCCTAGCTTTGTGGAAATCGTCGGCCACCTGGGCTTCAACGTTCTCTGGATCGAAATGGAACACGCGTCTCTCAGTTTCAGCCAGGCAAGTGATCTTTGCCGAATTGCGTCTGGATTTGGGCTGCTGACCATGATCCGAATTCCCAACTCAAATCGCGAAAATGTGCTGAGGGCCGCCGAATGTGGAGCTGACATCCTTGACCTCCCGATGGGAAATGAGCCTGAAGACCTTAGAAACCTGGTTCTTCACGCGCGCTACGCACCGGAAGGAAAAAGAGGTTTTTTTGGCAGTTCGAGAGCCGTGAGATACGGAATCTTTGGCAGCATCGCTGAGGAACAGCGGCGAGTGAATCGCGATCTTTGTCTTATGGCTCAAGTTGAAACCCAGGAAGCCGTCAACCGCTTGGATGAACTGTGCGGCGTATCCGGGATCGATGCTATATTCATTGGCCCTGGAGATTTGTCCTCGAGTTTTGGAGTCACTGGTGAGTTGAATCACAGAAAAGTCTCTGACGCCGTAGACCGGATCATCCACTCAGCTAAACAGCATGGCAAACGCGTTGCGGTTGCCTGTCGCGCTGCTGATGCTGCCCGCTTCGTTAGAAGGGGGGCAGATATCCTGTTCTGTGGCAGCGACATATCTTGCCTTAAGTCGGGCGCCCAAGAGATTCTGCGGAAATTTGGGAATGGCAGAAGTTGCAATACCACAGCGCCAGACGCTCACCCTTCTCAAAGCCGAACGCTCCCTCCGGTAGGAGTGAATAGACACGTGCTCCTACCGAACTCCCGATGAATCGTCCACTCGGATGGTTTCAGCGGAGGAATACACAGGCTTGTCAGCATGACTCCCGGGGCCATCCGCTATGAAGGAACCGGTACCGTTACGGTGACCACCAAAAGCGGCATCAATCAAACTGCACGGCAGTGCCCTTGAAAGAGTGGACGCATTCCAGGCTCGCTCAATTTATCACTGCCCCCCAAAACTTCCCAAAAGGAGACAGAGGTCTCAGCAGCCAGCGCATCGCCATCTAAATCGCTAGGATTCGATACGACTCCTGGAATTTCTGAGAGCCCGCTTTCCAAGGGAGTCTGCGAACTAGCTGCAATTCACAAAGAGGTCTAATCCATGAAAACAACACCAGAGCGACTTCGGAGGTTCTTTGGTAGCAAATCACCATGCGCCGTATGTATTGTGTTGCTCAGCCTGATGGCCAGTGGCGCTTCACCCAACGGCAAAGCCGGCAAGAGCCTCAGATTCACCAAGAAACATCTGATGGTGAACCCTTACGAGAGTTGTACGGTTGCAGACCTCAATCGCGACGGCAAATTGGATATCGTCTACGGCGCCTATTGGTTCGAGGGACCCGACTTTGTGCCACGAAGCTTTCGTCCGAACCACGTTGCAAAAGAGTATATGCGGGCGAATAGTGATCACGCGTATGACGTGGACAAGGATGGCTGGCTGGATGTGATGGCTGGAGGTTGGCGCGAGGATGGCATCTATTGGTACAAGAATCCGGGGAACAGCGCGAAAGAAAGCGGCAAGCCCTGGGAAATGCATCAGCCCTGGGAAGCCCATCTGCTGAGCAAGACGCGCGGCAATATGGAGATGTTTGCGTTGCATGACTTCGACAACGATGGCACGCCTGAGCTTCACTCAGCGAGCTTCCGGGAAGAAAATCCTGTCGAAGTGTGGCGATTCACAAAGGGTGCGGACGGAGCGCCGGCGCTGGAACCCTTCGTCCTTGGGGTGGAGGGAGGAGGGCACGGCTATGCGTTTGGAGACGTTAACGGCGACGGGCGTGAAGATGTGCTGTGTGAAGTCGGCTGGTACGAAAGACCCGCTGGCGATCCTTTCGCCAAGCCCTGGAAGTTTCACAGTGAAACAGCTCTGCCCGATCCGAGTTGTCCGTTTGTGGTGAGGGACCTGAACAAGGACGGGCGTGTCGATATTATCTTTGGGCGGGCTCATGATGTGGGGCTTTATTGGTGGGAGCAACAAGCGCCCAAGCCGGATGGTACGACCGTTTGGAAGCAGCACGTCATTGATGAATCCTGGACTCAGGCGCATGCCATCTCCATGGCGGATCTGGATGGTGACGGCCAGGAAGAACTGATTGCAGGCAAGTGCATCTGGGCGCACAACGGCGGCGATCCTGGAGTTGGCGATCCGCCGGCCATTTACTACTACAGTTGGAACGGCACCACATCCAAGTTCACGCGTCACACGATCGCGGCGAAGGGCGAGGGCATTGCCCTAGGCAGGCAGTACAGTGTGGTTGATCTGAATGGTGACGGCCGGCTCGATTTAACGGCTCCGAGCCGGCTTGGACTTTGGGTGTTCTTTAATCAGGGGTACAAATAGGTTGGGGGGCACAGACAACAGGTGCCACCGAAGCGCGCGTTAGTCAAGAAGCTGGCAGGCGAATACGAGAAATGGAGGAACGGGATTTCGCCGAAGGCATAGGACACGCGCCGCCCATCCCGGTTGGTTACGCGCAAGAGCCGGCTATCGAGTTGCGCGCATCACAGGCGCAGTTTGAGGGCGGCATTGGCTTCAGCGGCAGGCATCCGAATACTTGACTTATGAAAATTCCACGCATCCTTTTCGACCTATTATTCCTTGCTGTTGCATGGCAAACACCTGTGAGCACTGCACAGCGTCAGCCCACCCGTCCCAACATTCTGTTTTGCTTTGCGGATGATTGGGGACGCTATGCCAGCATTTATGCGACGCTGGAAAAAGGGCCTTCGCTCAATCAGGTTGTCAAAACGCCCAATGTTGACCGCATCGCGCGCGAAGGCGTGTTGTTTCGGCGCGCGTTTGTGAATGCGCCGTCGTGTACGCCGAGCCGCAGCTCACTGCTCAGTGGACGGTATTTTTTCAATACCGGACGTGGCGCGATCTTGCAGACTGCGGAATGGGACGAAACGATTCCGAGCTATCCGCATCTGTTGCGCGATGCAGGCTATCACATCGGCGAAACCTACAAGGTCTGGAGTCCCGGC
>Ga0187893_10007161_pt1 | contig 18508 bp, 18 predicted proteins | sample MA1701074metaG_FD_139574 | JGI IMG/M metagenome (GOLD analysis project Ga0187893, IMG submission 139574) | White microbial mat communities from a basaltic lava cave in the Kipuka Kanohina Cave System on the Island of Hawaii, USA - MA170107-4 metaG ... | reverse complement strand
GTTCGACGCCGCCAACACCTTCGTGATCGCCGCCGTCAACGACGTCTTGCCGTGGTCGACGTGCCCGATCGTCCCCACGTTCACGTGCGGCTTCGTCCTGTCGAACTTCTCCTTGGCCATGCTTCCTCTGCTCTTGTTCTAGAGAGTCCCTATTTCTCGACCTTGCCCATCACCTTGGCCACGACTTCCTCGCTCACGTTCCTGGGGGCCTCGGCGTACTTCTCGAAGTGCATCGAGTAGGTGGCGCGGCCCTGGGTGCGCGAGCGCAGGTCGGTCGAGTAGCCGAACATGTTCGAGAGCGGCACCAGCGCCGTGATGATCTGGGTACCCCCGCGAGCGATCTGCCCTTCCATGTGTCCGCGGCGGCTCGACAGGTCGCCGGTGACGGCGCCCGTGTAGTCGTCGGGGGTCACGACCTCGACCTTCATGATCGGCTCGAGCAGCACCGGGTGGGCCTTCTTGGCCGCGTCCTGGAAGGCCAGGGAGCCGGCCATGGTGAAGGACATCTCGTTGGAGTCGACGTCGTGGTAGGTGCCGTCGTAGAGCCGCGCCTGCACGTCCACCATCGGGTAGCTCGCGATGATGCCGCGCTCCATGGCGCCCTTGATGCCGGCCTCGATGGGCTTGATGAACTCCTTGGGGATCGAACCGCCCACGATGTCGTTCTCGAACACGAAGCCCTGGCCCGGGGCCGGTGTCAGCTCGATGCGGCAGTGGCCGTACTGGCCGCGCCCGCCGCTCTGCTTGATCCACTTGCCCTCGCCCTTGGCGGGCTTGCGTATGGTCTCCTTGTACGCGACCTGGGGCTTGCCGACGTTGGCCTCCACGCCGAACTCGCGCTTCAGGCGGTCCACGATGATCTCGAGGTGCAGCTCGCCCATGCCCGAGATCTTGGTCTGGCCGGTGTCCTGGTCGGTCTCGACCTTGAAGGTCGGGTCCTCCTGCATCAGCTTGGCCAGGCCCTGGCCCAGCTTCTCCTGGTCGCCCTTGGTCTTGGGCTCGACCGCGAGTGCGATGACGGGCGCGGGGAAGATGATGGACTCGAGCACCACCGGATCGGCTGGATCGCAGATGGTGTCGCCGGTGATCACGTTCTTCAGGCCCACCGCGGCGGCGATGTCGCCGGCGTAGACCTCGTGGATCTCCTCGCGCTTGTTCGCGTGCATTTTGAGCAGGCGTCCGATGCGCTGCTTCTGGCCCTTCGCGATGTTGAGGACCGTGTCGCCGCTCTTCAGGCAGCCCGAGTAGACCCGGATGAAGGCCAGCTGGCCGACGAACGGGTCGGTCATGATCTTGAAGACCAGCGCGCTGAAGGGCGCGTCGTCCTTCGGCTCGCGCGGCACCAGCTCCCCGGTCGTGGCGTCGTTGGCAATCGTCGGGGGGATGTCGAGGGGCGAAGGCAGGTAGTCCACGACGCAGTCGAGCATGGGCTGGACGCCCTTGTTCTTGAAGGCCGAGCCGCAGATGACCGGGAACAGCTTCATCGCGATGGTGGCCTTGCGGATGGCGGCCTTGATCTCTGCCACCGTCGGCGCCTCGCCGCCCACGAACTTCTCGAACAGCACGTCGTCTCCCGCCTCGTGGGCCGCCTCGGCGACCTTCTCGATCATCAGCTCGCGATAGTGCTTCGCGTCGGCGAGCATCTCCGCCGGGATCTCCTCGACCTCGAACTTGGCGCCCAGCTCCTCATTGAGGTAGCGGACCGCCTTCATCTCGACCAGGTCGATGACGCCCGCGTGCTTCTCCTCCTGCCCCAGCGGCAACTGGATGGCCACCGCGGAGCGGGCGTTCAGCCGCTCGTGCATGGTATCGATCGAGTGCAGGAAGTTGGCGCCCACGCGGTCCATCTTGTTGATGAAGGCGATGCGCGGGACCTTGTACTTGTCGGCCTGGCGCCAGACCGTCTCGGACTGGGGCTGCACACCGGCCACCGCGTCGAACACGGCCACGGCGCCGTCGAGCACGCGCAGCGAGCGCTCCACCTCGGCCGTGAAATCCACGTGGCCCGGGGTGTCGATGATGTTGATGCGGTGCTCTTTCCAGAAGCAGGTGGTCGCAGCCGAGGTGATGGTGATGCCTCGCTCCTGCTCCTGCTCCATCCAGTCCATGGTGGCGGTGCCATCGTGGACTTCGCCGATCTTGTAGTTGACGCCGGTGTAATAGAGGATGCGCTCGGTCGTGGTGGTCTTGCCCGCATCGATGTGCGCAGCGATCCCGATGTTCCGGGTCCGCTCGAGTGGGGTCTGCCTGGGCACCGATCTACTTCCTTACCAGCGGTAGTGGGCGAAGGCCTTGTTGGCCTCGGCCATCTTGTGGGTGTCTTCCTTCTTCTTGAAGGCGCCACCGCGCAGGTTCGCGGCGTCCATGATCTCGTTGGCGAGCTTCTGGATCATGCCGCGCTCGGGACGCTTGCGGGCGAAGCCGATCAGCCAGCGCAGCGCCAGGGAGGTGCGGCGGTTGGGGTTGACCTCCACCGGCACCTGGTAGTTGGAGCCGCCCACGCGCCGGCTCTTCACCTCGAGGCTGGGCTTCACGTTGTCCACGGCCTTCTTGAAGACCTTGAGCGGGTCGTCCTGGGTCTTCGACTGCACCATGGTCATGGCGTCGTACAGGATGCCCTGCGCCGTGGAGCGCTTGCCCCCGTACATCATGCAGTTGATGAACTTGGTGACCAGCGCGCTGTTGTAGAGAGGATCCGCCAGGACCTCTCGCTTCGGTACCGTGCCCCTGCGTGGCATCTAACAGACCCCTTCAAGACTCCAGAAAAAAGAACAGACGGCGCTGCGGCTGTCCCGGCCGTGCCGGCCGGCGCCGACTTGCGTCGTCTGGGCTCACGCGGCTGCCCTGCCTCGAGGATCCGTGTCCCAGGCGCTTGCGGCGCACCGGAGGCCTGATCTCCCCGACCGTGTCTCCCGGCGCTACCCTGCGCCGGACAAAAGTCCCGAAACCCTCCCGAGTGAAGCGCTACGCCTTGGGGCGCTTCGCTCCGTACTTGCTGCGTCCCCGCTTGCGGCCCTGCACGCCCACGGCGTCCAGGGTGCCGCGGATGATGTGGTAGCGAACTCCCGGCAAGTCCTTCACGCGGCCCCCGCGGATCAGCACGATCGAGTGCTCCTGCAGGTTGTGGCCCACGCCCGGGATGTAGGCCGTGACCTCGATCCCGTTGGTGAGCCGGACGCGCGCGACCTTGCGCAGTGCCGAGTTCGGCTTCTTCGGCGTCGACGTGAAGACGCGGACGCACACGCCCCGCTTCTGCGGCGATCCCTGAAGAGCCGGGCTGTCGGTTTTCGAGCGCAGCTTCTCGCGACCGATCCGGACGAGTTGACTGACCGTGGGCACCCTCGCGTCCTCCGCTTTCTCAGTCACGAGGCGTGCGCATACTGGCGCTCCACCTCACCGAAGAGACAACCGGGTGATTTTATACAAGTACCGGGCCATGTCAAGGCACATCTGTGGTTTCCGGCTGTCGTGCCGTGCCGGCGGAGGCGAATGTGATCTCAGCACCCTGCCGTCCCCTTCCCCGCTGATCCGGGGCTCCGCGGGCGGAACTATAGGTTTTTCAACTACTTGAGTCCCAGCGCGCGCTTGAGGAGCGCCATCTGCCCCGCGTGATACAGGTCGTGCTGGGTTATCCCGAAGAGCTGGGTGAAGGCCGAGTGCGCCGGCTCGGCCACGAGCGGCGCATCGAGATCGAGCATCGACTTCTCGCGAATTCGCCGACGGACGCTCACGTTGAGGCCGCGCAGCGCCTCGATCGTGGCCTGCCACTCATGTTCCGTCGGCGCGGGCAGCGGCGGCCAGTCCTCTGCGGCCGCGAGGTTGCGGGTGTCGCCGTCGAGGCGACGCTGCACCAGCCGATACGTCCCGCCGAGGTGCAGCGTCAGCTCCCAGATCGAATGAGCGCCGGGGATGGGACAGGCAGCGGCTTGCGCGGCCGTCAGTCCCGCGAGCACCTCGAGCACAGCCGGCCCGTGCCAGGCGGGCCCTTCGAAGGCCGCCTTCAGTTGCTCGTCGAGCCGCGCCAGGTCACGATCGGTCATCGGGGATCTCCGCCCGCAGCATAGCGCGGGCCGGGTGTCCGCACGCGGCCGCGCGCGGTCCCACTGCCGGACATGGCAGACCGGGCCCCACGGGCTAACTGCTGCCGAGTGTACAAGTTCGGGGCCGCAGCCGCCTGGCACGCGCATTTCAGTACGAGACGAACGTGTGGAGCCCTCGCCCGCGGATCCTGGTGGCCGACGACCAGGAGGATGTGCGGGTGGCCCTCGACCTCCTGCTCCGCAGCGAGGGCTTCGACGTGACCGCGGTCGACTCGCCGGCCGGCGTGCTGACGGCCCTCGACGAGCGGCGCTACGACGCGGCCATCGTAGACCTCAACTACACGCGCGACACCACCTCGGGCGCGGAGGGGCTGGATTTGCTGCACCACGTCTCGAACGCTCACCCGCAGCTCCCGCTGCTGGTGATGACGGCCTGGGGCACGATGGAGATCGCGGTGGCGGCGATGAAGCGCGGCGCGCGCGACTTCGTCCTCAAGCCTTGGGAGAACGCGGCTGTGGTCAGGGCGCTGCGCACGCAGATCGCCCGCGACACGCGCGCGACCCACGACCTGGACCTGGCTCGGCGCGTCCAGGCCGAATTGCTGCCCCAGCGCGTGCCGTCCATCCGCAGCCTCGACCTCGCCGCGCGCTGCCAGCAGGCGGGAGCGGTGGGCGGGGACGCCTACGATTTCGTCGGCGTGGGCCCGGGGCGCGTCAGCCTGGTGCTTGCCGATGCGTCCGGCAAGGGCGTGCCGGCCGCGCTTCTGATGGCCAACCTGATGGGCGCGCTGCGCAGCGAGCTGCCGCGCGACGGCGATCTGGGTGCGACGCTCGCGCGCGTCAACCGCCAGTTCCATGCGGGCACAGCGGCCGAACGATTCGCCACGCTGTTCGTCGGAATCTACGACGAGGCCGCGCGCAGCCTGCGCTACGCGAACTGCGGCCATGTGCCGCCGTTCCTGCTGCGCGCGGACGCAAGCCTGACGCGCCTGCTCCCGAACGCGCCCGCCGTGGGCCTGCTGTCCGACTGGACGTGCGATGTGGGCCGGATCAGCTTGGCGCCCGGCGACGTCCTGCTGGTGGCCTCCGACGGGCTGACCGAGGCCGACTCGCCCGAGGACGAAGCCTTCGGCGACGATCGCCTGGGCCAGGCCCTGCGCTCGGCGCCGCGCGACGACGCTGCGGCGGCTTGCGATGCGATCCTGGCGGCGGTCGCTCGCTTCGCCGGCCTGGACCACGAGGACGACCGCACGCTGCTCGTCGCCCGCGCGCGCTAAGCCGCCCTCTACAACCGCAACCCGACGCCCCAACTGAACAGCGCCGTCAGAGCGTCTTCAGGAACTCCAGGACCGCGCGCTTCTCCGCCTCGCTCATGTCGGTGAACGGTTGGCGGTGCCCGCGGTTGGAGAGCCCCGGCTGGCGGGTGTCCCGCACCACGGACCGCGCCCCGGGCGGGTTGCCCGTGGGGTAGCGGTAGGTGCCGTCCTCTGACCGCACCAGCGCGATGCCCATCCGCGAATAGTCGAGGGCGTGCCCACCGACCTCGAAGCGCTCCGGCCGCTCGTCTGGGTGCATGAGGTGGTGGAGCGTGGGAACGGAGCCGTTGTGGAGATACGGAGCCGTGATCCAGACGCCGTCGAGGATCGGCGCCACGTAGCCCCCGGTGCGTTCGAGGTCGACGTGGCGGGCGAATGGGTGGCGGGGACGCGCGTCGCGCCAGGCGAGGACGGCGTCGTCCACGCCGGCCCAGCGGCTGGCGTCGGTTTCCCAGCGTTCCTGCGGCACCCGGCGGTTCGGTACGAGGCGAGGCGCGGCCGGCGCCCGGCCGCGTAGACGCCGTGGCAGCCGGCGCAGCGCTGTGCGTAGACGCCGTGCCCCAGGGCCGCCAGCGATTCGTCCACGGATCCCGGGAACGGCGGCGGCTCCACCGAAGACAGCGCCCGGAGTGTCTCCGCCACGCGCGCGATCGCGCCGGCGGTCGGGCCAGAGCCAGGGTCGTCGCCCAGCAGGGTCGGCGCGGTCAGGGTGAAGAACGCCGTCGCCTCGGCGAGGCGAGCCGCCCGCTCGGGCGTCGCCTCGTCCCGGGACACCTCGCGGAAGCGCGGCTCGCCGGGGAGCCCCGTACGAGCCGTCGCAGAGCAGGGAGCTGCGGAAGCTGCGGCTCCAGAGGCCGGGCGTGCTCGTGAAGGCCACCTCGCGCGGGTCGACGACGGAGGGCGGGATCAGGCCGATCTGGCTCTTGAACACTGCCAGCGCGTTCGGCAGGCCGGGACCGCCGGCGTCGAACGGAAAGGGCTGGCTGCGCGGCTCGAACGTCGTGCGAAGCGCCTCTCGTACCCGGGGCAGCACGATCCTGCGGTAGAGGAGACGCTCGCCGCGGCCGAGGCCCGGGTGGACGCGCTCGATGGCGGCCAGGAACGCGCGCTCGTCCTGGATGCCTCGCCGCAACCCGGCCAGGATCGCTCCTCCGTATCCCTGGAAGTCGATCGAGGTGTTGGGCGCACCGAGCCAGGCCCGCCGCGTCGGCCGGCCCTGGGCGTCGTAGAGGACGCCGGCATGGCAGGCGGCGCAGCTCGTCGTGCGCATCTCGAGCCGCAGGCCGGGAACGCGGCTTCGCATCGTGGCGACCGCCTGGCCCAGGGGGCGATCCGCCGTCCGCTCCAGCCGGACGCCGTCGCCGTTGTCGATCGCGTCCGGAAACAGGAAGCCGAAGCGCTCGAGAGCGGGGCGCAGCGAGGCCGCCTCGACCGGCAGGCCGAGGGACGGCGCCTCGGCGATGAGCAGGGCCGTCGAGTACAGCTTCCAGGGCGCAGCCGTGCCCCTTCCCGTGTAGGCCTTGAGGTTGCCGAAGTCGTCGTCCACGAAGCGCGCGAGGCCGCCTCCATCGGGGCCAGCGCTGGCCAGGGATCGCTCGAGCGCCGTGTTTCTACCGTCCAATCCGAAGACCCCGGCACAGCCCGGCGTGACCAGGCCAGCCAGCAACACGAACGCGACGGACCGAACCCGCCCACCAGTTGCGCCCATCGCCTCTCCTCACGCGGCGGATTCCATGCGCCGCACGCGCGATCATGCGTGGACCGCGGTTCGGGCGACGCCGGCGTGTCACACATTGGACGACCGGCACAACCGGGGCGCCCCCTTGGGACGCTCGCGCAGACCGTCACGACGCGACGTCGAGCCGACGGTCGCCGGGCCCACGATGTGGACGGCGGAGAAAAGGGGCCCAAGGTGAGGAATCACGATCTTCCAGATCAAGCTGGTTCACAGCATCGTGTTCTGGGTCCTGAGCGCGTGCACGCTCTACGCGCTCTACAGCGGCCTGGCGGATCGCGTGACGGTGTGGACGTGGCTCGCCGTCGTCCTGCTGCTGCTCGAAAGCATCGTGCTCGCCGCGTCGGGCTGGACCTGCCCGCTGACGCTCCTGGCGGAGCGCAAGGGCGCGGTTGGGAGCCGCGTTCACCGTGTTTATGAAGCCCGCGAAGTCGCTGGTGTTGAGCGGGTTGAAGCGCACCTGCGTGAAGGCGCCCGGAGCGGCCACGGCGCCTGGCGAAACGCCGGCGTTGCGTGTGGCCAGGGAGAAGAACACCGAGTCACGTCCAAGGTCGCGCTGCCGCCGGGCGACTACATCATCGAGGTGGACGGCAACAAGACGCCGTTTCCCGCGGCCGAAGGCGCGGTGTTCGAGAACGTCACGGGCACGAAGCTTCACGGTGTTGGGTCCCTTCGAGGGGCGCCACGGCCTTTCGACGTACTTGACGAGCAAGTCTCTCGCCCTTTCCCGCCGCCATGCGATGTCCGCGGCCAGCCAGGCAGCGAGCGCCGGGATGGCAGCCGTGAGGCTCATATACGGGCCACAGTGCCGCAGCATGGACAAGGCGGTCACGTCGGTACGGGCCGGCTCGCCGCCCGTGTCCGATGCCATGCTTTCGTCGTGGGAGAGGCCTTCGGCGAGAACGGCGATCAGGAACCGCCTCCGTTCCTTCGTGATCAGCCGGTACGTCTTGTGCGCGGACTTGCCGAGCACGTCCTTCTTCCCGAAATCGTCCATGACCCGCAGGACCGGCCACAGCACCCGGCTCGCCGTATCGACCCGGACGGCCGGGTCCGGATGGTCGAGGAGAGACGTCTTCAGCGTGTCCCAGTCGCTCGCCACCAGGTAGTGCTCCGTCAACGCTTCGATCACGTACTTCTTGATAGCGAGGTTCGCCTTGCCTTGGACGCGGCCCAGATCGGAGCGAAGGGCCCGGATGATGTGCGAGTACCGCCGTTTGGCCCTTCCGGGCTCGGACCCCGTTTGATGGCGCTGTGCTCTACGCAGGAGCGTCGCTGCTCGCTGCGGCGTCAGCCGGCTGAGATACCAGTCCGTGCCCGCGGAACTAAAAGGGTCGTTGTCGCCGGGGTCGTAGGCCTGGCGGTACTCGTAATAGGTTCCACAGGAGGGGCACATCCGTAGTTCGTCGCGGTTCCCCCAGGGCGAGCGGAACCCGGGGGAGAGGACGGCGATCGTCGAGAGGCTTGTCCACGAAGAAGGCAGAGGCGGTGCGACCTGTTCCGAGGGCGCGCGGAATTCGCAGACCTTGTCGAACGGCGGGATCGCTCGGCAGAGCTCGCAGTCGATGATCGAGACGAACTCCAGGTCAGGCACTTCTGCCTCTCCTCGTCCCTACGCCCCGTCCTGTCCGCCGGACGCCCGCGACTGTCGTCATCCGGACAACGGACCGGTTCACGTTACTCCCCCGGTAAGTCGCCGAACACCGGCGACAAGCTGCGAAGCCGACTCAATGAAGCTGCTGGCCGCCGCCTTCCATGGTTGGCCTGCACTCCCAGGGGATCGTTCAGCTCAACACCGTCCTCGTGCAGTGCGACCACCGCGGGCGCATGCAGTACGCATACCTGTACCCGCGCGTGCTGCTGGCCCTTCCGCGGCAGAGCTTCGTGAACGTGTACGCGTACCGGGACTACGTGCGCGTGTTCGAGGAGGAGTTCGGGCCGGCGCGCAGCGCCACGCAGCCGGGCGCCTTCGCGGGACGGGGCGAGCGCAGCACCGGCTACCACGGCTTCACGATCCAGGCCGGCACGGCGCCGAGCCAGCGCGTGTCACTCTCGGCGACGTACGACCGCTCCTGGAACAACCTCGATTACGACCTCGGGGCGGGCCGCTTCCCGCGGGTGAGCCCCCGGGGCGCTGCTCGACCCGGACGCGCCCCTGGATCCGGGGCCCGCCGACGCGTCCCTCCTCCAGGCCACGCTCGCCCTGCAGCCCACGGAGGCGCTGCGCGTGTCCGGGAGCTACGAGCACGGGCGCCTGACGCGGGACAGCACGGGCCTCGACGTCTTCGACCAGGACCTGGCGTCGTTCGGGCTCCAGTACGCGTTCTCGAGGGACATCTGGCTGCGCGGCCGGGTCGACTACGACTCGCTCGACGGGCGGATGCTCCAGCAGTTGGTGTTCGGTTGGACGCCCCGGCCCGGAAGCGCTTTGTACCTGGGCTACGACGAGACGGGCGAGTGGAGCAGCGGCTCGGACCGCCACTACACCCGCCGCTCGCGAACGGTCTTCGCGAAGCTCTCCTGGGCCTATCGAAGCAGGCTGGGACGGCCTCCGTCCCTCAAGGCCTTCTCAGGGACCAGAGCAGGAGCGGAGGCGTCCCCATCGTGGTCGCCACGACCATGAACACGGCGGCCGCATAGGTCCCCGCGTCGACTACCGGCCGGCCGCCGAGGACGAGCTGCGCGCCGATGCCGGCGAAAATCAGGCCGACCTCTCCCCGGGGCATCATGCCGAGCCCGACGCTGAGCCCGGAGATGCCCTTCGGCGTCGCCAGCGCGCAGGCGAGCTTGCCCAGGATCGCCGCGCCGGTCAGCGATGCCGCGAAGCCCAACACCGACGCCGACGCGAACGAGCGGACGTCCACCAGCATGCCCATCCTCACGAAGAACACGGGGACCAGCAGCGCGATCAGCGGCTCCAGGCTCTCGTGCAGGGGCGGCTCGCCCCGCTTCACCTGGCCCTCGAAGTGGACCTCCTCCAGGACCAGCCCGGCCGCGAAGGCCCCGACGATCGGCGCCAGGCCGGCGCGCAGCGCCAGATACGCGAGCACGAAGCACAGCCCGAGCGACAGGGCCAGGACGACGCCCCGCGTTCGCAGCGCCAGGGCGCCTCGAAACAGGCGGGGCGACACGAGCGAGCCGACGAAGAGGGCTCCGGCAAGGAAGACGAATGCCTTGGCGACGATCAGCGCGATCGCCACGGCAGAGAGAGCTTCGCCCGTGGCCGCGGCCTTGATGATTCCCGACACTACCGCGAGCACGAGCAGGCCCAGGACGTCGTCGATCACGGCGGCGCCGAGGATGATGCGAGCGAAGGGGGACCGCAGCGCGTCGGCGTCCTTCAGGACGCGCGCCGTGATGCCCACGCTGGTGGCGGCGAGCATCGCCCCCAGGAAGGCATGCAGGATCCACGGCTCGTCGGGCCGCGCGAGCTCCCCGACGCCGAACCCGAGCAGCATCGGCGTGACGACGCCCACGACCGCCACGCGGGCGGCCGGGGCGCCGACGGCCAGCATCTCCCTGGGCGTGGATTCGAGACCAACGTGGAACAACAGCAGCACCGCGCCGAGCTCCGCGAGGACGGTGAAGGTCTCGCTCGAGACGAGGCCGGACGTATCCGGGCCGCCGAGCAGCGCCGCGTTGCCCAGGGCGATCCCGACGAGCAGCTCGCCCAGGACGGCCGGCTGCCCCAGCCGTTCGATCAGCTCGCCCGCGAGCTTCGCGCTCACGAGGACGAACGCGAGAGCCAACAGCACGGTGGGGACGGCGTCGGAGTCGTGGCCGGCCCCCGCGGCCGCCAGCGGTAAGAGAGCGCTCACAAGTCCCTCCGATCGAGGACGTGCGGAAGCCTACAACGCCTCCGCCTCTCGATGGGTTGCGAGCCGCCCCCGCCCAGGAGCGGCAATCCCCATCGCCGCGTTTGACCGGTCTGGCCCGTGCCTTCATCGTAGCGGCCGTGGCAGTGCCCGCCCTCGACGTCACCAGCTCCGCCTTCAAGGCCGAGGCCTACGCCTACTACGCACGGCTCCGTGCCGAGGGCCCGGTTCATCCCGTCAAGCTGCCAACCGGCCAGGTCGTCTGGCTGGTCAGCCGCTACGACGACGTCGTCGCGCTGCTGAAGGACCCGCGCCTGGCGGAGCGCGACCTCAGCGACTTCCTGGAGAGGCCGGAGACGCGGAAGCCGCGTCCACCGGTTCCGGCGCCGCCGGGGCGCCCGATCGGCGAGTAGAGACCTCGAACACGGCCACCTGGCCGCCGTGCGTGTGGCCGCAGGTAGTGGTCGAATCCCGCGCCGGCGGAGAAGCACAGGCCGAGGCCGCGCCCCTGGTTGGGCGACGACGCGGCCGCCATGGCGGTAGGCCACAGCGGTACTCGGTTGTCCCAGGGGAAATACCCCGCTCCAAGTAGCGGCTCCACTTCTCGATCTCGAGACCCGCCGTCTCGGTGCCCCGCCACTCGCACTCCAGCGAGTAGTCGTATGGGACCTCTCCCTTCTTCTCGAGCGCGACCCGCTCGTCAGGTGTGTCGAACCCTGGCGCCAGCACGGCCGCGGTGCGGCGGGCGGAACTTCAGCATCCGGGTCACGTCCTCGCCGTGCCGCGAGGGATGCAGCCGCCTCACTTCCTTGGTCATGCGCCCCGCCGCCTCTCTCCCCTACCTCCCGGGCCGCGGCTGGCCGGAGTGCGTCGCCGCCAGCAGCCAGATGGAGACGGGGAAGCAACAGAACGAGAAGTTGCACGGGAGCAGGGAGTACACCCCAGTGACCAGCGCCCAGCCCCGGCTCGGTGCCAAGCGCACCTTGAGGGCGAGCCCGAAGAGGGCCGAGTGCCCGAGCAGCAGGACCGTGTTGGCGGCGACGACCTGCCAGCCGCGCAGCCCCAGGCCGGCCGATCGCACGGCCTGCCCGTGTCTCCTCGAGGTGGTGGCCTGGTTGAAGATGCTCACGTCGTAGCCGAGCGCGTTGAGCAGCAGGATGAGGAGGTCGAAGCCGACGATCAGCGCCGCGCACACGGCGAGCGCGGTCGCAGGCGGCTTGAGACGCTCGAGGTCGAACTCCGCCATCCGCGTAGCTAGCTGTGCAGCAGCCTGAGCACCAGAATCACCAACATCCCGACCACGAGCAGGACCACGTTGCGGATGGTCCAGGAGGTCCGCGCCGCGCGCACCTGGTCGAGCTCTGCCCGCTCCGCGGCGCGCTCCGCCACGTGGGACGCACCCCAACGCTCCGCTTGCCCCGCCTCGGCTCCGGCGACCTGCCGCAGGCGCGTGGCAAGCAGCGCGCCGGTCTCGATCAACGGGGCGAACCGTTCCGTCTCCCAGTCCTCCCTGACCAGCCGCAGGCCGCCCTCCTTGGCCGGCCGGATCTCCACAGGCCGCAGCTCGATCAGGCGCCGGCGCAGGTCCGCGTCGAACAGAGTCGGCGCCAGGCCGGCGGGGGCCATCTCGACGATGAACTCGTCGTCGAAGGCGGGGTCGCCGGTCGTCGCGTCCCGGGCCAATCCCTTCCGGACCCGGCTCGTCTCCACGGCGTCCTGGGTGCGCAGCTCGAGCGAGATCCCCGGGGGCTGCGGGACGAGCACCTCGGCCATCGGCCCGCCCTGGGTCTCGTTAGCGCCGGACCTCTGATACAAGCGCAGCGTGACCTCCGCGCCGTGGACCTGACCGGTGAACCTGTGCACGATCCCATCCCGGCTGTGGTCCGGCAGCAGTCGCCGGGCGGCCTCCACGGCGCGGCGCTCGATGCGGTTGGCGTGGAGGACCATCAAGGTGATGAGGAGCGCGGCGGCCGCCAGCACCAGCGTGATGACGAGAGGACTGCCCGGCGTCACGGCGGCCCTCCTATCCCCGGCTCGCAACCAGGGCCAGGAACTTCAACGACAGGTACTCCTGTTCCGAAGCGCGCGAGAGCATCGCGCGCGTCTCCTCGTGCTTGCCGAAGCGCAGCAGCGCCATGCGTAGCAGGTGGGCGCGGACCGCGGGAGAGCGCTCGCGCGCGCCCTGCTTGCCGTAGTCCACGCCCAGCCCTCGGCTCAGGCCAAGGATGGCGCGCGGGTTCTGCATGCGGCCGAGCGCGTAGGCGGCGGCGGTGCGGACCTTGTCGGACTTGTCGGCCAGGAGCTCCATCAGTATCTCGACGCCCTCCGGCCGGTCCATGTCGGCGAGCGAACCGGCCACCGCGACGCGCAGATCCTCCGGGCCGTGGTACTGGCTGAGCGCCATGTCGCCGACCTGCTTCAAGAAGCTGCGGTCCTCGGTCAGCTTCTGGAGCACCGGCAGCCCGGAGAGGTCGCCGTGCGCCGCCAGCCCCTCCGCCGCCTCCAGCCGCGTCGACAGCCACTTCTCGTTCTGCAGGGCCTGGCGCGCGATCTCGATGCCGGCCGGGTCGCCGAGGTCGAGCAGGCCGACCGCGATGTAGGCAGAGAGCCATTCGGTCGGCTTGCGCACCGGCAGCGCGGCCTGCAGCACCGGGATCGACTTCTCCTTGGCGCCCCTGTGCACCAGCGCCCACACGATCTCGTCGAGCAAGTCGGTGTTGCCCTTCTTGATCTTGAGGAAGCCTCCCTTCTTCTTGGTGAGCTGCTCGCGCGCCCAGCCGAAGCCCGAGTCGTAGCCGCCTTCGATCAAGAGCGCCGCCGCGTAGAACTTGTCGTCGTCCTCCTTGCCGAACCCCCCCTTCATGTCCTTCTCGAGCACCGGCACCATGGTCTCGTCCTTGTACCCGATCAGGAGCGCGCGCTTGGCGGCCCGCTCCACCTCGTCGGTGCGGCCGTAGCCCTTGGTCATAGTGCGCAGGGCCTCGATCGCGCGCGGGTCCCGAGCCAGCGTGAGACCGTCGATGGCGGCGACGCTGAAGACGCTGTTCAAGAACCCGTGCGTGCGCTCGATCAGCGCGTCGACGATCTGGTCGTGGCGGGCCTTCGGGCAGTCGGGCAGCCCGGCCTGGAAGCCGAGCAGCCGCAGCGCCGCGCCCTTCACCTCCTGGTTGGCATCCTTCTTCTCGAGCCGCATCAGGACGTCGAAGGCTCGCTCCGGATCGACCGTCGCCAGGCCGCGCGTGCAGCGCTCGCGCAGGCGGTCGAACGGGTAGTTCTCGATGCAGTTCTCGAAGAACGGAATCACGTCCTCCTTGTATCCGGCGCGGGCCAGCAGCAGGCCCGAGTCCACCCAGTCGCCCCAGACGTCGCCGGCGCCGTCCCGGAGGCCCGCGCCCACGGCGCCGCCGAACAGCAGCCCCCCGAGCGCCGCGGCGCTGGCCGCGACCTGCTCGCCGGGGCGGATGTCCAGCTCCTGCTTGAAGCGCGTGACGAGCTGGTCGACCGCCTTGCGATGCTGCTCCTTGGACAGCCGCGGACGGCCCTCTTCGAGCAGGTAGTTGAGCAGGACCGGGTTGTAGGCGCGGGCCAGATCCCCGCTTTCCAGGACAGCGCGGACCGGGTCGGGCGCGGCAGGGGGCTTGGGCGCCTCCTTGGCGGCCGCGGGCTTGGCCGGCTTCGGCTTGGGCTTGCCCTGCGCTCCGGCCAGGGCCGGAACCAGGACGATCGCCAGGGCCAGGCGAAGGGCTGTGCGCCGCATGGAAACCTCCTGATCACAATGGCGACAAGCGGGTCCGGAATGGGACACACGGGTACCATCCAGGCCATGGAACCTCACCCGCGGCGAGTAGCGTGAGGCGGCTGGTGAGCGGGCGCCGGGCAGGGCGCGCCGCGTCGAGCTCGTGCTTTAGGGCTGGTCGGCCGGGCGCAGGTCCTCGGCAGAGTCGCCCTTGGTCTGCACGCTCACGTTCTTGCTGGTCTGGCCACGTTGACGCGCTGCTCGAGGGTCGTGAGCAGCTGGCTGGCCTCGGACCCTCCTTGGCACCCTCGTGCTCCTTGTCGCCGGTCATCCACTTTGGCTCCGAGGCCGGTCACGAGCACGCTGCCCATCAGCCCCAGGAACAGGGCCAATCTCCATGGGACCTCCCCGATTGGCTATGGCGACGAATCCGTGCCCGATCGGAGATGGGCTTGGGTGGCGGCCTCGAACCCGCTCAGCCCTGCGGCGCGAGCGCGACCGCCCACGGGCACGCCATCCCGCCCGCGAAGACGCACAGCAGGCCTGCAAGGGTGCCGACGACCGGTACGAGGCGCAGCAGCGGGAGCAGGATCGAGGGCACTCCGACCGTGCCGAGGGTCGCGGCCAGCGCGATCCCGAAAACCGGGCCGCCGGAGAAGATCGCCCCGAAGGCCGGCTTCTGGCCGCGCACCAGGGCCGAGGCGAATCGGTAGAAGCCCGCGCCGAAGAAGGCCGTGACGGCCGTGGCGGGAACCGCGACCGCCATGTCCATCAGCGCCCCGACGCCGATCGCCGTGGCGAGCCCGGCCTTGATTCCGAGCGCGGCCTTGACGGGCAGCAGCAGCAGGTTCATGCCGATGTTGATCAGCATGACGAGCAGGAATCCCACCGCGAGCGGCAGGATCGCGCCGGCAAAGTCCCGCTTGGCCAACGCCCAGGCGTACCCGAAGGCTTGCGTGGCGCCGGGACTCGTGGTTCCTGAGGTCGCCATGGCGCGTCCCTCCTTGGGCTAGGATCGGCTCCTGGTCAGAGTGGCGGCATCCGGGCCCGAAACCGGACACCCACTCGCTGCTAAGGCTCGACCAGGGGCCTCGCGAACTCGACCAGCGCCTGCTTGGGGTCCGCGTCCTCGATCTGCCGCGGCGTCTCGAAGCTCTTGAGCGTCGGACACTCGCCGTCAGCCTTCACGTCGAGGCTCGTCTGCGCCACGAGCTTGCCGGTTTGCGCTTCGTGGAGCAAGACGGCGAAGCGTGTGTCGTGCAGCTCCAGGACGTTGCCGCTCCTGAAGGCGCAGTCCTTCACCTTGGTCCTGTCCGTCGGGGTCGCGCAGGCCACCAGCTCCGTCTCGGAGACGCGGCCCGCCTCCGGCACCCAGCCGGCCGGGAGGTTGGTCAGTTGGAAGTAGTCCGCGTCCGCAGCTCTCCGATAGAAGACCAGCAGGACGTGCCTCTGGCCTGAGCCCTTCGCGTAGGGCGCGGCCTGCTCCGGTGTCCGTCCGCGAACGCCAGCTCCACGAGATGCCGGGTGCGGTCCGCGATCACGGGATACCCCATGCTCCCCTCCGACGTCGAGCCCTCGACACGGACGAGCGCCGTCACCGGGAACGACTCGCGCTTGGTGCGGGAGAGCAGATCGATGTTTCCCGAGCGCGTCACCTCGATCGCCACGATCTCGGTGAAGGTGCCGTAGAGCGCGAACGGCGATAGCACCAGCGCCTCCAGGATCACCAGTACCAGGGCGACGCCCACCGGGCTTCCGACGTTGGGCCGAGACCTTCCGATCCACCAGAAGACCAGGAACGTGGCGAACAGGAGCCACGCCATCTGAAGCGCCAGGGCGACTTGGTGGCTGCTGTATTCGTAGCGAACGACGAGGTCGCCCCCGCCACCTACGCCGAACGATCGCGCCATGGCGTCGTGGAGGCGTTCGGAGCGGAGCAGGCCCAACGGGGCCATGAGGATCAGGCTGGCGAGAACCGCCTCCGCGAAGCGCGCGGCGTTGGAACTCGACGACGTCACTTGCCTGTTCCGTCTACTTCACGATCTCGAGGGAGCGGCAGATCTCCTTGAGCAGGGCCACATGGCTGGCCGGTCCCGAGCACTTCGCGCGGATCTTGACGCCTCCCTTCCGGCGGTAGGCGTGCACCTCCTGCCAGCGGGGGGGCGACAGCGCGACGATGTCGTACTGCCCCGGGCCCAGCTGCGACTTCTCGAGGATCTCCCCGGCGCCGCCCATCTGGATCATGTTCACCGCGTTGGCCAGGCTGTCCTCGCCGACCGTCGCGAGACTGACGTTGATCTCGTTCATTGGGCCGGGGAACAGCAGGCTGTAGGTGTGCTGCATGCTGGTCTTGTTCAGGACCTTGGCGCCCTTCGGTATGGAAATCCGATAGCCCATCGCTGGGTCGCTGACGGTCTCGAGCGGAATGGCGCCCGAGGCCGCGGGCGCGACGGCTGGCGCAGCTTGGGCCGGGGTGGCAGGGGCGATCGCGCTGACGCGCCGGACCCAGCCGTCCCGGTCCTTCTTCCAGGCTTCGCTCACGGCCGACCAGCGCGTATGACTTTCCAGATCGAGCAGCAGCTTCGCCGCCGCAGACATCGATGCCGCGCGCCCGGCCTCGCTCGCCCAGGCGCTGCGACGCGCTTTCCAGGTCGACTCCACCGCCTCCCAGGCGAGGCTCTGTTCGAGCGTGAGGACGCAGGTCGCAAGCACCTTTGGGTCGTTGCTCGCGGAGACCAGGCGCGCCCAGGTCCCGCGCTGCGCCGCCCACCCCGGTACGGCCTTCTCGGTCAACGCGCCCTCGAAGGCGAGGATCTCGGCGCCGAGCGGCGTCGCGGCCTTCATCCCATCGGCCGCGGGGGCGGCCTGCGGCCCGGCGATCACAACGGCCAGCACGGCAATGGCGGACGAGCGCATCTTCTGCCTCCTGTGTCTAGCGGCTTTCCTGGAGTGGCGACGTCAGGGCCTGGAATCGGACAGTCGGGTCGCCGTTGCCTCCACTTCCTGAAGCCGGCGCCGGGCCTTGCGCAGGTCCTCGGGGTCGGCGAAACCCCAGCCCGCGAGGATCGGTAGGCCTTGCTGCAGCAGCGGTCGGGCCTCCGCGGCCCGGCCCGTGGCCGCGAGCACGATCCCGAGCCAGCAGGCCGCTTCGGCCCGCTTGGGATGCTCGGCGGCGAGGGTGGCCGCGCGGATCTCCAGCGCGCGCTGGACCGCCCGTTCCGCTTCGGCCAGTTCCGCCGCCGTGGCCATGCCGGACACGAGCGCCCGCGCCAGGCCGACGGCGGTGTCGGCGACGTGCATCTGGCCCTCGGGGAACATCGCGTCGAGCTGCGTGTAGGCGCGCCGGACGAGCGCGAGGCCTTCCGCGCGCGCGCCCGTCCGCGCCAGCAGCGCGCCGAGCTGGCCGCGCACCACGCAGGTCCCGCGGTCGCCGTCGCCGCGCCGGCGCGCGTAGGCCTCGTAGGCCTCGCGCATCAGCGGCAGCGCCTTCCCGTAGTGGCCCTGCAGAGCGCTCAGCACGGCCAGGTTGCGGACGGTGTTGGTCGTCTCGGGGTGCTCCGGGCCCAGCAGCCGCGCGTACAGCCGCCGCGCCTCGGTGTAGTTCGCGAGGGCTCCTTCGAGGTCGCCTCGGTGGACCTGGGTGACCGATAGGCCGTTGAATCCGCGGCTGCGGTCGCGGAACTCAATTGGTGAGAGGCTTCCGACCCCCCCGCAACCCTTCCAACAGCCATGCGAGAGAGCCTGCACGACCTCGACCGGGCGACGTTTGCCCCATCGACGCATCAAACGTCCTTTCCCACCTCAAGCGGAGACGCTATGCCCTTGCCGCGTGATGGTCAAGATGGGACCGCGCGTCAGCCTGGGCT
>Ga0187893_10007160_pt1 | contig 18510 bp, 14 predicted proteins | sample MA1701074metaG_FD_139574 | JGI IMG/M metagenome (GOLD analysis project Ga0187893, IMG submission 139574) | White microbial mat communities from a basaltic lava cave in the Kipuka Kanohina Cave System on the Island of Hawaii, USA - MA170107-4 metaG ... | reverse complement strand
TATCGTATCCACCGCCTCTCCGACGATCCGACGCGCTATCACACCGTGCGCGGCAGTGGCGCCATCACCCGGCATCGCGAGGAGCTCCCGGCCCGGCGCGGCCGCGCCCCGGTCATCGAGTGGGAGGACTGCGAGCACGGCATCCTCTATCCCGGCTGGCGCCACCATGACGGCGTCGAGCTCGCCGTCCGCGCCGTGCCCAGCGACCTGGCGCACTACTTCGAGGGCTACCTGGCTCTGGCGGAGGCACAGACGGTCGAGGCGCACTGCGCCGCGCTCGCGCAGATCAACGATGGACCGTTCGACTTCAACCACGTCTACGGGCACCGCGACGGGTCGATCGGCTGGGAGCTCTTCGGCCGTCTGCCGCGGCGCCACAGCGAGGGCCTCTTCGTGCGCGACGCCGACGATCCCGCCGCCCAGTGGGACGGTTGGGTGCCGTTCGAGGAGATGCCGAAGATGCGCGAGCCGGCGCGGGGGTTCGTCGCCTCGGCCAACTCGACCCCCGATCCGGACAACCACGTCGTCGCCTTTACGGTCACCCACTGCGAGCCGCGCTATCGCACCGCCCGCATCGAGGCCGTCCTTGCCGCGTCGTCCGAGCACAGCGCCGCCACCTTCGCCGCGCTCCAGCGCGACGTGACCGGCGACTACGCGCCGGCGGTGCGCGACGCGCTCGCGCAGGCCGTCGGACCCATTACGGGCAACGACGTCGCGGTGCGCGCCCTCGCGGTGTTGCGGGCGTGGGACGGGAACTTTCCGAGCGATTCGGCCGGCGCATTGCTGTACGCGCTCATCCAGCAGGACCTGCCGGCGCGCCTGTTCGTGGCCCTGCTCGGCGAGCAGCTCGGCCGGCGCTACGCCAACGGGCGTCGGGCCATGCCGCGAATGCACCGGCTGCTGCTCGACCCCGCCGATCCGCTGCGCCCCGATCTCGAGCGCGTCGCCGGCCGGCCGGTCGCGGAGCTGGTGCGCGAATCGTTCTTCGCCGCGGTGCGTCGCGCTGCCGCGGCGCAAGGGTTCGATCCGTCGCGCTGGCGCTGGGGCGACACGCAGCGCATTCGGCTCGGCACCATCCTGTCGTTCCTACCCGGGGTCGGCCGGCGCTTCGTCGCGCTCGACGGCGCGTTTCCCGGCGACGAATACACGGTCAGCCCATCGCGCTCGGTCCCGGTGCGCGGGAAGCTCTACTCGCTGGTCGGCGCCACCAGCCGCTTCATCTGCGACCTGGCCACGCCCGAGGAAGCGCTGTTCGCCCACAGCGCCGGCCCCAGCGCCGACGCGCGCAGCGCGTTCTTCGCCAACCTGTCCGCCCCGTGGCACCGCTTCGAGTACTTTCGCTCGGCACTGTGGCGACCCGACGAGGTGCCTGAGAAGGTCGAGCACCTGCGCATGTAGCACTCGTGGTTCGCCCATGGGTTCAAAGGACTTACCGATTACGCGGATTGCGCGGATTGCGCCGCGGTGGGCTTCTGATTGTCGCGTTCCGCGGTCTAGGATCGACTGACATGGAGGGACGATGAAGAACCAACGCCTGCTCGCGGTGCTCACCCTGACCAATCTCGGGCTGCTGATCTTGCTGCTGCAGTCGCACGTCCGACCCGTGCTGGCGAATACCGTGGCGCCGGTGATTCGCGGGCGCGCGCTCGAGATCGTTGACGAGCAGGGACGGGTGCGCGCCAGCATCAAGGTGCAGCCGGCCGAGACCTTCGCTCCGACGGGGGTGAAATACGCCGAAACCGTCGTGCTGCGGTTGATCGACGCGGACGGTCGGCCCGAGGTGAAGATCGCGGCGTCGGTGCAGGGGGGCGGGCTGTCGTTCGTGGGCGACTCCGACACGACCCAGGTCAAGCTGGGGGCACACGGTGCGGAGAGCTCCTTGCAGTTGACGAATCAGGACGGGCGGCAGGAACTGGTGAAGCCGTAGTTTCCGGGCCGCGACGTCCGCGGGCTTCGGTCCAAGGCCGGCTGGCGCGCGGCCGCATAGGAGGTGACTCATGAGTGATGTCCAACATGCCGATCGTTCGACCGGCCCGTTCGACCTGCGTTCGACCCCGATTCATCTCGGATCGATAGCCGGTGCCGATCACGCGGCCGTGCCGCTTCCCGGATTCGGCTTCGACGGGAAGGCGTTCGGCGCGTATATCTCGGCGCACTGCACACGCGGCGCGCCAGGGCGGCTGATCATGGTCGAAACGACCCCGACGAACTGGCCGGCGTGGGAGTGCCATACCGAGGGCGACGAGATCGTGATCGTGCTCGAGGGCAAAGCCGAGGTGATCCAGGAGATCGGCGGACAGCTACGCCGCATGACAGTCGGGCCCGGCAGCGCGATCATCAACCCCGTCGGGGTCTGGCATACCGCCGATGTGCAGGAACCGATGAAGGCGGTGTACATCACGCCCTGTCCCGGCACGCGACACCGTCCCCGCTAAGGCGCTGGTCGGCAGTAAGCCAGATCGGCGACTAGCGCGGCTCGAGCAAGCGCATTACGCGTTCGACGTCGATCACAATGAACAGGCCCTCTGCTTCGGCGGTCACGGTCCCGTCGACGAGCAGACGGCCGGCGCTGCGGACCTTGCGCTCCTCGCGCGCGGTCACCCAGCCTTCGAAGCGCACCTCGCGGTGCAAGGGAGTGGGAGCGCGGAAGCGCGTCTCCAGCCGTGCGGTGGGACCGGGGTTGCCGCTCATGAGATTGGCAACGTTCAACACCTGATCGAATGCGGCGGCGATGGCGCCGCCGTGCACGCAGCCCGGCGGGCCCTCGTATGCCGTGCCGAAGCGCGCGATACCGACCGCCAGCGGGTCCTGCCAGGTAAATCGAATCGGCGCGGCGAGCGGATTCCAGCGTCCCATCACGTAGTCGTACGGGAAGACGTCGGCCGCGGTGGGGCCGCCGGGATAGCGCGGTGGCGGCGGGTTCGGCACCGAGTCGCGCAGCGCGGCGACCACGGCGTCGATCTGCGCGGCGGCATCGGCGAGGCGTTCCGGCGAGGCGTCGAGCGTGACAGTGACCTCGATCAGCTGGCGGACGCTTTCGGCGAGGCGCGCCAGGGCGTCGTCGTCGAGCGGCTCAGAATCGTCGGGAGGCATCTCGTCCTCTAGCCCGTAGCCCGTCCTCTAGCCCGTAGCCCGGGCCTCCGCGCCGCCCAAAGCTCTCCTTGGTGATCTTGGTGGCCTTGGTGGTGAACAAGTGCGTTACGACCCGAGATCGTAGACCAACGCGACGTGATCGCGCCCGTCGATCTCCAGCAAACGCTGCCGGGCCCCCCGTTCGCGCTTGAGGTAGTGATCGAAGAACGCCGTCGACGACTCGATCGTCGCAGCCACCGCCGGGTTGGTGCCGACGTACGGCAGAATGTGGGCGCCGCCTTCGTGGGTGAGCAGGAACTTGGGTGGCAGCAGCAGATCGTACGCCTCCAGCGCGTCGGCGTACGGGACCGCATCGTCCACGTCGCCGTGGATGATCAGCGTTGGCGGCGCGAGCTCCGAACGGTACTCGCCGCCGGGGTACGGCGGCAGGTTGCCGGCCATCGGCACGGCGGCGTCGATGCGCGGATCTCGACAGCATGTGTTCATGGACAAGCCGAACGTGGTCATCGCGCCGAGCGATTGTCCCGAGGCCCCGATGAGCTCGGGATCGATCAGGTTGTGCAGGAGGCTGGCGGCATCGCCGGTCTGCGCCAGCATCTGATCGATGAGGAAGCTCTCGTCGGCCGGCTGGTTGATGTAGTCGCCGGCGACCGGGCCGCCGGGCGTGCCGCCGCTGGAGAGCGGAAAGTCCGGGGCGGCCACGACGTAGCCTGCCGCGGCCCACGCCTGCAGGGTGGTGTAGTAGATCTTGGCGACCGCGGTGAAGCCGTGGGCGAAGATGATCAGCGGGAAGCGCCGGCCGCTCACCGGCGGCGCGCCGATGCGTGCCTGCCCGTCCGGCGGGCCCTTGGCCGGATAGTAGACGGTGGTGCGCAGCGTGCGCGAGTCTTTGCCAGGTGCGCTGCCGTTCGCCGCCGTCGGGCGGGTCGGGTCGACGAACACGAATCTGGTCTCGCCGACGGCAAAGGAGCCGTCGGGCTCGTTGGCCGGAGACGTCGAGTCGCTATTGCCGCCACAGCCCCCGAGTACGAGAGGGAGCAGCACGAGCGCCGCCAGCCGCCAGGTCCTCATGGATCGCGCCTTGTAGCACGATGCGACGCCGAAAGGCTTGTCGCAAACCGCGCGCCGTCGCCGCCCCGCAATGGAGGGCGGCGCGCCGTCGCCGCCGGGGCCCGGAGGGGGTGCGATCGACTGCGTCGGCGAAGGTCCGCCCAGTCGTTCTCACCCAAGCCCCCTCCGGCTGCGATGGCGCGCCGCCCTCCAAAGGTTATCATTGACACGAGTAGAACGGTCGGAATACAGGCTAGGGTATAGGTTCGTCCTCCAGGCCGGGGACGAGGGGGAGAAACACAATGAAGCAGGGACAGGCGTTCACGAGGGGGAATCTTCGCACCGTGCTGGCACTCGCTGTCTTGGTGCTGGCGGCCACGCACGCACCGGTATCGGCGGAACAGGTCGAGGGTCCGCTCAGCCCGGGCACGTTGGCGACCGTCGCCCCCGGCACCACCGCGTGGACGAATTTCGGCAACGCGGGCACGAGCGACGACACCTACGCGGTCGCCGCGCCGGGCGGAGTGCCGACCCAGTACCTGCAAGCGACCGCTTTCGGGTTCACGATCCCCAGTCCCGCCGTCATTCGCGGCATCGAGGTCGACATCGAGCGCCGGTCCACCGGCGGGACGGTCTTCGACTCGAGCGTGCGCATCGTGAAGGGCACGGTGATCAGCGGAAGCGAGCACGCCGCGGTCGGCATGTGGCCGATGATGGATACCGTCCAGACGTACGGGAGCAACACCGATCTCTGGGGCGAGGCTTGGACCGCCGCCGACATCAACGCCGCCGGGTTCGGCGTCGCGATCTCGGCCGACGACAACGTCGACACCGCCGCCGTCGACGCCATCTCGATCACGGTCTACTACAACCTCTGTCCCGACACCCCGCGCGGCACCTGTCGCCCGGCGACCAAGAACGTCCTGGTCATCAAGAACAAGACGCCCGACGACAAGGACAAGCTGGTGTGGAAGTGGATCAAGGGAGACCCGACGACCCAGGTGGACTTCGCCAATCCGCAGGCCACCGCGCAGTACGACATTTGTTTCTATCAAGGCATGGTCGGCACGACCCTCTTCGCCGAGGCCACCGTGCCGCCCAGTCTGACGCTGTGGAAGCAGCTGAGCACCAAGGGCTACAAGTACAAGGACAAGCCCGGCAGTGCCGACGGCATCACCAAGATCGTGCTGAAGGGCAGTACGGACCCGGCCAAGTCGAAGATCATCGTGAAGGGCAAGGGGATCAACTTACCGACGCTGGACCCGGACTTCGACGATCCGGTCACGGTGCAGGCCATCAACAGCGCCACCGGCATCTGTTGGGAGTCGGTGTTCAACGCGCCGTTCGTCAAGAACGACTCGACGAAGGGGTTGTTCAAGGACAAGGAGTAGGAGGCGGCGCTGTGCGCCGCCGTTGAGTGTTCAGCGTTGAGCGTTGGCGGAGCGTCGCTGCTCCAAGCCTGCGCGCTGAGCTGCCCAGTGATCCGGGAAGATCGCTGGGCAGCTAGCGCATCACCTCGAGACCCCACCGCATCGCAAACGCTCAACGCTAAACGCTGAACGTGCCGGCGCAGCCGGCACATCCGGGGCAGCTAGCGCACCACCTTGAGACGCAACCGCCCCGCAAACGCGCAACCCGCAACGCGCAACGTGCCGGCGAAGCCGGCACTTTACTCGCCAAAGGTCGTCACCGGCTCCCAGTCCGGCGGCGGCGGGGTTCGCAGGAACTCCTGAGCACGGCCGCGGTAGAGCTCCGACGGGCCATCGTCCGGCCGCACGCGTAGGGCGCGATCCAGCGCAGCGATGGCGCCTTGCCAGTCGCGGGCGCGGAAGGCGTTCAGCCCGGCCTGGAAGTGCTCGGTGAGATCGGCCCACTGCGGCGCGCTCTCGGCGCGGCCGAGCACCTCGAAGATACGTACGGCTTGCGCCTTGCCCTTCACGCGCACCATGTCGAGCTCGCGGGCGGTGACCACGTCGCGCGCCAGCGCGATCGTCGCCTCGCTGGCGATGATCGTGCTCCCGTACAGCTTGTTGATGCCCTCGAGGCGCGAGCCCAGGTTCACGTTGTCGCCCATCACGGTCAGGCTCAGGTGGCCGGTCGACCCCATGTTGCCGAACACCATGGGGCCGCTGTTCAGTCCGATGCGGATGCGCAGGGTCGGCCAGCCGCGCTCGATGCCGAGCGCGTTGATCTCGGCGAGGTGCTCGATCATGGTCAGCGCGGCCCGGCAGGCGCGCGAAGCGTGATCGGCCTGCGCGATCGGGGCGCCCCACACCGCCATCACCGCGTCGCCGATGTACTTGTCGAGCATGCCGTCCTCGGCGAAGACGATGTCGGTCATCTTGCCGAGATAGACGTTGAGAAACTCGACCAGGTCCGACGGGTCGAGGCCTTCCGAGAACGTCGTGAAGCCCTTGATGTCGGAGAAGAGCACGGTGCGCTCGCTCTTCTCGCCGCCGAGCTTGACCATCTCGGGCCGCTCGCTGACGTAGCCGGCCAGCGACGGACTCAGGTAGAGATCGAGCATGCGGCGGGTGTGGCGCTTCTCGCGGTCGACCACGGCGTAGTGGTGCAGGCTGATGCACACGTACGACAGGAGGATGGTCAGCGCCGGATAGACGGCGCTCAGGGTGGCACCGGTGCGGGCGAAGAGCAGTTGGCTGCCGGCGAGGTATGCGGCGAGCGCTCCCAGGGCGACCAGTGCGCCGGCCCAGCCGCGCAACGGATCGAGCGCGAAGGCGAGGACGAGCACGATCGCGAAGATCACCACCACGTCGGCCAGTCCGGCGCGCACCGAGCCGATCCACTTCGGCCGGTAGATGAAATCCTGGCGGAGGACGTTGTCGAGGACGGTGGCGTGAATCTCGACCCCGGGAAATACCGGGTCGAGCGGCGAGGCGCGCACGTCGCTGATCCCACCCACCGCCGTCACGCCCACCAGCACCAGCTTGTCGCGGAACGTCTCGGCGGGAATCGTCCCGGCCAGCACGTCGGCGGCGCTGATGTGGCGGAAGGTTTTGCCCTTGCCGCGGTAATTGAGGAGGACCCGGCCATTCTCTTCGACCGGGACAGTGAGCGAGCCGAGTCGCACCGTGTCGACCCCGCCCTCCCCGAAGCGGATCGCGGTGGGGCGATCGGGCCAGTAGACCTGCAGCATCGCCAGCGACAGCGGCAGGGCGATTCGATCACCGAAGCGGATCGCCAGCGGGGCGCGCCGGAACAGGCCGTCGGCGTCGGGGAAGAAGTTGAAGTAGCCGAGCCCGCGCGCGGCGCCGGCCAGCTCCGGCAGGTTCTGCGTGACGAGCGTCGCCTCCTCCACCTGATCGCTGTTGTGCTCTGCTCCGCGCTGCACCAGCCCGTAAGTGCTCTCCGCGGTAGGAGTGCTCCGTATGTCTCCCTCGAACTCGGCGAAATAATACCCCAGCACCGTGCGTTCCGACGCCCGCACCGCCTCGACGAGTGCGGCGTCCTCGTCCCGATTGGTCGAGAGCGCGTCGTGCACCGCGCTGAGACAGGCCGGCGGAAGCACGCCGTCCAAGCCCTCGAGGCGGCAGGCGGTGGTCTCCTCGGACTGGACGATGTCGACGCCGATGACGGCGGGATGGCCGGCGGCGATCGCATCGATCAGGCGCGCCACGGTCGGGCGCGACCACGGCCAGCGGCCGACCTTGCCGAGGCTCGCGTCGTCGATCGCGACGACCAGCACTTCAGGCGCGGTGACTCCCCCGCCGCGTTGCCAGAGTCGGAAATCGAGTGCGCGCAGCTCGATCAGGTCGAGGGGCCGACAGCCGCCGATGCGCAGCAGCGAGACGGTCAGGCCGATGCCGAGAGCGATGGCGAGCGGGCGCAGGCGGTACATCGAGGCGAGAGAAACCACAGATGAGCGGAGATGGACACCCCGCGAGCTAGCAAGGCTCCTCCCCCATGAGCGCAGAGGGGTTTCGCCCAACAATTCGTACGCGCCGGGGCTATTCTTTGGAGGGCGCCGCGCCGTCGGCGCCGGGCGCGGGGCGGGTGGGTAAGAATGTAGAGGGGGGGAAGGGCGATTTTACCCATTCCGCCACCCCCCCGGCGCCGACGGCGCGGCGCCCTCCAGACTCGCTTCGAAGCGTGGGGAGAACTGCCGCACAAAGCGGACGCTCGGAGGAACCCACATCTCAGCGCGGCACACCGAGGTTGCCTTTGTTCTCACCCACGCCGAGCGGCTGGCCGGCGACGTCGCCGGCGTTCTTCAGTTGATCGCGACCGACCTGACCGGCGGCGCCGCTGCTCGAGGGCGCGCGTTCCTGTGCGGGAACACTGGCGCCCGCGCCGATGGGGCGGGACGCCGCCCCGGCGCCGACGTTGCCGACCGAGAGCGCCTGCATGCCCTCGGTCTCATAGCGAAAGCGCTGCTCGTCCATCGGCTGCGGGGCCGACGGCGCCTGATCGCGCACCACCGTGGTGGTCTCCTGGGCGGATACGTACACGGTTTCGCCGATGCGCTCGGACAGGCTCCGCACCTGGATCTGACCGTGGATTCCGATGACCTCGGTCGAGTCACTGTCCGCATTGTACGCGACGATGAACGAGGTGCCGCGCACGCCGGCGACGGCGGTCGGCGTCTCGACCTCGTACGACGCGCCGGAGGTCTTGTAGTAGTCGCTGACCAGCGCCCGCGCTTTGCCGCCGATCAGTTTGATCAGCGACGAGAACCGGCCCGCGCTCGGATCGAAGACCTGCTCGTCGACGACGAGCTGGGAGTTGGTGGAGAGATCGACGACGCTGTCGTCGCGGAAGACGACGCGCATCTCGCCGTCTGCGCCGGTGCGCAGCGCGTCGCCGAGCTGCACGGGCGTGCCCACGGCGGCTGCGGTCCAGGCGCCGCCGCGCCCGATGTCGGCGGCGCCGCGCACGGCGGCAACGGTGCCGACGTTCTCGGCGGCAGCCTCAGTGGCGACGAACGAGAGGGCCGCGAGCAAGAGACAATGCTTATGCGTCATGGTCAGAACCTCAGTTCCAGGCCGACCGAGCCAATTTGGCGCCTGTAGAAGAAGTCGGCCTTGTTGGAGTTGTTCCACGTACCGAAGTACGCCACGTTGGCGAAGAGATGCTCGGAGATTTCGGGTAACGGCCGCTCGAAGAACACCAAGACGCGATGGTCGTTGTCGCGCCGCGGCCCCGCGTCTTCCGGCGCAAAGATGCCGCTGACGGGATCGTAACTCTGGTTCTCATACCGATAGCCGGCGTCGACGATGATGGCATAAGGCAGCGGCCAGCGCACGGATATTTCGGCCTGCTGCGACCCGTACTGATACAGCAAACCGCAAGGAGGAGGGAGCGAGCCTGGACTTCCTCGGGTGTCTTCCGCATTGAAATCGTCCGCGGCGCAGCCCGCTACGTTTTTCGGGTTGTTGAAGCCGAGTTGATAGCCGAGGCGCAGCTCGCGACCGGGCGCGCCGAGCTCGATGATCTGGCGCACGCCGCCGTAGTTGTAGAACCCGCTCAAGACGCTGAATGTGTCGCGTTCGCGACAGCCTGGGTCGGTCGGCTCGCAGTCGTTGTCGTCCAAGTCGGCATTGTTCTTGTAGTCTCGCCATTGCGCCCGGTAGTAGACCTCGGTGCGCCCGAAGCCCGGCTCTCGCAGCACCACCCACGGCAATGCGGTGGCCTCCGAGAGAAAGCTCTGGCCACCCAGAAGGTAGTAGTCGTAGCGGCCCAGCAGGGCGACGAAGACCGGGCCAAAGTCGAACATGATCTGCGCGGCAGGCCGGTTGTCCTGGAGGTTGTAGTTGAGGAGGTGGAACTGGAGGCTCTGGAAGAACTGGTAGCTCAGGGCCAGGCTGACGGGACCGCTTCGCCAGGGAACGTACGTGCCGCCGGCGGCCCACACGGTCCGGCCGTCGCCTTGCTGACTGACGCCGGCTGCCTGCGCGACCGCACCGACGGTAACGTTGCTGTCGTACTCGATCGCGACCGTGCCGAAGGCGGAGTACGCGGCGCGCTCGACCCGCTTGATGAGATCGAGGAATCGCGATGACTCGCGGCCGATCGCGCTGTCGGGGTTGGCGCTCTGAACGGCGGTAAAGTACGTCGAGGCCGCCGAGAAATCGTTGCGCCGATAGGCGATCACCCCGTGGTAGTACTGTGTGGTGAGATCGAGGGACGGGTCGCGCGCCCTCGCCCGCGCAAAGTTCTCCTGCGCCTGGTCGAGATCATCGCGCCGCAGCGCTGTGAGGCCGAGGTAGAACGACGCCTGCGCCTCGAGCAGGGGTTGGTATTGCGCCTGTTGCAGGTACGGCACTGCCTCGGTGTAGTTGCGGGTCTCGACCAGGGCGACACCGAGCTCGAGCGCCGCTTCGGGAAAGTTCGGCCTGATCGCGAGCGCGGCGCGCTCGTCGGCAATGGCGCCGGGATAGTCACCGAGCTTGGCGCGCGTGGCGCCGCGCTGGTAGAGCGCGTCGGCGTCGGAGGGATCGCTCGCCACCGCGCGGTCGAGCAGCGCCAGCGCCTGGTCGGGACGCCCGGCGTTGAGCTCGATCAACGCGCGCGCGGCCAACGCTTGGGATTCCTCCGACCCGCCCGCCGGGGAGGCCACCGCTGCGCCGACGAGCAGGAGCGCGAGGAGTGCCGCGCTCCTCATGGAGCCTCGCCGGGCGTCGCTGTGGGGGTCGGGATGGCGGCGCTGTGTGGAGGGCGGCGCGCCGTCGCCGCCGGGGCGGCGGGGCCGTCCATCCATCCCCGCCCCGCCGGCGGCGACGGCGCGCCGCCCTCCAGAGCTGAGCCGGCACCGAGCGTGGTGTTGCTGATCTCCGCGGTGGTGACCGTGCTTTCCGGCGTGGCTGTCGCGGTTGCCGTTGGCGTGGCGAGGACGTTGAACATGTAGCGGAAGTCGAGACCGCGCGGCGGGCTGCCGAAGTTCTCGGCGACGATGCGCGCTTCGACCGGTCCCTCCGGCAGCTCCGGGGCCTTGCCGAGGACATGGACGCCGGCGACATCCAGGCTGCCCGTCGGCGTGCACTCGTCGTCGGGATTGTCGGAATCGTCGTCGCACGGAAAGAGCTGGATCGGTACGTTCTTGGTGATGGCGCGAAACAGCGGCGGCTCGTCGCTCGGCACATTGAAGGTGACGTCGATGCCAACCGAGTCCGGGCGAATGGTGGTGAGCGCGTCGACCACCTTCAGGTCGAACTGCACCGGCGCTTCGGCGTCGTCATTCGGTTGCGGAATGAAACCGGCGAGCACGAAGGGCAAGGCGTGGGTCGGTACTTCCGGCAGGTCGGTTTGCACGCCGCCGATGATCGTCACGTCCTGCGGAGGACTCTCGAACGCCGGCGAGGCGTCGAGGCCCTCAACGCACCCCCGATGCTCGGTGGGCGGCAGGCTGGTAGAGCATTCACGGTTGTCTTCCCCACCATGGACCGCCGGCACGTTGTCCGTCTGGAATCCGGCGACGATCACCGTGGCATCCCCAATCGGCAGGTCCGTCAGAACTGCCAGTCCTGTGCGCGCACTGCCCGAGCTCCGATCCGGCTCCACCGCAACACAGCACTTGTACGACCCGTCGTCCGTTTCGAAGACGATCCGCACCGTGTTCACCGACGGCGGCAGCTCGGTGGTCGTGCCCCCGTCTTTGCTCGGCCACTCGATGTCGGGCATGGCACTGCCGCCGCTGCTCGGCGGCGACGCGCAGCCGGGCACGCCGAGCAGCGCGAGCAGGGCCAGTCCAGCGATCGGGCGAGCGATCGGCACGCGATTCCCCCAGCTCCGAACCACGCCGCGTTACTGAATCTTCACCGCGACGTCGCGCAGCACGTCGGTGACGGGATGGGTGGGATGGACGAGGGAGAACACGCCGCTGCTGGCCAGGCGCACCATGTCCTCCGAGAGCGGCAACACGCCGGCGACGGGCACCCCGTAGGTGGCGGCGATCTGCGCCGCCACCGCATCAGAGTCGAAGGGCTGCAGCACTTTGTTGAGCAAGAGCAGGATGCGCGGCGTCTCGAGTCGACGCGCCAGGTCCACGGTCACGGCCGTGCCCTGATAGTCCTGATGATCCGCCCGCATCACGATGACCAACGTGTCCGAGATGGCGATGGAAAGTAAAGTCTCTTCATTGACGCCAGGATGAGTGTCGATGAACAGATAATCTAGCGCAAGGGCGCGCTGCAACTCGCCGAACCCGTCGTTCAGTCGAGCCACGTCGTAGCCCTCGCGCAGCACCCTGGCGATCTCGCCGGTGCGCAGGCTGGACGGGATCAGGAACACCGCGCCGCCGGGCGCTGTCCCGCCGCCGAGCACGCTGCTGACGTCGTAGGCGGTGGATTCGATCGGGCAGCGCCCCCACAGATAGTCGTTGAGCGAGCGCTCGATGCTGTCCACGTCGAAGCCGAAGAGCACGTGGATCCCGGGCGACTGCACGTCGGTGTCGACGATGCCGACGCGCTTCCCGGCGCGGGCGGTGAGCACGGCCAGGTTGGCCGTCACGTTCGACTTTCCAGTGCCGCCGCGGAACGAGTGGATGGAGACAGTTTTGGCCATGGCACCTCGCTGCGTGGTCGTTCCGTCTCAGTCGCCGCGGGTGCGCAGCTGGCGGACGCGGCTCTGCAGCGATTGGAAGTAGTCGGTCTCGGTGATCTCCGCCACCTGGCGGGCGCGCTTGGCCTCGTCGATCTCGATGTGCAGGGTGCGGATCTCGCGCCGCAGGCGCTCCTCGCGCATGTAGACCTCGAGCGCGGCGGCGGCGAGCGCGGAGAGCGACTCCACCAGCGGCAGGTCGGCGGGGTCGAACGGGACCACCGCGCCGGTCGCCGGGTCGGTGGCATTGAGGAGCTGCAGGACCCCGATCACGTGCTCGGCGGCGTTCTTGAGCGGCACCGTCAGGAACGAGGTCGAGCGGTATCCCGACAGCCGGTCGAAGGCGAGGGTGCCGGAGAACTCGTACCCGTCGGCGCAGTAGGCGTCGGCGATGTTGATCGAGCGTGCGTGCAACGCCGCGGCGGTGGCGACGTTGCGCAGGTTGGGCTCGCCAGTCACGGGATCGCGCAACGGCAGCGGTGGGTACGGGATCGGCGTGCTGCTGGTGCCGCCCATGGCGATGCCGAGCGAGTCGTTGCGCATGATCACGAACGCCAGCTGGTCGTCGTCCGTGCGCAGGTACAGCGTGCCCCCGTCGGCGCGGCACAGCGCCTTGGCTTCCAGCAGAATCGTCTCGACGATGTGCTGGAAGTCGCGGGTGGCGAGCAGCGCCACGCCGATCGGGATGACCGACTGGATCAGCGCGTCGAGCTTGCGCTCGAGTTGCGCGATGCGGCGCGAATCGCCGGCCGGGTCGCTGCCGTTCTGCCCTGCCTCAGCCACGTGTCGGTTCCTTCTGCGTGGAGGGCGGCTCGTTGCCCGTCTGCCGGTCGGCCGGGCTCCCGGCACTGCGCGACGACAGGGCGGCGCTGAGCCCACCGTCGGGCGCGCGGCAGTCGAACACGTGCAGTCCGAAGCGCCCCGCCAACTCCTCGCACACGCCAATGCCACGCGCGCTGTTGCCGCGCGCGTCGAGGCGCGGCGAGAAGACGCCGATGCCGGCCTGCCCGGGCACGACGGCGAGAATGCCGCCGCCCACGCCGCTCTTGGCCGGCAGGCCGACCCGATAGGCCCACTCGCCGGAGAAGTCGTACATCCCGCAGGTGTACATGACGCTGAGCACATCGCGCACGTACTCGACCGGCAGGGCGCACTCGCCGCTGAGCGGGTTGACGCCCTGATTGGCGAGTGTGGCGGCCATGGTGGCGAGGTCACGGCAGGTGACCAGGATCGAGCACTGCTTGAAGTAGAGATCGAGCCCTTCCTCGAGGCGCTCGTCGACCATGCCGAAGTTCAGCATGAGATGGGCGATGGCGCGGTTGCGGTGGCCGGTGGCGCGTTCGGAGGTGAACACCGCCATGTCGACGTCGACCGCTCGCCCGGCGAAGCGCCGCATCATCGCCAGCACGTGATTGAGACGCTCGGTTGGCCCATCGCCCTTGACCAGGCTGGCGGCGGCAATGGCGCCGGCGTTGACCATCGGGTTGTACGGGCGCTTGGTGCGCTCCTCGAGCACGATGGCATTGAAGGCGTCGCCGGTCGGCTCGACGCCGATCCTCTGCAGGACGAAGTCGCGCCCGTAGTCGGCGAGGATCAGCCCGTAGACGAACGGTTTGGAGACCGATTGAATGGTGAAGAGCTGCTGGGAGTCGCCGCACTCGATCACCTGGCCGCCGGCGGTGACCACGCAGATCCCGAACCACTCCGGGTCGGCCTTGGTCAGCTCGGGGATGTAGTCCGCCACCGCGCCGTCGCGCAGCGGCTGGTACTTGGCGTGCAGATCGCGGAGAAATGCGCGCAGGGGTGAGGCGACGGCACGGTAATGGCCGACCAGTGCGGAGAGGTCGTCATCCCCCCGGTGGCTATCCATACGCCTTCCTGACGCCTTCCTGGCGTCGCGCAATACGGGAACGACCTATCCTCCGCAAGAACCGTGCTACCGATCTGCAGTCGGTGAGCCCAGCCCTTGCCGAAGTGCGCGGCGGGCGGGTGCCTACCCACTGGGCAGCGGCTGCCCAGCCTGCGGGCAACCCGGCGATTGACACCAGTTGTTGCCACGCCTTTGATGAGGCTCGGTGGCACCCTGTGTCCGAGGAGCATGGAGCGTAAACACCGCGCGGCACTGGCCCTCAGCTTGTTTTTCACACTCGGGCTGTTTCTTGGCGCGGAAGGGGTCGTGCGCCTGCTGGGAATCGAGCCGGCCGAGTGGCCCCTCGACAACAAGCGATCGGACTTTCCCGGCGTACAGGCCGACCCGGTACTCGGATGGGGACTGCGCCCGGATTGGGTGGGCATGTGGGCGATCGACCAGTTTGTCGTCGAGGCCGACGAACGCGGGTTTCGCTCCACGGGAGACCCGGTGCAGGCGGCTCCGTCGCGCCGCGTGGCGTTCCTCGGCGATTCGTGCACCTTCGGGTGGGGAATGGGTACCGGCAGCACGTTCGTCGCCAAACTGGACGACCTGCTGCGCGTCAGCGGAGAGCCGGCCTGCGACATGATGAACGCGGCGTTCCCGGGCCACAGCGCAGTAGTTGGCCTCCACATCCTGCGCCATCGGGTGCTGCCGTACGATCCCGATATCGTGGTGATCGCATTCTCCGCCCACAACGCCTTTCGCTTCGCGCTGGTCAGTGACGCCGAGCGCTTCCGCTTCGCGGCCCTGCGGCGATACGTCTTGCGCTCGCGCCTGCTCCACGTCGTCGCAGCCTGGTGGGCGAATCGCTCCGCACCGGGCGTCGACCCGCGCCAGCAGGCCGCGGTCCTGCGCACGCCGGTGACGGACTTGCGCCGGGTGGCAGACGCGGACGAGTTCGCAGCGGCGTTGCGGACGATGGTCGGCGAGGCGCGCGCGCACGGAGCGACGCCGCTCTTCCTGCTGCTGCCCCGCAAGTCCACGGTGTCCGCCACCGACGCGACGGAGGACGCAGCGCTCGCCGCGCGGGCGCTTCCTGCGACACGGCCGCCCGGTGACCGGGCAACGCCGGCCGAGGTGCGCGGTCTGGAAGTCTCGTGCCTCGATCACCGGTCTCTCGGTGATCCCATCGGAGCGCTCTACCAGCAGCGTGACGCGTGGCGTCCGGTCTACCCGGAAGATGCCGGCGTGCGCGCCCTGCTGCGCGATGGCGCGCAGGCATTCATCGACGGTTCGTACGCGCGCGCGCGCGAGCGCTTCGCGGCCGCGTTGGAACGGCAACCGGATTCGCCGCTGGCGCACTACGACCTCGGGGTCAACGAGGTGGCCAGCGGCGACGCAGGGGCGGGATTACGCGCCCTCGGAGAGGCCGACCGCCTCGCCTGCAGCGCCTTTCTTCACTACGCCTTCCTGGTCTGGAAGGTGGCCGTGGATCTGGCGGTGCCGGTCGTCGACATCACCCTGTCCTTCCAGGGTCATGAGGGCGAACCGCTGTTCCTCGACCCGGCGCACCCCAACCGTGCCGGACACGAGATCGTCGCGCGCGCGCTGCTCGCGGCGCTGACGCCTCGTGAACAGTCAACCGGCGTGGTGGCGGCGCCGGCGGCCCCGGCGCAGTGACGTGTGCTTGACGCACGCGCCCGCTGCGTCTGGCCTAAGATGGAGCGTCGAGGATGCGTTCGGCGATCAGGAACTTCGCCAGTTCCTCCGTCACCCAGCGCATGCCGGCGCGATTGTGGTGGGTCGCGTCGACGAACAGTTTGGCGTCCCCGACGCCGTCCTCGATGGGGGTGAAGAGCGGGACCTCGGCGGTCTGGGCGGCGAACCGGACCTGATCCACGTAGCGCTGATAGTCGGCCCGGCCCTTGGGCAGGACGTAGAGGTACAGCGGGTTCACGTCGTTGAGGGCGAGCACCAGGCGGATGCCGTGTTCGCGGCAAAAGGCGGCGAGCCGCCCGAGGTTGGCGAAGAGCACGCTGTCCCGCATGAGCGCGTCGAAGTGCTGGAAGCGTTTCGGCAGGCTGCGTTCCCAGACGTTGAGCAGCTCCGGGTTGCTCCAGCCCACCACCGCCGCGGGGGTGTCGCCGAAGGCGTTGGTTTGCAGCGCCAGCTTCACCCACATTTCCACCGTGTTGCCCGAGAAGGTTTTGGGCAGCGACGCGACCCGGCGCTGAATCGCTTCGCGGTAGAGCAGGAGCCGCGAGTGATCGAGCGCGGTGCGGCGCAGCCAGGAGTCCGGGGTTCCCTCGAACAAGGTGAAGGCCGGCACCGGGCGGATGGTCTCGTCGGTCTGCTCGGGATTGAGCTCGGCGAACAGGTTCTGCGGGATGAGCCCATAGACCACGACGCGCGGCGGTTTGAGCGGGAGCACGATGTCCTCCAGCAGGCGGCGATCGAACTCCACCGTGTGCCCGGGCGCCGCGAAGTTGAAGGTCGTGATCGGGCGCTGATAGTGCTCCGCGAGGCGCTGCGACAGCTCCGTGGCGCTCACCCGCATCATTTGCGACATCCCCATCAGCAGGACGTCGATCGGCGCCGCGCCCTCGCTGGCGGCTCGCTCGCGAAAGACCAGGTATTTCCCGGTGGTGAGCGGCGACGAAAAGAGCCGCGGCATGATCTCGGTCGCCGGCCGGCTGAGGTACCAGCGAAAGCCCGCCTCGACCCCGGCCACGAGCAACAACGGCAGTGCGATCTCGGCCAGCAGCAGCCGGAGATGGGGCCGACCAGCCTTGCTCATCGCCGCTCCCGACTCGCCCTCATCAATATCTTTCACCACAGAGGCACAGAGGCACGGAGACAGCCGCTCTTGAGATCAACCACAGTGCTCAGATCGATGTCCATTGAAAATGGGTTTGTGAAAAATGGCGCCGTTTGCGTGGACCGCTGAAATCTCCGTGTCTCTGTGTCTCCGTGGTGAGAATTCTATTGTCCACGCCGGAGTTGCGGGAGGCGGTGGACGGTCGCCGGAGCGTCCTCGGGCGCGACGAGCACCGCCGCGGTGCGCCGATCGGTGCGCGTAGCGGCCAGCGCCTGGCGGTCCTCCTCGACGAACCAGATCCGCCGGCCCGCGACGTGCTCGCCCGGAAAATAGATCGTGTAGAGGGCGGCGAGCCCCGGGAACTTCGCGCGCGTCTTGGCGATCATGGGACCGACCGAGGCAAACCGCTGGTTCTCGATGTAGACGTCGCTGGCCGGCGGTGCTGCCTGCGCGACGCGGCGGATCTGCTTGACAACCCGCTCGGTCTCCCGGCGCGCGGTGTCGAAGTGGGCGATCGGTGTGCCGAGCACGCGCCCGCCGACCGCGGTGGCCGCCGCCCACAGGAGAACTGCCGCCGCGCCCGCCGCCGGATTCCACGGCCAGACCCGGACGAGTCGCGACAGCGCCAGGCAGCCGGCCACGACCAGGCCGGCCGTGGCGACGTAGTGGAGGCGCACCTCGCGTGCCATTGCGGCGATGCCGACGATTCCCGCCAAGGTGCTGCGCCCGGTGGCGACCAGCGCATATGCGCCGGCCGCGATCGCCAGGAAAGCCAAGATGCGGCGGCGCAGGGGGGCGTCGCCGCGCGCCAGCGCGAGCATCAGCGCGATCGCATAGACGGCGATCGCGGTATAGCCGATGGCTCCTGGAAAAGACGACGGTCCGGCGAACACGCCGAGGACGACGCAGCTGATGCCGTATCCCATCAGCTGGACGAGCAACGCGTACGGGCGCGGAGTCAGCAGCAACGCGGCGGCGGTCTCCGTCGAGACCCGCGAACCGTACAGGTAGCCGTACAAGCGCTCCGATCCGAAGTAGATCACGGGCAGCGCGAGGGCGAGGGAGCAGAACGCCAGCAGCAGCCGATGCCGCAGCGGTGACGGCGGGAGGAGGAGCAGCACGACCAACGGCATCGCCAGCG
>Ga0187893_10007159_pt1 | contig 18510 bp, 15 predicted proteins | sample MA1701074metaG_FD_139574 | JGI IMG/M metagenome (GOLD analysis project Ga0187893, IMG submission 139574) | White microbial mat communities from a basaltic lava cave in the Kipuka Kanohina Cave System on the Island of Hawaii, USA - MA170107-4 metaG ... | reverse complement strand
GGTCGCGGCCGGGTCGTAGTGCACGGTCGCTTCGTGCATCATCAGATTGACGCTGGCCTTCGACACACCAGGGGCCGCCGCGAGCGCGCGCTGCACGTTGGCCTGGCAGGCGGCGCACGTCATGCCCTCCACGGGCAGCGTGATCTTCAGGGATTCCATACGACCTGCCGCGCGCGTCACGCCTCCTTGACCACCTCGAACCCGGCTCGATCGACGGCAGCTCTCACCGCGTCGGCTGTCACCGTATCGTCGAGCCGCAGCGTCGCTTTGCCGACCTCGACCTTGAGCGGCTCGATGCCGGGCACCGACTTGAGGACCCGCGTCAGGCTGTTGACGCACCCGCCGCACGACATGCCCTCGATGATGAAGGTCTTCTCGATGGCCATCCTCAAACTCCTCACAGTCTAAGATACCCCCACCCCCTATAAAGTTTCAACCCACCAGGGATGATCGGGGTCAGACCCCCATTTCATCCCTGGCCGTCAAAACCAGGTCCGGAGCCCGGCCACGAAGTGCCATCCGCCGACGTCGCGACCCTGGGCCCTGGCGAAATCGGCGGTGCCGAAGAGCTTGCGGTGCCAGACCACGCCCGCATACGGCGCCATTTCGCGTCGCACCTCGTAGCGCAGGCGGAAGCCCACTTCGCCGGTGCTCAGGCCCGCGCCGATGCCTCGGTCGGGGTCGTCCTTGCCCGCGAGGCTGAGCTCCAAGAGCGGTTGCAGAACGAGCCGGTTGGTGAGCAGCAGCTCGTATTCGGCCTCGACCCGCGCTGCGGTGTGACCCGCCGGGCCCACGTACAGGTTGGCGTCGATCTCGAACCACTGTGGCGCGAGTCCGTGAACGCCCACCGCGAACCAGGTATGAGACGGCCGTGGCCGCAAGTCCTGCCGCACGCCCGCCGTGAGCTCCCACCACCTTGAGAAGGATCGCCCAAACAGCACTCGCAGCTCAGCTTCGTCCAGCACCCGTCCACGGCTTCAACCTCGGTCTTCACCCAGACGCGGTTGATGTCGCCGCCGAACCAGGAGTTGCTGTCCCAGCGCACGCCTTGCGCGCCGTGGATGTATTGCCACTCGAGTTGATCGACGAGGACCTTGTAGGTGAACGCCGTGTCGTGGACGGTATGGCCGTGAACGTCGGGGAACGCCGCCTCTCTATCTGCTTCGGTGACCGGTGGCACGGGAGCCGGTTCCTGCGCCGATGCAAGCGCCGGACAGAGGAGCGCGAGGCAGTACGCGAGCACGCGCCGCATCATTCCTCCACCGGCACTTCGCGGAACATGCCCGCTTCCATGTGGAACAGCAGGTGACAGTGATAGGCCCAGCGGCCGAGCGCGTCGGCGCGGACGCGATAACTGCGCCGCGCTCCCGGCGGTATGTCGATGGTGTGTTTCCTGACCGCGAACTCACCGGCCCCGTCTTCCAGATCGCTCCACATACCGTGCAGATGGATCGGATGGGTCATCATGGTGTCGTTGATCAACACGATGCGCACGCGTTCGCCGTAGGTGAGCCGCAGCGGCGCGGCGTCGGAGAACTTCACGCCGTCGAACGACCACGCGAACTTCTCCATGTGCCCGGTGAGGTGCAACTCGATCGTTCGCGACGGCTCTCGGCCGTCGGGATCGGCGAACGTGCTTCGCAGCTGCGCGTAGGTGAGCACGTCGCGCCCGTTGCCGCGCAAGCCGATGCCCGGGTCGCTCAGTTTCGACTCCGGCATCATGGTCTGCATGTCGACGAGTGCGTTGCCGGCTTCAGTCGCGGGATGGGGCGGCGCTGGCATCTCGTGACCGGCATGCGCCGACATGTCGTGGCCCATGTCGGCAAGTGTGAGCAACGGCCGCGGGTCGAGCGACGGCACCGGCGCTCGCAGCCCGCCACGGATGGCGAGCGTGCCCGCGGCGTAGGCGGTGCGATCCATCGACTGCGCGAAGATCGTGAACGCGTCCTGACCGGACGGTTCGACCATCACGTCGAAGGTCTCGGCGGTGGCGATGCGAAACTCGTCGACGGTTACCGGATGCACCGGGAGCCCGTCGGCGGCCACGACCGTCATCTTCAGACCCGGGATGCGGACGTCGAAGTAGCTCATCGCCGAGCCGTTGATGAAGCGCAGCCTGACCCGCTCGCCGGACGCGAACAGCCCCGTCCAGTTGCCGGCTGGCGCGACGCCGTTCATCAGGTAGGTGTAGGTTGCGCCGCCAACGTCGGCCAGGTCCGTGGGGCTCATTCGCATTTCTCCCCACATCCATCGATCGGCGAGCGTCTGCTTCAGTCCGCCGCGCCTGACGTCTTTGAAGAAGTCGCCGGCGGTGCGCTGGTTGAAGTTGTAGTAGTCGCCCTGCTTCTTCAGCTTCGCAAACACGCGCTCGGGTGACTCGTCGGTCCAATCCGAAAGCAGGATCACGTGCTCGCGGTCGGCGCGAATCGGATCCGGCTCTCGCGGATCGATCACCGGCGGACCATAGACTCCGCGCTGTTCCTGGAATCCCGAATGGCTGTGATACCAGTAGGTGCCCGATTGCCTGACCGCAAATCGGTACTGATAGGTCTCGCGAGGCCGGATGCCGTGGAAGCTCAAGCCCGGCACGCCGTCCATGTTCGCGGGCAGGACGATGCCATGCCAGTGGATCGACGTGTCCTCGTCGAGCTCGTTGCGCACGCGCAAGGTGAGGGTGTCGCCCTCGCGCCAGCGCAGCAGCGGGCCTGGCACCGATCCGTTGACGGTGAGCGCCACTTTCGGCGAGCCGGTGAAATTCAGCGCCGTCTCACCGATCGACAGATCAAATGTGGAACCGCGCAGCGTTTCCTGATCTTTTCGCGATCCAGGCTGCGCCCAGGCGACATGGCTGGATGCCGCCATAGCGGCGAGACCTTGACAAACGTACGACGTGATACCTGATACATCCTCACCTCATGGAATTCCGACGGACCTGAAGGTCCTTCGGCGCAGGGTTATCCGTGAGGTGAGATCAGATTCTTAGCGGGGTAGAGCGCTCGAACACGGTCGACGCGCGATCCGGTCGAACCGATGTTGGTGGATGGATGGCCGCCGATCTGAACGCGGGAACGTGAATCGAAACAGCTGGAGCGCTCGCTTCGACGCGAGCCGGGGGCGTTGGTCGCGCGGAATCGAGTGCCGGACATGCATCGCTGTTGGTTGCGGAAATCGACGCGTTGCCGGCGGGCTCGTGCGAAGGGCAGTGCGACTGGCCCTCAGGTGCGGGCGCCAGGCACGACGCCTCGCACCACGCTCGCGCCGGCGCCGCGGCGCCAATCACGATCGCGACCAGCAAGACGCTGATGCGGTGCATCACCGCTCCAGTATAAGCCTGTCTTACTGCTGTTTCTTCTGATCCGCCTCACGGCGCTCCTTGGCGCGCTCGCCCTGGAGGATATTGGTCATCGCGTAGTTGCCTTCGTGGCACGCGTACTCGTAAATCATCTCGTCGAGGCGCGTGAACGGCAGCTCACCGGTGAACGGCGCCGTGAAGGTCTCCGGATCGTCCATCGTAAAGCGGTAGAGAATCGTGTCGGCCGCGGTGCGCGTGAAGCGTTCAGTAACCTTGAGGTTGTCCGACGCGCCACGATAGGCCCAGAGAATGCTGACCTGCGCGAGCTGTGTCGGGTGAATGTTGGTGGTCTCCACCACGAGCGTGTCGCCTTCCCACCACCCGATCGAGTCGCCGAACCATGGCTTGACGTGCTTCGGCGCATGCTGCTTGGCGCCCATGCGGATGATCCGCGCGTCGTGGTTCATCTCGGTGAGGATCATCACGTGATCCTTCGACTGCACGATCGTGTAGTTGTTGTTGTAGAAGTAGTTCGGCAGCATCGGCGGGCCGGCGTTCGATCCGAACGACACGATGCAGCGGTCGGCCAGCGGCCGCATCTCAGGGTGATCGAACTCGCTGAATTTCGGACGGCCCGCGGCTCGCTCCGCCAGCCGCTTCTTGGCGGCGTCGGTGAGCCCCGGAATGCGGCCGTTCGGCGGATCGACGATGATCGAGCTGCGCGCGACGCCGTCGATACGGATCACGCTCAACCCCGGATCGAGCCAGAACCCGTTGTAGCCGCCAACGCCGCCCCCGGCCGCTTCGGCAATCTGCTCAATGAACGACCGTTCTCCAGGAGGCGCGAGCTTGCCGGCTTCGCCGCCCTTTGGCGGCGCGCCGCGGTTCGGGTCGCTCGGACGATCGCGATACTCCTCGACGAACTGCGCGCGCTGCTCGATCTTCGCGGCCTGTTCGTCGGTGAGCGTCGTCCCGCCGCCCCCCATCCGCTCCAGCGGCGTTTGCGTTTCGTTGGTCCAGTTGCCTTGCAGGTCTGGCCGGCCATCGGCCGTGCGCGGCACGACCCAGCCGCCCTTCTTCGCGGGGGCCGCGGCTTGAGGCTTCGCGGGTGCCTGCGGCTTGGCTGCCGGGGTTTGCGCGCTGACGGTAGCCAGTATCCAGACCACACCCGATGCCACGACCGCCATTGCTGCGCCGGTAAAACGCGACGAACGGCTCATAACGCCCTCCAAGGCTTGCCAGAAATTCTAGACCCTTTTGAGCTGATCGACCACGGTCCTGATCACGGCCGGAATTGGCGCCGGCCGCCGGGTTTGCCGATCCACGTAGACGTGCACGAACCGGCCGATTGCGCACGGTTCCTGCGCCTCTTCCCGAAACAGGACGATCCGATAGACCACGCTCGACGTGCCAAGCCGTTCCACCGCGAGGCCGGCGTGAATCGTGTCGGGGAAACTCAACGCGGCGAGGAACCGGCAGCCGGATTCAGCCACGATGCCGATCGCCGGCAGGTCGCGAATATCGACTCCGGTGGCGTCGAGGAGAAAGCCGTTAACGGCCGTGTCGAAAAACGAGTAGTACGCCACGTTGTTGACGTGACCGTAGTGGTCGTTGTCCAGCCAACGCGTGGGGATCGGCCGCAGCGCGGTGAAGTCGCTGCGTCGCGGTTGCGGCGTCTCGGTCATGGCGACACCTTACTGCAGCACGCGGCGGCCGTTGACGCTCATTTGGCGGCAGCGTGACGCCGGTATAGCCTGAGGCGAATGGCCAAACAGCGGACGCCGGTCTTTCAGTTTCGTCCACATCCGTGGCATGGCCTCGAGGTCGGTCCGGATCCTCCAGCCCACGTCAATGCCTACATCGAGATCACGCCGTTCGATCTGATGAAGTACGAAGTCGACAAGGTGTCGGGCTACCTGCACGTCGATCGGCCGCAGCGGTTCTCAGCGCAGCACCCGGCGTTGTATGGATTCATCCCGCGCACCTATTGCGACGAGCGCGTGCGCAAGCTGGCGCCCGGAACGAAACGCGGTGACGGCGATCCGCTCGACATCTGCGTGCTGAGCGAGCGCGCCATTGCCCGCAACGACATCATTGTCCGCTGCCGCGTGATCGGCGGCTTGCAGATGATCGATCGCGGCGAGGCCGACGACAAGATTGTGGCGGTGCTCGAGAACGACAACCAGTGGGGCACGGCGAGCGATATCACCGAGGTGCCCCCGGTGCTGGTCGAGCGGCTGCAGCATCATGAAATAAGTCTGCGCCTTCTGCGGCCCTGGCTTACTTCGGCGGCCGATGGCCGGCGTGCGGGTCGGCAGCGGCGGGCGGCTGGTCGGCGCCGCTGAGGAAGTCCTCGATTCTCTTCTCTTCCTCGAATTGCGATCGCGACACCGGGTTGAACTTCTCCATCTCCTGCAGATCTTCCGCGGTCAAGGTCGACAACCGCCGAATGAAGTGCACGAGCTGCCAGCTGGACTTTTCACCCTCCGGCGTTCCGGTGCTCCAGCCGGGCATGCCGGTGAGCATGACCCCGTTTTCGATGATGTAAAAGAGCTCGCCGTCGCTCAGCTGCTGCGTGCGCGGCAGCCGCATGTCGGGCGCCTTCGGATACAGGTTGCGGCCGATCTCGGTGTTGCCGCTGCCGTCGTTGCCATGGCAGCTCGCGCAATGATCGGCATAGTGCTCGCGCGCGGCGACAAAGTTCTCGGTCGTGTTCGAGACCGGGTTGAGCAGGCCCTTGTAGGTGGAAGGCGTGAGCCACCCTCGCATGAACAGCGCGAGGCGCGCTTCGAGTGACGCTGGCTGCGGGCGGGCACTGAAGCCACGACCCTGCAGGATCAGCATTGCGGCGGAGACGCCGAGCACCAGGAGAAAGGCGAGCCAGGCTCCGACGCGAAGCCACTTCTTCATCGTCGCGCCGGTTCAGGGAATCCGCGCGACCGCGGTCTTCACGTGCAATCCGCCTCCGAGGTCGGCCGACTCGGTCCACGCGAAGACGATCTCGCCATTGGCGATCGCGGCGCGCGGATAGCCGCTCGACCGGCTGCCGGCAATTCCGGAGATCGTGACCGGCGTCGATCGTTGGCCGTGACGGTCAATACGACGGGCGCGGAACTGTGCCCGTCCGCCTTCGCCCGAGGGCTTTGGCGGGCCAGGTTGCTCCGCAAACTCAATCCACGTTGCCAGCGCCGCACCGTCGGGCAGCAGTTCAACATCCACGCGCCCCAGCGATCCGCCATCGTCGACGCGGATGGGAGTGCCGAATGTGGCGCCGGCATCATCCGAGAACGCGAGATACACCTGCCCCTGATCCTGCTGCACGGTAAACCACGACATCGCCACCAGGCGGCCGTTGGCGGCCAGCGACGGGCCGTTCACCGGACACGCCGCAATCTTCCAGTTGTCGCTGACCACCGGCTTCGGCGCGGTCCACCTGCCGCCGACGTAACGCGCCACATAGTTGTCGCGAATTTCCGCGGCGCTGCGATCCCGATACGCGGTGATGATGCCTTCGCTCGTGACCGCCGCCGCGGTCGGGCAACACTCACACACGCGCGCATCCACCTCGGTCTCGGCGATTTGCTTGAACTGTTTGTCGAATTGCCCGAACCGTACGGTCATCGCGCCGCCGCCATGTCCACCGTGCTCGCCGCCGGGTTTCATGGCGCGGCCATCGAGCCAGACCAATCCGAAACCGTCACCCATCGGGAACAGCGACGCAAACCCGTGCTCGGTCTGCGTCCCATCGGCGTGTGGCAGGTACGACGGCGCCCACGTCTTGCCATCGTCGATCGAATGCGAGAGGCGGACGTCGTAGGCGTAGGTCGATGGGCCGCTCTTCTGCAGCCAGTGCGCGACGATGGCGCCTGAGGGGAGTCGAAGAGCGGACGGGACGTCGGCCCAGTTCACGAACCAGTCTCGCCCGGAAGCGATTGTTCGCGGCGCGGACCAGCCCGACGAAGTCCGTTCCGCAAACCGCAGGGTCGCCAGATCGCCCTGACGTTCGATCCAGCTCAAAAGCACACCGCGTGCCGAAACCGAAAGCTGTGGCTGTGCGGAGTGTGCGGCGGCTGGGGTCGTCACCGGCTGCAACGACAGCACGGGCGATTGCGATGCGGCCGCGGCGGCGACGAACAGCACGGCGACAACAACCGGACCCGACCTTACCATCTCAGTTCACCGAGCAGCTGCCCGGGCCGCGCGGATCGCCACACGATCCGCATGGCGCCGGACCGGCCTCGCGTGACGCGCCACCCGACGGCACGCTGACCGCAAACACCGACAGCTGCTTCGCCAGCTGCGGGCTCGCGCATTTCGGACACTCGAGCTTCGTCGACTCCCGGACCAGCAGCTCGAAGTGATGGTCGCAGTCGCGGCACTGGTACTCGAAGAGAGGCATGTCACATGATAACTGAAGGCGACGGATGAAGGAGAACGGGGGAAAACGGTGAAGAGTGAGGTCGGAGGCTATACTGAGAGGATGCCTTCCTGGCCGAAGACCGCGTCAGTAGCCAACACGCTGCGCCGCAATGTCGCCATCATTGCGCACGTCGATCACGGCAAGACGACGCTGGTGGACGCCATGTTCAGGCAGGGCGGCGTGTTCCGGGCCAACGAGCGCGTGGAAGAGCGCGCCATGGACAGCAACGAGCTCGAGCGTGAGCGCGGCATCACCATCCTGGCCAAGAACACCGCGGTTCACTACGGGGAGACGCTGATCAACATCATGGACACACCGGGGCACGCCGACTTTGGCGGCGAGGTGGAACGGGTGTTGTCGATGGCCGACGGTGTGGTGCTGCTGGTGGATGCCGCCGAGGGTCCGCTGCCGCAGACCCGGTTCGTGTTGCGCAAGGCGTTCGAGCGCGGCCTGCCGCCGATCGTGGTGATCAACAAGATCGATCGCGCCGATGCGAGGGCAAGAGATGTGTTGAACGAGGTCTACGACTTGTTCATCGACCTCGATGCCACCGAAGAACAGATCGAGTTTCCCGTGCTGTATACGAGCAGCCGCGCCGGCACTGCGACCACCGATCTGGATGTCCCCGGAACCGACCTGCGGCCGCTGTTCGAGGCGATGATCACGCACGTGCCGCCGCCGCGCGGCGACCTGCGCGCGCCGCTGCAGATGCTGGTGGCGAACCTCGACGCGAGCGACTATCTGGGCCGCATTGCCATCGGCCGCATCTTCAATGGCAAAGTGAAGCTGAACGATCCAATCGCGGTGATGAAGCTCGACGGCCGCGTTGAGCAGACTCGCGTCACCAAGCTGTTCACGTTCGAAGGCTTGAAGCGCGTGGAGACCGATGAAGCCGGGGCCGGCGACATCATCTGCCTGGCCGGCATCGAGGACATCACGATTGGCGAGACCATTGCCGACCCCGACTATCCCCATGCGATTCCGCCGATCGCGATCGACGAACCGACGGTCTCGATGGTGTTCGGCATCAACAACTCGCCGATGGCAGGCAAGGACGGCCAGTTCGTCACGTCGCGCCATCTGAAAGAGCGGCTCGATCGCGAGCTGCTCGGCAACGTGTCGCTGCGCGTGGAGCCGACCGACTCGCCCGAACAGTTCAAGGTGCTGGGCCGGGGTGAGTTACAGCTCGCAATCCTGATCGAGATGATGCGCCGCGAAGGCTATGAGGTGCAGGTGTCGCGGCCGGAGATCGTCATCAAGGAGATCAACGGTGTGCGGAAGGAGCCGGTCGAAGATCTGGTGATCGACGTCGCCGAAGATTATCAAGGTGTGGTCATTTCCGGATGCGGCACGCGTCGAGGCACGATGACCAATCTCGTCAATCACGGCAGCGGCCGGGTCAGGATGGAGTTCCGCATTCCCGCTCGCGGACTGATCGGCTTCCGCTCGCAGTTTCTGACCGATACGAAGGGGACCGGCATCATGAACCACATCTTCGCCGGCTGGGAACCGTGGCACGGGCCGATTCCGGCGCGCACCACCGGCGCGCTGGTGGCCGATCGGACGGGCGTGGCCACGGCGTATGCGCTGGCGAACTTGCAGGAGCGCGGCGTCATCTTCATCGAGCCGACCACGCCGGTCTACGAAGGCATGGTCATCGGCGAGAACTCGCGCGACAACGACCTCGACGTCAACGTCACCAAGGAAAAGAAGCAGACGAACATGCGCGCCTCGACGGCCGACGAAGCGATCCGTCTCGTTCCGCCGCACATCATGGGCTTGGAACAGGCGATCGAGTTCATCAACGACGATGAGCTCGTGGAAGTGACGCCGAAGAGTATTCGCCTGCGAAAGCGTGTGCTGGCGGGGAACATGCGGCCGAAAAGAACCGAGGATTAGCGCTTCGTGCCTGGTGCCTCGTGCCGGGTTGTCACGGGAAGATTCCCATCTCCATGTAACTTCTCGCCACTTTCTGGATGGCGATCTGAAACGCCGCAATCCGAAGATCGGGCATCGCCGGCGTTTGCCGCCGGGCGTTGAGCAGCTCGTGGAACGCGGCGATCATCGTTTCCTCGAGTCCTGAGTTCACCAGGTCCTGCTCGTCTGGCCCCTTGGCCAGCGCCGCGCGCTCGGTGTCAGAGAACTTACGACCGGTGGCTTCTTCAATCGCCTTCAGCATGTTTAGTTCGTTGTGCTGTTCGTGACGCTTCTGCATCCGGCCGAAGCGAACGTGCGACAAATTCTTCAGCCATTCGAAGTACGACACCGTCACGCCGCCGGCGTTGCAGTAGATGTCGGGAATGACGAGGATGCCTTTCTGCCTGAAGATCGGATCGGCTTCCGGCGTCGTCGGGCCGTTGGCGCCTTCGAGGATGATCCTGGTTTTGATGCGCGGTGCGTTTTCGGCGGTGAAGACGCTTTCCAACGCCGCGGGGAGCAACACGTCGCACTCCATTTCGAGTGCGGCGCGCGTATCGGCAACATTGGTGGCGCCGGGAAAATTGAGGATCGATCCCGTCGATCGGCGGTGATTGAACACCGCGTCTTCGTCGAGGCCTTTGGCATTGGCGATCGCGCCTTCCTGTTCGGCGATTACCGTGATGATGCCGCCGCCTTCACGGCAGAACTTCGCCGCGTGATAGCCGACGTTACCGAGGCCCTGCACGATGATGCGCTTGCCGTCGAGCCCGGGCGACAGGCCGAGTCGTTTCATCTCGTCGGCGTCGTTGACCGCTTCACGAAGCGCGAAGTACAGCCCGCGGCCCGTCGCCTCCTTGCGGCCGCGCACGCCGCCCTGCGTGACCGGTTTGCCGGTCACACAGCCCAGGGCATCGAGGTGGCCGGGATTGAGCGTGGCGTAGGTATCGGCGATCCACGCCATTTCGCGCTCGCCGGTGCCGTAGTCGGGAGCTGGGACGTCAACACCGGGTCCGAGAAATCCTTTCTTGGTGAGCTCGGCCGCGTAACGCCGGGTGATCCGTTCGAGCTCGTCGAGCGCATAGTTTTTCGGCTCGAGCTTGATGCCGCCCTTCGCGCCGCCGAACGGTACGTCCACGATGGCGCACTTGTAGGTCATGAGTGCGGCGAGCGCCATCACTTCTTCCTCGTAGACGTCGGGACTGTAGCGGATGCCTCCCTTCACCGGCATCTTGTGCTGGCTGTGCTCGACGCGCCAGGCGTGAATGACTTCGATCTCGCCGCTGTTGCGGCGCAGCGGAAAGTCGAATCGATAGACGCTGTTGCAGACGCGGATCTGGTCGAGAAGCCCCTTGGGGAAGTCCGTGAACCGCGCCGCTTCGTTGAAGTATTGCGTGACCTGGTCGAAGAAGTTCGCCTGCGCCATGGGCGCCAATTGTAAAGGGGTCAGACCCCTTTACAATTCGAGCGCCGGGCGTTCGCGGCATTCCACGCCTGATCTCGCAGTGTGTGGAAGATCTGCCACTCGTAGTTCGCAGAAATGTCAGCAAAACCCCATGTAAAGGTGCCAGACCCCTTTACAAGTAGAAGCTACTTTACAAGTAGAAGCTGTAGTTTTCGCCGTGTTGGGAGAGGTCCAAGCCCAATTGCTCGTGATGTTCGTCGACGCGCAGCGGCGTGAGGACGTCGACCAGCTTGTAGAGCAGCCATGACCCGCCGAACGTGAACGTCGACACAATCACCAGCGCGCCAATGTGCGTCACGAACAACGTCGCGTCCCAGGTAGTCAGCAGGCCGCCGTCGCTGGCGAATACCGCGGTGAGCACCATACCGGCCATGCCGCCGACGCCATGGCACGGGAAGACGTCGAGCGTGTCGTCGATGGTCGACTTCGACTTCCAATGCAGCGCCACATTGCTCGCGGCTGCGGCCAGCACGCCGATGGCGATGCTGGCCGGCACCGAGACGAATCCGGCGGCCGGCGTGATGGCGACCAGGCCGACGACGGCGCCAAGGCACGCGCCCATCGCCGAGGGTTTCAGACCGCGCATCGATTCGCATCCAATCCACGCGATCATCGCCGCCGCCGACGCGGTGTTGGTCGTGGCGAACGCCAGCACGGCCGTCGCATTCGCTGCAAGCGCCGAGCCGGCGTTGAAACCGAACCATCCGAACCACAGCATGCCGGTGCCGAGAATGATGAACGGAATGTGCGCGGGCACGTGCGCCTCGCCGGCAAGGTGGCTCTGCCGGCGTCCCAGCACGTGGGCGCCCGCGAGCGCCGCCAGCCCGGCCGACATGTGCACGACCGTCCCGCCCGCGAAATCCAGCACGCCCCACTGCCGCAGAAAGCCGTCGGGATGCCACGTCCAATGCGCGAGCGGCGCGTAGATGACGAGACTGAACAGCGTCACGAACAGCAGATATGCCGCGAAGCGCACGCGCTCGGCAAACGCGCCGCAGATGAGCGCTGGCGTGATGATCGCGAACTTCAGCTGGAACAGCGCAAACAACAGCAGCGGGATCGTCGGCGAGAGCCTGGGCTCGGTCGCGTCCGACACGTTCTGGAACATGAAGTAGGTAAGCGGGTTGCCGACGAAGCCGCCGAAGCTGTCGCCGAACGCCAGGCTGAACCCGACCACGATCCACAACACCGAGACCACACCGAGCGCGATGAAACACTGCAGCATGGTCGAGATGACATTCTTGGCCGACACCATGCCGCCGTAGAAGAAGGCCAGGCCCGGCGTCATGAACAGGACCATGCTCGATGCCGTCAGCATCCATGCCACGTCGCCAGTATTCATGTCATGCTCGCAAGCGTGCGGCGACCCCAACCGGCCGCGCCGCCATCGACGCGGCAGTGGTCCCGGGCGCGACTCGACAGAAACCCATCAACGAGGCGGGCCACTCCAGAAGCAGTCGGGCCGCCAATTGGCTGCCCGTCACCGCGCGGTGTTCGAGGAGCAGTTGACGTAGCAGATCCTCATCGTCATTGCTCATGCCGCCCCGCGCAACGAACTCCGAATTGAGTCGGACCTCGAGCCGATTCTCCGGGTCGTACGCAAACACCACGCCCCCGCTCATGCCGGCCGCGAAGTTGAGGCCGGTGCTTCCGAGCACGACCACGGTGCCGCCGGTCATGTACTCACAGCCATGGTGGCCCACGCCTTCGACCACGGCGACGGCGCCGCTGTTGCGGACTGCGAATCGCTCGCCGGCGCGACCGGCCACGAACAACCGGCCGCCGGTGGCGCCATACAGCGCCGCGTTGCCAATCAAGACCTGCTCGCCGACACGGGAGGAATGCGGCGGTGCGATCGACACGGTCCCGCCACACAAACCCTTGGCCACGCCATCGTTGGCTTCGCCGGCAAGCGCAATCGTCAGGCCCGGTACCCCAAACGCGCCGAAAGACTGGCCCGCGCTGCCAGTCAGCTCGATACGAATCGCGCCGTCGCGCAGCCCTCGGTCGCCGTAGGCGCTGGCGATGGCCCCGGCCAGCGTCGCTCCAACCGTGCGATCGGTATTGCGCACGGTCGCGCGGATGACGACGCCGGTTTCGAAATGCGCGCGGGCACGCGCGAGCAAGTGGCCGTTGAGTGTCGCCGAGCCGGCCGGACCGTGGGCGGCCTCGATGCCTCTCTCCAGCGGCTGCCCCGAGGCAATCGGCGACAGGATCCGATTGAGATCCAAACGTTCGGCAGCGGCGCTGTCGCGAGACCGGAGCAAGTCGATGCGGCCGACGAGCGCGTCGAGCGAGGACAGACCCAAGCTCGCAAGAATGGAGCGGACGTCCTCCGCCACCAGCCGGAGATAGGCGATGACCTGCTCGGCGGTGCCCGCGTATTTCGCGCGTAACTCCGGCTGCTGCGTGGCGATGCCGACCGGACAGCTATTCAAGTGGCACTGTCGAGCCATCACGCAGCCGATCGCGATCAATGCGGCTGTCCCGAAACCGAATTCCTGCGCGCCAAGCGCTGCGGCCATCGCGACGTCACGTCCGGTCCGGAGTCCGCCATCGGTCTGCAGCACCACTCGACCCCGTGTGCCGCGCCCCAGCAGCGTGCGGTGCGCATCGAGGACCCCGATTTCCCACGGCATGCCGGCATGCTTGATCGACCCGCGCGGCGAGGCTCCAGTGCCGCCGTCGTGCCCGCTGATCTGAATCGCGTCGGCGCCGGCCTTGACGACCCCGGCGGCGATGATGCCCACGCCGGAAGTGGCGACGAGCTTGACGTTGATCCGCGCCGCCGGATGAAGCGAGCGCAAGTCGTAGATCAGCTGCGCGAGATCCTCGATGCTGTAGATGTCGTGATGCGGCGGCGGCGAGATCAGCGGGGTGTGCGGCTGCGCCCGGCGCAGCCGCGCGATGTGATCGACGACTTTGGCCGCCGGAATCTGCCCGCCTTCGCCGGGCTTCGACCCCTGCGCCATCTTGATCTGCAACTCGCTCGCCGAGAGCAAATAGGCCGGCGTCACGCCGAACCTGGCGGAGGCGACCTGTTTGGTCGAGCTGTTGCTCCAGTCGCCCTGCGCCGGGCGCGCGTAGCGGCCGGGGTCCTCACCGCCCTCGCCGCTGTTGCTGCGCGCGCCGATGCGGTTCATCGCTTCGGCCAACGTGCGGTGGGCTTCAGGCCCGAGTGCACCCACCGACATCGCCGATGCGAAAAAGCGCGTCCAGATCTGCTCGACCGGTTCTACCGCCTCGAGCGGAATCGGCGACTGCGGCACGAATTCGAGCAGGTCGCGAACGGCCACTGCCGGGCGGCCGTGCACCAGCGTGGCGAACGTCGCGTAGGCATCGGGCTGCTTCCGCTCGATCGCGTGATGGAGTTGCTTGATGAGACCGGGATTCCACGAGTGATAGTCCCCGTCACGCCGGAAGCCATGGAAGCCGGGATGCGGCAGCAGCTGGTGGGCAATGGCGCCGGCCTCGCGATGCCAGCGCACGCATTCAGCGGCGATCTCCTCCAAGGTGATCGCGCCCGTGATCGCGGGCGTGTCGCTGAAGCACTCGTCCACGAACGAGCGATGCAGGCCCACGACCTCCATCAGGTGGCTGTTGCGATAGGCGGCCACGGTACAGACACCCATCTTCGACATCACCTTGAGGATGCCGTGCTGCAGCGCCTCCGTATACTGCGTGACCGCCTTCAGCGGCGGGAGACCGGCTTTCGCGGCGAGACCATGGGCCGTCTGGTAGGCGAGCCAGGGGCAGATCGCGGCTGCACCGAAGGCGAGCAGCGACGCCGCCTGATGCGCATCCCGAACCTCGCCGGTGTCGATCACCAGCCCGGCCCGATCACCGATGCCTTCGCGATCGAGCGCCTGGGACACCACGCTCGTGGCGAGAAGCGCAGGCAACGGCGCCCGATCCCTGTCGACATCACGATCGGACAGGACCAGGATCACCATGCCCGCTCGCACCGCCGCGACACTGTCGCGCTGCAGCTGGTCGAGCGCCGATCGGAAGGCGAACGCGCCACCCGACACGTCGTAGCAGATCGACAGCGTGCGCGCCGGCCGCTCGGCCGCCGCCGACACCGCCGTGAGCTGCCCGGGCGTCAGTACCGGTGATTCGCACGCGATGAGCCGCGCATCAAGCGCAGATTCATCGAGCAGGCGGCCGCGCCGGCCAATCAGCGTCCGCAGCGACATCACTGAGTGCTCGCGCAACGAATCAATCGGTGGATTGGTCACTTGCGCGAACCGCTGCCGGAAGTAATCAGGCAGCAACCGCCGCCGGCTGCTCAACGCCGCGAGTGGGGTATCGTCGCCCATCGAGCCGATGGCTTCCTTGCCTTCCGCCGCCATCGGTCGGACGATGAGCTCAATCTCTTCGGCGGTGTAGCCGAAGAACCGCTGCATGACCACCGTCTCTGGTGCGTGCTCCGTCCGAAGCATGCCGTCTGTCGGTGGAGGCAGCTCGGCGATCGTAAGCGCCACCCAGTCGCGGTACGGATGTTCCGCCGCCAGCGCGCGCCTGAGCCCCGAGTTCTCGATCAGCCGCCCGCTCTCGAGATCGACCACGAGCATTTCACCGGGGCCAAGCCGGCCGCGGCGCTCGACCTGCGCCTCCGGGATGTCGAAAATGCCGCATTCCGATCCGACGCAAACCAGTCCGTCGGTGGAGGTGATCACGCGTGCCGGGCGGAAGCCGTTGCGGTCGAGGACCGCGCCCGCCTGCCGACCATCGGCGAACACGATCGCCGCCGGGCCTTCCCAGGGCTCGCCGGCCGTGGCCTGATACGCTTCGAAGGCCCGTTCCCGCAGCGAGACGCTCGGGTCGTGCTCCCACGCGCGGGGCAGCAGGCGGGCGAGCGCGTGGGCGAGGCTGAAGCCACTCTGGCGCAGCAACTCCACCATGTCGTCCAGGCTTTGCGAGTCACTGCCATCGAGGCGCACCAGCGGCCCAGCCTCGCCGATCAATTCGGGCAACGACACGCGATCGGCCTGGCGGCGTCGCGCGTTGATACGGTTGCCGAGGATCGTATTGATCTCACCGTTGTGCGCCAACGATCGAAAGGGCTGCGCCAGCGCCCACTGCGGGAACGTGTTGGTGCTGAAGCGCTGATGAAAGACAGTGAATGAGGTCGTGAACCTGGCGTCGTCCAGGTCGGGGTAGAAGCGGCTCAGGTCCGCCGGCGCAATTAATGCCTTGTAGACCATCGTCCGCAGCGACAACGATACGAGCGCGGCGTCGCCGATCCCTGCCGCCGCGAGTCTCGCTTCCGCGGTGACCCGGGCGCGATACAGCGACCGATCCAGGCGCGCCGCCGGCCACATCGGGCTCGACTGGTGCACGGCGAACACCTGCTGGATTGCGGGGCGCGCCGCCCGCTCCACCGGGCCGAGCGCCTCAGCCCGAACGGGCACGTCGCGCCACACCAGCTGGCCCCAGCCTTCTTCTTCGAGCGCCTCAGACACGATGCTGCGGGCAGCGGAATCAGCGGGCGGGAGAAAGCACATGCCGGCGGCGCGGGTAAGGTCGTTGGCGTGGAAGGCCGCCGGCAGATCGCCAGCCAGGAGCGCCCATGGAATGGCAGTGAGCACGCCGGCGCCGTCGGCTGAACCCGCGCCGTCGCCGGTGGCGCCGCGGTGCGTCAACCGCGTCAGGGCTTCCAGGCCGCGCGCCAGCCACTCGTGGCTCGCGCGGCCGCGGCGATCCGCGATCAACCCGACGCCGCACGCGTCGTGATCCCACGCCGCCGAGTCCAACATGCCGGTGTTATCGTCGACGCCGACCCAGAAGGAAAATAGAACCTCTACATTGAATCAATCCGATTCATGAATGCGAGCGCCGTTTCCCTCTGGCGATTTGGTACCAATGCGCTCGACGCATGAAATGAAGCAGAAGATTGTCTGGTACACTGACGGCGGTATGTCGTCGACAGAGGAGATTCGGCCGGCGCGGATGTGGCGGATGATGCCGTCCGACCTGCGCACGTCGGCCGCCGCGGCGTTCTGGTCCGACGACCAGGCCGCGCTCGAACAAGCTGAGGCCGTCGGCCTCATTTCCCGGCAGATCAAGTTCCGTCCCAAGAGCGTGCTGGCGTTGCCCGTGGACAAGAAGGCGAAGTACCTCGCCGGACTGGCCCAGGTCTCCGACCTGCTGGCCGCGCGCCTGCTGATCGCCTATCACCTCGAGCACCAGCGGCCGATGATGGGCGCCTTTCTCGACCTGCTCGGCATCGGGCACGAAGACGGGCTGATCAAGGATGAATCGCCGAAAACTCCCGAGCCCGCAGCGCTGGACAAGGCCGTCAAGGAACTGAGCGCCAAGTACCCGAAGCAGGACGTGGCGCGCTATTTCTGGGCGCTGTTGTGGCAGGACACCGAAATGTGGGGCGGACTGAAAGATCGCCCGGAGCTGGCGCTCGAGTAATCACCAAATCACCAGATCACGAATCACCAAATCCGGATTCCCAACCCGTGCGTTTCGACAAACACATCTTCATCTGCTGCAACCGGCGCGAGCCCGGGCACGTGCGCGGCTGTTGCGACCCCGCCGGCAACGAGGCGCTGCAGAAAGCGTTCAAGAAAGCGCTGGCCGAGCGCGGGCTGAACAAGCGGATCCGGGCCAACAAATCCGGGTGTCTCGATCAGTGCGAAAAAGGGCCTTCGGTCGTGGTCTATCCCGACGCCGTCTGGTACGGCCGCGTCACCGAAGCCGACGTGAATGAGATCGTGGAGCAGCACATCATCGGGGGACGCCCCGTCGAGCGATTGCTGATGCCTGAATGAGCCTTGATGCCTTCCTGACTGTTGATGGATTGATCGCCCTCGTCACGTTGACGGTGCTGGAAGTGGTGCTCGGCATCGACAACGTGATCTTCATTTCGATTCTCGCCGGGAAGCTGCCGGCGGAGCAGCAGGAGCGGGCGCGCCGCACCGGCCTGATGGCGGCGATGGGCATGCGCATCGTCCTGCTGATGTCGATCGCCTGGATCGTGCGTCTGACGTCGCCGCTGTTCTCGATCGGCGGCCATCCTTTTTCCGGCCGCGATTTGATCCTGATCATCGGCGGCCTCTTCCTCTTGTTCAAGGCGACGCGCGAGATTCACGACAAGCTCGAGGGCGGCGAGGGCCACGTCTCGGCGCGGGTGGCGCCGACCTTCACTGCGGTCATCACCCAGATCATGCTCCTCGACATCGTGTTTTCGCTCGACTCGGTGATCACTGCCGTCGGCATGGCCGACGATCTGACGATCATGATCGCCGCCGTCGTCATTGCCGTCGCCATCATGATGTTCGCGGCGAGGCCGGTCAGCACCTTCGTCGATGCGCATCCGACGGTCAAAGTGCTGGCGTTGAGCTTCCTGCTGTTGATCGGCGTGTCGCTGATCGCCGACGGCTTCGGCGCCCACATTCCGAAGGG
>Ga0187893_10007158_pt1 | contig 18510 bp, 9 predicted proteins | sample MA1701074metaG_FD_139574 | JGI IMG/M metagenome (GOLD analysis project Ga0187893, IMG submission 139574) | White microbial mat communities from a basaltic lava cave in the Kipuka Kanohina Cave System on the Island of Hawaii, USA - MA170107-4 metaG ... | reverse complement strand
GGGCCCTGGCCCGCGCGCCTGTGTACACGACCACCGAGATCCTCGGCGTCCAGCGCCGCATCGCCCGGGTCGTCGCCGAGGGCGCCGGTGCCGGGCTCGCCGTCGTGGCCGACGGCGCGGTGGCTATCGCCCTCGACGCCCACCCCGTCCTCACCGCGGAACAGCGCCGCCTGGTGGCGTCGCTGTGCACCAGCGGCCGGGCGGTGCAGTGCGCCATCGGCCGGGCCGGGGCGGGCAAGACCACCACGCTGCGGGCGGCGGCCGACGCCTGGCGGGCCGCCGGCTACAACGTCGTCGGCACCGCCGTGCAGGCCGAGGCGGCCCGGCTGCTGTCCGTCGGCGCCGGCGTGGCGACCGAGACGGTGGCCTGGTACCTGGCCCGCGCCGACCGCCCGCCCCTGCACGCCCGCAGCGTCCTGGTGGTCGACGAGGCGTCCACGCTGTCGGACCGCGACCTCGACGCCCTGCTCCACCTGGCCGGCCGGGCCGGTGCCGCCGTGCGCCTGGTGGGCGACCCCGACCAGCACGGAGCCGTAGCGGCTGGTGGGATGTTTCGCCAGCTGTGCCTCTCGCACCGCGACGCCACTCCGGAGCTGGCCACCAGCCACCGGGTCCAGGACCCCGCCGACCGGGAGGCGGCCCGCCTGCTCCGGGAGGGCCACACCCGCAAAGCCCTGGCGGGGCTGGCCGAGGCCGGACACCTGCACCTGGCCGACGGTGAACTCGATCTGTATGTCGGGATGCTCGGGCGGTGGTGGGCCGCACACCAGAACGGGTCGGCGCACCCGATGGTCGACCGGCGCCACGCCACCCGCCACGTACTCAATCGCCTGGCCCGCCAGATGCGCCGGGCCAACGGTGAACTCGGCGACGAAGAGGTCCAGTCCAGCGGGGCGCGGGGCTTCTCGGTCGGCGACCGCGTAGTGGCGCGGACTGGGAACCGCGACCTGCATGTCGCCGGCAGACCCTCCGGCTATGTGCGCACAGGGGCGTCGGGGACCGTCGTCGCCGTGAGCCAGGCGCGCCAGCGGGGTGCGGATCAGATCTCGGTGGAGTTCGACGGTGTGGGCGTCATCGAGTTGCCCCGGAGGTTCTTCGACGAACACAGCACCGGCCACGGGCGGGTCGACGTCGGGATCGACCACGCCTACGCGGTGACCAGCCACGCCGTCCAGGGGGCGACGTTCGAGCAGTCGACCAGCCGGATCGACGAGGGCGCCACCCGGTCCGAGGCGTACGTCGACATCACCCGGGGCCGCCAGGGCAACCACCTGTTTCTGGCCCGGGCTGCCAGTCCCCTCGACGGCGAACGCCTGCCGGCGGCGCCACCTCCTGCGCTTGAGGAATCGGTCGCCGAACGGCTGCGACGCTCCGGGCCCGAGCGAGCCGCCATCGAGTTCGGCCTTCTCGCCGGCCAGCCGCCGGTCGATCCGGCCCTGGCCGCAGCGTGGGACGAGCGGCTCCCCGAGCTGGTCGACGGCCCGGTCCACCTCCGCCGCCGGTGGGCGGCGGTAAAGGCCGGCGCCCTGTCGTACCGAGCCGCCTGGGCGCCGGCTGCAGGCGTCGCGAAGTGGGGTTGGGCGCTCGGCGCCGCCCCGTCCGACAAGCTGGCCGCGCGAGAGCGGGCCGGCCTGGTGCAGCAGTTGGACGCGTACGTCGAGGCCGTCGCCGGCGAGGTCGCCCACCGGCCGGCGGTCGCCGCCGGTGGCGAGCCCGGCCCCGCGCTGACGCCCAACGTCGCCGCCGGGCCTGTTGGGCTCGGCGTTCCGGAGCCCCTGTCAGAACTGCCTTCTCCCCACCGACCGGTTCCGAGCCGTCCCCGTCCCCGGCGCCGGGGTTGACCAACTGATCACAACCCTCAAGGAGGAGAAATATGGATGACGAGTTCACCGTGTCGTGGGAGGACGCCACTGCGTGGGAGGTCTCGCGGTCCCAAGGCGCAGGCTGCTTCGACGCGGGCGGTGGTTCCCCGCTCCGAGCGGGGCTGTTGACGGCCCGCTCGCCGAGACGCCGGGGCCCGGCCACGCAGCGGTCGAGGACCTGGGGGACCCTGGAAATCGAGGTCGGCGGACCGATCTCGGGCGGCCGCGACCGCTCGGAGGCGAGGTGCAGGGCACGCCCCGGTGGGGCGTGCCAGGACCGCCCAGTGGGGCGGGCGTTCGGCACCGCCCGGCTCCACCCGGCGGCAAACTGGACCGATCCCCTCGCCCCGCGCGGGCACGCCGGCCCTCTTGCCGAGCACCGGCCGCCGGAGGGGGCCGCTTGGCACCAGGAGAAGCTCCTCGCTGGCGGCCAGAGGCCGGACAGGAGACCGTGAGAAATGTCTCAGGTGGTTTTCTCTCACGTTGAGCGCCTGACTCTCTCGGTCGAGGAAGCGGCGCTTATGCTCGGCATCTCGCGGGCACTGGCCTACGAGCTCGTCCGCCGCGGCGACCTGCCGCGCCTTCGGCTCGGCCGTCGAATCGTTGTGCCTCGGCGGGCGCTTGAGGAACTTGTAGCGGCTGCGGCTGAGACGACGACGGGCTCGTAGGTCGCGGATCAGTGGCCCGGCACACATTGCCATAGTGTTCGCTCGTCATCGCGCGACCTGCGTCAGTACGGCGCGGATTAGGCTAACCGAGCCCTTGCCCGCCGCGTAAGCCGGCGGACGGTTCGGAGGTCGCTGTGCCTCAATGAACGTCGTCGCAGCGTGCTTCGCACTTCGTGTCGCGATGACGAACACGTCAGCGGAGTTGGCGAGGCTCGCCAACTGGTCGCTGGCCACGTGAGCGCTCGATAGCACGACGGCGACGTCGTCGAAGTTGCGGAGCAGGAAGTCTCGGGCTCGGACGGCCGCGGACTCCGTGAGGGTGTAAATGGCCACGGTCTTGCCTTGCAGTGCATCACGCTGACTGCGATCGGTTTCCTCGACGTCGGCTTCCTCCGCCGGGACGAGTTGGTTCACCGCCTCCGCCGCCCCTGCCTCGGCCGCAAGATCGCGAGCGATGAGCCACTGATCGGGCCGGACCCTGCGCCGCCAACGCTGCAGGGCGTTCAGCAGCATGGCGAAGGACGCCTCACGTGGCGCGGTGTCGGCCGCGGCGAAGGTGAGGACGAGGTCGAAGAGATCGAGGGCTGCGTCCAGGTGCGCGGCTGAGTCGACCCGGGCATGCAACGCGATGAAGTCGTCGACGAGTTCTCGCCGCCGCTCGGCTGCTGCCCCAAGCTCGAGAATGGTTCCGATCAAGGTGACCACGACAGCGACGTCGACAACACTCGGGTCATCGTCGACCAGGAGCAGCGTCGAGAGGTCGTCGAGCAGCGATCGGTGGTGTGTCGGCTCGGTGACTCGCTCGATGAACTGCAGAAGGTGCGGAAGGGCGTCCTTAATCTGTCGAAGGGACCCCGGGTCAAGGTCCTGGTTCAGAAGGTCTGAGATCGCGCGGCTGTCCGCGGGAGTGAGTGCGTCGCTGGTCCATTCGACAACCGAGCGTTCGGCCAGCTCGAGTCCGAGATCAAAGGGCTCGGTCGAGGCTGCCCGCTGAAACCATTCTCGCCAGCTTGTGGGCGCTGGCTCCGCCGTCGCTCCGGTGAGGAGCCGCTCGATCCGCTCCCACGGCGCCGAGTAGAGCCGGGACCCGGTGATGCTCCGGCGGTCGTCCTCTTCGAGAGCGTCCACCGCGGAGCGGGCGACGCCCATCGCGTCGAGGGAGTCGATCTCGATGGCGCAGCGCATGAGCAGTTCTGCTCGCTCGGAAGTCGGAGGAAGATCGCGGGAGAGCGCGAGGGCAGCATCGAATCGGCCGGAATGCACGGCGTCGACCGCAGCTGACAGCGTCGGCCCGGCCTCATCTGCCGGAGCGACCAGGGCCGCGATCGCATTGATGTACGAGCGCTCCTCGGCAAGCAAGTCCGTTGATCGCGCGAGTTCCGTGAGGATCAAGCGATCCTCAGGATGAGCGAGCGCGGTGTAGAGGGCGTAGGCCTTGACAGCGGCGGCGGTCTGGAGTCCGTGGCGCGACCTGAAGAGCGCCGGATATCTCGGGAGCACCGAGTTCGAGAGATGGTCGAGTGCGCCGGCAGCGTCCTCCCCGGCCTCAAAGCTCGCTAGCTCGGTCAAGTACACCGCGTCGAAGAGCGCTGCGGTCACACGGGCTGGACGCCGTATCGAGAGGATGGTCGCGAACTCGGGTAGCTCGAGCACGTCGCGGTCGAGCCGCAGGCCAGACAGCCTGCGGATGCGGAGGAATGCGAGGTTCTGGGCCGACAGTTGGCCGGAGGCCTCGATCTCGGCCAGGAGTTCGCCTGAAAGCTCGCCAGACCCGGCGACGACCGCCATCTCGAATTCACGAAGGAGACGTCCAAGCGGCCGTGACACGGCGATGGTGCGACGAGGTCGTATCGCGGCGAGGTCGAAGTAGAGGTCGAGCGCGCGGCGCATCACTGCCTGCTCGCCGCTCAGGACGTCGATCGTGAACGACTGCTCGGCGAACGTCTTCGCGGCAACATCGATCGAGTCGTGGAGATCGAGAGGTCGATCCACACGCAATGTTGCGTAGGTCGGTCCAACAAAGGCCTGAAGGACCTGAACAAGCTCGCGGCGCTCCCGCTTCGTACGGGCGATCCCGTACCACGCGAGCGCATCTCCGCGACGGCATGGCAACAGCGCCGGCATGTGTGGTGACTCGCGCAGCGCTGCGATGCGTCCGTCCAGCCACTCAGCTAAAGCGGGGTTCGAGACAGCCAGGTCGGCGACCGACAGATCGTTGCCTGGCCCGAAGAACGCGCCAAGGAAGGACTCCACCTCGGCGCTCACGATGCAGCGATCCTGGGGAGGAGGCCGCCCCACCGTTCGTGGTAGACGAGCCGTGCCTGCGCCACGACCTCGTCCGCCGTGTCGAACTTCACCGTCTCCTCAAGAAGCTCGATCCCGCCGTACGTGAAGTTCATCGATCCGCTGAGATAGAAGTCGTCGCCGAGCAAGCCCTTCTCGTGCAGGTCCTCCGACTCGTGGATCACGAGGGCATCGGAGGCGCCGGCGTCCTGGGCTCGACCGACGAGTCGGTCGAGAAACGGTCGGTTGTGGGGCAGAGGCCGAGTGGCAAGGACGACGGCGGTGCCGACGCTTAGGCATCGCTGGAGCACATCGAGCATCCTCAGCTGCCGAGGTCCCCAGCTGCTGTCCAACGCGTCGAAGGCTCCAGCCCTGTTGTCGATGATCGGGATGTCGCTGACCCAGGGCGAGACCAACCAGACGCACAAGCTCGGAGCGAGCATTTCTCCGACGAAGACCGCCTGGAGAAGTTCCCTCACCTCGTCCTGACACCGCCAGGACGACTTGTGGATGTGACGCGTGGGTCGCTCCATGGTCATTGGAACGCCTCTCGCAACTCGAAGCGGACGCGCGCCTCTCCGCTCTCGCGCTCGAATCCCGTCAGGCGCGGGAACAGCATGAGGTAGCCGGCGTCTACAGGGAGACCCTGCAGTTCGGTCGCGGCGTTGCGCAGCGCTCGCATCCGATCCGGTTCTGCTGCGAGCTGGGCGGCGCCCGTTGCAAGGAGCGCCTCGGCAAGGCGGTCCCGCCAGTCGTCATCTGCGAGGCGGACGACGGCAGTGGTCGTGTCGAGCGAGGTGAGCACGAGGGCACGATCGGTCGCGGGGTGGGGCTGGTAAGGGTTGTAGGACTGAAGCGCTGCGGCTCGAACAAGCGACCCACGTGGCCAGAGGAGGCCATAAATCGTCGCGAAGCGCAGGCGCCTCGCGTCGGCCTGGGTTCGAGCTCCGGTTGGGAACACTCGATCAAGGTCCGTCGAGGCACTCGCCACGAACGCGTAGACCCGGGCGTCCACTTCAATGCCGAGGCGGACCTCGTGAGCCTTCCAGTCGTCCACGAGGGCGCTCAACGCCGCGTCCGTCTGAGCGGTGCTTCCGGGGCGGAGCACGCGGGCGTTGAGCGCAGCCATCACCGGGTGGGTAACGGCGACCCCTCTTTGCGCGAGCTCTCTGATCAGGTCACGGAGGGCCGCGGTGGTGCCGGTACTGGTCGTTGCTGCCCGAACGTCGGCGAACGAGGCGGTAGTGGCGATTTCGCTCGTTGCGAGACGCAGAGTCCTTGTCAGTTCCGAATCGACGATCTCGAAGTCCGAGGGCCCGAGCGCTGCCTCAAGGAGCCTGAAGTATCGCCTCGGGTCCTCGGTGTACCGCCGGGCGAACTCTTCGACGATGCCACCTCCACCGAGCGACGGCTCGGACAACCAGACCGCGCACAGCTCGGCGTGCTCGTCGATCTCAAAGTCCATGATGAGGTTCCGTGCGCCAACGTCAGAGCAAAGGCGGTCGGTGGCCTCCAGGAGAGCGGTGCCGAGCGTTGCGGCGAATCTGCGGGCCGCCCACTGCTCCCACCCGTTGTCGGGATCGTTCCAGAGCACTCTCGCGAGGTCAGCCAGACGACCTCTAATTGCTGGGTCGGAGGCGAGTGCTGCGAGAGCTTGATGCACTCGTTGACGAGGAGCGCCGTGGCCGCCTGCACCGCCGTCATCGTGGTCGTCGTCCGGGTCGGGAAGGGCGTTGAAGATGACGTCGAGCGCGCTCGTGAGCTGCGACTCGACGTCACCGGCGGTCACGGCGGCATGCGCTGCTTCGAGGTCCAACCCGTCGACGAGTGCTCGCTCGGCAATGAGCGACACGTACAGCTGGCTGAGCCAGCGAAGCTGGAAGACGTTCGCCAGCGCTGTGAGCACGGCGTCGGTCTCGACCGTGTGCTCGAAGTAGGCGACGCGGAAGGATCGAAACGACGAGGCGTCGGCCAGATACGCTGCGTCCGTGGCGAAGAACCGCGGAATGGTCGCGACGAGCCGAACCGCATCTACGTCGAGCGTGAATCCGAGCCCAGCCGGCTCACCACCCCACTCGAAGGTCGATCGCACCGACGTCTGGGTGCCGCTCCGGAAGGACAGCGTGGCATCAGACCCGACCGCTATCCGTGAGATGTCGACGTTCGCGTGCCGTGCGTGAAGGAAGACATGCATGGAGCGGACGATGCGAGTCCACGGAGATGGCGAAGGGACGTCCAGTTCGTCGCCGGCATCGACGGGCTCGATCTGGGTACGCCAGTTGAGTGTCGCGTTCGTCGAGTCAAGCAACTGCCGGGGCGGACGCTCCGTCCTTATCGTCCAGGGACGCATCACGCGGTACTGCACTAGACCCGCGTCTTCGCCAAAGGCGAAGGTGCCAAGCTCGATCCCGTCGGCGAAGTCCGTGATCTCGAGGTCCGCGGTCGGCGAGGAAGTTGGGATCGGCACCCAGTGACGGACGTAGCGGTGCTCGACGCCATACCTCCGTGAGACTCTTCCGGGCGCGAACGTCCTTAGCGCTTGGAGCACTGGTGACTGCGTCTCCGAAGCATCAGCGTTGGCCTGAGCAGGAGGGAGGACGATTCTTGTCTCGGGCAGGCTCAGATCGCTGAACAGGTTGGCCGGCACAAAGTCCGGGATCGGCTGCCACCGCACCTGGTAGTCAGCCCCGGCGAGGCCACCGGCCGACCACCCCGAGGTGAGGCGACGGCGCAGGGTCGGGAGGACTTCGAGGAGGAGCGACCTCGGCGCCTCCCACGCCACCGCCGCCACCTGGTCGTCGGTGAGTTGCAGGGCTCGTTGCACGTGGCTGAGAAGATCGTCGCGAGTCGCTTCCTCGGTGATCGCCTTGTTGACCCAGTCCAAAACGACCCGTTGGCGTTCTGGCGCGTGCTCACTTCTCGGCTGGTGGTGTGCAGGGGGGCCTGCAAGGTCGAGCCACATCGATCCGCGAAGGGTGGAGGGGATCTTCGTCGCGAGCCAGTCCATCAGCGCGTAGGCGGCTTGGATCCTCAAGACGTAGGTATTGCGCGTCGGCAGAGACTTCGAGTCGAGTTTGGGATCGAACAGCAGGTCGTAGCCCTGGTACGCGAGTCGATCTCTGCCGTAGTCGGAGAGGACAACGACGGTCCACGGCCGCATCCCTCGCACGCGACCAGCGCGGCCCTTTCGCTGAAGGAACTGCGCAGAATCCCTCGGCGCCTTGTGCTGCAGCACGGCACCGGCCGAAGGGTCGTTGAAGCCGACATCGAGCGATGCAGTCGCGACGATCACATCGCTGCTGGCAGCAACACCGGGGTCTTGCGAACTCGTCCGACCGATCTGCAGCGACGACGCCCCGTCGAGGTGGTGCCCGATCGCCTCGCAGAGGTCCCACGCCTGCCCGAGAGATTGCCGCTCGGCGTGCTCCGGCATTGTGCTGCCGCGGAGCGCTGCGAGCGGGCCGTTGCCTTGCGGGTTGGGCCGGCCCCAGCTGTCCCGCCCTTCTGCATCCAGCAGGTCGAAGTACAGGCGGTTCGTAACGTCGAGGTCGTCAGTGAACATGAACAGCCGGCTGCCATACAGGCCGCTCCCTTCGCGGTCTAGGACCCGCCGCAGCAGCATGCCCGTCTGGATGGTCGTCGAGAGCAGGCTTGCACCGGACACGGGATCTCCCCGCACAGCGACCAGGTACTCCATGCCTTCGCTGATCTGGTCAGCTGAAGCTGGGGTGATGTCGGCGACCGCATGTTCCGGGATGCCGACGAGTTGGCTGAAGAAGGACTGCGCTTCTCGCAGGGTCGCGGAGAGACCCACAAACTGCACCGGACGCCCAACGTGATGTCGCCACCGGCGGATGACGAACGCTGACTGGGCCCCTGTCGTGCCTTCGTAGGTGTGGACCTCGTCCAGAAGCATGAGCTGGGGCCGTCGGCGCGCTCGAGGACCGACACCGAAGACGTGCCCATTAGTTGTGTCAGACAGTTGGCGATTGAGCATCTCTGTCGTGGTGAAGAGCACGTCGGGCGGTGTGCGTCGCATTCGTGCTCGGGTGAGGACGACCTCGTCTTCCTCGGTTCCTCCGGTGCACGTGGCACGCGAACAGAACAACCGTTCCCGACGGGCTCGGACGTCATCTCCCCGCCAGATCAGGTCTCCGCCGCACGTCGAGCAACGGAGGTACGGGCAGACGTAGCCCCCACCCGAGTGGACCCAGCCTCCCCACGGTCGCTGGCTATCGCTGTGGAGCAGGGTGTCGGTGTTGTGGGGAGTCGGACCAAAGAACGCACCCAGGAGGATCTTGCGCTGCCTGTTCGCTGCCAGAACTCGATCAAGCCTGCGAGCCTCGCCGTAGGTCTCAGAGAACTGGTCCTTGAGGAGTTCGTTTCGCGGGTAGACGGCGAGCGCCTTCGCGTGATGATCGCCGGACATCGTGGCGGCGACATGCGCGAGCGCCGGGATGTAGAACGCGAGGGTCTTGCCACTGCCCGTTCCCGCGCCCACGATCGTGCCCCGCGATGAGTTGCCTTTCAGATCGTCGAGGATCCGAATAGCGGCGTCGACCTGGAAGCGCGCCAGTCGGAAGTTGGAACCTCGGTCGAGAAGCGACCTCACTGCCTGTTCGAGAGAGGCATCGCGACCCTCGGCGATCGACGTCACGGCGTCGTCGACCTCAAGTCCTCGGTCCGGATACCTCCGCGGACGAAGCGCGTACCTGAAGTCGGACACAAGGGTGGGCGCGTTGCGCCAGGTGCCGTTGCTCAGGTGCTGCGGGAAGAGTTGGCGAAGTCTTGCGAGAAGCCGAAGAGTCTCGGCCGAGCGAGTCCGGTAGACGACGCGTCGGCCGGAGCGGATGCGGACGAGCAACTGTTCATGGATCAGATCGTCGAGGACGTCGTCGGCCTCGTCCTCCTCGACGTCCATGACGGCGACGATGAGCTGACGAACTTCGTCCTCACTAAAGCCCCCATCGACGTAGCCCCACGTGAGCAGGCTCGCTTCCGCACGCTCAAGGTGGTCGAGGAGCGGCAGGAATTCTGACATCGTCATGAGTCCGAAGGCCGGATCACGTAGTGGGACTCGAGTCGGCGCTCAGCCAGCCAGGTCTGCACCGGCCCGGTCAACTGGGAGAGCGACGCACCTCGGTCGCTGTTCGCGGCTCGAAGGAACGCGACGACGTCGTCGTTCAGACTCGCGACGTCGAGGGTGGCCCAGGCGGCGCGAAGGTTCGAGACTGCGTCGTCGAACGCTGCGATGTCATCGGTGTTGGGGATGGTTCGCTCGCGAAGGCTCCGGATGACCTCTGCAAGGCGGCGGATGCTCATCACGGTTGACCGCGCCGAGGGGTCGGCAGCGAGCGCGCCGAGGATCTCTGCCGACGTCTCGGGGGTTACTTCTGCGGTGTACCGCTGCCAGGCACTTGCGGCTCGACGCTCGATGTCCTTGAGCGCCCGGTCCACGCTGTCCTGGACTCCGGCAAACAGTTCGCCGCCAAGAGCCTCACCAAGGTCGTCATCGAGCGCTGCGCGCCATCGATCGATCGCACCAAGTGCGTTCGCGAGCTGTGCAGGGCGGCTCGGCGCTTCCCCCAGCCGCTGGGACAGCGTGCCGATCGTTGTCGTCGCGAGTTCGGCCCGAGCAACGAACGCTTCGAGGAGGCTGGCCCGGCTTACCAGGGCTTGGCCGTGCTGCTGCGACCGGCGCAACAAAGAGACCTCGTCGGCAACCTCCTTCAGGGTCCTCGCGGCGTCGACGATCACGAGGGCTCATCTCCTTGGAGAGTCGATCGAAGCGCGCCAAGGAGACTGAACAACGAGCGGAGGTCTCCGTCGGCGCCTCTTCCTGCGCGCAGGACGTCGCCTTGTTGTTGGCCCCGCTCGGTTGAAGCCGACACGAGGAGCTCCGCTGATGAGACGAAGCGCTCGATCTCTGTCATCGGGCGCGACCGGTCGGCCGCCAGGTCGGACAGCAGCTTGCCCGGTGTCTGTGCGTCGGCGGTCGCGACGAGGTCCCCAACCTCCTTCAGCACCGAGTACCGCGTGCGGCGGAAGACCCGGTTGATCTCAGTGAACTCACTGCGGAGCCGATGCGGTTCGAAGATGCCAGCGCTCAGTGCTGCTTCGGCAGCTTCGGCGACAACATCCGAGATCTCGGCTGGGAGGGCGGCCGGATCGATGGCCTCTGTGATTCGCCCGTGCCAGGTTCGAAGCCTCGTCAGCTCTTCTGTAATGGCGTCGTCCAGGCGCGCACTGATGTCCGAGTAGAGCCTCTTGAACTCAGCAGGAGCGGCATCGGGGGGCTCAACCAGCGTCCACGTCCGCTTGAAGGCCGTCAACGCCGAACTGACGGCGACGGTCTCAATCGCGTGGGATGTCGGACCACCGCCCTGACGCGCCCCGATTCGGTTCAGCAGGGCGTCGCGCACCTTGCGTCGGTTGTCACCTGAGCATGCGTCAATGAGCCGATCCCATGCGGTACCGCGCCGAGACCCAACCGCGGGTAGGTCCGACAGCAACGCGTTCGTCAGCTCGACGTTCGTTTGGGCGCGGGCACCTGCCACGTCGAGGATTCGGGCCGAGAGCATCAGCAGTTCAGTGGCCGACTGAATGATGTTCCAGTCGCCGCCGGGGCCGGTCCCGCTGCGTACGGCGGCAACCACCTGAAGAGCCCACTCATCTAGCCGGGCGAGGAGACGGCGCAGGCGCTCGTCTCCCCTGGCGAACGCCCAATGGCCATGGTGCTGATGGAGAACGATGCTCCTGAGGAGCGCTGCGTTCTCCGGGCTCGCCGGGAGTTCGATTAAGACTGCTGTCGAGGTCCGGGTGCCGCCGCCCCGTGCGTTCTGGATGGCGAAGGACGACTGCCGAAAGAACGTGCCGGCGCGGCCTCCGACGAGGTCATCGGTGTCACGCAAGAGCTCTGCGTCCCAGTCGATTCGTGCAACGACAGCGGCGTGCAGGAATTTGCGCAGGTCACCCGCCAGAGCCTGATCGAGTTCGGCGGAGCCGTCGCTCCATTGGTCGATGCTGGCGATTCGTCGCTCGACGAGTGCCGGCAGATCCGCGGATCGCTCCGCACGAGGCCCGTCCGGCACAGCCTCGACCGCGTCCCGCCGACGTGGCCTCTGGAGGTCGATGTCGGGGAGCGCTGGAAGCGCAAATGCTTCGTGTATGCCGGGCAACAGGTTCACCACGGCCACCGGTCGGCCGCCCCAGAACGTCAGAAGTGCCACGCGGCGGTCGGCGTCGATGGCGTCGAGGGCTCGGATGTCCTCGACGAGCTCAGGGTCCAGCGGGGGGAGATGACTCGCTGCGAAGTGCTGCGCGAACGCCGACGAGGGGAACTCGCCACGCCGGATGTCCTCGCGGTGCTGATCCAGCGCGTATCTGACGACGGTTCCGAGGAGCCGCCGTGGATCGAAGATCGTCGGCAGACGCGACTCGACGGCACGCTCAAGCGCGGCCGCGTTGAACGGGTACATGCCGAACCGATCGCGCGAGGTCCCGAAGGATTCGAGGCACGTGTCTTGGTGCACGCACTCGTCACACGCGTTCGGAACCCATCGGCGATGGGTTGCCTGTTCGCCGCCTGCATCAGCGAGCGCGGCTTCGAGCCGGTCCTGGCCCAGGCGCGACGCGTTGAGGTAGCCAGCGACGAAGTCTGCGACGTCGTCAGGTGCGACACCCCGCCCGGTTTGTGACAGCGGAACGTCGAGGCTGAAGACCTGACCAGCGAACTCGCCGCGAGTACTGAACGTCTGGGCGATCGTGGCGAAGTACCCGGTGGTCACTGCCATACCGACCCTGATCGGGCAGAGAACGTCCTCGCCCTCGCGGCGAGGAGCTTCGGTGATCGCGTCCAGCAACTCCCGCTGGATGCCTTGGAGGATGGTGAAGTCCTCGATCAGCAGTACGAGTTCGACGCCCTGACCAAGCAGCTCGCGACGCACCGAGAGCATCACATCGAAGAGGCGCGTACCTCCCATGCCGAAGAGCTTTCGGATGGCGGGCGCCAGGTTGTCGTTGAGGAGTTCGACCGCGACCTCCCGCAGGGTCGGCGAGTCGATGAGCTGCCTGAACAACGCTCGGACGTCGTGGTTGGCACGGGCCACGTCAACCACTGAGAGGGGAAGGTCGTCTATCGCGAACGAGAAGGGTTCGGATCCGTCCTCCTCCTGCTTGCCTCGAAGCGCTTCCTTGACAAGCCGGTCAATGACCCCGCCGGCCTCAAGCAACTTCGAGCGGAAGACGTTGTCCAGGAGGAGCTTCGGCAGCTCGACTTCGAGCCACTGTCTGTAGTCGTCGTGCGGTCGTGGCGGCTCGCCACGAGGTTCGCGTGACCGATCCTCGATGCTCGCCGCGAGTTCGTTCAGGAGGCGGGGCGGGGCGCCGGCTTCATCGAGTGAATCCACCGCTCGGTCGAGTTCCCGGCGCAGATCGTCCACCGCGTCGCCAGTCATGCCGCTGAGGATGAGTTCGATGACCCGCCGAAGGTTGGTCCCGTACTTCGGGATGTAGACGATCCGGCGTCCGGGGTCCTCGGGTAGCCGAAGGTGGAGCCACCGAACGAGATGGGACTTGCCCGTACCCGACTCTCCGACGATCGGGACGAAGAGCAGGCCAGGATTGGGTGCGAGGAATTCCTTTAGGAGTTGCTCCTCATCGATCAGGACGCCGCCAGCAGCCGCCGAGAAGTCGCGCCGCAGCATCTGACTCGGGCGGTGCGTGGCGAGGAAGACTGCAGCCGACGAGTTCACGGCGTCGACGACGATCGTCTTGTTCACGTGGGCGGTCGACCAGCACACGAAGCCCTCAAACGACTCGCTCATCGCGCGCGCCGTCCTTTCCGATCGTGCTTCTCGAGCGACAAGTGGGTCACGGTCCGCTCAGGCCCGAATCCGCCAGGCAGCCGCATCTTCATCGGGGCATCGGCCAGGTCCTCGATGACCAGAAATCGCTCGTCACGGAGTCGAAGCAACGCGTGGGCGAGAGAGGGCGATAGCTGGTCGTTCGAAGCGGCTACCGCGTCCGGGCGCATCCTTGACTCCACGCCACGTCGATATTCGCCACCGTCGAGCACCGGAAGCAGTCGCCCGAGTTCCTCGACGAATGCGTTGATCTCACTGCGTCCCGAACTGAGCAGGGTTGCCGCCACATCTCGAATCGCCGCGGTCGGATCCGGGACGAGCACCGTCCTCGTCTCGCGAGGAATGCGAACCGCGAAACCCAAGAAGGTGGCCCACCGGGAGAAGGCTCCCCACCTGGTGTCGTTCGAGAAGACGCGTTCAGAGGCGGCGAACTGTGCCTCCTGGACGAGATCGACTCCCCCCGGCTCGTTCCACCCGCCAGGCGACCGAAGTGGGTCCTGCGCCAGGTACCACGCGAGCGCACGGGTCAGATCACGAGCGCCTTCGGTGCTGTCCCAGAGGCCGAAGTTCAGTTGCTCCGCCAGGACCAACTCACGAAAGAGGCGACGCGGGTCAAGCTCCTTCCGCCGATCGCCGACATCGTCCGGCAACCGGGGGTGGAGGCGGATCACGTCTCCATCGCGCTCGAGGAGCCCAATCACGACGCACGCCGTCAATGTGTCGTCAAAACCCTTCGATCCAGGCCCCGACGCGCCGCCCTCTCCCCGCTGGAGCGCCGGGGGAGCTGCTGCCCTCTCGAGTTCCTCCCTTGAGACTTGCTGACCGTCTGAGCCGCGCACCGTGCGAAGCAGCACTACGGCGACGTTGGGCAGGATCTGCGGCGGATTGAGAAGGGCCATCAGAGCATCCCCAGCACCGTGTTCACGTCCAGGATCGGGTGCCGCGTCTCGGTGACCAGCTGGTCTGGCCGTTCGGGGTCGCGGGCGTCGGGCGGCACCATGATGATGCGTGCCTGGGGAACGCTCGGCGAGCGGAAGTACCACGCCGGAAGTACAGCTCGCTCTGCCATCGGATCGTGAACGATGACCGAGGGGATCTTCGGCGCCATGAGATGTGGCGGGTTCGGCTCCAGGAAGAAGTAGCCGTCCCGCAGCGCATGGTGCACCATCCGAACGTCTGTCAGGGCATGAATGGCCGCGGGCGCACTCAGCAGCCGAACTCCGTGCCGGACCAGCGCCGTGAGGAGTTCCACGAACTCCGGCCAGCGGTGTCGCCGCCGGAGCGGTCGAGGATCGATCGTGACGAGCAGGGTCCCGTGTGCGCCACCCATGACATCACTGAGTGCGCTCGAGATGCGACCTTCTGGGTGGCGCACCGGCTCAGGAAAGGCGCCGCGGCCTGAGTACCGCTCTCGATGGTCTCGGCGACAGTTCGGGCAGCCTGCGCAACCGCGCTGCGGCAGTGTCTCGGCCACAGGTCCGAGCTGAGTATCACGACCGATTCGATACGCGTCGGCGAAGACGCCACCAAGGTCCTTGTCGTCGCTGAGCGCTGCCAGCAGGAGGCTCCACGCTCGAGTTGACGCTGCGATCACGCGTTGACGGGTGGGCTCTACAAGCGTCTCCCAGACTTGGGGGTCGAGGTGGCCCGCGTGGACGACCTCCACTACCGAGGAGGTCACGTAGCGCATGAAGGCCTCGTCGCTGTCATCGCCGGCATCCTCTCGCGCCGGAGGCGGTTCTGCATCGAGCCGAATCAGACCGGCTCGCATCATGAGCGACAGGGTCCGAAGGTTCCAAGCCTCGTTTTCTCGGCTGCTGCGCGAGATCGCACCCCTCCTCGCGTCGAGCGAGACTCGGAATCTGTCGTCGCCCAACGCCGGGGCGTCTCGTTGCATCGCCGCCCACCGCTCCAGACCCAACTCGACACCGATGACTCGGTTCATCGACAGGTCTTCGGCGATGCGCCGGTCCTCAGCCGAGTGGAGCATCAGAGCGACGGCGGCGCGACCATCACGACCGCCGCGCCCTACCTCTTGGTAGTAGCGATCGATGGTTTCCGGCAAGCATGCGTGAAGCACGGACCGAACATCGGCCTGGTCGACACCCAGACCGAAAGCCGATGTGCCGACAACTACATCTGTACGGCTTGATACGTCGCCCATCGCCGGGTCGACCGCGTCTCCCCTCCAACGCGAGATGACTGCGCGACGCTGGTCTGGCGAAGTTCGGCCCGTGACGGCTTCGACTCGAAGCACGCCGTCCTGCCGCAGTTCAGCGGCGAGGCGCTCCGCGTGGTCCGGGAGGCTGAAGTAGACGATCGCTGGTCGAGGTAGGTGCCGAACTGCATCGATCACGGCGAGGTTTCTCGCCTCATCGGAATCGAACGATTCGATCCAGTACTCGGGCTCAGGTCGGACAAATACGGACGCGACATACTCCACCGGCCCTGGGTCACCGAAGAGTGCGACCAACGTGTCCACGTCGTCCTGAGTGAGCGTCGCTGACATGAGCACGGTGCGGAAGGACCGCTGACGAGCATCGTCCGCCGTCCGAAGCAGGTCCCGACGAAGGCCACTCAGTGCCTGAAACTCCGGACGGAACTCGACTCCCCAACTTCCGACGGTGTGCGCCTCGTCGATGATGAAGTAGTGGAGCTCACCAGAACGCACTGCGGCATAGACCGAGGGAGCGAGGGAGGCGAGTAGAGATTCTGGCGACGTGAACACCAGGCGCTGGGAGCCATCTCGTACTCGAGCGCGGATCGAGGAGCGTTCTGCCTCGTCCTGACCGGAGTAGTAGGCGAGCCGATCGGGATGCGCTCGATTCGGCTCTGCCGAGCGCATGTGGGCAAAGGCCGCACGCTCTTGGTCAAGCGCCAGGCTCGTCGTGGGCACGACGAAGATCGATGTACCACTGGTTCGTGACTGCAGGAGTGCCGGCGCTATCGCCACGGCGCTCTTCCCGCTGCCGGTTGGGAGGTTCACGATGACTGTGGCCGATGAGCCTGCGCTCAGGACCGTTCGCGTTGCCTGCTTCTGTCCCGGGGCGGTGTACTCGACGAATGCCGCTCCAAGAACCTCGGCCAGGAACGGGTCGCCGTCGACACGCGACGACGGACGACGTGGAGTCGCCGCTTCGGCTGATACCCCAACGGCGACGCCATGTGCCCATCTCGGCCGCCATGCCGAAGCTGCGACTGCGAGATGGCTGCCGGCCGTCGTGGCGCTACAACTCGCCTCTCGCCAGTCATCGGGTGAGGGCCATGGATGAGATGCCGGTACAAGGAGATGCTGCTCTCCCCCGTGTGTCTCGCTCTCGTACCTGAGGACGTGTCGCACCAGCGCAACCAGGTCACGCGGCCCGACGCTGGTCGGAGTCGCGCTGAGCTGCGCTGCGGCATCGAGGAGCCGCTGATAGGGCGCCGGGAGGGGAGCGCTCGCCGTCGGCGGCGTGGGCCATGCCTTGAGCGCATCGGCGACCTTGAGGAAGGCGGAACCAGTCATTGTCGTGACCGCGGAAAGCCGGGACCGACGGGCGTAACGGGCGACAGAACGACGATCCCCACCGCGTCCAAACGAACGCGAGGCACAGCGAGCCCGAGTTCCAAAGCGGCGTCGATCTGCTGGTCAAGTTCGAGCTCTTCCTCCTCGCGCGCCCGCTGCCGAGCGTCCAGCACTGCAAGTCGCGTCGTGCGCTTGCTGGTCGCTGCGCGCACGGCGGCGCCGAAGGTAGCGACGGCTGCCTCCGCCGCCCCGCAGAACGAGTCGCGGTTGCGCAGATCGCTCTCTGACTGCGCTCGTGCGCTCCGACACCGGGCCTCCCAGTCGACCTCGCCGATCAACTGTTCTAGCGCCCATCTGCGATCGGCGTTGAGGTTGAGATCGCCGGCCGATGGGTTGTAAGGAGGCTCAAGCACCTCCAACACCCCGGCGTCGGTAACGCCGACGCCATCTGCATCGGTCCAGATCGTGTCCATCCGTGGGGCGAGGTGGCTGTCGGCTCTCCGCCGGAGAGCCCAAGCATCGGTGTCCGCGTCGGCGGCCCGCAGGAGAACCTCTGCGTCCTTGGTTGCCGCCTCCACCACGTAGTCGAAGCGGAAGTAGGCTTGGTCCTCAGTGACCGTTCGTCCGGGTCGCCAGAACGCGAACGTCTGCCCTCGGTCGTCCCAGCGCATGTAGTCGGCAAGCGCATCGATGAACGGCTCTCCGACTCGGAACAGCCGGGAGCCCGGACGCCCGATCGCAGACCGTCGGAAGTAGGTCCCTGGGCGGTCGATGACCGACCGGAACGTCGAGCGGAGGACGTCCCATGCGATGAGTGGCATCGAGTTGAGGTGTGCGGCCTTGCCCGGTGGCGTAAGTCGGTATGACCGGAACTTGTCGTCCGATCGGTCGATCGCCCGAGAGAAGCGAAGGTTGCCTGGGTGTTCGCACAACAGGCCCTCGGCCGACCGCTGGATCCCGAACCACATATCCTCGAGGTCATCGATCGCTGCGGTGAGTTCGCCGACGTGCCCACCGGACTCGATCGCGTCGAGTGCGTCCTGTTCGGCGATCGCCTCTCGCTCCCGGTCGAGCATCGCTGGAAGCTCCGACGTCGCTGCTTCGAGGCCAGCCGCCCCCTCGTCGAGCAGTTTGTCGAAAACCCGCGGCATCACGGCGTCGACCGCGAACTGGAGCGACGCGATCGAGCCATCGAAGACGCGGAACCCGGCCGCGAGACAGCGCTGCCAGGCGCCGAGCAGCGACGCCGGATCGCGTGCTGGCGCCAGAGTCGGGATGCGCGGACCCCTCCCATATCGGTCGAGCCGACCGATCCTCTGCTCGATTCG
>Ga0187893_10007157_pt1 | contig 18511 bp, 16 predicted proteins | sample MA1701074metaG_FD_139574 | JGI IMG/M metagenome (GOLD analysis project Ga0187893, IMG submission 139574) | White microbial mat communities from a basaltic lava cave in the Kipuka Kanohina Cave System on the Island of Hawaii, USA - MA170107-4 metaG ... | reverse complement strand
CTCGACGGGCACCAGCTCGCGATGGCGCCCTCGATGGCCCGGCTGCCCGCCGGCCTTGAGTCGACTTTTCATACGACGCCCCCGGTCCCGCTGTTGACCCGCGAGCCCATCGGAGGACGGCGGCTTCGACGTGATGGTGGAATTCTGCTGTTTCAGCGCAAGCTGACGCTCGAGATCGGCGATCCGCTTCGCTTGCTCCTCGAGCTGTCTGCGAAGCCGGTCGTTCTCCTCGCGCAGCTGCTCGATCTCCTGCGCGTCGCGATCACGCGTATCACGTGTTGGCTCGTCACGTCGCGACCGCCTCTTGCGCCCTCGCGCCATCGTCGAGAGCGTACGGAATCGCTACAAAAAGTACAAGTACAAAATCATGCCAAGTGTCAGATGGCGTGAACTGTTACCATCGTCGCCTTGTTGTGTTTCGCCCCCAACTCAGCGTTCGCGCAGGACGAGGCCTGGGTGAACTACTTCACGGTGAACGGCGGCCCCGCCGGCGACGACGAGATGCTCGCCTCCATAGGCCCGTCTAGAATGCCTGGGACGCCGAAACGCGGCGGCTGGATCAGCCAGCTTCTGCGCACGTTCCGGCAGCTAGTTGGAGGGGAGCGGCCGCAACCGATTACGTACAACAATCAGCAGAGCGTTCGGGAAATGCGCGCAAGCGAATTCACGTCCTTGTTCCGCAGCCCCTCGGTCGCGTTCGCCCGACGTGGTTCGCCTCCGCCGCTCGGAACTGCCGAGATTCGCTGTTCCGGGGGTGCGACGAGCGGGAACCCCGACGCGGACATTGATATCTTCGTCGAGATCTGGCTTGAAGGCGGCGGCCGCGTGGGATTTGCTCAGGCGAGAGGCTATACGCCCAGCGCGCAGGCCGTTGCTAGCGTCCAGACGGTGTCCTACGACCGGTGGATAGCGTGCTACATCTACGCGGGCACGGCAACGGCGCAAGCGACCGGCACCCTGCTGGCTGACTGCGGCGACGATCGCACGAACATGAGAGAGGAGTACCGAGCCGGACAAGTCGCTTGGACTCCTGAGTGCACCGATTTCACTCAGAGCGTTCCAACGGTGAGTCATTACTCGTTCGATGAGTGGAATTCGGGCACATATTCTTGGGCGGTGTTGAGGGATACTGTTACCGGCAACCTTTACTGCGTCGTATCCAACTACGGCTCGACTCCGGGCTTTAACAGCGGGTATAGAAATCCCGCTCATAACGCAGCCGTGGGTGGTGCTCAGAACAGCCGCCACGTCTATGGGGATGCCGCCGATCTCGACACTCCCACATCTCCAAATGACGCGCTCTATGACGCCCTTAGGCAATTGGCGAAGAACGGCGCCTGTGGCGTTGCCTGCGTCGAGCCGCGCGGCATGTCCCCATCCCACTTCCACGCCGATTATCGAGGGGCGTGTCCGGCCGGGTGGTAGGTTAGGATGCAAGGAGAAGCGCCCATGGTCTCGGCATTTATTCTGCTCGTTGGCTTTAGCGTACCGGTTGCGCTGCCATCACAGCACCAGCAGCTCGTGCAGCGTTTAGGTGCCTCAGATCTTCGTACTCGTATGGAGGCAGTTTCTGACCTGCAAGCACAGTCTGCCTCGGATCGACTCGTACTGGCGGACCGCACGGTTCAGGACGCTGTCGTAAGCCTGCTGGAAACGGAGAACGCGCGGGTCGCCAAGCACACGGCTTCTTTTCGGAAGACTGGCAAGGATGAACTGACTGAAGCCTATTCCGAGTACTACGCACAGGTACTCGGCCTCGCCAACAACCTCCGGAAGCCCGGGCTGCTCTCAAACCCGGCGCTTCTTGCGCGCCTCAGACGGGCCTTAGTGCTTGGCGTGTACAATCCGGATTCCGAGTTCGCCAGAGATCTCGCACGCGAGGGTGAACCAATCGTGCCTTTGGTTCTCGAGTTGACCCGAATGCCGGATGGCCCGAGTAAATGGAATGGTTACGGGCTAATCGGAGAGTTGTTCGCCGGGCAGGAAGCTCGTGCTTTAGCCGTGCCTTTATCCGCCTCCTCAGCGGCGTCACTCCGCGCAGCGGCCAGAGCGGGTCTCTTAGATCCGGCTCCCGACGTAAGGAGATCGGCAATATCGGCTGTGTTGAAGGCGAGAGATCGGGCAGCCATTCCGGTCTTAGAGCGGCTAGCACAAAGCGACCCCGACGTGGATCAAGGGCCGGCCAAGTACTCCGTGCGCTCGCTCGCGGCTGAGGCCTTGCGGCGCCTGCGCTGAGTGTCATGGACGGGCTGGCCGAGCGCGGAAATCGCGGTGATGGGGCCCGAGGGGGCGGTCAACATCCTGTACAAGCGCGAGCTCGATCAGGCCAAGGACGCGGCCGCGCTGCGCGCGCAGAAGGTCGCCGAGTTCCGCGAGAAGTTCGCCAATCCGTATGTCGCGGCTTCACGGGGGTTCGTGGACGAGATCATCCAGCCGCGGACGACCAGGCCGAAACTGATCGCCGCGCTGGCAGGCCTCGAGAACAAGCGCGACAAGAGCCCGCCCAAAAAGCACGGGAACATCCCGCTGTGAGCGGAGACCAGAGGCCGGGTGCCAGTGGCCAGGAGCCGGGAACTGGGCTTCTCGCCTCCGGCCTCTGACCCCGGCCTCCTGACCACCGGCTCAGTCCACGAGCCCAGACCTGCGGCAATCTCGCCGGGGATCGATTCGGCCAGTCCTCTGCTCAGCTTACCCGACGACTCGGGCATGGGGCTGCGCGCCTGCACACGCATCGCGCGGGGTCTGATGTTCGTTTCGCCGGGCGGGAGCGTTAATCAGTTGGGTAGCAGGATGGCCTTTCCCATGGTCGCGCCGACAGCGCTGCCCCGGAGCGGGCTACCTGCGTGGCTCAGCGCCCCTCGACCGGAGCCCGCGCGGCCGCTACCGGATCAACGACGACCGCAAGCCCGTCAGGGGCAACTGTCATCGCCCGGCGCCCGTCCATCGACCGACGCGAGATTCGGCGAGAGGCCGTCGGTCCTCTTGATCGACGACGCTGTTCGCGCGGGCGATCCACTCGTCCGTTTGCTGACTCTCGACGGCTTTGCGGTCGAGCTTGCGGGTTCTGGAGCCACCGGACTCACGCTCGCGCGATCCCGTTCGTATGACGCGATAGTGCTCGATCTGCATCTGCCAGACGTCCCCGGCCTGACGGTACTCGAGGAGCTCCGTCGCGTTCGGATCACGGTGCCAGTGATCGCGGTCACCGGGTATTACCTGGGGGTCGACTATGCCGTGACCGCCATGAAACGGGGCGCGACGGATTTCAAGCTCAAACCGCTCGATGCCGAGGAGCTGGCCGCGGCGGTGAGGGCGGCCATGCTCGACACGGGTCGGAAGCCTCAGCGTGAACCGGAGGCCCTGCGAGAGCTACTGCAACTCTTGAATGGACGTGACGGCGGCGAGAGGAAGGCGAGCTGGGAACCGCCCGCATCCCGTCGGCTCGTGCCCGGTGAGGCACGCCACGCGCTCGTGGCCTCGCTGGCGCAGGCCCTGACTGATCCTTCCCTCAGCGTGCGTCTGTTTCTCGCATGCGCCGACGGCTTGAAGCGCGCGGTCCAGGGCGGGCGTGTCGAGTCACGCGGCGAGATCGCCGATCGGCTGAGGGAGAACCTCGCCTGCGCGGATTGTGCACCCGAGCCGGCTGACCCGCGCGTGGTCAAGGCACTGGCGATGCTCCAAACGTCCGTCAGGAGGGGCACCCGATGCTTGGAAGTGGCCGTCGCACGTGAGCTCAACGTGGATCGCGCTCATCTCGGGCGAGTAATTCTCCGAGACACTGGACTGGGCTTTCGAGACTGGCGACGCGCCTTTGCGATGCGAGCGGCGGCCGACAAGCTGTCGAACCCTGAGGTGCGCGTTTCGGAAATCGCGGCCCATCTTGGCTACAAGCACTTGAGTCAGTTCGATCGCGAATTCCGCGGCGTGTTCGGAACCAGCCCGCATGCGTTTCGGAGACTCCTGCCTCCCAGCTAATTACAAGAATATCCAAAAGATCTCGGCCAGTGCCGGCCCTGGAGCGCGCGCGCGGTGTTGGCCCGAAACGTCGCGCACGTGGTGTTAAGAAATCGCACGCAGTGTTAAACCTCTTCGTTTATCCGTTTCCTCAGGATTGGTGCTTCCGTGAATTCCGTCCGGCGAACCGACTCTGTTTGAATCGGGACGGTGAAACATGACCTCGGCGCACGAATGGAGCTGATTGCGAAACACGCTATTGGCTCTGACCAGTCTGCTCGTTTGTGTCACCGCTGGCGCGCGCATATGGGGCGGTGGTTCTGCGAACCCTGCCGCAACGCGAGTCGGCTGCACGTAAGGCGGTGTGTTGGCGGCTGCGGCCGAGGATGCTTCCACGCGACACGGATAAGCGATAACTATCGATGAGGGAGGATCAAATGGGAAACACGAACAGGCGCTCGATGATCAAGGGCCTTTTCGGTGTCCCTATCATCGGTGCAGCAGCAGAGTGGTTTGTAACGAGCGAAGCCGGAGCTCATGGGCCCTCGCGCAAGGAGACGCCCGAGTATCGACGCAGGTTCCGAGCTGTCCAGATCTTGAGATCGATCAACACAATGCAAAGGCGCTATCATGCCGAGTCCGGGGGCTACGCGACTCTCGAAGCGCTCGTATCTTCCGAGCTCGTGGCCGCATGGCTCGACTCCAAAACGGCCGAAAAAAGTGGCATCGGGCGATCGCTGATTCAGACACTGAGTCTCGGATCTGATGAGATCTCCCCCGGCTGGCGATGTCGCTTCAACGCGAACCAGGATCGTAGTCGATACACTGTGACACTGGTAGACACCACGCCGGACAACCTGCCTGCATTTTCGACTGATGAGCGCGCGGTTATCTACCAGGGAAAGTTCGTTGCTCAGGTCGGTAGCCCAGGGGAATGGCGTACCGCGGCAACGAGTCTCGTGGGAGATCCGATTGGCAAACACCTGAAGAAACCGCGTCGATCGCGGGTAGCGTCGTTCTTTCACTGGTTCGCGGCAGGGATCGTGACACCCGTCTACGCAAGCCATTGTTATTATCCAGAGGATTGCTGTTGTAGCGGCTGTTGCTGCCATGAGTACCTATGCTGTAACGGTTTCTGGTGTTCCTGTCAGCCTAGCTGTGGCTGTCCTTCTGGCTATAGCTGCCAAAACTGCGGATGTCAATGCTGCGTCTGGCAATGTTGCTGGGAGGTGCCCTGAGTCAAGGTATCCACGGGAGCACTGTTGAACAGCAGAAGTGTTCCCGGAGCCACCACCACGCGGGGGGCACGGCGTCGAATCGCGAAGGAAGCGAGCAACTTGAGTTGCTCGGAACCGTTGTGCCTTAGCGCGGGACACCCAAGCATTCGATCGCAGCGTGAGAGCTAGGAGTGAGGTGTCAGTACATGGATCTCTATGCTACTTCCAGAATTGCCGTCGGCGCGATCCTTGCCCTTACTTCACTTGGTAAATGGCTGAACCTGACATGGTTCGCAAGAGTTGTCGTCGAATACCATGTGGTACCTACCGCGGCGGCGAGAGCCGTCGCGGTACTCATCACGAGCAGCGAGACTATGCTGGCTCTACTGCTTCTGACGGGGCGTGGACAGCCCGCGTCGGAAATCGCTGCGGCCGCTTTGATAGCGGTGGTTACAGTCGCCGTCGTTCGTAATCTGCTCAGAGGGCGCACGGACCTGGAGTGTGGCTGCACCGGTCGCCCTGGTCAAAAGATAGGCTGGAACGTGGTGGGGCGCAATCTCGGCTTGGTCGGGCTGGCGTTGTTGTCAGCAAATGTCATCAGCACGAATCTGTCCGCGATCGATATCGCACCGTTGGTCTTCGTGGGCTGCGTAGGCCTTTTCCTGTGGCCCACCGCCCTTCAGGGGCTGCAGGGTCGTCGACCGACTCAGAATCACGCACTCGACGCGGTGCCGTAAGTAAGCCCAAAGCCCCCGCCGTCATTCCATCGGCTACTATCGCAGTTCACGGGCTTCAGATCGCCGCCAGTTGATTTCGGTTTTTCTGGCTGGCATTCTGTCCCCAGTAGCCTGGCTGGCTGGGATGATAATTGCGGACGCCGCCTACATCTTTAGAGACCTGGCGAGACATCGAATATCCACTGCTGCGATCTTGATCTCGTTGAGTCTTGGGCTAGGCCTAAACACAGCAGTATTTAGCTTCATTGAGACGGTTGTTCTCTCGCCGTTTCCGTACGCCGAGCCTGATCGACTCGTTGTGGTGTGGGGTACAGAGAGCTTCTCAGTTCGGAGAGGCATGAATGGAAAAGATCTGGACGATTGGGTCCGCGGGTCGGGCACTGTGGAGGGTTTGGCCGCGTTCCAGCTGACACCGTTCCGCTTTTCTCTGGGGACGACCAGCGAGACGATGCAAGCCGCGGCTGTGGGCGCGCGCTTGTTTTCAGTCCTCAACGTGAGACCGCAGCTGGGCCGCGCTTTCACTGACGCTGATTCGCGGTCAGGCGGCAGGTGTGCAGTGCTCTCATACGATCTGTGGGATTCTTGGCTTGGCCGGGACCCAGACATTATTGGACGAGCTCTCGCGATCAATGGTGAAGTACATGAAGTCATTGGCGTGATGCCGCGTGGATTCTTTTTTCCTGACGTTCAGATTCGGTTGTGGACTCTCCTTGCAGAGAACTCTGCTGAATATCGACAGGTTCAGGCGATCGCTCGCATGCGTCCGAATGTCAGCGTGGTTCAAGTCCGAGCAGAACTGAACGCAGTACTGCAAGATAGACTTCCTCTCGACCCACGAACCGGCGCGCGAATTCGTGCCGGCGTGTTTCCCCTGCGTCGTCTCCTGATTGCTGAGCACGAACAAGCGTCCTGGTTGCTCTATGGGGCTGTCTCCCTCCTCCTTCTTGGTGCATGTGCCAATGTTTCAAGCCTACTGCTCACTCGCGCTTTAGAGCGCTCTCGAGAACTGGCGGTCCGCGTGGCCTTGGGGGCCAGTCCCTGGGGTCTGGTGAGGATAGTCCTGGGCGAAGCGGTCATTCTTTCCGGCATCGCGGGTGCCCTAGCGATTCTCGTCGCCTACTGGACGCTTGCTGCACTTCGGCAGATCGAGCTCGTGGATATCCCACGCGTGCAGGGCATCGGACTTAACGCGAAAGTGTTTCTGTACGCCTTTGCGGTTTCTCTGCTCACCGGACTGCTTTCTGGCCTGATCCCATCTTCAGTCGTAGCTCGAAACAACGCCGCCCGCGCTCTTCGGAACGCCGACAGCGGCACCTCCACCCGTCGAGTCGGGCGTCTGCGCGAGTTGCTGTTGGCGGTGGAAGTGTGTGCGACTGTGATTCTCCTCATCGGCGGAGGCCTTCTAATACGTAGCTTCGTACGACTCAGCTCAGTGAACTGGGGATTCAAGCCGGATAACGTGGTCGTGGCGGAGGTCACGCTGCCCGCCTCTTTAGTGCGCGATTCAGCAAGCCACGTCGAGTTTACTGAGTCGGTATTGGCGAAGGTCGGTGCTGCTCCCGCCGTCGAAACAGCTGCGATGGCGTATGGTGTTCCGATCAGGTGGGATTGGTGGCAACAGTCCCGAATAGCCGCCGATGGAACAGTGTTCGATGTGGGGATTTGGACGGTCAGTCACGATTATTTCCGAACACTGCAGATCCCGGTCCGTCGCGGTCGAGAGTTTCACCTCTCGGACCGGCCGTCCGATCGGATCGCGGTGGTGAATGAGCGGTTCGGGAGGCTGATCTGGCCGGAGTCGGATCCGACCGGCAGACACTTCACGATTCTCAAGCCTACGGATGCTCTGCTCGAGCGAGCCCGGCGCGACAGAAGCGTGCTGCGCGATCGAGCCCTGGCGCGAGACCCACGCTCCTGGGAGGCCGATGGACCGCCTTGGGTGATAATCGGTGAGGTTGCTGACGTACGAATGTTGGGCCTCCAGGATTCCGCTGGGCCGGCTATCTATCTGGAGTACCGAAGTCCGAAGAACGTCGCGATTCCCCGCCAGTCGTTCATAGTTCGCGCCTCCGTCGAGGGCGGCAATGCTGGCACTCTTTTGAGGACACTGATACTCGCGTCAAACCCCGAGGCCCGTGTCGACAGCGTATTCAACTTAAATGATGTCGTCACTCGTTCGATGGGGGGCCACGGTTCACGCGGCCTCCTTATGCTCGTATCAGTGCTTCTCGCCGGACTTGCGCTGTCGCTGGCTGCAGTCGGTGTCTATAGCGTCGCATCTCTCGCGATCGCTCGACGCTTGAAGGAAATTGCTGTGAGACGCGCATTAGGCGCGCGCGCTTCCCACATTGTTAGCGCCGTGTGGCTTCCCCAGATGCGGGTGATCGGTTTGGCTACCGTCGCGGGCCTCACTGGTGGGTACGTACTGACGCGCTCGCTCCGCGGCTTCCTGTTCGCCATTCAACCGACCGACCCGCTGACGTACACTACCGCGGGCGTTCTGATCTTGCTCATAGCGTTACTGGCATCCGTTAGACCCCTGCGGCAGGCGATGCGTATGAGCCCAGCCGACGTGTTTAGGGCCGAATGAGATGTGTCTAACGTGAAACTGTGGGGATGAACCCCGCTGTTCGAGTCATGCGGCCTTTACCTCGACGACGACGCCGAGATCATGGAGACGCTGCAGGAGTCGCTTGGTGATCCGTTGTTTGTCCTGGTCGGCGAAGTGGCCGGGCCCGAGGTCCTCGTACACGACGCCGTCGCGGAGCATGAAGTACGCGGCGGTGAGCATCGAGCTGGCGACGGCAAGGATGGCTTTCTTCGCGCCGCGGCGACCCTTTATGCGGAGAAACTGGGCATGCAGATAGCTGTCCCGTTTGCGCGTGGCAGCCTAGGCAGCGTTGACGAGCGTCGGTTTCAGCCACGGCGCGCTCTGACGAGTGCGGGTAGAGCGCCGTTTGCCGGCGCTTTCATCCAGCCGGGGGCACAAACCCGCCCAGGAGATCAAATGGCCGACCGACGGAAAGCGCGTCATGTCGGTGCCGATTTCCGCGATGAGCACGCGGGCGGTGGTCTCACTGATGCCGGGCATCGTCGTCAGGAGGACGACGGCGCTGCGAAAGGGACCGAGCGCGTCTCCAATGCGCGCTTCGATGGCCGCGATGGCGCTGTTGATGGCGTCGATTTGTGTCAGATGCAGTTGCAGCATGAAGCGATGATGGTCCGTGACGCGCCCGTGCAGCGCGTCGAGGAGGGCCGCGCGGGGGCTTTCAGACGGCCCCGGGTGAGATCGGCGAGTCGCTCGGGGTCGGTTTCGCCGGCGATGAGGGCCGCCAGGATCGCGCGTCCGCTCGTGCCCACGAGGTCACTCATCACGTGCGTGAGCTTCAGGTTGGCATCTTCGAGGGTTTTTTGAAGGCGCAACACGTGTCGGGCGCCTTCATGCACCAGTTGGCGTCGCGTCCGCGTCAGATCGCGGAGCGCTTGGATCGGGGCGGGCGGCACGAAGCTGCCGCGGATCAGGCCGTGGGCAAGCAGGTCCGCGATCCACGTCGCGTCGTTCATATCGCTCTTTCGTCCGGGGACGTTGCGAATGTGCATCGCATTCGCGAGGACCAAGGTGAAATGCGCTTCGAGCACGTGCCACACAGGCTTCCAGTAGACGCCCGTGGCTTCCATCGCGACGGGGGTGCAGCCACGCACCGTGAGCCATTCGGCCAGCTCGAGCAACCCGCGCGTCGTCGTGGGCACGGTGAGATGCTCGTACGTGATCTGCCCGCCGCTCGCGATCCGCGCGCACGCGGTGACGCTGGCCGCGTGCACGTCCAACCCGGCACATCGTGGATAAAGGACCTCCATCCAACGTCTCCTTCCGCAGGAACGTCGGCGTGGAGTCCGCGTAGGCGAAATCTAACGTGGGCGCTCACCGGCCAGGCCGGGGACGCAATACGGGGTGCTCGCGGGACTCCGGGTCCAACTAGAGAAAGGGCTCCCAGCACCAATGACAAGCCGACCTCGGTGCCGACGTCGGGGCGTACTGTATCTCGTTTCATGACAACGCGGGCCCGGTCATCCGACCAGGTGGGAAACTAGAGAGCCCGCCCAGGATCGCGGGAACAATTCCGCTCTAGCTCGGCTCCGCCACCGACAGGGCCCGGGCTCCATCCGACGAGAACCGGCGGGTACTCGGCTTTTTGACCCGTTTCCGAGCGGTCGATATCATGCCGCGATGGACGACCTCGACACCCCGGCGGTCGCGCGCGCCGTGGAGCGTGCGAGACAGGATGCCGACATTCTGGCCGTCATCCTGTTCGGCAGCCGGGCTCGCGGCCAGGCGCAGCCCGCGTCCGACCACGACATCTGTCTGCTCCTGACCGACGCCGGGCGCGGTACGAGCGCGAGCCGCAAGCGGCTCGAGTATCTTGGCGCCGGCAATCTCGACGTGGTCGTCTTCCAGCAGCTTCCCCTGTACGTGCGCCATCGCGTGCTGAAGGAGGGCCGAATTCTCTTCACGCGCGACGAGGACGCGCTCTATGCCACGGCCATCCGGACCGCGCACGCCTTCGAGGCCTTTCGACACATCCACCGGGCGTACCTCGAAGAGATCGCCCGTGGTTGACCGCGACCGGATCCTCACACGGCTCGACGAACTCGACGGATACCTTCGGGACCTGCGGGCAATTGCCCCGTCGCGCTTCGGCGACTACCTCGCCGTCGAGAAACGGCGCGCCTGCGAGCGGCTGCTTCAGATCTCGATCGAGGGCGTCATCGACGTGTGCGCCCTGCTCGTGACGGGACTGCGTCTCGGGGTACCGGCCGAAGAAGACGACCTCTTTGAAAAGCTGGCTCGGCGTGAGGTGCTGTCGCCGCCAATGGTCGCGACCGTCCGGCGCATGAAGGGTCTCAGGAATCTCCGCGTTCACGAGTACGGCCGCATCGACGATCAGATCATCTTCGAGACGATTCGGGACCGGCTCGCGGACTTCGACGTGTTCAAGGGCGAGATCCTCGGATTTCTCAGGCAGTCACCACCCGCCTGATCGCGCCACGCCTGGACGCGGCGGCACCCGCCCTAAGTGCTAGAATCCAAAAGTCCCAATGAAGATCCTGGTAGCCAACCGCGGGGAGATCGCCGTACGCGTCATGCGTGCGTGCCGCGAGTTGGGGCTGAGAAACGTCGGTGTGTACTCCGACGGCGACCGGGACGCGGTGCACGTGCGCTACGCGGACGAAGCGCATCACCTGGGCCCCAGTCCGGCCGCCGAGAGCTATCTCCGCAGCGATCGCGTGATCGAGGTCGCCCGGCGCGCCGGAGCCGATGCCATCCATCCGGGCTACGGGTTTCTCGCCGAGAACGCCGCGTTCGCGCGGGCGTGCCGCGACGCCGGGCTCCTCTTCATCGGACCGGCGCCCGAGGTCATCACGCTGATGGGCAGCAAAACGGCGGCGCGTCAGGCGGCGAGCCGGGCTGGGGTCCCTGTCGTTCCGGGCAGTGAGGAGCCGTTCGGCCCCGACGTCCCGATGGAGGCCATCGCCGACACCGCGCGCCGCCTGGCGTATCCCGTGCTCGTCAAGGCGGTGGCAGGCGGAGGCGGGAAGGGCATGCGCACCGTCGCGACGCCTGACGATCTCGCGGCCGCGGTGCGTGCCGCGCGCGGGGAGGCGGAATCCGCCTTCGGCGACGCCGCGATTTATCTCGAGCGCCGTCTGGAGCGAACCCGCCACGTCGAGATCCAGCTCCTCGCCGATCGCCACGGGACGGTCGTGCCCTTCGTCGAGCGCGAGTGCTCGATCCAGCGCCGCCACCAGAAGGTCGTCGAAGAGTCTCCATCTCCCGTCGTGACCGCTGACCTGCGGCGCGGGATGGCGGCGCAGGCGGCCGCGCTCGCGCGGGCCGTGGGGTACACGAACGCCGGCACGATCGAGTACCTGCTCGACGCGGATGGCCGGTTCTACTTCCTCGAGATGAACACCCGCCTGCAGGTCGAGCACCCCGTGACCGAGATGGTGACCGGGGTGGACCTCGTCCAGTGGCAAATCCGGATAGCGCGGGGAGACGCACTCGATCTCGACCCCGAGCGAGCGATCGCTCCGCGCGGCCACGCGATCGAATGCCGCATCTACGCCGAGGATCCGGATCGGCGGTTCATGCCATCGCCCGGAACGATTGTCTCGTTGCGCAGCCCGTCGGGCCCCGGCATCCGCGACGACAGCGGCGTCGCTGCCGGGTCTACCGTGACCGTGTTCTACGACTCGATGATCTCGAAGCTCATCGGGTGGGGCGCCGATCGAGCACAGGCCATCGCGCGGCTCCGACGGGCGCTCATGGAATACCAGGTCCTCGGCGTACGGACGACTGTGCCGTTCTTCCGGTGGCTGTTGGCGCAGCTTGACTTCGAGGTTGCCCGCTTCGATACGGGCTACCTCGATCGAGTGCTCGAACACCGCACCGAGCCCTTCGCGCCGGTGTCCGAGGCCGACGAAGAAATTGCGGCCATGGCGGCGGCGCTGGATGCCTATTTCAGGCTGCGGCCAGGCGCCCCCACGACGACGCCTGGCCATGCCGCGAAGGACAGCGCCTGGAAGCGCGCGGCGCGCCTCGACGGGGTCCGTTCGTGACGGTTACATTCGAGGTCGAGCTCAACGGCCGCTCGCGGACGGTCGCAATCGAGCGCCGGGCGCCGGCCGAGGCGGACCGGTTCCACGTCATTATTGATGGACGCGTGCGCGTTGTGGACGCGCGCCGGGATTCAGATGGCAGGCTCTCCCTCCTCTTCCCTGAGGAGGGCGGGACGAGCTACGACGTTGCGGTCGCAGCCTCGGGGCGGGGCGAAGTGACCATCCACCTGCCGACCGCAAGCCTCCGGGCCGTGGTCAACGGCCGGCGGGCCCGACGGCCGAGCGACGCGGGGGCGACGGCGGGCGAGGGCGAGCAACGGATCGCGGCTCCCATGCCGGGGCGTGTGGTTCGCGTCCTCGTCGCCCCGGGCGACGAGGTTTCTCCGCGCCAGCCGCTCGTGATCGTCGAGGCGATGAAGATGGAAAACGAGCTCTCGGCGTCTCGCGCAGGGCGCGTCAAGGATGTCCGGGTGCGGGAAGGGAGCTCGGTCGAGGCGGGGAAGCTCCTGGTGATCGTAGGGTGAAGGGTGGCACGACCCGTTAGGGTCGTCCTCGGGACGAGGCTGAAGCCTCGTGCCACAGCAAGAGCGCACGTGCACAAAGACGCCACAGAGACCGAGCACACACCGAAGCCCCCCGGCCGGCTCCGCCGCGGGTGGCGGCGCGCCACCCGTCCGCTCGCGCTTCTGGCGGCCGTTCTCGCCGTGCTACTCATCGTGACGTTTGCCATCGATCTCGGCCCGGCGTTCCGCGGGCGGGCAGAGCGCGCCGCGAGCAACTACCTCAAGCGCGACGTGCGGATCGGCCGGCTGTATGCGCGGCTGATTCCCGGGCGCTTCGGCGTCGAGGACCTCGTCATCGGCGGCGTCGAGCCGGGCCACCGGCCGTTTCTGACCGCGAAGCGAATCGACGTGGAGCTGTCCTGGTGGTCCGCGTTCAGCCGGGAGATCCTCATCCGTTCGGTGACGATGACCGACTGGAAAATGGTCATCGAGACCTTTCCCGGCAACCGGCACAACTTTCCACGCTTCATGCCGGAACGCCGCGAGCCGCGCGGACCCCGGCGCTGGGTCACCACGCTGCGGTACGTCCAGGCATCCCACGGCGAGCTCCTCTTTGAGGACCATGTGACGCCTTGGAGCACATATGCGCCGAACCTGAGCGTGGCGGTCTTCCGCGTCCCGGACGGGTATGGCGGCCGTGCGGAGTTCTCGAAAGGGACCATCCGGATCCAGGCCTACGAGCCGATGTGGGCCGAAATGCGTTCGACCTTCAAGATCGACGGCGGCATCGTGAAGTTCGACCGCATCGATCTCCGGACCGACGGCGCGCGGTCCAACCTGACCGGAGAAGTCGATCTCGGGCGGTGGCCGGAACAAACCTACCGCGTCGACTCACGCATCGAGTTCGCGCGGATGCGCGAGCTCTTTTTCGCTCGCGATCGCTTTACCTTGTCTGGGAACGCCGATTTCACCGGCACGTTTCACATGTTCAAAGGCGGCCGGGAGCTGAAGGGGACCTTTTCAAGTCCGCTTGCGGGCGTCAATGACTATCAGTTTCCGAACCTGAAGGGAACCGTCCTGTGGATCCCCGACCGTGTGGATGTTCCGCGCGCGACGGCGGAGCTCTTCGGAGGCACCTCCACCTTCAGGTATGAGATGAAGAAACCGCCGGGCGCGTCGCGCTGGCAGGCGCGGTGGGAGACCGCGTATGAGAACGTCGATCTGGCGCGGTTCACCGACTTTCTCGAGCTGAAGGGGCTGCGTATTGCCGGCCGCGCGACGGGACGGAATCTGCTCGAATGGCCGCTCGGCCGCTTCGCCGAACGCACGGGCGAAGGAGAGGTGCGGGTGGATCCGCCCCCGGACGCGCGCCTGCAGGGGCGGAGCCTGGCGCGGGCGGCGCTCGCGGACCAGGAAGCGACCGGACCGCCCGCGGGACCGTTCAACCCCCACGAACCGCTCGGCTACGTGCCGGCCGGGGGCGCGATCGTGTATCGCCTCGGACCGCAGTGGATCGATCTCGACCGGAGCTGGTCGGCGACTGAGCGGACCTACGTCGAGTTCAGCGGCCGCACGGCCTACGGCGACCGCTCGGAGATCCCGTTTCACGTCACGAGCTCCGACTGGCAGGAAAGCGACCGCCTGATGGTCGGCATCCTCAACGCGTTCGGCTCGTCCGCGTCGGCCGTGCCGGTCGGCGGGTACGGCGAGTTCGACGGCGTGATGACGAAGTCGTTCGGGAAGCCGCGCATCGAAGGGACATTCGACGGCCACGGGCTGCGGGCGTGGAACGTCCGCTGGGGCCGAGGCCGCGCGAAGGTGGCCATCGAAAACAGCTATACCGATGTGACGGGGGGCCTGATCACCGACGGACCTTCGGAGATCCGGGTGCCGTCGGGCCGCTTCTCGCTTGGGTATCCGCGGCGGGACGGCGGCCAGGAGATCGACGCGCGCTTCTCCCTCCTGCGCCGTCCCTTGTCGGACCTGCGGACCGCGTTCGAGCTGTACGACTACCCGGTCGAGGGATTCGTGTCCGGCGAGTTTCACCTCTTCGGCAAGTACGAAACGCCGAACGGTTTCGGGCGGATGACGATCGACCATGGCGTGGCGTATGGGGAATCGTTCGAGACGTCGAGCGCGGGGCTCCGCTTCGAGGGGTCGGGCGTGCGGCTGGACGGCATCGACGTCCGCAAAGGCACCGGCACGATCACCGGCGCCGCGTACGTCGGCTGGAACGGAACGTATTCGTTCGACGCCGACGGGCGGCGCATCCCGGTCGAGCGCATGGACACGCTCGCGTTCCCGCTCGCGCCCTTGTCGGGGACGCTGCAGTTCACCGCCGCCGGGAGCGGCACGTTCGAGGCGCCACGCTACGACGTTCGCGGCCGTATCGACGACCTGTTCGCCGGCGACGAGGGCATCGGCCAGGTCACGGCGCGCCTCGGCGTGCGCGGGGAGTTGATGACGATCGAGCTGGAGGCGGCATCCCCCCGGCTGTCGGTTTCGGGCTCCGGCCGAATCGCGCTGACCCCCGAGTCCGACGCCGAGCTGTCGTTTCGATTCGTCGACAGCTCCCTCGATCCGTACGTCCGGTTCCTCGTCCCCCAGATGTCGCCGTTCACGACGGCGGTCGTGAGCGGCTCGGTTCGCATCACGGGTCAGCTCACGGACGTCGACCACCTGCTGGTCGACGCGACCGTCGACGATCTTCAGGCCAAGCTCTTCGACTACCGCGTGCGGAACGAGGGGACGATCCGGCTCGCGCTCGACCGGCACGCGGTCCGCATCGGGCAGCTCCGCCTGGCAGGCGATGGGACGCAGCTCGATCTGTCGGGCGAGGTCGGCCTGCACGACCGCCGGATTGCCGTGCGGGCGACCGGCGACGCGAGCCTCGGCCTGCTGCAGGGGTTTTTCCGTGACATCCGGAGTGCCGGTACCGCGGAAGTCGTCGCCGAAATAAGAGGATCGATCGACGAGCCTATCTTCTCCGGCCGCGCGGTCATCGCGAACGGCCGGGTCCGGCACTTTTCGCTGCCGCACGGGCTCGACGGGATCAACGGCCGGCTCTCGTTCGACGCGGCGGGAGTACGGGTCGATGACCTCGTCGCTCGGCTTGGCGGCGGCGACGTCCGCTTTGCCGGGCGCGTCGCGCTCAAAGGCTTCCAGCTTGGCGATGTGAACCTGACCGGCACGGGCGAGCGCATGCGTCTGCGGTACCCGGAAGGGTTCACGTCGATCGTCGACGCCGACCTCGCGCTGCGGGGTCCTGTGACTGGCGTGACGCTCGCGGGGACCGTCACGGTGCGGAGCGCCACGTGGACGCGGCGATTCGAGACGACGACCGGGCTGTTCAACCTGGGCGGGGACACCGGGCCCACGCCTGCGCCGACCGGCGCATCCGCTCTTCCCGTGCGCTTCGACGTTCGTATCGTCGCGCCGTCGACGTTGCGCGTGGAAAACAACATCGCACGGATTGTCTCGAGCGCAGACCTGACGCTGGCAGGAACCTACGAGCGCCCGCTGCTGTTCGGGCACGCGACGATCGAGCGCGGGGAGCTCTTCTTCGAAGGAAACCGGTACCTCGTGACGCGCGGGTCCATCGACTTCGCGAACCCGACGAAGATCGAGCCTTTCTTCGATATCGAGGCAGAGACCCGCGTGCGGGCGCCGGGCCAGACCTACCGCGTGACGGTCAGCGTATCCGGTACGGCGGACAAGATGACGCCGAACCTGATGTCGGATCCGCCGCTGCCCGAGGTTGACGTCCTGTCGCTGCTGCTCGGTGAGCAGTTGGATCCGCGGCGCGCCGACCTGCGGGCGGTGCAGTCGCCCCAGGCGGCCGAACAGGATCTGCTGGGTGCCTTCATCGCGCGGCAGGCGACGAACCCCTTCGCGGCGCCCGTCGGCCGGGCCGTCGAGCAGACGTTCGGCGTGGACACCGTTCAGATCACGCCGCTCATCGGCGACCTCAACCTGCAGTCGGTCAACGCGGCGGCGCGCCTGACCATCGGCAAGCGCATTTCCAACCGGCTCTTCGTCACCTACTCGCGCGCGCTCGGCCAGTCGCGGTCGGACCAGATCATTCTGCTCGAGTACGACCACAGCGATCGCGTCTCGTACGTCGTGTCGCGCAACGAAGACGGCACGTATGCGATAGACTTCCGGGTGCGTCACACCTTCTGATGAAGGTTGCCTGCCTCGCGCTCGCCGCGCTGCTCCCCTCGATCGGCTACGCTCAGTCCTCGCCCGCGGCAGCGTACGTGGGACGACCGCTGGCATCCGTGCGCATCGACATCGAGGGACGTCAGAGCGACGAGCCGGCGCTGGTGGAGCTCGTCGAAACGAAGGTCGGGACGCCGCTCTCTCTCGAAGCGGTCCGCGAGTCGATCGCGCACCTGTACAGCCTCCGGCGGTTCGAGAACGTCGAGGTGCACGCCGAAAACGCCGGCGCAGGCGTCGCGCTCCGCTACAACCTCATTCCGGTCCATGCCGTCGAGCGGGTCGAGTTTCGAGGCGACCTCGGTCTCGACAGAGGGGACCTGCGGCGCCACGTGGCCGAGCGCTACGGGAACGTTCCGTCCGCCGGACGGGCGGAAGCCGCGGCGCGCTCGCTGGAGGGGCTCCTGGCGGATCGCGGCTACCTGCGGGCCCGCGTGACGCCGGAGGTCCAGCTCCAGCATGAGCCTGAGCGCACCATCCTCGTCTTCGGGGTCGAGGCCGGGCCGCGCGCGCAGATCGGCGCGCTGACGATCGAGGGTATTCCCGACGGGGAACGCCCGGCGTTCGCCCGCCGGCTCGGGTTGACCGTTGGCGGCGTGTACGATCCGTTCGAGCTCGAGCGCAAGATCGCCGAGCGCGTGCAGGACCTCCGTGACGATCGCTATTACGAGGCCAGGATTCCTTACGCTTCAGAACCCCGCGAGGACGGCACACTCGTCGATCTCACGGTGACGGTCATCCGAGGCCCGCTCGTGCGGGTCGTCTACGACGGCGACCCTCTGCCGAAAGACCGGCTGAAGGATCTCGTGCCGATCGAGCGCGAGGGATCGGCCGACCAGGACCTTGTGGAGGATTCCGAGCGGAGGATCGGCGCCTACCTGTTCGGGGAGGGCTACTGGAAGGCCCAGGTATCCGCCGATCGCGTCGAGCGCGGCGAGGAACTGCTCATGGTGTTCCTGGTCAGCCGGGGTCCGAAGTACGTCATCGACAGCGTGGAGATCTCGGGCAACGTGAGCATCCCCACGGAGGCGTTGCAGCAGCTCGTGCATCTGCAGCGAGAGAGCCCCTTCGTCGAAGCGACGCTCGAGGCGGATGCCGCGGCCCTCAAAGAGCTGTACCGATCCCATGGATTCAACGGCGTGGCGGTCACGCCGGGGCGGATCGAGGTTGGCGAGGCGCCGATCGCCGGCGTCGGCCATATGGCCGTACGCTTCGAGATTGCCGAAGGCACCAAGACGACCATCGCGTCGATTCGCCTCGAGGG
>Ga0187893_10007156_pt1 | contig 18512 bp, 16 predicted proteins | sample MA1701074metaG_FD_139574 | JGI IMG/M metagenome (GOLD analysis project Ga0187893, IMG submission 139574) | White microbial mat communities from a basaltic lava cave in the Kipuka Kanohina Cave System on the Island of Hawaii, USA - MA170107-4 metaG ... | reverse complement strand
GTCCCGCACCGCTTCCACGACGTGACCGAGGATCTCGAGCTGCTCGTCTTCTTCTCCACCGCGGCGCCGCCGCCGGCGCGCGAGGAGGTCGCCGCCGTCCTCGAGCGCTACGAGCAGGCCTACAACCGGCGCGACGCCGCCGCGCTGGCGCGCGTCTACACCGAGGACGGACTCTTCGTGCCGCCGTCGGGGGAGATCGTGCGCGGTCGGGAGGCGCTCGAGGCCTACTGGAGCCGCGGCCTCAGCCGCACGCTCGAGCTCGAGCTCCTCGACTTCGAGGCGCGCGGCGGGATCGGCTGGGCGAGCGGAACCTGGCGGTTTCCGGCCGCGGAGGGGGCGCCGGAGCGGGGCGGCCGCTTCGTCGTCGGCCTGCGGCGAGACCGCGACGGGGTCTGGCGGGTTAGCGTGGACACCTACAACCAGCCCGCGGCGCGGTGAGGCGGCGCGACCCTCCCTTCGGAGCGAGAGGCATGGCCATCGGCAGGAGCTTCGCAGGGAGCGTCGTGATGATCGCGGCGCCCCTCCTCCCCCCGGGCCGGCACGCCGCGGCGGCCGGCGAGGGCGCCGCGCCCACGTTCGCCGAGCACGTCGCGCCGATCGTCTTCTCGAACTGCGCGTCGTGCCACCGCCCGAGCGAGGTCGGCCCCTTCCCGCTCCTCACCTACGAGGACGTCCGCAAGCGCGCGAAGATGATCGATCGCGTCGTCTCGCGCCGCCTCATGCCGCCGTGGCACCCGGTCGAGGGGCACGGCGAGTTCGCCGACGAGCTCGCGCTCAGCGCCGCCGAGATCGAGTTGATCCACGGCTGGGTCGAGGCGGGCGCGCCGGAGGGCGATCCGCGCAGGACGCCGCCGCCTCCGAAGTTCGTCGACGGCTGGCAGCTCGGCGAGCCCGACGTCGTCGTGACGATGCCCAAGGGGTTCGACGTCCCGGCCGGCGGCCCCGACATCTACCGCAACTTCGTCATCCCGCTCGGCTTCCGCGAGGAGCGCTGGCTCACCGCGATCGAGGTGCGCCCGAGCGCGCGATCGGTGCTCCACCACGTGCTCTTCTTCGTGGACGAGAGCGGCGAGGCGCGCCGTATCGACGGCCAGGACGGCAAGCCGGGGTTCCGGCGCATGGTGGGAGGCGGCGAGAACCAGCTCCTCGGCGCCGACACCGCGGGGCTCGGCGGCTGGGCGGTCGGCGGCATGCCGCGCCACCTGCCGATGGGGCTGGCGCGCCGCATCCCCAAGGGCGCCGACTTCGTCCTGCAGAGCCACTTCCATCCGACCGGCAAGGCGGAGACCGAGCAGACCGTGCTCGGGCTGCACTTCGCCGACCGCCCGTCGCAGCGCACCATGGTGAACCTGCAGCTCCCGCCGCTCTTCGGCGTGAGCGCGGGGCTCGACGTCCCGGCCGGCGAGGACGAATTCAAGCTGCGAGACGCCTTCGAGCTGCCGGTCGCGGCCGAGGCGGTCATGGTCGGCGGCCACGCCCACCTCGTTTGCACGCAGATGCAGGCGTGGGTGACGCGGCCCGGCGCGAAGGAGCGGGAGTCGGTCTTCTGGATCGACCGCTGGGACTTCGACTGGCAGAACCAGTACCAGTACCGCGAGCCGCTGCAGCTCCCGGCCGGGACGCGCGTCGACGTCGAGCTCACCTACGACAACTCCTCGAGCAACCCGAACAACCCCCACGACCCGCCGCAGCGCATCCGCTGGGGGCAGGAGTCGACCGACGAGATGGGGAGCGTCACGCTGCTGCTCGTGCCCAAGCGCGAGTCGGACGCCGAGGCGCTCCAGGCGGGGATCCGGCGCCACCGCGTGGCGTCGATGGCGCGCGGCGCGCGCAGGGCCGCCGGAGGGGCGGGGCTCGGCGGGCTGCTCGACGGCGTGGCCGACCGCCTGCTGCAGCTCGACCGCAACGGCGACGGGACCGTCTCCGCCGACGAGATCCCGCCCCAGATGCGCCCGCTCGTCGGGAGGCTCGACACCAACGGCGACGGCGACGTCGACGCCGCCGAGATCGCGGCGCTCCAGGGCGAGGCCCCCTCCGCGCCGGAGCCGTCGCGCCGGGAGAAGCCGGGCGAGGGCCCGCTGCTGCTCGACGTCGAGGGCGGGCGGCACTGGCCGCTCGATCCGCGCGACTCGAAGGGCTGCGTCCTCTTCTTCATCACCCCCGACTGCCCGATCGCCAACGCGAGCGCGCCGGAGATCGCCTCGATCGTGGCGGACTACTCCGGGAAGCCGCTGCGCTTCTACGTGGTGCACGTCGATCCCGGCACGACCCCCGCCGCGGCCGGCGCGCACGCGCGCGACTACGGCCACCGCGGCCCCGTCCTGCTCGACCCAAGGCACGAGGTGGCGAAGAGGCTCGAGATCACGGTCACCCCCGAGGCGGCCGTGGTCACCGCCGGAGGCAAGATCGCGTACCGCGGCCGCATCGACGACCAGTGGGGCGACCTGCAGAAGAAGCGGCCCGCCCCCACGCGCCGCGACCTGCGCGCCGCGCTCGACGCCGTGCTGGCCGGGAAGAGCGTCCCGACTCCGCGCACCAAGGCGGTCGGCTGCGACCTGCCGTCCCTGCCGAAGGGGAAGTAGGACGGCCGGCGGCGGCCGGCGCGCACGCGATCAGCCGACGAGCTCGGCGAGGAGCTGATCGGCGGCGGCGTCGAACCGCGCCGCGTCGCCGTAGGAGCGGGCGAGCAGCATCGCCCCCTCGAGCGCGCCCACCACCATGCGCGCCGCGTCGCGCGCCGAGCCGCGGAGTCGGATGCTTCCCGAGCGCACCCCCTCCTCGAGGACGCCGGCGAGCCAGCGCTCGTTCTCGTCGAAGAACCCCCGGATGCGCAGTTTCATCGGCCGAGGCAGCGTGTCGAAGTCGGCGGCCAGCATGCCGCAGAGGCAGAGGCGGTCGCGCCGCAGCACGTCGGCGTAGAGCGCGACGTACTCGCGAAGCTTCGCCGGAGCGCCGGCGCCGCCGCGGTCGATCACCGCGAGCGCCTCCGCGAAGCGGCGGTGATAGCGTTCGATCAGCCGCCGCCCGAGCTCCGCCTTGGTGCGGAAGTGGTGATGCAGGCTCGCCTTGGTGATGCCGAGCTCGGCGGAGACGTCGGCGTAGCTGAAGTCGTTGAAGCCGCGCATCTGCACGAGGCGCTCGGCGACGTCGAGGATCTGCTCGGCGGTGTCGGGGCGGACGCGGCGGGCGGGGGCGGTGCGCATCGGCCTGCTTCTATCCTCCGGGGCGGCCGGCGGCGCCCGAGCCGGGGCGCCTTGACGCTCTACCTACCAGTTGGTAGGTAGCTGCCCTCCCCGCAGGAAGAGGGCCGCGGCACGTCCCTCGCGCCGCGGCGGCGGCCCCGGGCGGGGAGATCGAAAGGAGAACGGCCATGGCGGCGAGAGGTGAGCACAAGTCCTTCGCGAAGCCCGACGAGACCCGCGAGTTCCCGGGCGGGAAAGCGGAGATCCTCAACGTCGGCGGCGGCTCGGTGGGCCGGCTGGTCTTCCAGCCGGGGTGGCGCTGGTCGAAGGACGTGAAGCCGGTCGCGAAGACCCCGAGCTGCGAGGCGCCCCACTTCCAGTACCACGTCTCCGGACGGCTCGCGATCAAGATGGACGACGGCAGCGAGTTCGTCGCCGGCCCCGGCGACGTGACCGCCCTTCCGAGCGGCCACGACGCCTGGGTGGTCGGGAACGAGCCGGTCGTCGTCGTCGACTGGTGCGGCGCGAGCCAGTACGGCAAGGCGCGCTGACCCGCGGGCGAGCGCGGCGCGCGTGCTGCGGAGCGCGCTCCGCCGTCACGGCTTCTTCGCGGGCGGCGCGCCGCCGGCCGGGTGGTCGTGCTCCTCGCTCAGGTACGGAACCTTCACGTCGACGGTGCCGCGGAAGGGGCCGCAGCGCGCCTCGAGCGCGAAGACGTCGACCTCGTCGGTCGCCAGGAGCGCCACGGTGAGGTAGGGCACCGGCTTCTGATCGCGCTCGACGGCGAGCGGGATCACGAGCTTCGTCTTGAACGCGGGGCCGGGCCAGAAAACGACCGAGAATTCCTCGGCCGGCGTCATGTTGATGCCGAACCGGTACTCGCCGGGCGCGAGCTCGACCTCGCCGGGCGCGAGCGCGAACTCGAGCTTCGCCGTCCCCATCTTTCCCCAGATCTCGGCGTTCAGGAAGTCCATGAACCCCTTCGCCTTGCTCGCGCGCTGGAACATGTCGGCGTTGTAGTGCAGCGCCTTGTAGTCGAGCTCGAACCTCCCGGCTCCGTCGATCTCGAGCCCCTGCGACAGCTTCTTCGCGGTGGTGCGCGGATCGTGTCGCAGCCCCGCCCGCGGCGCGAACGCCGCCGCGGCGGGAAGCGTCGCGCCCACCAGCGCGACGACGGCGAGCGGGAGACGGTGCGAGCGCTTCATGGGGACCTCCTTCCGCACCGGGCGACGCCGGCTCGGGCGCGAATCGACTCCTGGGTACGACGCGGGGCGCGCGAGGATCCGGCCGCCTCCGGTCGGGGCGTTCCGCGCCCCCGACCGGGGGTCAGCCGCCCGCCGCGAAGAGGCTGCAGTACTCGGTCGGGGCGCCGTCGTTGCAGAGGACGAGGGCGGGCGCGGCACTGCGCCCGGGGCGCGGGAAGGAGCGCGTCGCGCCCTGCAGCTCGACGTCGACGCGGTCGTCGAGGAGCGTCACCTGCGCGCGGTTCCACTCGCCGGGCTTCTCGCCGGGGAGCTCGAAGAGCTGGTCGCCGAGCCGGAAGGGCAGCGCGCCCGAGGGCGGCGCGGCGGCACGCTTGAAGTCGAGGAAGAGGCTGCGCGTTCGCGGCGGGAGCGGCCGCTCGATCGCCGCCTCGCCCGCGGCGCAGACGAGCCGCCAGTCCTCGGCGCGCCACTCTCCGGAGCGGACGGTCCAGCCGCCGAGGTCGAGCCCGTTGTAGAGCGTGGCATGACGGGTCGCCTCGCGCGCGGTGCGGTCGGCGCCGGCCGGAGTCGATCCGGGCGGCAGCTCCCAGATCCTCAGTTTGCGGAAGTGGACCTCGCCCCCCTCCGACTCGAGGCAGAGGTAGCCCTTGGACGGCGAGCAGCGCGAGCCCGCGGTGACGAGATGGCCGTTCACCTCGAGCGTGATCGATCCGTCGACGCAGGTGATGCGATAGTGGTTCCACTCGCCGGTCTTGCGGGCGTGGAAGGCGTCCTCCTTCGGCATCGAGCGCGACCCGGAGATCCGGAAGCGCGGGTCGGGAGTCATCGCCGCCCCCCAGATCGGGAAGATGTCGCCGTGCGACGTGAACCAGTCGCCGTTGCCGAGGTTGCAGACCTGCACCTCGATGCCGCGCGTGAAGGGTCCGCCTGCGGCCGGCAGCGGATCGGCCCAGACGAAGAAGCCGGCGTTGCCGCCGTCGCTCATGTGGCGCCACTCGAGCTCGCAGAGGAAGTTCTCGTACATGCGGTCGCTGCGCAGGATGCCGGTCGGCTTCCCGGTGCAGTGGAGGATCGTGCTCGCGGCGTCGTCGGGATCGGGACGCACGGTGAACGTGCTGCGCTCGGCGACGTTCACCGCGGTCCACCGCGAGAGGCCGAGCTTCTCGTCGAAGAGCGGCTGCCAGCCCGAGGCCTGCGGCGCCGCCTTCGCCCTGCGCTCGGCCTCGATCTGCTCGGTCGTGCGCGGCTGCGGGTCGAGAGGCGCGAGCGCCCGCCCCGCGAGCGCCGGATGGTCGGGCGGGATGCGCGTGGCACGGAAGAGGCCGTGCACGAGGTCGGCGCGCCCGCCCTCGCGCACCTCGCCGAAGGGGTTGCGGTAGTCCCAGACCACCTTGCCCGCCGCCGTCACCTCGAAGAGACGGCCGTCGGGCCCGTCGCAGATCAGCGTGTTGCCGTTCGGCAGCCGCTGCGCGCCCGAGATGAAGCTGGCATAGAAGCGTTCGCTCTCGGGCGGATCGTGAACCCAGCACGGCTCCCCGGGACCGAACGGCTCGCCCTCCTCGCGCGCGTAGCTGCCGTCGGGCTGCAGCGGCGGCTCGATCTCGATCACCGTCGAGCGCTCGCCGCCGGGACGGGTGCGTCCGTTGTTGAAGATCGTGAGGCGGCCGGCGCCGGGCGACCCCTCCGGGATCCACTGCACGTCGTGCTGGAAGAAGAGCTGGCGGTCGGCGGCGCTCCCCATCTGCCAGATCTGCGGATTGCCCCAGCGGTAGAGCAGGTCGCCGCCCCTGCCCGACCGACCGCCCGTGCTGCCGCGCGCCTCGGCGGTGGTCGTGCTGTGGTCGAGGATCCAGATCTCGCTCATCTGCCAGACGCTCACCGCAATCTGGTCGAGGCCGGTGTGGTAGTCGATGGCGTTGAGGTGGAGCCAGTCGGCGCGCTTGCGCCGCCTCTTCTCGGCGTCGTCGAGGTCCTGGTCGTCGGCGAGGTAGCCGAGCGCCTGCATGCGGGCGCGCTCGGCGTCGCTCAGCGATTCGTCGGGCGCGCCGGAGCGCGGGATGTCGCCGTTGATGTTCACGCGCCCGGGGTGGCGGGAGACGACGCCGTAGTTCTCGCCCTCGGCGTCGAGGTCCTGGATCAGGTGGTCCCAGACGTGCCACTCCCACACGACGCGCGCGCCGTACGGAGGCAGCGGCTCCACCTCGACGATCATGCAGGGCCACAGCCCCTCGTCGCCGATGCAGGAGGGGAGACGGCCGGCGGCGCGCACCTCGGCGACCGACTTCGCCTCCCAGCCGATCATCAGGACGTTGCCGTTGGGGAGCGGCTCGATGTCGTGGTGGTGGAGCGCGACGTCGCTCGCGAGGTGGAACTCCCAGAGCAGCTCGCCCTCCCACGAGAACATCTGCACGCCGCCCGCCTGGCCGCCGCCGTGGAACGGCACCTTCGCATCGAGGGCGATCCCGCGCAGCAGCCGGCCGTCGGGGAGCAGGTAGGGCGCGAGCCCCGGGTCGTAGCGGCTCTTCCACTGATGCACGACCCGCCCCTCGAGATCGAGGAGCGAGGCGAGCCCGTGGCTGAACGGGCTGATCAGCGTGTATCCGGGGCACGCCTCGTCGCTCTTCGTGACGAGGCCTCGCGGCTTGTCGCCGGCCGCCGGCGGAGCGGGGGCCTGCGCCGCGGCGAGGTTGCGCTCGCGGGCCGCGATCCCGAGGAGCGCGAGCGCGAGCGCCAGCGACGGCGGGCGGAGCATGCGGGAGTCCCTCCAGGAAGGCGCGACACTCTACTGCCGCGCAAGAGAGCGGGAGGCCGGGGCGCCGCGCGCGCTCGGGTAGGCTTGCGCCGGTGCGCACCGTCCTCTTCGCGCTCGTGCCGCTCCTCGCCGCGTGCGGGTCGAGCCGCTCCTTCGAGATGACGGCGCTCACCTACAACGTGCGCTACGGGACCGCGGACGACGGCCCCGACGCCTGGCCTCTGCGCCGCGAGTTGGCGTTCGACGTGGTGCGGCGCCGCTCGCCCGACGTGGTCGGGATGCAGGAGGTGCTCGATTTCCAGCGCGAGGCGTTCCTCGCCGCCTGCCCCGGCTACTCCGCCGTCGGCGTCGCGCGCAACGCGGACGGGTCGGGCGAGGCCTCCCCGATCCTGTTCCGGACCGATCGCTTCCGGCTGCTCCGGAGCGGCACCTTCTGGCTCGGCGAGACTCCGGAGGCGCCCGGCAGCATGGGCTGGGACGCGAGCCTGCCGCGCGTCTGCACCTTCGCGCTGCTGGAGGAGCGCGGCGGCGGACGCCTGTGGGTCTTCAACACCCACTTCGACCATCGCGGCGAGCGCGCGCGGCTCGAGTCGGCGCGCCTCGTCGCGGCGCGGATCGCCGCGCGCGAGCCGCGCCACCCCGCGCTCCTGCTCGGCGACCTCAACGCCGGCGAGCGCTCGGAGCCGGTGGCGGCGCTCGCCGGGCTGCGCGACACGTTTCGCGCGCTCCACCCCGACGCGACCGGCGTCGGCACCTTCCACGCCTTCCGCGGCGGGACCGCCGGCGAGAAGATCGACTTCGTGTTCGCCACGCCCGACGTCGCGCCGCTCGAGGCCGAGATCGTGCGCGACGCGCGGGAGGGACGGTTCCCCAGCGATCACTACCCGGTTGCGGCGCGCCTGCGCGTCCCCGGCGAGGGAGCGCACGGACGCTGACCCGCGGCCGCGAGCACCGACGTCGGGCGGCGCGGCCGCCGGGGCTCCGGCCGCGCGCGCCGCCCGACTGCCGCCGGCGTCACTTCGCTCGCGTGTACTCGATGCGGAACATCAGGAACTCCTTGCCGTCGGGGCCCGGCTCGTGCCACTCGTAGGTGTGGTGATCGGCGTCGGTGATCGTCAGCACCTCGCGCGAGGTCACGTCGCCTCCCGCCATGACGTTGTGGTACCGGCGCTTGAAGGTGATCACCTTGCCGCTCGCGTCGACCTTCCCGCTGCTGACGGGCATCATCATGGTGCCCATCGAGTCGATCCAGATGCCGTGGTACAGGCCGTCGGCGTTGTCGTAGCCGGTGATGCCCAGTCCCGAGAAGGGCTGACCCTCGAAGGTGCCGGTGTACTCCTGCTTCACGAAGCGGCCGTCGAAAAGCCAGCTCTGCACCGCCTTCCCCTCGGTGGTCGTGGGCGGGGCTCCCGGCGTCATCCAGAAGGTCCCCTTGGTCTTGAAGTTCCCGATCAGCGGCTCGAGCCGCTTGTGCGCGGCGCCCGGCGTCGCGAGCTCCGCCATCTTCTGCATCATCTGCTCCTCGGTCATCGGCGGCGCCGCCGGGGCGGCGGCCTCCGTTGCGGTGACGGCGCACCCGGCAGCCGCGGCCATCGCCGCCATCGCGAGCAGTCGGAACGTCTTCTTCATCGCTGGAATCCTCTCCTGTCCTTCCGTGGTCGGCCCTCCCGCTCCGGCGGCCGCGAATCGGGCCGCCCCGGACCGGGGGGGAAGGATCATCCGTCCTTCGAGCGGCGTGTCGAGAGCGCGCCATCCGGTCGGGTGCCGCTCCTCGGGGGGCGAAGGGGCGCCGCCGGGGCGCCGCCGGCGCGCAGCAGCAGGGCGCATCCGATCCGGACGAGGAGCTGCGGCGCTTCAGCGAGATGCGCGCCTGGAACCAGGCGTGGATGCTGAGGCCGTTCCCGGCGCGATCGGAACGCCTGCTCGCCCCGGCGGCCGCGGCTCCGCAGGCTCCCGCCCTTGCGCACGTCGGCGCCCTCGAACGGTCGACGCATTGGATCGCCATCGAGGTCGAGGGAAGCGGGGATCTGCTCCTGAAGATCGATCGGGTGCAGACCGTGGGTGCCCTGGGCGGAACGAGCGGACGGATCGCGTTCAAGACGGAGGGCGTCGCCCGCCTGAAACGCGTCGCCGCGACCCGACGCGCCGGCGAGCTCCTCGCGAAGCAGACGTCGCCGCGCGGACGGCGCGGGGGAGCGCGCCCGGGAACCGGCCGCGGCATGATCGGTCGCAGCCGCACGTCGAACGAGTGACCGGATCGCGGAGTCGGCCGGGTGAATCGGTTCGCTTCACTGCTCGCACTGCTGGTCCTGACGGTGCCGCAGGAGGCGCCGGCGCCCGCGACCGCAAGGCGCGATCCTTCGGCGGCGCCGGTCGCGGCCGGGAGGAAGGCGCTCTCGGAGGGCCGCCGCGCCGAGGCGGCGGCGCACTTCACCCGGGCGCTCGAGGCGGCGCCCGACGCGGTCGACGTGCTCGCGCTGCTGGTCGAGGCGAGCGCGCAGGAGCCCGACGCGCGGACGCTCTGGCTGCACGCGCTCATGGCGGCGGCGGTCGGCCCGGGCGGGAGCGTCGAGCTCGATCCGGAGCTGAAGAAGCGGCTGCCGGCCGACGACCCGCGGCCGGCGCAGCTCGCGGCGGCGCGGGCGGCGGCGATCGACGAGCTGCTTAAGCTCGCGACCGAGAGGGAACGGGAGGCGGCGCAGCGGGTCGACGCGCTGCTCGTCGCGCAGTGGGCGCGCCGGCTCGCGCTCGACCTCGCGCGCGGGAGCCCGGCCGTCGCGAAGGCGCGCGACGGTGAGCTGTCGCCGCGGCTCGCGCTCCCCGAGAACCTGCCCTCGAAGGTGGTGAGATCGCTCGAGAGCTTCGCGGGCAACGCCCTCGGGAACGGCCGCACGGCCGACGCGATCCGGGCGGGGCGGATCCTCGCCGGGCTCGGCACTCAGCTCTCCTTCGAGAAGGACCTGCAGGGGCCGCGGCCGTCAGGACTCGGCGGGCTGCGCGAGCGCGCCGCGAGCCTGCTCGCGCGGGCGCGCCAGCAGCTCGGCGGCCGGATCGAGAGGCCGTGGACGGTGGACGAGCTTCTCGCGCTCGACGGCGATCAGGCCGAGGCGTTCACGCGCGCGCACGACAGCTTCGCCCGCCCGGGCATCGCGATCAGCCCGAGCGGCTGGTACCGCATCGAGACCGACTGCGGTTTTCAGACGCTGCTCGGGGTGGCGCAGACGGTCGAGCTGCACCATCGACGGCTCGCGAACTGGTACGGCCAGGACCCCTTCGCCGGCCGCGCGGGGCTGGTGCGCGTGGTGCCCGAGGCGGCCGGGCTGGAGTCGGAGGGGACGCCCTTCTGGTGGGCGGGCGGCTTCCAGGGCGGCGACGTGACGACCGTGCGCTTCTCGTGCGGGACGATCGAGGGGCTCGGCCACCTGATCACGCACGAGCTCACCCACCGGTTCGACGGCGCGCTCTTCCCCGGCATCCCGGCGTGGCTCGCGGAGGGGCGCGCGGTGTGGACCGGCGGCGCCTACGGCCGCTCCTCGGCCGAGAGATTCGTCGAGGCGTTCGCGTCGATCGGCACCATCGAGGCGGCGTTCATCAAGGGCTACGGCGACGCGCGCAACCTGACCCGCCTGATCGAGGGGACGATCGACGACTACCGCGACAACTACGTCGCCGGCTACGCGCTCCACGTCCATCTGAACACGCGCCGGGATCCGGCGGGGCGGCCACTCTTCCGCGAGCGGCTGTCGAAGTTCATGAAGGAGGCGCGCGCCGTCAAGAAATGGAAGGAGCACTTCGCCGAGTGCTTCTGCGACGGCCGCGACGGGAGGCCGAAGGGGTTCGACGCGTTCACCGCCGACTGGGCGCCGTGGCTCGCCGGCTTCTACTGGCAGAACCGCCAGCCGTGGGCGAAGGAGTACGACGTCGACGTCGGCGGCGGCGACAGCCCGCCCGTCCTCGACGAGCCGACCTGGGTCTGGACGCGCGCGCGCGCCGAGCCGCGATTCGGCCAGGAGCAGGCGGCGGCGGCGGGGCGGCTTCTGCTCGAGGCGGGGCGGCGCGCCGACGCGATCGCGGCGCTCGTGTGGGCGCTCGCGGTGGACGGCCGCCGCCCGGACGACGAGGTGCGCCTCGCCGCGGCGCTCGAGGCCGAGGGGCGGCGCGACGCGGCGTGGGTGGTGCGCTGCGGCTTCGAGTTCCCCCACGGGGAGGCGGCCGGCGCGACGCCGTTCGCGGGCGCGCTCTCGAGAACTCGCGCGCTCGCCGACGCGCTGCGTTCGGCCTCCGCCGAGGCCGACGCGCGCGGCTGCAGGGTCGCGGCGGCCGCGCTGCGCGCCGACCGCGACCGGCTCGCGGGCTGGCTCGGGCTCGAGCGTGCCGCGCCCGCCGACGCCCCCGCGGTCGACGTCCCGCCCTCGCTCCACCCGTTCGACCCGCCCGCGCGCCCGCTCGCCCCCGGCGGATGGATCGAGACGGGGCTCACCGACTACGAGGAGCGGCGCGCGAAGGGGCGCTGGTACGTCGACGAGGAGGGCGACCTGCACGTCGGTCGCGAGAAGCCGCGCCAGGCCACCGGCACGGTGGACCGCGCCTCGGCGCAGGCCGACTGCTTCGCCCTGGCGCCCGAGTGGATCCTGCCGGGCGCGTGGCGGCTCGACGCGCGCATCCGGTTCACCACGTCGTTCGTGAGCGGGGCGGTGATCCTCGGCTACGTCGAGCGCGAGCAGAACCTGCGCTTCGGCTTCTCGGCCGGCGACTTCCTCTACGCCACCGGCGTGAGCGAGAAGGAGCCGGAGTTCAACGAGATGGGCTGGTCGCTCTCGGGGCTGCGCGACCGCGACGGCGGCCTGCCCGGCGCGACGGCGGGCGGCGGCTTCTCGTTCGGGGCGCGCGCATCGAGCTTCGAGCTCTCGCTGCAGGTGGACGGCGGCATGGTGCAGGCGTCGATCAACGGCCGTCCGGTCGGCCGCTACCACACGGTGGACGGCGCGCCGGTCGAGGGGCGCATCGGCTTCGCGACGAGCATGGGCGCCGTCGAGGTCGAGCAGGCGCGCGTCACGCGGCTCGACCGCAGCCGGCTGGCGCCGTCGTCGGCGTACGCGCCGACCTGGTTCGACCTGCGCTCGGCGCGCTCGCTGCCGCCTTGGGAGGCGCGCGGCCGCCGCGCGACGGGACTGGCGCCGCCTCCGCAGGGGACGATCGTGCTGTGGCTCGCGCCTCCCGCCGAACCGTTCGCCGACGACGCGGCGCGCGCGAGCTTCCTGCAGAAGCTCCAGTTCGATCTGCGCGAGCTCGCCGCCTTCGTCGAGCGCGCCGATCCGACGCAGGAGCTCGTGATCGCGCCGCCCGCCGCGGTGGGGGAGTCGGGGCTGCGCTTCCTCACCGACTACGTGGAGCGGGTGATCGGCGAGCGGGCGAAGCTCCTCCTGCACGCCCACCCCTTCGTTCCGGACGGCGTCGAGTCGCCGCGCAGCCGGCGCTGGATGCTCTTCGTCGACTCGGCCGGCGTCGTGCGCGCCCTCTCCGAGCTGCCGTCGGCGCTCTTCGTGCTCGACGACGTCTGGTTCATGCGCTGGGTGCGGGTCTTCCGCGACCACGGCCGCCCGCCGCGCGAGCTGCCGGCGGTGGAGCGGGCCGGCGGCTGACCGCCGCCCCGCCCCGGCGGCGCTCCTCCTATTGCATGAGCGCGATCGAGAAGATCGCCGACCCCGCGCGCGAGCGGAACTCCGAGGCGCGCTCGGGCGGGCAGCCGCCGAACGCGGCGGGATTGGCCGCCACGATGCCCGCGAAATCGGTGAGGTGGACGATCGATTCCTGGTCGCGTCCGCGCTTGAACGCCTTGAAGGCGCTGGCGAGCTTGCGGTCGAGCTTCTTGTAGACGCCCGCCTCGATGCAGTCCGACCGCGCCAGCAGCGCTCCCAGCCCGTCGAACTTGAATCGCGCCACCTCCACGAGCGGGCGCGTGTCGCGCGAGCCGGGCAGGAAGACGCTCAGCGTGTTGCGCGAGAGGCCGCGGTTGGAGCCGCAGGCGTCGGTGATGTCGATGAATCGCGGCTCCTCGACGATGGGAGGCTCGTCGGGGGTGGGCGCCCAGAAGAGCCGCGGCTGCCTCCACGGCTCGGGGGCGTGGCAGTCGGGCTCGTAGCCGAGGATCGCCGCCTCGTCGGAGAGGTGGGTCACGAGCCCGTCGAGGCCGGCCGTCGTGTCGGCGAGCACGAGGATGAACGTGGGAACGCCGCGGTCCGGATCGCCCAGCCGGAACGAGCGCACGTAGGGCGGGATCTCGACGTCGGGCAGGTCCTCGGAGATCTCGCTCAGGAGGAGGCTGCGGTGCAGCGCCATCTCCGGCGGCGTGTCGACCTCCTTCTCGCGCGGGTCGGCGAAGAGGATCACCTGGCTGCTCGTCACCCCGCCGACCAGGACGTGGTCGACGCGCGACTCGAGGACGACGTTCTGCTGCAGCGCGACGTCGTCGCCCTGCGGCGTCTCGACGATCGAGCTGGTCGTCGTCGCGATCCCCATCGGCAGATCGACGCCGGCGGTCACCGAGCCGTCGAGCGCCCCGGTGCCGTCGGCGAGGATCGTGAAGCGCAGCACCTCGCCGCGCGCGCGATCGGAGACGAAGGCGCGGTGGCGGCCGCCCTGCGGCCCGACCGCCACCTTGCACTTGCCGCGGCCGAGGCCGCTTGCGAAGTCGACGAACCCGCCCGCCCCGTCGGAGCGGCGCGTCCCGTCGGGCTCGAAGATCAGGATCCTTCCGCCCCGCACCGGCACGAGCAGCGAGCCGTCGGGAGCCATGGCCACGCCGCCCGGCGTGGCGGTGTCGGGGAACCGGCGCTCGACCGGCACCGAGGAGTGGGGCGGGTGGACCAGCGTGTCGGGATTGATCTCGGCGGGCGGCGCGTCGCCCGGCGCCATCGCGCGCAGCGCGTCGAGGAAGGCGCGCACGTCGGCCGCGCGGTAGCGCAGCAGCATCGGCGGCACCGACGACACGACGAGCACGTCGCCGGCCGCGAGGGCGCCGGCGGCGGTGCGCACCCGGAAGCACTCCTCGAGCTCCTCCGCGGGGATCGTCGTGTCGACGCCGCCGATCGGGGTGACCGCCTCGACGAGGCCGTCGACCCGCCCGAGCGGCGCGCGATAGCCGCCGGGGAATGCCGCGAACCCCGACGATCCGGAGTCGCCGAGGTCGCGCAGCGCCGCCCACACCTGCGCCGTGCGCGCCTTCGTGCCGGGGCTCACGAGCAGGAGGTTGCCCGCCGCGTCGAGCGACGGCCCGGCGGCGTGCGTCGGCCCGCCGTCGGTCGCATCGAAGATCACGACGCCGGCGCCCGCCGCGTCGGAGTAGAACAGGACTTCGCCGGTCGGCGGGTCGCACGCGATCACGTGCGCGCCGCCCACGCCGTCCTCGCGCAGCGCCAGAGCGCGCAGCGACGTGCGCGTGCTCTCGTCGCTGTTCACCGTGGTCGCCGAGGGCGGGTCGAAGGCGAGCTTCAGGAGGCGGTTCTTCGCCGGATCGGCGACGTAGACGCGCGCATCCTGGGCGAAGAGCGCGGGAGCGTGCGCGCAGCAGATCGCGACGATCGCGAGCGCGCGCATTCGCGGCCCGCGAGCCCCGACTGCCGGCTCGCAAGGTTGCATGGACATGAAGGGTCCCCGGTTTCCTGGGTGTGATGCGGAGCGAGCCGAATCCCGAGCGGACCGGGCTTAGCCCTGATCCTGCGTCCGGTCAATGCCGCGGCGATCGTGCCGCCCGGAAGCCGGAGTGGATCAGCGCGGCGACCCTCGTCCCTCCGCCTCCCGGAGCAGCCGCTCGATCGCCGAGTCGAGGACCGCCCCGCCGGATCCGCCGACCCACTTGCGGCGGATCACGCCGCGGTGGTCGAGGAGGTAGAAGGTCGGCGTCGCGGTCAGGTTCCAGCTCACCGTGATCGGACCTCGCCCGAGAGGCCCGGGATCGGCGAAGGAGCGCCAGCCGAGCTCCTCCTTCTCCATCGCGGCCTTGAGCTGCGCGGGGTCGTAGCCGTTGACGTTGACGCCGATCAGGGCGAAGGGTCGGTCCTTCAGCTTCTTCACGAGCGACCGCTCGTGGGGCCACTGCTGCCGTCAGGTGAGTCAGTACTGGTGCCAGAAGTCGATCAGCACCACCTTGCCGCGGTAGTCGCTGAGCTTGAACCGGATCCCCTCCTGGTCCTCGCCCTCGAGGTCGGGCGCCGCCTTCCCGACGCTCAGGTGGCGAAGCTCGAACAGACCGGCTCGGGCCTGCTCGCCCACCGTGCCGCCGCCCGGGAGCTTCACGTCGCCATGGTCGGCCGCGGCCCGCTCGTAGAGAGCCGCGGCCTCCGCGTCCGCCTGCGCGCGCTCCTGCCCCCGCAGCGCGGCGAGATACTCGACGCCGTAGAGCCCTTCGAACTCGCGCGCCAGCTCCGGCTGCTCGTCGACCAGGTCGATCCGCTGCCGGCGGTTCTTGAGGAAATGGGCCAGGGCGACGCACGCCTGCGCGCGGACCGCGTCGTGCGGGTTCTCGTCCAGCACCGCGCGCAGGAACGTCTCGTACTCGCCGCAGAAACCGGAGGAGACCCGCTGGCAGAGCGGGCCGAGCCGGTCGCTCCGGAGGTGGTCGCGCTGCAGGAGCGCGAAGGCGCGGCCGCGCGCCGGGTCCTCGCCCGCGACCTCGATCGGCCACGGCGTCGTGTTCACCTGCCAGACGGCCGTGGTCAGGGCGTCGAGCGCGATCGGGTCGTCCGACGCCTCCTCGGCCAGCTCGACCAGCTCGAGCGCGATCCGATTGCGGTGGTGGAAGACGCGGGCGATGACCTGCATCCGCTCCTCGTCGGATGCGGCGCCGCCCCCCGACGCGCGCTCGAAGGCGCGGCGGAGAGCCTCGAACCGCTCCGCCCGAGCGGCCGTCCGCTCCTGGACCCCGGCCGCCTCCGCGACGGACGAGAGCAGTACGAACCATCCTGCGGCCGCTCGCCCCACGAAGGCCTCCTCGAGGACACCGCGGGAAGGCTACCGCGACGTCGCTCGCGCCGGTCGGCCCCGAGGCGAAGATGGCGTCCCTTCCCCGACGACGATTCGAGGAGTCGGACATGTTGGATCGCCTCTTCCCGCGCGGCATCGAGCACTACCTCGCCGGCGGCCTGCTGATCGGCGCGGCGGTGGCGCTGCTCTTCGCGGGGACGGGGCTGATCGGCGGGATGTCCACGTTCTTCAGCGCGACGTGGTCGTGGGTGGCGCGCGCGCCGGGGCTGCGGGGCGAGGCGCTGGTCGCGAGCCGGAACTGGCGGCTCGTCTACGCGCTAGGGCTGGTGGCGGGCGGCGCGCTCTTCGTCGCGAGCGACGGGGCCGGCACATGGACCGAGGTGCCGGCGTGGCGGCTGCTCGCCGGAGGATTCCTGGCCGGATTCGGCGCGCGGCTCGGCGGCGGCTGCACGTCGGGCCACGGCATCTGCGGGCTCGCCTCGCTGCAGCTCCCGTCGCTGCTCGCGGTCGTGACCTTCCTCGCCACGGCGATGGCGACGGCGCGGCTCGTCGCCGCGTCGGGAGCGACGCCATGACGCCGCGCGCGCTGCTGCTCGTCTTCCTGTGCGGCGCGCTCTTCGGCCTGGGGCTCGCGCGCTCGACCATGGTCTCGCCCGAGGTGGTCCTCTCGTTCCTCACCGGGAGCGACTTCGGCCTCCTCCTCGTCCTCGGCGGCGCGGTGGTCGTGACGTTGCTCGCCTACCAGCTCGCGCCGAAGCGGCTCTGAAGACCGCTTCTCGGCGGCGAGTTCCGCCGCCATGCCGCCACGCTCGACCGCCGCACGGTGATCGGGGCGGCGATCTTCGGCATCGGCTGGGGGCTGAGCGGAGTCTGTCCGGGGCCGGCGATCGCCGGGCTCGGGGTCGGCAACGCACCGGTGCTCTGGGCGCTCGCCGGCCTCTTCGCGGGCGCGTACGTGCAGGGGCGCCTCTTCGCGAAGTGACCGCCGGCGGACGGCACGGTCCGTTGACGGCGCCGCGGCGGCGCGGGAAGGTGCGCGCGGCCGGCGTCCGGTGCGGAGGCCGGCCGGGATGGAGCGGCGATGTCGGAGCGGCGCGGGCGGGCCGGCGGCGGGAGCGACCGGAAGGCGGCCGGCGAGCCGCGGCGCGCGTCCGCCTACGCCGAGTCGTGGGACGGGCTCGCGCGCGGCGACGCGCTCGACGCGATCTGCGCCGGCGCCGACCCGGAGAGCTTCGAGGCGAGCGGGCGCGAGCACGCCGGGCAGATCCGCCGCGTCCTCGAGCCGGGGTCGAGCGTGCTCGACTTCGGCTGCGGCATCGGGCGCATCGCCAAGTACCTCGCGCCGCACTGCCGCGAGCTGCACGCCGTCGACGTGAGCGCCGAGATGCTCGCGCGCGCGCGAAAGCGGCTCGCCGGGCTGGACAACGTCCGCCTGCACCAGGTGGACGGGCCGGCGCTGCCGATGCTCGCGGACGGCTCCGTCGACTTCGCCTACGCGATGCTCGTGCTGCACCATCTCGCCAAGCAGGACGCCTTCCTGGTGCTGCGCGAGTTCGGGCGGGTCCTCCGGCCCGGCGGCCGCTTCTTCGCCAACTTCCCCAACCTCCTCTCGGCGCGGTACACGGCGGTCTTCGAGGAGTACGCCTCGCGGCGCGAGCGCGCCGCCCACCGCGTGCGCCCCTGGTCTCCCGACGAGGTGCGCTGGCTGCTCGGACGGCTGCGCGCGGAGCCGCTGCACTTCGCCGCCGGCGACGAGATCGAGGTCCTGGGCCGCTTCGGCTCCTCCTGAGGGAACCGCGCGACCGGGAACCGGAGGGTCGGGAGGACGTAGAGTCGGGCGGCGCGCTCCGTCCCACGGCGCCGGCACGGAAGGGGGCGGTCATGCCCGAGTCGAGCGGACGCAGGGAGACGAAGGACCCGCGGCTGTCGCGCCGCGGCCTGCTGCAGCGATGCGCGGGCGCGATCGCGGCGGGCGCATGGCTGGCGCGGCCGGACGCATGGCGCGAGGACGGCGCGGCGGCGGGCGACGACGGCACGCTCGACGAGGCGCTCGAGCGGCTTCACGCGGGCGAGCCGCGCATCCGCGGCGGCCTCTCGACCCACCTGCCGATGGCGGCCGAGGCGCTCTGCGCGCTCGGTCTCGCCGCGGAGCTCCCCGCGTGGCTCGGCCGCCAGGGCGTGCCGCGATCGGCGATTCCCGAACCTTCGCGGCGCATCGATCCTGCGCGGTGGCGCGAAACGCTCGGCCGCGACGGGAGCGCGTCGACCTGGGCGGCGAGTATCGGACGCTACGGCGACTGGCGGCTCCACTTCGAGGAGCAGCTGGAGGAGGCGCGCTGGCAGGAGGTGCTCGACACCTGGACCGGCCGGCTCGCACCCGGCCTGTGCGCC
>Ga0187893_10007155_pt1 | contig 18514 bp, 10 predicted proteins | sample MA1701074metaG_FD_139574 | JGI IMG/M metagenome (GOLD analysis project Ga0187893, IMG submission 139574) | White microbial mat communities from a basaltic lava cave in the Kipuka Kanohina Cave System on the Island of Hawaii, USA - MA170107-4 metaG ... | reverse complement strand
TTGCTCTGCAGCTGTGATGCCGCAATCGACCGTGATCAGAAGTGTGCAATGGGTCTTTAGGGCATATTCCAGCGCATCCAGAATCATGCTTTGTCGAAGGAGCGTCGTGCGATTGGAGATGTAGTGAAAGACTTTGGCCCCGACAAAGTTCAAAAATTCGGCAAGGAGCGCCGTGCCGGTCATGCCATCGACGTCGTTATCGCCATAAATTAATATATTTTCTTCTGAAAGAATCGCCTGTGAGATCCTCTTTACTGCCTGTGGCATTTCCGCAAAGAGATAGGGATTATGAAGATCGGGAAGCTTGGAGTAGAGGTGGTAGTGGATAGCTTCAAACGAGGTGATGCCTCGTGCCACCAAAACTTGCGCAAGCACAGGATGAAGATGAAACTCTTGGATAATCTTCTCCAAGAGTCCCTGATCCATCTTTGGATAAACCCAAAGCGGCTGGCTTGTTTCCCGAGATAGGAAGCTTCTTGACGCCATAACGGCGTTTTTGTGGATACTCTCTTCAGATCCCGGTTCTTGCAATCTTCACCCCTTGTCCTTTATCGGCGAAATAACTTGTTTGTTCGCAACGTTAGGACATGCTTGTTTGTAATCTTTTATTTGCCTCCCGAGTTTCCAAGAACAGCAGTATCGGCGCTGCGATAAAGAGCGATGAAAGCGTGCCTAAGAAGACCCCTACGGCCATTACGAAGGAGAAGGCAAACATCGTTTTTCCACCCAAGAAGACGAGTGTAAGCAAGACCAAAAGAGTAATTCCTGAGGTCATTAGCGTTCGACTCAAGGTTGTATTTAGCGCATGGTTGATAATTTCAGCTAGCGACTTTTTGCGCATGAGACGCATATCTTCGCGGACTCTATCAAAGACAATGATGGTGTCATTTAAGGAGTAGCCGATAATTGTCATCAGGGCGCCAATCACCTCAAGGTCAATTTGTACCGGCAGGCCTATTCTGTTGGCAATTGCCGCCACACAAATGGTGAGGATCACGTCGTGAACAAGTCCTAATACAGCCGCGACAGCAAATTTCCATTCAAAGCGCAGCGCGATGTAGATAAGAACTGCCACAAGCGCAAGGCCAAGCGCCCAGATCGCGTTATTGCGCATCGCATCTGAAAATTGACCGCTCATCGCCGTCCAGCTCGAGGATAGCGTCTGCAGGCTCGAAGACTTCACCTTCAACCCAGCTTGTTCCAGTGCCTTCAAGGTCCAGACAATCCGCGGATTCTTTTGATGCTCGTACGTATAGGTATCACCCGCAAGCTCGACTGGCATCTTGTTAAATGGTCTGCCCGGCTGCTCAAGACTTACTGCCAACTGAATACGCAGAAGATTTGGGCGACCCAGCTCGCGAATCTGAAACTCTTTACTGGAAAGACCATTCTTCAGCAGTGCCTCAGAGACCTTTTCTCTAATATCATTCGTCTTGTTCTCTTGGAGATCGACCACGAGGGAATAGCCTCCAGTAAAGTCCATCCCAAAGATCGATTTGTAGTTTGTGGCAAGAGTGCCAATTCCAATCGCTAACACGACTCCTGTAAGGATAAAGGCAGGCTTTGCATACTTCAAGAAATCGAAGTTTGTCGACTTGATCCACTCCGACATCTTCAGCTCGCGATTGTGTGGATTTTGTACCCAACCAGCAAAGAAGTAGCGCGTCATGAATAGTGCAGTAAACATCGAGGCCACGATACCGATCACCAAAGTCACAGCAAATCCGCGAATTGGACCTGCGTCAAATTGCAATAAGATCAATGCGGCAATGACTGTCGTCAAGTTGGAATCGATAATCGCGCTAAAGGCTTTGCGATAGCCAAGATGAATGGCAGAGGCGATGCGGCCTGAGTTTTTAAACTCTTCGCGGATGCGCTCAAATACCAAGACGTTGGCGTCGACCGCCATAGCCACGGTGAGCAGCATACCAGCAATGCCTGGCAGGGTAAGGGCCATCTCAATATTCTGCATCACAGCCCAGATGATGAGCATGTTAAAGAGTACGGCTACGCTTGCCACAATCCCTGCAAAGCGATAGTAGGCAATCATACAGCCCACGACCAACAAGATAGCGACAATAGAGGCCATGATGCCAGATTGTCTTTCCTGTTTTCCAAGTTCGGGACTTACGTTTTGCTCAGACAAGATTTTCGGCGTGAAGGAGAGCGACCCAGCTTTCAGGTCTGTCGCCAGCTTGCTCACCTCTCTTTGCGTGAAGTTTCCGCTGATCATCGCGTGATCGCGAAGGCTTGCATTGAGCGTAGGTGAAGAGATCACCTGGCCATTTAAGATTACCGCCATGCGCCAGCCGTTGCCTTTTGAGAAGGCCTCTTTTGAGGTACCGACGATCTTCTCTTCGCTAAATTGCGAAGTCCAATTGTAAAAGTCATCGCGAGGGCTTGCTGAAGTGGCCAATCTCCCCGCTGGATAGGAGCTCTTTACGCTGAAGAGAAGCACGTTACCTTTTGATGGATCGTAGTTTGTCTGAATGTTTTCCAGGCTTGAGCCATCAAGGGCGAAGTTGGCAAAGACAATCATCAAAGGATGTCCGCGGTAATTCCACTCCGCTGGATCGTCTCCACGAAGCCTTGCCACTAAGGAGACTGAATCGTCAAACCCGCTTGAGGGCGCAAATGTTGCTGGATTTGGCAGACGAAGCCCTGCGTCATAAAGAATTTGTGCGCTATCTTTTATGCCAAGGCCAGTAGCACCAGAACGTGACGCTGCTACCTGCAGTTTATTGTAGGCAATCTGGTTGATCTGATCTGCCTCTTTTTGATTGGTGACAACAGCTTCATTCCAGACATCTTGCAAAAAGTCATTTACCTCTTTGGCAAGCTGCGGGTTTAATGGTCCATACTGCTCGTTGACCACATGAAAGTACATTGCAGATGCCTTTACAAGCTCGGCAGCAGACAACCCTTGCGCACCCGGAAAGTCGATTACAATGGTGGCATTTTCAATGCGAATCGTGCGTTCAGATACACCCATCTTATTGATGCGGTTATACAATTCGTTGACCGCCTGAAGTAGCTGTTGAGGATCAGTAACAGGACGGCCTGCATGATCAAGAAGGGCAATGCGCACGCTCTTGCCGCCAGATAAATCCAACCCCCAACGAATGATTTTGCTGTCATCGCCGCGCACATAGGCACGAAGCGAGCGTTTGATGTTCGAAAAGAAGGCATTTTCTATTGGAGGAGGCACGGTAAAGCGCGCCATCGGATCAAGATCCACTTGGGCTGCTTGGTAGGTTTCTTTGGCGAGCAATACATCCTCTTGAATCGCATCATCGATGCGGTTTTGTGCCAGGATGCGCTGTTCAACATCAGAAAATTCAAGCTCGGCAAATTCGTGGCTTCCATGCACATGAAACTCTTCTCGAGTTGCAGTGAGCAGCGTCGTGTAGTAATCATCTAGTTCAAAAATAAAATCGCGACTAAATTCTGAATTTGCTCCTAAAGTCTCTCCCGAATAGCCGATGAAGCCGCGCTGGCGCAACATGTTGCTTAAGAGTTGCATTTCACGACCGAAACTTTCAGCTTCAGGACTGCCCGGAAAGCGCTGGTACTGGTCGATGATATTTTGCACGCCGCGCATCATCACATAGATAGAGCTATGTCTTAAGCCAGTAAAGGGCAGATCGCGAGTTGGCGCGACAACGAGAATGCAAAGCCTTTTTTGACTTGGATCGGCAGCCTGATAGCCCGCGACATCGAAGAGGGGCAATTTGTCTTTGGCTAGATCAATATGGGTAGGTTTCCAATCTCGCTCGATCTGGGCATAGACTTGATCCGCTTCAGATTTGGCAATCTGTCTTAAATCCATGGCCAAAAGACTTTGTGAGTTTGGCAAAGAAAAGAGATTGATGCGGTAGTCTGAAAAACCTTGAGCCACTGTCTCTTCTGTTGCTTGCTGCACTCGCGCAAGCTCATTCATTAGCAAGCGATTCATCTCTTCTTGCTGAATTTTTTGAATCTCTTTTGCTTGAGGTGCAGCCTTCAAAGCGACCACATCTTGATGAAGCCGCATCGTGACGGTATCACTTGCCCAGTCAAGTACCAGTTCATTTATATAAGGATTCTTCTGACCGAGTGTTAAGGTATAGACGGCTTGGGCAGAACTATTTTTTGTTCGCTCATCCTTTAACCATTCAAGTATTTGCTTTCTTGAAAGAGGCTTAACAGAATTTTTAATTGTTTCCTGTTGGCTATTGAGCGCCGCAATCGCTTTATCAAGAAGCTCGATTTGCCCTTGAAGGGTATCGCCAAGCTCAAGTTGTTCGACAGGGATTAGCTCTCCTTGCTCTTCCTTGGCTTTGCGCTCTTCGGCAACAGCTAACTTTTTTCGCTCCAAGGTGCGCTTGGTCTCTTGCATTTTTGCCACAAGTCGCGTCCCAAGATCTGCTCCATTTGGAAGATCTGTCTGACTAAAGGAGGCAAAAAAGCGGCTTGCCACAGGCTGCGAGCCAAAATTTTCAGAAATTTTGGCAATCTTTCTGGCTAAAAAGAGCGTCGCTTCAACGTCCTCTTTTTGCTCCAGGACAGCCAGCGCTTCTTGAACTTGCGGAGAGGTGCCTCCAAGCACTTGAGCAATGCTGGTGAAGCGATCTGAAACCAATTCAAAATAAAAATCGGAGATCTTGCCGTTGACAACTTTGGGAGCAAAGCGAAAGAGCTTTTGTTGCTCGCTTGGGTTGAATTTGTAGCCGATGTTGCGAAGCATGGTGACGCTATTGTCAGAGGCTGTTTCTTGCAAAAGCGAAAGCTGAGCAGGGACAAAGGGAATCAGCGATCCTGCTTTTGGCAAGAACTTGGCAAAAGTCTTGCGATCTTTCTCATTTGCAAAGGTAACCTTTACAAGTGAGGGATCATTTTTATCGATAGCAACCTGCTTCGGATTGACGCGTAAGAGGTTTGAAAAGGCATAGGTCCACTCCACAGCCTCATTTTCGAGCAAATTCACCCTTTCGGCAATTTGATCCGCTACCTGAACCGAATACTGTTCGTCAATCGGCTTTTTTAGCGGTTTCGAATAGTAAATAATAGTCGGCAGGATGTTGTAGAGGGTCAGAAGGCATACAGCAAGGATAACGAGGAGTTGCCAGCGCTTTTGTTTTTCCATAAATTTCTGTCACAAGTTTGGTTTTAAACTTCGAAAGACTATCACGATTTCATCATCTTGTCCAATAAAAAAGCCTGTCACATCGATCAGATGTGACAGGCTTAAAGAGTAAAAGAGCTTTTAGACTCGGGTTATGCGCCGACGCTAACCGTAGTTTGCTGAGCTCTTGTTTCTTGGCTGCGGCGCTGTTCGGCCATCTCGACTCTCTTAGACAAGCCTTTGACAGCGTAGAGCCACAACACGCAGATGACAGCAAAGATGCCAAAGGCGTAAGGAGCCGTTACCGCAACGATGTTTGATCCGCTTGTAGCAACAGTTGCAGCTAAGATCATCTGCAAGTTACTTTGCACGAAGGCACCACCGGCTTTACCAGCACGACCGCCAATGACGTCGACGGCAGCTTTACCTTTGGTTTTCAATTCATCATTTAATGGGATATAGGCCATCTCTTTTGTGGAATCAAACAAGCTGTACTTGATACCTTTTGACAAGATGACGATGCCAGCGCCCAAGAAGGAGGCTGCAGCTACAGGTGATGTGGCGATCGCTTTCAAGATGAAGTCGACCCACTCTCTTGCAAAGATGAAGCAGAAGAAGATCACGCCACCAACTGTAATCATCAACGGAGTGATCGAAGCAGCTGTGAACCAGCTTACGCGACGCAATACGTTAGAGCCGATCAACCAGCCAAACAAGATGGTGAAAATACCGGTGAAGGTTGAGAAGTTACCCATAAAGGCGTTGTAGCCACCCTTGTCACCAGCAAAGTAGATGCCCAACTGGTTTTTCCACTGAACTTCGACGAGGTTGATTGTGACACCGTATGCCATAATAAGGAGTGCGATCAAGCCCAACTCTGGCGAGCGGAAGATGATCTTCATGCTTTCGGTCAATGATGGCTTTTCTTTCTTCTTCTTTGGAGCGCCTGCTTCATCTGGATCAAAGTAGCGCTTGTCGTTAAGAACATTTTTGTGCGTCCAGCGATACAGATACATAGCCACGCAGCCCAATACAACAACGGCACCCATCAAGAGGTACAGCGACATTTGCCAGGCTTCTTCATGGCTGCTAAAGTATTGCTTAATATCTTCGGAGCAGAAGGTGACGCACTGACCTGAGAGGATCAAGGCAACGTTGCCAATAACAAGGAAGAGGCCATAAAAGCGCTTCGATTCTTTCATGCGCACGACGTGGTTGGCAAACTGCCAGAACATCAAGCTGATCATGGCGCTGCCCCAGATCTCAGAGAGCACGTAAAAGAGAGAGTAGGCCCAGTAGGCGTAGATATCAATAAATCCTGTTAAGGCAGGATAGCTAGCTTTCAAAGTGGCGATCGATTCTGCCGCTGGGTGAAGCGAGCCAAGATTTGGATAGATAATGAATGCAAACGCGCCAAAGAACACCAAGAAAGGTGTCACGACGACGTAAAAGACATTTTCACGGGACAAGATATTTGTCAGTTTGGCATAAAACAGCACAAACAAGATCGCCGCAGGGGTCACGCAGTAGAGTTTCAAGAACGAAATTGCACCGGCGCCAGCTGAGTTGACGACGATTGTATCCTTCGTATCCCGCAAAAGTGTGTAGTTGAACAAAATGCAGAACATAATAAAGGCCAAAGGCAAGAACTTCTTGAGTTCGAAGGAGTGGATAGGCCACAGGGCCGCGCGCCATCCGGTAAACTCTTGTTTTGTGGTTTCTGGAGCACTCATTTTTTCATTAATCCTCATTTTAAAAAACAAAGGTAAAAATTTACGTAAAAACTCGATAAGCTGCAAGGATAAATTGCAGCCATAGCGAAAACGAGTATAAGATATTTGGAAAATTTTTGCAACATAACATTTTGAAATTCAATTTCTTAACGCAGACTCTTTGCATCTTGTGTTGCTTTTTAGAGGGAAAAACAAGTACAACGAATCAAAAGGGTCGAGCTCATATAATACTATGGATGAAGTGCTACATATTAAAGGGGGAACCCCTCTCGTTGGTGAAGTGAAGGCAGCAGGCGCAAAAAACGCCATGACGAAGCTCTTGGTGGCATCGCTGCTCTCAGACAAACGCTGCACCTTTTACAATGTGCCAAATATTGGCGACGTAGAAGTTACAGTCGCGCTTTGTCGCGAAATTGGCATGCAGGTCACTTGGGATAAAGAGGCCGGTATCCTGCAGTGTGAAACCAAAGAGCTCAAAACTTCTTATATTCCCCAGCGCTTTTCCGGCTCAAACCGCATCCCGATTTTGATGATTGGCGCCCTTCTGGGCCGTACAGAAGAGGATATTATCGTTCCAACAGTCGGCGGATGCAAAATTGGCAATCGCTCGGTTGAATTTCATCTAGATGCACTGCGACAGCTTGGAGCCACGATTGAACTTCGCGAAATGAAGCGCGAAAGCGCCTACTTCGCCCACGCCCACAATGGGCTGCAAGGCACTCTCATCCAGCTTCCTTATCCCTCAATTGGCGCCACCGAAAATACCATACTGGCATCAGTCACCGCTCGCGGCACAACAATTATCAAAAATGCTGCCATCGAACCCGAAATCGTCGACCTCATCCTCTTTTTGCAAAAGCTTGGGGCTAACGTGACGCTCGATGTCGATCGCACCATTCGCATTCAGGGCACGCGCAAATTTTATGATGTTGAGCATACGGTCTGCTTTGATCGCATCGAAGCGGCCTCATTTGGCATGGCGGCCATCGGATCAAAGGGCAAAGTCTTTGTCAAAGGCGCAGAACATATCAATATGATCACCTTCTTAAATAAGCTGCGCGAAATTGGCGGCGGCTTTTCGATTAAGAAAGATGGTATAGAATTTTTTTACGATGGTCCATTACAGGGCGGTTTGCACCTCGAAACTGATGTGCACCCCGGCTTCATGACTGACTGGCAACCACCCTTTGTGGTGCTGCTCACACAAGCCGCTGGAACCTCAATTGTGCATGAAACGGTGTATGAAAATCGCTTTGGCTTTACTGAAGCGCTTCGCGATATGGGCGCTGATGTTTCGCTCTTTAAGCAGTGTCTTGGGGGAAAACTGTGTCGCTTTTCCTCGCACAGCTTCTATCACAGCATCGCCATCAAGGGACCAAGCCCACTTACCGGCCGCAAGATCGGCATTCCCGATCTTCGGGCAGGCTTTGCCTACCTTATGGCCGCCCTAATCTCGCAAGATGAGAGCACGATTTCAGGCCTGCATTTTCTGGATCGCGGCTATGAAAATCTCGTGCAAAAACTGACGGCACTTGGCGCCAACGTCGAGCGCATCGCCAAACAGCCCACCTTTGATCCCGTCCAGTTGATGGTGCAAAGTACTTAAGCTTTGCAAAATAAGTTCTAGTCAGGCGATACTTCCTCCCTATGTCACTGCCACTTATACCCCTTTGGCGCACAATTTTGCGTCGAAATTTTACTCGGCCAGAGGAGCTCATTTCCTTTCTCAATCTCTCCGAAGAGCAGCAAAAACTCCTCGATTTTTCACCAAATTTTGTTTTGAATTTACCCAGGCGCCTGGCAGAAAAAATTGAAAAGGGATCGCTGATTGATCCGCTCTTTTTGCAGTTTGTGCCCCTGAAAAGCGAGCAAATGATCCATCCCGAATACACGCAAGATCCGGTGATGGACGCCAATTTTGTGCTGGAAGAGAAGCTTTTACAAAAGTATTCAGGCCGCGCCCTGATTATCTCCACCTCGGCCTGCGCCATGCACTGCCGCTACTGCTTTAGAAAAAACTTTAATTACCAAACCCACGATAAAACCTTTGCCAAAGAGCTCGAGACGATCCAAAACGACCCGACGCTCGAAGAGATCATCCTGAGTGGCGGCGACCCCCTCTCCTTGTCAAATGAAACACTCAAGGCCCTCCTCAAAAACCTGGCCAATATCGCCCATGTGCGCCGCATTCGCTTTCACACGCGCTTTCCCATGGGCATCCCGGAGCGCATCGATTCCGAATTTTTAGCCCTCCTAAAGGAAAGCCCCAAGCAAATCTGGTTTGTGATCCACGCCAACCACCCGCGCGAATTTGACGCCGACGTCTGGCACGCCCTCAAGAGCGTGCAGCTTCTCGGCATCCCCGTCTTAAACCAATCGGTCCTCCTTCGCGGCGTAAACGACAACCCCGAAACACTCCTTTCCCTCTGCCAAGAGCTCATCGACCACGGCATCACCCCCTACTACCTGCACCAACTCGACCAAGTCCAAGGCGCAAAGCACTTCGCCGTCCCCCAATCAATAGGCCACGCCCTCACCGCCTCCCTCATGGCCAACCTCCCCGGCTACGCCGTCCCCAAATTCGTCCAAGAAATCCCCGGCAAACGCAGCAAAACCATTCTCTAAATCCAGAGACTACTCTTTCGCAAGCAGCCACTGATAAAGTGGGATGTATTTGATTTGATGCTTTTGGATGGTCTCGGTATGCTCGAACGCTCGGGTCAGCACAATCCCCTTTTTCATTTTGAATGCCTGAAGACATTCTAAGAGGGATGCCACTTCTCGTTCTTTTGTGAGGGGATCATCTAAATCGGAGTAAGCAACTTGAATTACCTCAGTTGGCTTGCCCAGTTCAGTTAAAACAAAATCCACCTCTCCGCTGCCTTTGGAGTAGAACGCTTTTTTATTTCGTCTTCGCAATTCGAGATATACCGCATTTTCCGCAAGTCGTCCCCAATCCTGTCTATCTGATAGAAGTGATACTGTCCTCAAGCCAGAATCAATGATGTAAATCTTTTTAGAATCGCGAGCTTGCACTTTTAGGTTTGGATGGTAACGGTTCATTTCGAACAGGAAAAATGCCTGTTCAAGATAGCTTGTCAAAGTTGACGCAAGTTCAATAGAAATCCCAAAAGCCTTTCTAAGGCTATTATAAGAATGTAAACAGCTTACACCAGTAAGATACCACGCGACCAATTGTTGTAGGGCATGTTGGTTTTTGATCGAGTGTCGCGAAACCACATCTCGCAACACGATGTCGGTCACATACTGCTTCAGAAGGAGTATTTGATCTTTTTCCTCCTTTAGGAGAGCAATCTTTGGAAATCCTCCCCAACGCAAAAAATTATCTAGTTCACGAAGATAGAGCCCTTGAGTTGTGGGCTTCTTTTTATGAAAGGCAAGATACTCGCCAAAGGACAACGGCCAAATATTGTGTTCAACAACGCGTCCACTAATAGCTGTTGCTATTTCGGAGCTCAAAAGTTGTGAGGAAGAGCCGGTAACAATAACGTGCATGCGGCCGATATCTACAGCTTTTCGCACCCACCTTTCCCAACCCAACACATAGTGCACCTCGTCTAATATTACGAGTTTTGGCGATCTGCCCCTCTCTTCTTCATAAAGTGAGATCAAGGCGTCAATCGCAGTGACATCACATCCCGCTAAGAACACCGGATCTTCGAAATTAAAATAGAAAGTAGAATCTATAGAATTGAGTTCTTTTGCAATTTGCACTGCAGTGGAAGTTTTACCTGAGCGACGCACGCCAGTGAGTGCTAAGCAAAGGCCATCCGGTAAAGATGGCACGTCTGTTCGAGGAACAAGTTCATTAGAAAATTCATTGAACCATCTAAGCCAGTCTAGAAGAGCATTTCTTAAATCACCACGCGTTGCCATAACTTAACATTAATCGACAATTCGATTAAAAAACAAGAAAATTAATCGACATTGCGATTAATTTCTAAACTTTTGCATTGCTATTTTAAGTCCAAATTCTTAAGCTCCAATCTCTTGTTTTTCCAACGCTCAGAATGATGAGGCACTTCATGGTCGGAAAAATTATTTTTTACATTTTTGCAATCTTCACGCTCCTTTCTGGGGGAAGCAGCCTTCAAGCGAAGATAAAGGACTTTAAGCTTCACTTCTATGATGGCATGCCGGGCTGCCAATGCTTTTTGCACTGCACCTGTTATAGCAATCATGTAAGTGGCTTTGACGACCCTCGTTTACATTCTCACAGCCTATCGGACGCGCAAGATGCTCTCTGGCATATGTTCGTTGATCGCGTGTGGAATATGCATCGCCATGGCGGGTACACTTGTGCAGACAGTAGATATCCTCACTGCCCTTACGGCACTCTAGGCAAGATGTTGGAGCATTTTCAGTATCGCGAAGCGCATGACTGCTGCATGCTCAGCGACTACTTAAACAATCTTGAATTGTATTCGCAAATTATCGAGCAGGAAAAGGAATATTGCCTTTTCCTTCGTTCTAAGTGGAAAGAAGAGGGACCGCGTTTTGCTTTTTCAGACGACCGAGTAATGGCTGCAGCTAAGAAACAACAGGGAGCAATTGAAGATTTTCGCTGCAACATAGTAGAAGATTATGCTCTGATCCTAAGCGAATGCCCGCACTTTGAGCACGCAGAAAATCTAGCTTACATCTACAACGAAGGCCTAATTTTCATGATGCGGGGAGATATGGAAGACTCCCTGCAAAGCATTAAGCGATACATTCAATTTTGTAAACAAAACCGTCGCCTCGATCTTCTCACCTCAAGTGTCTACCAAAACAAGGGCGATGCCTATTTTGCTGTGGGCCTGTATAACAAGGCAATAAAATCACTCACAAAGGCAATTACTAAAGACCCCGGCAACAAAAATGCCTATTTTTCGCGCGCTCAAGCCTATTTTGAAAGCGGAAACTTCGATCGTGCTATCGAGGACTATCTTGCTTCCGAAAAAACAAAATCACTCAAAAATGTTCAGCTCCTAACTTCGCTCGAATTTCATGATGCCCTCTTAAAAGGCCTCTCGGAAGGAGTTAGAGAGTCAACAACAGATTTCTTCCCATCACTTTACCGCTCTGCTCATGGGCTTGGAGAGGCGATGTGGGTATTTGTGAATCACCCAATCGATTCCTCAAAACATCTTGCAAACACCTGCTACGAACTAACAAATGTCTGTATCCAAAATGTCAAAAGGATCGCTCTCTTTGACAAAAGCAAACTCGATCGCCTCGCAGTAGAGATAATTGAATTGTATGAAAAATTCGATCGTTTAAACGATGCCGAAAAGGGCTCTTTGATTGGTAAGGCAATTGGTAAGTATGGCATCGATATCTTTCTTACGCGAGGCTTAGGCAAAGGCGCAAACGGTCTTAAAAAATTATCCCTAACCAGAAAAGCCAAAGATGCCAATTCCATCTGCAATCTTGAAGCCATGGCAGCCTCTCAAGCCAATAAAGAGGCTCTTACTACAAAGATAGCCGAACGCCAGCTTCAAAAAGAGGCCATTCGTAAAGAGCTTAAAATTGAAGTCGATAAACAAAACAAGCACATCGCTGGCAAACATAATTTCGAGCCTCCTCGTAATCGAAGTATTTTTGAACATCCCGATCCACAAGGACTCGTGAATAAATTTGCAGGCAAAGGAACTCCCGAAGAAAAATCTATACCAGGCTCTCCTGGATATAAAGAAGTGGTCAACTTCGGAGAATTTATTGGATATAGCGTTAATAAAAACACCGGTGAAAAAATAGCAACGACCTGGGGCAAAATTCACTATGGCAAAAATGGAGTTCACATTGTTCCAACAAACCCAAGGAACTAACAATGATTGATTTGAATTCATTGCGCTTAAGTGCCCAAATAGCACTTACAACCAATGTGACACCAAATTTGCGGGCTGCTTGTGTAAAGGTTGAAGGAGTGAGCGAGAATAATGAAAGAGAGACGATTGTAGGTGCCTTTTTTTTTGATGGTGAATATTCGGATGATGAAGGCGAGATGGTGGATATCGCTGTTACAGAAATATCATGTGATTTTCCCTGGATGGAAAATAATGAATTTCGAGATTCAGATACCCAAATTCAGCGGATTGATTACCCGCAAGAGATGCCGCTCTTTGAGGAATTGGTCTATTTGCGATATGAGCCGGGGTTGGAGATGTATAGAAAGCGGCTAAAGAGAGAGACTTTTTCTGAGGTGAGTTATGTGACAATTCGATTGTCGCTACAAAATGCCCTTTTGGGGCGGGTTACGCCGAATTTGCGAGATATTATTGTGAATAAACGTGATCAAAATTTTGTCGTGTACATCTATTACGATAAGGATCCATCTACGCAAGAGATGATGTTGGAAAAATTGATCGAAGCTGATTTGCAGGAGGATTTTTCCGCTTTGTGTAAAGAGAATGGAATGGCTATTGAAACCAAAATCTTGACTCTGAACTATCCTCAAAGACCGTCAGGGCACGAGGGGGGATGGAGTGTCTTTGCTCGTTATGAGAAAATTAGTTCACTATAATAAACGAAGGAACGAAAAATTATGCACACGCTCTACGCAGTAAATAATCGACTTTGGACAGCGCTTGAAGAGGCGTTGACGCCGTTGCCGCGAGGGTCAAAAGATTCAAGAATTATGCATGCGCTGCCAGCAGCCTATCTGCTTCCTGGAGCGGTGGCGACTGGATTGGCCTCCTGTGTAGCAAGCTTGTTTTCGCGGGAAGTGGCTCGCGATCCGCGAGAAGACTTTTCGGCGGTGTGTAGAGACTCGCGGCTCTGGGAAAAGCTGGGGCCGCTTGAGCCTCGGCTTGGGCTCGAAAATCCGAACTTTCTGATTGGGACGGCCACCTCCACGTTTCAAGACTCAGGGGCTGTTAACTGCCCCAACTCGCAGTGGGCAGACTGGGAGAAAGGGTGCGTAAAAGAGGGCAATCGCTCAGAAGATAGCGCCAATCTCTTTCAGCTTTATAGAACAGCCAAAGGTCGTAAAGAGATAGGAGAGAGGCTCAAAAAAATTGGCGCAAATTCCTATCGCTTTTCGGTGGAGTGGAGCCAAATCCAGCCGACGGCAAAGCGATTTGATAACAAAGTGATGCAGGTCTATATCGCCTTTTGTAAGTACTTAAGAGATGAGGGTATCCAGCCCATGGTTACTCTCCACCACTTTTCAGAACCTAAGTGGTTTCATAAGTTAGGCAGCTTTGAAAAAGAGGAAAATATTGGCTATTTTGTCGACTTTGCCAAAAAAGCCTTTACCGCTTTGACAGTCCCGTATCATGGAAAGCCCATTGTAGAGTACTTTTGCACGATTAACGAGCCAACAGTGGAGGCAATGTTACGCAATATTACAGGCGAGTTTTCACCAGGCAACAGGCTCCACATCGAAAAGGCCGCAATCTTTCTTAAAACGATGCTAAAGGCCCATATAAGGACCTATGAGGAGCTAAAAGCCATTGCTCCAGAAGTTACGGTTGGCATTGTACATCAGCCCTTTACGATAATAGCGCAAAATCCGCTTCTCAATCCGCTCGCGCGCTACATCAATAGGTTTACAAATGAGGCTGCAAGCAACCTCTTTAAAACTGGCAAGTTTGAACTAAAAATTCCCTTTTTCTGCAATGTCGTCGAAGAGGGGCTCAAAGCCAAAACCGATGTCGTCTTTTTGCAGTACTACGTACGGTCTGTTTTTGGTTTTTTTGGGCCCACAAGCTTTCATGAACCGATGACAGGCATGCCCTGGAGAGAAGATCCAGAAGGGATCTACGAGGCGATTATTGAGGCCCACCACTCCTTTAAAGCCCCTGTGATGATCTCAGAAAATGGCATCTCCACCAAAAGCGATGAACAGCGAGCGCGCTACATGTCCCGCGCGCTCTTTGCCACCCAAAAGGCCCAAGAGGTCATTGGCAAAGACAACTTCCAAGGCTACTTTCTCTGGTCGTTTTGCGATAATTCGGAGTGGGCTTTTGGACTCGACCCACAAAAATTTGGCGCCTATGCCGTCAACAGCGAAAACGGCAAGCGCTTCCTTGCCAAAGAGCCAAAGCCAGGCATCGCACCCTTCATAAAAGTTGCCCAGGCCTGGCAAGCAAGATGGGTAATGAATAACCCGGACTGAGTATTACCTCAATCCGGGCATCTCTCAAGGCAAAGACTATGGACTTACAACAACTAAGCCATCGTCATAGGTGCATGTGTAGGTGTTTTGCGCAACATTTGTTGGAAAATTACAAGAAGAGATCGGCGTTGCCGCACTGTTTGTAAATACAGCTCCTCCTTTCTTACCGACAAAAGCTCCAAATGATGCTGTAATCCCCACATTTGCTCCAGAGAGATTGAACGTCGCTGTATCAATCTCTACGCGAGACATATTTGAGGCGAGAAGATTAGTGCCCCCGGGGGTCGTCGTACAGGTAACATTATTTAGATTGCCAACAGATCTATCGTTAAACTTGAAAATTGTTGGGTAATTTGTAAATGTACGCGTAGCGCCAGGGGGATAGATGAGCTCACTTCCATTTTCAATATCAAAAAGAATGCCACTAACAGAGGCCGCATTACCGCTGATATTGCCAGTTCCAGCAGTTGCTGCAGACCCGAATATCAACTGACTGCCATTTTGAACGAGAAATCCGTTCGAATTGGCACCTATGGTGTGCGTTCCAGTAATATTTGATATTTCGAGTCGAGACCCATTGCTCACTTGAGCAATATAGGACGAACTTCCTGCAGGGATCACGAGATTTGCCAATGCCGTAGTGACATCGCAAATGTCAGTGTCGCCAAAAGCGCCAGGAAATCCAATTTGCAGACCTATAAAACTTGCTGCTGTGCTTTGCAAAGAGAGAGGGGTACTCGCGAAATTCTTGATCGATGCTCCTTGAGAAATTCTGATGCCAACTGTTGGCGCGCCCTTAATCGTGAGGCTGCCGAGTCTTGAGACTTCGAGAGTTCCGTAAAGTACCTGAAGTCCCATGCCGCCCATACAGATCATATCTGTGGGCTCGTACGCTCCGATAAATCCACCGATCGATTGACCCACATTTCTTGTATTTCCAGACAAAAGTCGGGAAGCATCCAGACGAAGAGTACCCTTATTTTGTACCTCAAAAATTCGCGGACCTGCAGCTGTTGTTGCAAGTAGTGAATTGATTAGGTAATAGTCGCAATAATCTTCGCAGAAAACACCTACATAACTATTCGTATTGTTAGGCGCAGGAATCATTAAGGAAATCCCTTGCGTGGTGGTTACTTCAACACGAACATTACTTGCCCACACCACAGATGAAATGCCATTATTTGGAGTTCCGCCAGGCCCTGCCACGTCGATTGGGAGAATACCAATACCATTTCCATGAATAAGAAGATTTGTTATGTAGATCGCTGTATTAGGAGTGATATTGATATGGCTTTGAGGTACTGGATCAACTATATTAAACCACAATCCTTGCAGTGAGAGATCCACGCTTGTGGTAAAGGTACTTCCGGTAGGTGGACGAAGAACCACATTGGGTGCTACTGTCATCGCTGCGTGCAGCCCGTTAGCCGGGTTCGTCAGTGCAGGCGTAAAATTAATTGTATCATTAGTCGTTGTATTTGTTGAAACGCTTGTTACAGTGCGCTGACTCATCGCCCCGGTAATGTCACGAATAATGATCTGATCACCTGGTACCACGCCAGCTGCCCCAAAATCTGGGGGCAATGTACCTGCTGCGCTTGCTGGATCGCGCTTTACAGTTATCGAGGTCAATGTAGAGGCAGAAAAGTCGGCGATAACGCCTTTACCACCGCCGACAGGACCCAATCCCACAGGAGTTAAGTTTATGCTAGGGTTCCAAGCAGAGCTATGCGCAAAGCCGCAACCACTCACCTGGCGCGTGTCTCCCACCAATTTTAAATTATTGCCAAAGGTATTGAGCAGTGAATGTACCACGACATTTTCAGGATACGTTCCCTTAGCAATCTGAATAGTTGTATCTAGAATCTGTTGGCTGCCTAAAGAATCTATTGCATCCTGGATTGTATTAAACTTCGTCACACCGTTAGGACAAATCGCGGGATCGACGAGAATATTCTGTGGAGCGGGTTGATCTGGCTCAAGAGGGACCCAATCATTGCCATCTGAATAGTAGACTCGCTTATCTTTGCAGTTAAAGACAAGTGAGCCTTTTTTCTGAACAGGCGTTTTTGCCACATTAACACATGGAAGCGTAAATTTCTTAGGGCACTGTGCATCCTGTTTGCAGTGCTCAGAATAATCTTGCGACGAGTGCGCAGCTGAAAGCGAAGGAACTCCTAAGCCCAGGGCAAGTAAAATGAATACGGAAAACAGCATCTTTTTCATCAACCTCTCCTTATTTTAGACATCGCTCAGAAAGTATTCTATTTTTTATTTATCTGCCAATAATAATTTTTATAGAGGAAAAACGGCATATTTGACGGAAAATGCAAATTATGAGACGAAATCTCCTGCCAAAGCTTACTGCCTGGAAAGAGAAGAAAGACCGCAAGCCCCTGCTTTTGCAAGGAGCAAGGCAGGTTGGCAAAACGACATTGCTGCATCAGTTTGGCAAAAAGTGCTATCAAGCCTATCACATGCTTAACTTCGAAAAAGACTCAAGGCTTGCAGAGCTTTTTGAAGAAAATCTCGATCCAAACCACCTTATCAGAGAGATCGAGTTATATCTCAAAACTCCCATACATCGCGATAGCGACTTACTTATCTTGGATGAAATCCAGGCATGTCCCAGAGCTCTTACCAGCCTGAAGTATTTTGCCGAAGATAGTCCAAGGCTTCATGTTGCCGCCGCAGGATCGCTCTTGGGAGTATATTTAGGTCCAGTTTCTTTTCCCGTAGGGAAGGTTGATGTCCTTACTCTCTATCCAATGGACTTTGAAGAATTTCTTCTGGCTCTCGATGAAAAACAGCTCTTAGACTATATGCACAGCCACGCACCAGGTTCTGCTTTCTCTGAGATTGCCCACAAACGTCTTTTTGAGCGCCTGCTTCATTACTTCATTGCGGGTGGCTTACCAGAGGTGGTAAAAACATTTTGTGATTATCAGGAAAGCCACTTTACTGCCTTTGAGAAGGTACGTGAAAAGCAAAACGATCTTATAACTACCTACCTTGGCGACATCGCCAAGCACTCTGGAAAAGCAAACGCCATGCATATCTCTCGCGTATGGCAAGCGGTCGCAGCACAGCTTGCTGCAACACATGACGCGAGCGCACCGAAGTTTACCTTTAAGGGAATTATCCCCGGCATCGATCGCTACAGCCGTTTGGCAAACGCTATAGACTGGCTCGAAGCCGCAAGATTGGTCCTAAAAGTTCCTATCGTGAACGCAGGCCATCTGCCCTTCATGGCGCATACTTCTGAAAGCGCTTTTAAGCTCTTTCTTTTTGATGTTGGCTTGCTTGGCGCCATGGCCAAAATCCCGCCAGAAGTGATACTGAAATATGACTATGGATCTTATAAGGGCTATTTTGCAGAAAAGTACCATTCGCCATACCGGATTATCTTATCTGCCCATAACTTCGCACAAACTCCATCTATAAGATACTTCCCCCTCTACTGGGCTGGAAAAAACCTTACGGAGTAATAGCGCCTAAGCAAATCAGAATGGCAAGCGCTTCCTTGCCAAAGAGCCAAAGCCAGGCATCGCACCC
>Ga0187893_10007154_pt1 | contig 18515 bp, 19 predicted proteins | sample MA1701074metaG_FD_139574 | JGI IMG/M metagenome (GOLD analysis project Ga0187893, IMG submission 139574) | White microbial mat communities from a basaltic lava cave in the Kipuka Kanohina Cave System on the Island of Hawaii, USA - MA170107-4 metaG ... | reverse complement strand
TCTCAATCTCCTCAATCGACACGCCGTCCAAAACAAAGCCGCCGCCCTCCGCAGACACGCCGCCCGACCTTACGAAGCCTTGGCCCTTATCCGAAGCAAAGACGACTTTTGAAAGACCCTGCAAAAAACCCTTGGCCGCTTGACGCTGCCCTCTTGAGATGTCATACTGCCGTTTTCAGACATCGGTTGCGCCTATCGTGGAGGAGGAAGCATGAGTCGCACATTTGCAGCGATCCTCGTTTGCACCCCTGTCGCCTTAATAGCGCCGAATCAATTTGTGCGGGCCGGAGAACCTACAGGCGCGTGTTGCTACGGTCTTGGAAGTGCCAGTTCAGGTTGCATGGACGACGCCACGGCGGCGGAATGCAACACTTTTCCCGCCCCCCGGTTCTGGAGCGAAGGCATCGAATGTTTGAGTGCGTGCTATCCTGATGATCGCTGCTTTCACCATCCGGTCTGCGACGATGGCGATCCGTGCAGTGTTGATGCTTGTAATTTTGCGATTCAACAGTGCATCCACGACTACGATCTTGATAATGACGGTGTTGAGAACTGTGATGACGGTTGTCCGAACAACCCGAATCTGACAACTCCCCCGCCGTGCGGTTGCCAGACCCCGCCTCCGGATCGAGATTCCGACGGCAGGTGCGACGCCTTGGATTCCTGTCCTGACGACGCCACGAACACCTGCGTGGTGCAGGCGCCGGCGACCTCAATGTGGGGAATGGTCGTACTCATCGTCGGTCTGCTTGCGTGCGTAGCGCGAAAGGCCGACCTGTCGGCGGGGTCGCACTGACGACCCCATGTGTGCCAATTGCACTTCACGTCGCTGACAAGAGGCGACTTCCGCGCTAAGCTCTGATGGCGTCACCCCGCCCGCGGCGGGCGGCGGCCGGATTGGACGTCGTCGTCGAACGTTTTCTTTTGGCGTAGCTTGTGATGATACGCTTGGGCGAAGCGATGGGCTTCGTCGCGCATTTGCTGGAGCAAGCGCAGAGCTTCATTGTTGCGAGCAAGGCGGACGGGGGCGGACTTAGCCTGGATGTAGACTTCCTCTTCGCGCTTCGCCAATGAAATGACCATCGCTGGGCGGACGTTCATTTCGCCGAAGACTTCCAGCCCGGCGTGCAGTTGTCCCAGGCCGCCGTCGATCAGAATTACGTCAGGGTATAGCTCCTCACCTTCCGCTGCGTATCGATAACGGCGACTGATGACCTCGCGGATCGCGGCGTAGTCATCAACGCCTTCTACCGTTCCGATTTTGAATCGCCGGTAGCCACTTTTGAAAGGTTTGCCGTCGATGAAGCAGATCAGCGAACCGACCGTCGCTTCGCCCTGCAAGTGGGCGATATCGAGGCACTCCATGCACCGCGGCGGGGCCTCCAACTCCAGAAGCTCGGCGAGCTTCTCCAATCCCCTTCTCGGATCGATGTAAAACACTTCCGGCTGCACGTCCTCGTGGACATCCCCCGAAAGCTCCAGGGACTGGATGGCCTTGAGGCGATCGCGAATCTTGGCGGCCTCCTCAAAGCGATGCTCCTTCGACGCGGCCTCCATCTCCTTGGTCATTTGGCGGATGAGCACGGTGCGCTTACTGGCCAGAAACTTCTTGAGCCGGTCGATGTCCTTCTTGTAGTCCTCGTCGCTGATGAGCGCCGCACACGGAGCCGTACACTGGTTGATGGCGTGGAGCAGGCATGGTCGGAAGAATCTCCGCGACTCATCGCCTTCGTGGATTTCCAATTCGCAGGTTCGGAACTTGAACACCCTCTGTAGCGCATTCACGGCGTCACGCACGGCCGCCGGCGAGACGAACGGGCCGTAGAGCTTACTGCCTTTCAGCCGAGGCGTCCGCGTCACATACACGCCGGGAAAGTCGTCGTCGATGGTGATTTCGATGTAGGGAAAGGTCTTATCATCGCGAAGCATCACATTGTGCGGCGGGCGGGTGTCCTTAATGAGCCGGGCCTCCTTCAGGAGGGCGTCGACCTCGCTTTCGCATTCCAGGCAGTCAACGTGGATCACCTTGTCGACCATGCGACAAATATCCGGCCCGCGGGTATTGAGCAGGTCGGTTGAGGACTGGAAGTAGCTCATCACGCGGGAGCGCAGGTCCTTGGCCTTCCCCACATAGAGAACCCGGCCTTCCTTGTCCTTCATCAGGTAGACCCCGGGCGTCTTGGGAAAGGCGCTCACGAGTTTGCGAATGGCCTCAAGACGAACTTCATCCATATGTCGTATATTGTAGCCGCATTCCGGTGGCTTTTGACTTTGCGGGCTTTCGGATAGAATACCCGCGTTGTTTCGCAGAGACGTATGCGTTGAACCAACCAGTGGATTCGTTTGCAAAAAGGGGTCATACCATGACGAGTTCCTCGATCAGGCGAGTACTTTGTAGTTTCTTCGGGTGCGTGGTCGCCTTGGGGCTGGTCGTTGCGGCGCCGGCAAAGGCACGCGGCGAAAAGCCCTTTGTCTATCCGAAGGCCAAGAAGGTCGAGCAAGTCGACGACTACCATGGCACGAAAATCGCCGACCCCTATCGCTGGCTGGAGGATCAACCGGAAGACTCCGCGGACGTGCGGGCCTGGATCGAGGCCGAGAACAAGGTCACCTTCCCCTACCTCGAAAGCATCCGCCCGCGCAATGCGATCAAAGAGCGCCTTACCCAGGTCTGGGACTATGAGCGCTACGGCGTGCCCTTCAAGCGAGGCGGTCGCTATTTCTATACCAAGAATGATGGCTTGCAGAATCAAAGCCCCCTCTATACCGCCAAGTCGCCGACTGAGGAGCCGAAGTTACTCCTCGATCCAAACAAGTTGTCCGCCGACGGGACCGTCGCCCTCGCGGGATATGACATCAGCGAAGATGGCAAACTCATGTCCTACGGCCTGGCCGTGTCGGGCTCCGATTGGAACGAGTGGAAGGTGCGTGAAGTTGAAACCGGAAAAGACCTCGATGACCTCGTCAAGTGGGTGAAATTTTCCGGCGCATCCTGGACGCACGACGGCAAGGGCTTCTTCTACAGCCGCTATGATGAGCCGAAGTCGGGCGAAGAGCTCAAGGGCGCAAATTACTTCCACAAGCTTTACTACCATAAGCTGGGCACGCCCCAGTCCGAGGACGCCCTCATTTATGAACGCAAGGACCAGAAGGAATGGGGCTTTGGAGGCGGGGTCAGCGACGACGGCAAGTACCTGATCATCAACGTGTGGAAGGGAACCGAACGCAAGAACCTCATCTTCTACAAGGACCTGCAAACGCCCAATGCGCCCGTTGTTGAGCTCATCAAGGATTTTGAGGCGTCGTATGACTTCATTGATAACGACGGCCCGTTGTTCTGGTTCAAAACGGATTTGGACGCTCCTCGGAGTCGCGTAATCGCCATCAACACGACCAAGCCCGGGCGGGCGAATTGGAAAGAAATAATCCCTCAGGCCGCGGAGACGCTACAGGGTGTCAGCACCGTTGGGAACAAGTTCGTCGCCTCCTACCTCAAGGACGTGGTGTCGATGGCGAAAGTGTTTGAACTGGATGGAAAGTTCATCCGCGACGTCGCCTTGCCCACGATCGGCACGGCGGGCGGGTTCGGAGGTCGCCGTAACGACGCCGAGACTTACTACTTTTTCACCAGCTTCCTCTATCCTACAACGATCTATAAGTACGACGTGGCCTCAGGCGAGAGCACCGTCCTTCGCCGTCCCAACGTGGACGTCAAGCCCGATTTCTTTGAAACCAAACAAGTCTTCTACAACAGCAAGGACGGAACGCGCATCCCAATGTTCATTACCCACGCAAAGGGCATGAAGTTGGACGGCAACAACCCAACGCTGCTTTACGGGTACGGCGGGTTCAATGCATCGATGACGCCTGGGTTCTCAATCTCCAATGCGGTATGGTTGGAAATGGGCGGAGTGTATGCGGTGGCGAACATCCGGGGCGGCGGCGAATACGGCAAAGAATGGCACGACGGTGGTAAAAAACTCAAGAAGCAGAATTGCTTCGACGACTTCATCGCCGCTGCCGAATGGCTCATCGCCAACAAGTACACTTCGACCCCCAAGCTGGCCATCGCCGGCGGCAGCAACGGCGGTTTGCTGGTCGGCGCCGCGATCACGCAGCGGCCCGATCTCTTCGGAGCCGCCCTACCCGCCGTCGGCGTGCTGGACATGCTGCGCTTCGACAAGTTCACCATCGGATGGGCCTGGGCCTCCGACTATGGCTCGTCTTCGAACCCAGAGGAGTTCAAGGCGCTCATCGCCTATTCGCCGCTGCACAACTTGAAGCCGGGTACCAGTTATCCCCCGACGCTCATCACTACGGCCGATCATGACGACCGCGTGCATCCTTCGCACAGCTTGAAGTTCGCCGCCGCCATCCAGGAGGCAAACTCCGGGCCCAATCCCGTGCTCATTCGGATCGAGACCAAGGCCGGACACGGCGCGGGCAAGCCGACTTCCAAGCAGATCGAGGAAGCGGCCGATCGCTGGTCCTTCCTGGTAAAGACCCTGAACATGTCGGTAGACGACAAGTTAAAGGGTTCGTCGTCATCGCCAAAGGCGACCCACAACTGATTTCGAGTAGCGGCTAGTTCCGCGGATAGCGCACGGTCTAGCGACATAGCAAAGTTTGCGGAGCGCGGGTCACTCACGGGTAACATCGCCCGTGAGGTCTACGTTTGGTCGTGCTGCCCATCCCAAAGCTCGAATTATTATTTAGAAACGTCTATTGCATTGGCCGGTGGGCGTGGTAGCATGCAGCTTGGTTGGATCTGACGACCGGAGTTCTGGGTCGCGGTAGCTTTTCTAGAAGGCCTGCACCTTTTTGCTCATTTCGCTGCTCCTACCTTTGGGCCGATGGTCGGCCTCTTTCAATTTGACCCTGAAAGTAAAATCCGGGTCGAACGGCCCTTGAACAGGAGAAAAGTACATGGGCAATAAGGTGTATGTTGGTAATTTGGGTTACTCGGCCACTGACGCGGACCTGCAGCAGTTGTTCGGTGCATTCGGAACAGTGCAATCCGCGCAGGTCATCAACGACCGAGACACGGGTCAAAGCAAGGGCTTCGGCTTCGTGGAGATGAACTCGAGCTCGGAAGCAGAAGCAGCCATCACAGGGCTGAACGGAAAGCAGCACGACGGCCGGGCGCTGAAGGTCAACGAGGCTAAGCCGAAGACCAGTTCCGGCGGCTTCAATGGCGGATCTCGCCGCCCGTACTAGCTGAATAGGTTGAGATCGGGAGACCGCCCATGCGGCCTCCCGATTCCTTTTTTACTTGAATCGCCTGATAAAACCGGGAGATGGCGATCTTCGGCGAAGCGTCCGCGGAACGGTCACTGCACACTGCTCGCCGTATGAGGTTTGCGAGGAGAGCGGCGGCTGGCGCGGGCATGCGAGCCGTAATGAATGGCGAACACGTGGGTGAACTCCGCGCCAAAAAACATGATCAGGCATGAATAGTACAGCCATAGGAGCAGGACGACGAGCGACCCGGCGGCGCCAAATGCGGATCCCAGCCCGCTGTATCCCAGGTACAGGCCGATGAGGTATTGCCCGAGGGCGAACAAGACCGCCGTCGCCGCCGCACCCGCCCAAACGTCGCGCCACTTGATCCGCACATAGGGCAAGAGCTTGAAAATCGCGGCGAAAACCAGACCCATGATGACGACAGAGGCCAACAAGTGCAGGTACTGCCAGATCTCTGCGATCTGCGGGACCCTCCCCACTAAGTGAGCATTCATCAAGGTGACCACCGCGGTCAACACCGGGGAGATCAACAAGAGTACTCCCACACATAAGACCAGAATTAGCGAGGTCAATCGCTTCCGCACATAGGTCACTAGTCCCAGTCCGGGCGGGCTTTCCACTTCCCAGATCAGATTGAGGGCGTCCTGAAGTTGGCCAAACACGCCCATGGCGCCGAAGATCAGTATGGCAATGCCTATGATCAATGTCGTTTTTCCCAGCGAGGGTTTGTGGGCGTTGTCAATGATGGTCCGGGCGACTTCAGCCCCCTCTTTTCCCGCGAACAGCTCGACTTCCGTCACAACATCGCGTGCAACGGTTTCCCGATCCAACACCGTGCCCGCGAGGGACAGCAAAAGGACCAAAATCGGGGCCATGGAAAGAATGGCGTAAAAAGACATGGCCGCCGCCAGGCAATAAACGTTGTGCCGTGCAAAGGCAGTGAAAGTGTCTTTCAAGACGAGAAAATAGCGCGGCGGGTCAGGAGGTTTAACGTCGCGGGACTTGGACATTTTGCGCCTGAGCGACCGAGAAATCGTAAACACAGGGCGAAAACTTCCCCAGCCACGCACTCGGCCGGCCTTGTCCCTCGTCATACCCCCGCCTATATTGAAATGGGAGCATGTGAGGTCGTCAAGATTTCATGCGCACATCGCGTGCCGCTTTAGTCATTTCGGCAGTCGTCGTAATCGCAGCGCTTAAGCTGGGGCGTGAGCTGCTCGTTCCGTTTGCCTTGGCGGTACTGCTGAGCTTCCTACTGGCCCCATTGGTTATCTGGTTGCAACGATTCCTCGGGCGTATCGCCGCGGTCGTCGTCGTGACCGCTATATTAGTGGCGGCGACCGTAGGAGTAGGCTGGCTGGTTCTCGGACAGGCGGCCGAGCTTGCCGGCAAACTCCCGGAACACAAGCACAAAATCATTGAGAGAATCAAGACGGTTCGCGCCGCAGTAACCCTTGAAGGAGGCACTTCCCAGGCCGTCGAGGAAATAACCAAGGCCATCTCTCCGACGCCCGCCGAAGCTCCAGCAGGGCCTTCCCCCGCTGCGACAACCGTCCCCGTGGCGGAGCCCGTCGTAAAAGTCGCGGCAATTCAGCAGCCCTCGCTGACCGCCGCCCTCGGTCCGTGGATCGGTTCCCTCGTTGCCTTCACGGGCACGGGCGCCGTAGTCGTCGTCTTCGTGATCTTCATGCTCCTGTATTACGAGGACCATCGCGACCGGATACTCCGATTGTTCGGCACCGGGCGGCTGAATGAAACCATGACCGGAATGCACGACGCGGCGCGGCGCGTAAGCCGGTACCTGGTCACGCAATCGATTGTCAATGCGAGTCATGGTCTCGCCGTGGGAATTGGGCTGTACCTCCTGGGAGTCCCTGCCGCCTTGTTCTTCGGTCTTTCCTCGGCGCTGCTCCGCTTTGTTCCCTACGTCGGCCCGATCATCGCCGCGGCCATGCCCATCGTCCTTTCTTTTGCTGTGTTCGATGGCTGGACCGCGCCGCTGACGACTCTCGGTTTTTTCATCGTCCTGGAGATCTTGAGCAACAATGTGCTCGAACCGTGGCTCTTTGGCAGCAGCACGGGTTTGACCCCCATGGCGGTGATCCTGGCGGCGGTCTTTTGGACCTGGCTGTGGGGAGCGTTGGGATTGGTTTTGTCCGTCCCGCTCACGGTTTGCCTCGTCGTCTTGGGGAAGCATTTCGCTCCTCTTGGGTTCCTCAATATTCTCCTGACCGACCAGCCCGCCCTCGAGCCGAAAGGCGTCTTTTACGAGCGGCTCCTGGCCATCGACTTTGATGGAGGCCTGGAAACAGCGAAAAAGTATTTGGAAGGTCGATCACTTCAGGATGTGTATGACGATGTGATTCTGCCGGCCTTGGCCTTGGCCGAAAACGACAAGCAGCGCGGCGAACTCGAGGAGCCGCGGGCGACGCTGATCCTAAAGACTGCACGAGACATCATCGAGGAATTGGGAGAGACGATTCGCCCCCTCCCCCCTGCCTCGACTCCGCTGGCCATCCTTTGCTTTCCGGCGCGTGATGAGGCCGATGAACTTGCGGGGCGCATGTTCGCGCAAATCCTGGCTGAAGACGGTCGACGGGCAACAACGGTGTCGGCCGTGTCGCTCACGGGTGAAATGATCGAGCAGGTGGCCATGGAGGAGGCGCGGCTCGTGTGCATTTCAGCGCTGCCGCCCTCCGCCGTTAGCCACTCACGTAATTTGTACAAAAGGCTTCGCGCCCAGTTTGAAAACCTCAACATTATCGTCGGCCTCTGGACAATGCAGGGCGACTCACGTGGAAGGATCGAGCGTCCTGAACTGGAGGACGGCGTCCTGTGCGTCAACTCACTCGCCGCGGGCCGCGAGGCTGTGCACCAGCTCGCTGAATCCTTGGTATTGACCTCCGTGCCATCTCGATAGCGATCGAGCGGCTAGAACCGCTCCGCGGCGACGAGATCATCGTACTGTTCGCGGCGACGAATCATTTGAGCCGTGGACCCGTCAACCAGGACCTCGGCCGCACGCGGGCGCGAGTTGTATTGACTGCTCATGGTGAACCCATACGCTCCAGTCGAGAAAATACATATCAAATCATCGCGCGAAACCGGTGGCAGCCATCGATCTTTCGCAAGAAAATCCCCGCTTTCGCAAACCGGACCAACGATGTCCACCAGTTGCGAACCTGCAAGCCGCAAGTCGGCCCGCCGATCCGGCGGCACTTTCCCATCCTTCGGAGCCACCGGCCAGCAAAAGTGGAACGAGCCGTACAGCGCCGGGCGGATCAGCTCCGTAATGGCCGCATCCACGATGATGAATTGTCGATCCCCGGACGCCTTGGTGTAGAGCGTCCGAGTGAGCAGCACCCCCGCATTGGCGGCGATGCTACGGCCGGGTTCTAGCAGCACATTAAGTCCGCGATCACGGAGCAAGGGTACGATCCGCGCCGCATAGGCAGAAGCCGGCGGGGCTTCTCCCCCGACGTAATGCGCCCCAAACCCGCCGCCGATGTTGATCGCTTCGATGCGGTGACCATCACCGCGAAGTCCGTCGATCAGGGTCAGCCCCTTGCCGATCGCCTCCACGTAAGGCTCGATGCTGTTCACCGGCGATCCGATGTGTAGATGGATACCGCACAGAGTCAGTCCTTTTCGATCACGAAACTCGCTGAAAACGCGGCGCGCCCGTTCGAGGTCCACGCCGAATTTCGTTTCGCGTTTCCCGGTCGTCGTGTAGACGTGCGTTTTCGGATCGACGTCCGGATTGACGCGGAGCGCCGCGCGGGCGGTTCTCCCGCTGGCGCTCGCGATGTGCGCCACGTTGGCCAGTTCGGCCTCCGACTCCACATTGAACCATCCGATTCCAACTTCGAGCGCCCGTTGAATCTCCGCGTCCGTCTTCCCTACTCCGGCAAATACAATCCGCGACGGGTCCGCGCCGACTTCCAACGCTCTCTGCAGTTCGCCGCCGCTGACCACGTCGAATGCCGCCCCCTCCTCCTTGAGCAGACGCAGGATCGAGAGGTTCTGGCAGCTCTTGACTGAAAAACAGACCTCGGCCTTTAGCGGCGAGAAGGCCTCCGCGAAGCGTGCGTAATGATCGAGCAGCGTTTTCTTTGAGTAGATGTAAAGCGGGCTGCCGAACCGCACGGCAAGCGACGGCAAATCGACGGACTCACAGTGGAGCACGCCTCGCTGATAATGAAAATCATCCATGGCTTCGTACCTTCGGTCGTGGCGGACTCGCCGGCGCCGACTATACTATCCAAGTCCGCGTGCGCCGCACGCGCCGGAGCTAACGATTTTGAGCGATGAGCCTGATGTTTTTCTGTACACCGATGGGGCGTGCAGTGGCAATCCCGGTCCCGGCGGCTGGGCCGCCCTCCTCAAGCACCCGCACAGCCGCACCATCAAGACCGTCTCCGGCGGCGACCCCAACACGACCAACAATCGAATGGAGCTGACCGCGGCGATCGAAGGACTGCGGTCCCTCAAGGCCGGCAAGCGCTATCGCGTCCACCTCATTAGCGACAGCGAGTATCTCATCTTCGGGTTGACTCAATGGATCGATGGCTGGATCGCCAGGGATTGGCGAAAAGGAAAAAGCGCCTCCTCCCAGCCGGTGAAGAACGTCGATCTATGGAAGACCCTGCACGAGCTCGCACAGCGGCACGACATGAGCTACGAGCACGTCGCCGCACACACCGGCCATCTCGAGAACGAGGAGTGCGATCGCCTCGCCAACGAGGAGATCAAAGCCCTTCGCAGCGCCGCCAAGGACAAGAAAATCCTGGATGAGGAATCTTTCTAGCGCCCCGCTGCGCAAACCGAAGAACACGCCAGCTTCACCTGCTCGATCGCCGCGTCGATCTCCTGCTCCGTCGTATGTCGCCCCACGCTGAAACGCACCGCCCCGAAGGCCACGTCCTCGGGAACGTTCATCGCCGCGAGAGTAGCCGACCGCTCCCGTTGTCCGGAGTGACATGCCGCCCCCGTGCTGGCGCACAGCTCCGGGCATGCCGCAAGCACCTCCGCGCCGATGCGGCCCCGGAAACCCACGCACAGCGTGCCGGGCAACCGTTGCGTCGGATGCCCCAGCAACACAACTTGATTGCCCAATGCCTTGGAAAGGCCGTTGTAAAGTCGATCGCGAAGGCCGGACAACCTCGCGGCGTCATTGCGGCGCTGTGCGACTTCCGCCGCCGCTCCCATCCCCACGATCAGCGCCGTCGGCTCAATCCCCGATCGGCGATCCTGCTGATGGCCTGCCCCGTGCTGCAACGGTTCGAGCTCGACCCCGCCGCGAATGTAAAGGGCACCGATGCCTTGTGGGGCGTACAGCTTATGCGCCGCCAGGTTGAGGAAATCCACCCCCAGCTCTTTGACGTTCGTGGCGATTTTCCCGCACGACTGCGCCGCGTCGGTGTGCATCAGCACGCCGCCTTCCCGCGCGATCTCCGCGATCTCGCCGATGGGCTGGATTGTCCCCACCTCGTTGTTCGCGTGCATGATGGAGATCAGGATCGTGTCGGGCCGCACCTCCTCGGCCACCGACTGCGGATCGACCTGCCCCTTGGAGTCCACACCCACGTAGGTCACTTCGTACCCCTGCTCCTCCAGGAACCGGCAGGAATTGAGCACCGCCGCATGCTCCATCGCGGACGTGATGATGTGCTTCCCGCGATCTCGAAGGGCATGAGCGACGCCCTTGATGACGTGGTTGCAGCCTTCCGTGCCGCCGGAATTGAACACGACCTCCTCAGGCTTCGCCGAAAGCAGCGCTGCCACCTGCGCCCGCGCCTTTTCGATCGCCTCTCGCAGCGCCCGTCCCGCAAGGTGCGAACTCGACGGATTTCCATAACGCTGTCCGAGATAGGGCAGCATGGCCTGTCGGGCGGCGTCGTCCAGCGGCGTCGATGCATTGTAATCCAGGTAAATCATTCGATGTTCCTATCCTGTAGTCCGATCATACCGCCCGCCGGTTCCACCCGCGAGCAGGCCGCGCGGGTTTTGTTCAACTGCATTGCCGCTCCAGTCGATGCACGCTGATCGGGGTCCCCGATGAGTGCGGGTTATGGGACAGTTGAGGAAATCCAAAGGAGTTCACCAATGACGATGGCCGACACGGATCAACTGGTCGAGACGGTCCAGAGTTTGAAGGAAGCGGCCAAGAACGCTTTGGCCCACGAATCCGCCGACGACTTCGAGGCCTTTGAACGCTACCTCAACGAGGTGGACGCCTTCGTCCGCGAAACCCAGCAGTCCCTTTGGGCGAACGAGGCCCGCGCCACTCTTCGCCGCCTGGAGAAGGGCGACCCCCTTAATGAACAGGACAATGAGCTTATTCGCGCCTTCCTCATCTCCGACGCCGAGCGCTACCTCAAGCACGAGAACAACTATCAGGACTGGCTGACAGAGCTGAAGCGGCTGGTGGACGACCTCTGCAAACGCGTGAACACGGTTGACCGCGACTCCATCGCAGACATTCGCGGCGTGCTCAAGGACGCCATCCGTCTCGTCCCCGACGTTCGCAACTATCTCGACGAGAAGCGGCGTGTCGAGAAGTTCGAGCAGGCCATGGACACGCTCGACAAGTCCTCGCGCGACATGCTCGCCCGCCTGCTACGCGAGCAGCTCCGCAGCAATAAGCGCTAAGCGTTTCATTTTTTGTGTAGCGGTCGCGGTGTGCCTCCTCCCTTACCAAGGGGGGGATTGAGGAGGGTCTCAACGCCGGCTGCCATTTCGCAAGCGTCCTGAAATAACACCTCAGATTCCGCCCCCTCTTTTCCGCAACAGTTAACATTCGCGCCACTCGGTCACTTAACACCTTCCACCACCAGTGTCTCCTTTCCCCTCTTTAATTTGCGGGAAAGGGCAGGGTGAGGGGGGAGCTGGAAAATGGGTTCCGCCCGGCCTCAAATTCTCGTCCAAATTTTTCCCTTGACACATAAGCGATTACTTATATAATATGCCGCCATGGTTCGACATCAGGCCGCCGCGGATGTATTCCATGCCATCGCCGACCCCACTCGGCGGCACATCCTCGATTTCCTCGTTACCGGCGAGCGAACCGTCACCGAAATCGCCAATCCCTTCCGCATATCGCAGCCCGGTGTTTCGCAGCACCTTCGCGTCTTGCGTGAGGCGGGTCTCGTGCGCCAAAAGCGGGCCGGGCGTCACCGGCGATACCGCCTGAATGCGGGCGCCCTTAGACAGGTGTATGATTGGGTCGCGCATTACGACCGTTTCTGGGATACGAAGCTGAAGGCCCTCGCCCAATACATGGAGAAAAAGCATCGTGGCGCGGATCATTCGTAAGGAAGCGGTCTATCCCTATCCCCCGGAAGCGGTATGGGTCGCCCTGACCGATCGGCACGCCTTGGCCGAATGGCTCATGCCCAATGACTTCGAGCCTGTCGTGGGCCGCAAGTTCAGATTTCAGATTGATCCCAAGGCTGGATGCAGCACCCTTACCGAATGCGAATTGCTCGCTTACGATCCGCCGCGGCGGATGGTGTGGTCGTGGGTCATGGTCCCGAAGAAACCCAACGCTCCGCGGCACAAACCCATGACCATTACCTGGACCCTTCAGCCGGAAGGAGAGGGGACAAGACTTGTGCTCGAACATGCCGGCGCGGAGGCCATCGACTGGGTGTCCCGGTTCGGAATGAATATGGGCTGGGGTATCATGGTCAAGCGCTGGATTCTGAGGGTTGTCGGCAACGTGCACGACGGACGATTTACCCCCGGCGCCATTCCGTTGCACAAGCGGTGCTACAAAGTGAAGACGCTTTCCAAGGATTTTACGTGGTAAACGTTCTTTTTTGAAAGGAGAATTGCTATGACGCGTTGGAGTGGGTTGGCCCTATTGGGATCGGCTGCGTTGTTGGCTTTCGGCGTGAGTCGCGTGGCCTCTCAGGAAAAGCCGAACTCCCCGCCTGGAATGCCCGCCATGGGCGAAAAAGAGATGGCCGCCATGCAGGAGTGGATGAAGCTCTCCGCTCCGAGCGAGCATCACAAGAAGCTCGAGCCGCTCGTCGGCAAATGGAACACGGCCACGAAGATCTGGATGGGCGGACCGGGCACGCCGCCCATGGAGTCCAGCGGAACCAGCGAAAGCAAATGGATTCACGGCGGTCGCTATGTCCTCGAGGAGCACAAGGGCCAGCATATGGGCATGCCCCACGAGGGCACCGGGATCACCGGGTACGACAACTTCCGCAACCTCTACACCTCGGTGTGGTCCGACAACATGAGCACCGCCCTGCTCACCATGAAAGGCGCAGCCGACCCCTCGGGCAAGATTTTCACCTTTTACGGCGAGATGGACGAGCCGGGCCTGAAGATCGCCGGGCGCACGGTCAAGTACGTCACCCGCATCATCGACAACGATAAGCACACCTTCGAGATTATCGACCTCCACGCGGGCGACAACTACAAGGTCATCGAGATCAGCTACACGAGAGTGAAATAAGGAGGGCCCCAAAAACAATCATGAGAATCATACGCAGGGGGCAACGGCTGCTCGGCGCAAGCATTCTAATCATCGCCGGTTGCAGCAGCGGCGGCATCGCGGGTTCGTGGCAGACGAAGGAGATTCTGCCCCAGGGAGCGGCGTTTCCAATCAATCAGGTTACCTTCGACGCCCAAGGGAAGTACACGGCCACCGGAGAGTTCACCGCCCAAGGCGCCTACACCGGCGATCCACACACGACAACGGGCGCTTACGCACGGAACGGACAGAAACTGCGCGTTTCTCCCGTCGGCGGACCGCCGTTGGAATACAAGACCTATCGCCGCCTTGACGGGAAACTGGTGATGATCCTGAAAATGCCCGGGCAGGAAAAGGAGATCACCGCCGTGCTCGAACCGGCGGGGCCGTAAACTCTTCGCTCGCGGTTGATCGTGGACGGAATCATCATCCTCAACAAGCCGACGGGGATCACCTCGGCCAAGGCCCTGTATCGCGTTCGGACCATCACCGGCGAGCGCAAGAGCGGCCACGCCGGTACGCTCGACCCGGCTGCGAGCGGCGTGTTGGTGCTATGCCTTGGGAAAGCCACCAAGCTCGTCGAGTCGATCATGGATCAGCCGAAGGTGTATCGGGCGACGGCCCGTCTCGACGTCATCAGTGAGAGCTTCGACGCCGACCGACCGCTGCACGCGGTGGAGGTTACGACCGTACCGACCATTGAAGCCCTCCGCGAGGCGTGTGCTGAATTCACTGGAGTGATTGAACAAACACCGCCGCAGATCAGCGCGGTGAAAATCGGCGGCGTACCGGCATACAAACGCAAGAGCGGCGACGGTCCGATGGTTCTTGCCCCCAGGCCGGTGACGATTTATTGGCTACAAGTACATAGCTTTGCCTGGCCGACTCTCGATTTTGAGATGTGCTGCGGTCGAGGCACCTATGTGCGCTCACTGATCCGCGACCTGGGGCAACGACTCGGCACCGGCGGCTGCCTCACCTCGCTCGCCCGGAATCGCGTCGGCCCATTTACGTTGGACAAGTCCTGGTCGCTCGAATCCCTGAGCAAAGCGAGTGGGCCAAGCGAGTACCTAATAGAACTGGAACGGGCGCGGAGCGTGTTGGCCGCGGATCGGGTTACGATCCCACCGTGTCCGTAATCGGCCTTCTGTTCCACAATGGCGTCGACGGTTATTCGATCGCAAAGATGAGAATTGCAATCATCACGCCCGCGCCTCCGCAGTCTCGCCAAGGAAACCGGGTGACGGCCCTTCGCTGGGCGCGAATCCTTCGCGGGGTTGGTCATCACGTGATCGTGCTCACCCAATACGATCGCCAACGTGTCGATTTGCTTATCGCCTTGCACGCACGCCGCAGCGCCAAGTCGGCGGATTCCTTCCATCGGCGATACCCCACCCGTCCGATTGTCGTGGCCTTGACCGGCACGGACCTCTACCGCGACGTCAAGACCAGCGAAGCGGCCCGAAAATCCCTGGAGATTGCGTCGCGCCTCATCCTATTGCAGCCGCTCGGCATTCAAGAACTGCCGCACCGTCTACGGCGCAAGGCTCGTGTCGTCCATCAATCGGCTGAAGGCCCAAAGAAGAAGCCGCGGCCTTTGAAATGGGTTTTCGAAGTGTGCGTGCTGGGCCATTTGCGCCCGGTGAAGGACCCTTTCCGGACCGCGTTGGCTTCGCGACTTCTTCCGCCTCACTCGCGAATTGTCGTAACTCATCTGGGCGCCGCGCTCAGCGATGGAATGGCCAAGCGCGCCCGTGCTGAAATGGCCCGGAACCCTCAATATCACTGGCGTGGCGAAGTCCCACGAGCCGAAGCTCTACGCATTCTCGCTCGAAGTCGGCTGCTCGTCCTTACTTCGCGGATGGAGGGCGGCGCGAATGTGATCTCGGAAGCGCTTGCCGCAGGCGTGCCCATCGTGTGCTCTCGCATTGCAGGGTCGGTTGGCATTCTTGGTGCAGACTATCCCGGATATTTCCCGGTCGGCGACACACGATTCCTGGCCGTAATGCTCGCCCGCGCCAGATCCGACAAGCGATTCTATCGCTCGCTCAAAATACATTGCCGCAGGTGTTCAGTCCTCGTAACCCCGTCGCGTGAACGCCAGACATGGACATCGGTTTTGCGTGAATTGAGCAATCCAGAAACAACATAACTAATTACCATAGCTATAGTTATGATTCTTCTACGTGATTAACGGGATTCTGCCCCCAAACCTTCACCGTTTACAAGCTCGTTCATCGGCAACCGGCGACCGACGCACTGCCGCAAGATTCGCGGGAAGTACGTGCCGTTTTCCTGGCGGGCGTTGAATCGGCTATCAAACTCGCCCAAATATCGCGGTAAGTGCTTCACGCTGATCTTGTGGAACGAGCCTATCACGGAGCGGTTGAACAATGACCACGCCGATTCGACATGATTATTATGCACGCCGCCTGCGGTCACGTATTCGATTGAGTGATTGACGGTCTTGTGGGTTTTGCACAACCGACCGACTCTACCGTATGGTCGCCACTGGTCGGTGTGCAGTTCTACCCCACTAAACTTTAACCATTGCTTTAGGGTTCGCAACAAAACCCCTGAGCTGGCGCTAGAAATCGGAGCGGTCCGAATCCGGCCCGTGCTCGTTTCGACCGCGCCAAGGATCGGCTGTTTGCTTGTACCTCTACCCCTTTCTTGGCGATACGGATGACGATCGTATTTCCTATTGCGAGAATCGCCACCATGATAATACTCATCGCACTGGACAACGCCGCGAAACAGGTCCGTATGTGCCTCCCGCATCGCTTCACGGATTCTCATGCACATATGCCAAGCGCATTCGTTGCTGATCCTAAGCTCGCGGGCAAGCTGTAGGCTACTCACCGATTTCTTGGCGTCAGACATGAGGTAGATTGCCGCGAACCACTTGCGTAGGCTGATCTTGCTCGCGTGCATGATCGTGTCGGTAGTGACGCTGAACCGATAGCCGCAGTCTTTCGACTTACAGGAAAACTGCTTTCGCTTTCGCAGGCGAGCGATCTTATCGCTGTTGCACCGTGGGCAGCGGACGCCATCCGGCCAACGGACGCGCTCTAGGTGTTCACGGCAAGCATCGCTGGTGGGGTATGAATCTAGAAGCTCTAAAAGATTCACGGCCTCTCTCCTTGCAAAAAGGCGAAAGGCCGCGTACACTTTGCGTGTGGGCCTAGTGAAGCTAACCCTTCGCCAGGTTCTGCCCCGTAACGGTGTCAGCCGCTGCGGGGCACATATTGAAATTCAAAAAGGGGCGAACAGCCCGACTATCCCACTTGGTGTGCTGGGCATCATCGGGACTGTTCGCTTATAGCGGCCTGAACATTATCCGGCCCCACATGGGAAGTGGGCGGGTTTCGTTCAGGCCGTGTCGTTCCTGGGGTTTGTTTCCAAAAGACGCTTGGTCTCCTGCCGCCAAACTTCTCCGTTTCGATATTTGGCAGCGTCTCTACGATACGTATCAGCGCCGATGCCAACGATGCCGGATTTACTTTGACGTCTGGGAACCTCGATTGCATGGCATATTTTACGTCATTAACCGTAAATGGACTCGAAATGCCCTCCACGATCTCCCTTACAGCATCAGCCAAAGCCCCGCGACGGCCCCTCGTACCTTGGCTCTCATCGGGACTGCCAAACTCCCGCTCTACCACTTCTAGGGCTGCCAAAGTTTCCTCATACCGGCGCTTGGCTTCGGCGACCTCCCGATCGTACCGTGCCTTTGCTTTTGACCTCATTGTCTCAAACCTCGATGCCATCTGATGAAGCATACCTCATGCCATGCAAAACGTCAAACTAAATCGCCATGCAATGCAAAGATATTACAATGGGATGAATTGATAATATGGGAAGATTGGTCCTAGAATCCCGTAGGCCGTCCTTGTTACATGGACTCATTGCGCGGTTCGATATGGTATGAAGTATACTTGGTCGGTGTATTATGAAGTTTGAGAAGCCATATCCTTTTGATCTCGATGTCGAAAAAGCCGTCCAAGCGGTAGCGGTGATACTGCGCGAAGAACCAAATCATTGCATGAACTACATGAAGCTTCTCAAAGTGCTCTATCTGGCAGAGCGCGAAATGCTGACTCAATCCGGCTCGATGATTACGGGCGATCATGCGGTCGCAATGGAACGAGGTCCGGTGTTGAGCGGGGTTTACAACCTAATTAAGGGCGAGCATACCGACGCAGAAAAGTGGGATGCTTTCATTGACAAAGAACGCTATCATGTGAGCTTGAAGCAGCATCCGGGTAACGAAAAGCTGTCTAAGCTCGAAATTGAGATACTTCGAGAGACAACAGCAAAGTACCAACAATTCGATGAATGGGATATGGTGGCGGAGACCCACAAGCTCCCAGAATGGAAACAGAATGCGCCTGAGCCAAAAACGACAAATGAGCCAAAAAAGCCAGCGCAGAAGCCAATCCCTTTCATGCACATCTTGCAATCAATCGGAATGAACGGACAGGCAAGCAAGATCGTCGAGCAAGCCGAAACAGATGCAGCCTTCGATGCGTTTTTTGCTAAGAATCGGACATGCGGCGAGCCGACACGTTCTACTTCAATGCCCCTGGACTAGACAAACATCTATGGATTGTTGCCTCATGTCCTGAGCGCGATCCGGAATGCATTCTTTGTCTCAACGTTGACCTGCTCCCCGAAAGTTGATCCAGTCGTTGTGAGAGTCTCTACTGCCCGGGAACCGGGCAAGGAGGCTCAGAATGAAAGGCAAGCGACATACCCCGGACCAGATCATCGCCAAGCTGCG
>Ga0187893_10007153_pt1 | contig 18515 bp, 31 predicted proteins | sample MA1701074metaG_FD_139574 | JGI IMG/M metagenome (GOLD analysis project Ga0187893, IMG submission 139574) | White microbial mat communities from a basaltic lava cave in the Kipuka Kanohina Cave System on the Island of Hawaii, USA - MA170107-4 metaG ... | reverse complement strand
GCTCCCCTCTCACTACAAAGACGCGTGCTAGATGCGATTTGTCTAAATACGAGACAAGTCGACGACGGACTCCCCAATCAGATAACAATCTCCGTTCTTGGTGTCTCCTGAAGGGCCAGAACCAGCAAAGAAAATCTTGATCATTTCTTCAGCTCCCTCATAAGCTTCACGATCTGCTTAGCGTGGTTGATTTCCATGTAGGGAGGTCATGCGATGCTTCACACCCTTCTGGACAAGCCAGAGATCGAAATTAGAAACTCTCTTACTACCAGCACCGCCAGCAAAGTAGACTTTCATTTGCTCTGCCTCTTGAGCTGCTTGATGGTTCGCAGAGGCTCCATTCGTTTTCCGACCTCCGCATAGTTCACAAGCCGGAGTCTAACACCCTGCGCGTAGAGCCAGCGTTCCTCATTCGGTGAACACTTGGAGCTAGCGAAGTAGACCTTCACAAGTATTCCCCGGCAATCAGACGTTTGTTAAGGACCTCGCAGAGGTCAAATGTTCGACAGGCGTCACCGACTGCACCGGTCGCAACCTGCTTGAGAGGAAGGTCCCGCATACGCCCCTTATCACCGCCGTCCCATGACTGCGATTTCTTGAGAACGTCAATGGCCGCCTTCTCCAGACGAAGCGACTCATGCCGCGAGTCACCGAGCGCGACCAGTCCAAGCATAGCGTCTTCAGCGCGGTTGTTGACGCGAGTCACCCAGCCAGGATAAACAAGGCCGTCCTCATCGTAGCCCCCATTGAAGGCGCGTTTGATTGCCGGCGATCCGAAGACTGGGTCGAGCAGTTCCCTTGCTTGGCTCTTGAAGTTCTCCCACGAGGTCATCTCAACATAGGCTCCATAAACCGGAGACCAGGCGAACGCGATGCCTCTGAGTCTGAAGTCTGGATGACAGGGATCAGTTGCAACCCCCAACCTTGATGGGTATTCGACCGCGTCGAACGCCTCGATGTCAAACGCCCAAGGCAGCGTTCGCTTTGCCAGCCGAGCTAGGAATTCGCGGGCTGCTCCTGGGGTCTCGAAGGTAGTAACCTTGATGTCGCTCGGTGGTTCGCGCTTGAGCAGCCTGTCTGCCATGCGCTTGATGTCAGTCCTGAACTGCACCTCGAGACGGTCTTGAACATCATTGGCACGGACCTGACCTGAGGACCCGGTCCCGACAGCACGCAGAATCGACGACGGGTGCCGTGCTACGAAGGCATTACGACCGTCAGCCGTCTTGATCCAAAGACCTCGATGGATGGAAACCTTGGCCTTGGTGTTGGCCATGAGACGCATGAGAGGTCTTGTCCCCAGAACCAGCAAGGGAATCTTCGTCCGTGCCAGGTCGACCGACAGGTAGCTCCAGCAGCGCTTCTCGGCACCATGCCAGGCCTTCGACTCGAAGTCATCATTCTCCGGACGGCAGCGGCCAAGGTTGGCATAGTTGACCTGGGTTGCTGGGTCGATGCCAGCGCCGGCGAGAGCTGACCGCAGCAGGTCACCAGCCGGTCCGACGAAAGGCTCGCCCTGTTCCTCTTCGACTTTCCCTGGAGCCATGCCGACGACCTGGAGAAGAGGGCGTTCGACGAAGGATGGCATGACCTTGATCGCGTGCTCCCGGTTGCAACCAATGCAGGGGTTGACCGGAGCTTTGACCTTGGTTGGCTTGGCAACAGGTACACCGGTCTTGGTTGACCGAGGTTGCTGCTTCCGAGTTGGAATGCGCTTCTCCAGCTCGGGGAAGAACGACGGGAGATAGGACTCCATCAGGCAACGAGACGAATGACCAGGTGCTCGAGGCGCTTGTCTTCACTCCTGAAGTACAACGGGTCAGTCGGCTCGTCGCCAAGCCAGAACTCAGAGTTGACTGACTCGAGCGCCTGACTGAAGAACTTACCGTTGACGAAGAACGACCCGCCCTGCTTGCCTGTGACCGACACAGCAGGCAAGCTCTCCTCGGCCATCATACCACCGTCTTCATCGACGACTGTCAGCTTCAGCGCGTCCTTCTCAATGACACCAGCAACACGGAAGGTCGGAGGCTTGACGAAGTACAGCAGTCGAGCCATGACGTGGCCAAGCATACCAGCACTGACCAGATTGATGGTCGTCCCTCGGGTCTTGCTGGCGTCCTGGATCTTCTTAACGATCGTTGCTGTTCCTGTGATAGGAAACGCACCCTCCATGAGGCTACCGAAGACCATACCGGGGTCCATGAAGCACCAGAGGATTGACTCGCCTTCCATGCCAACTCCGGTCACCTTGCTGCGGTTTCCTGCCAAACGCTCGAGGAGGTGGTCTGGTATGAGTAAACCTGCTGCGATCGGTGGCTTCAGCGCCGCTCCCTTCCGCGGAGCGAGGGTCGCGATGCGAGCACTGTCTGCCGTGAAGAGCCTACCACTGCTCGCCCAACAGACACCGCGAAGAGATGGCTTGGTGGCGTCCTTGCAGACGCTGAAGGCGACCCGGTCGACGTCGTCCCAGAAGTCCTTACCAGTCTCGACCTGGCGCGGAGGCGCGGCGCGCTGCATGAATGTTGTCGGTGCGTCGTCGATGACCAGCTTCGGTAATGAACCGCGGAATCGGCCAGCCTTGACGGTGACCTGGGTAGCCGTTGGGTTCAGGTCGACCTCCTCAATTCCCTGGTCGAATAGCGACTGGAAGACGGTGACCATGTCCTCAGCCGGCAAGATCAACGGCTCCTCTCCCATCGACCAAGGCGTATACCAGACAGCGCCGGCAGAACCGCTGAAGGCGCGAACGGAGTCCTCCTTGAAGTAGAGGTGCGTCAGCGCTGGTAGGATGTTCTTGTCGGCGACAAAGCCCTTGACCAAGTTGAGGACCGGCATCAATTCCTTCAACGGAATCTTCATCGCAGACCCAGACTTTCCCAGGTCGGTTGACCACTACGACCGCCTGTCTTTTTGAAGACGTCGCTCTGGAGGTTGCGTTCGATATCGAGGAAGAACTCGACGTTCAGCTCGTCTCGCTTGATGTAGTTTGTCGTCAGCTCCTCGACCGTGAAACCCTTCTCTGCTAGGTACTCTTCGATCATACGCTTATGGACCGGCTCATAGGTTGAGAAATGCTGGCCGTGCTCGGACTGCTTCGGTGACTGCTCGGAAAAGACAACCTTGTGATCAGCGCTGCCGAGAGGTATATAGACCCCACCGAAGCGCCCCGTGAGCACCCAGGATGTCGAGTCGACGGAGAACCAGGGATAGCGCTTCAAAATGTCCAGGCTGGTCACACCGAACCCGTGAAACTTGCGGACTGGCCTGCCGTCGTCGTCGGTAAGAACACGCTGCATCAGATCGTCGAGCCATGCCTGGCGCTGAAGGGTCGTGAGACCCATCGCGATCCCTCCAATAGCCAGATAGTCCGTCTCTCCCATAATCTTCTTGAGCCATGCGTCGCTCTCCCCGTAGTGGAAGGCGTGCAGGATCTTCGTGCCTGGCAGCTTCTTCTCTAAATACTTCCAATTCTCCCAACCCGCCTGAGCTGCTTTGTTGATCTCAACTTGCGTTGGTGTTCGTCCCTTGCTGCCAGGGATCACGTCGAGGTTGGCGACGATGCTGAACACGCCGGGGTTGTCGAGGACGAACTGGGCATAGTCGTCGATGTCGATGGGAATGCCTCGAGTCCAAGCGCTGAAGGCGCCGGAGTCAAGCATTATCTCCAGATCAGGCAAGGTATGTTCCTCCAGTGTAACTATTGGTTTTGATTGCCGAATTCTCTGAAAAGACAGAAGACGGCGCTTGATGTCGTACTTATCAAGTACGTCCTTCTGCGGTCGTTCCGCGAGCCAAGTCGCGAAGTACAGCCTCATCGACCGGACTGCGCTGCACCCAACAGCGAGAGAAACTCCTGACGCGGGGTCCCGTCACTACGTAGGACCCCACGAACCACACTGGTCACCATGACAGACGAGGATTGCTTGACACCCCGAGCTGCCATACAGAAGTGAGTTCCTGTCACAATGACACCAACTCCACTTGGTTGCAGCTCCGTTTCAAGACAATCTGCGATCTGCTTGGTCAGACGCTCCTGAATCTGGAGGCGTCGACTGTAGATGTCGACGATTCGAGCCAGCTTCGACAAACCGATGACTCGACGCTCGACAACATCATGGTCATGCTCGGTCTTACCTGGAATGTAGCAGATATGAACCTTGCCAAAGAACGGCATGATATGATGCTCGCAGAATGAGAAATAGGTCAGGTCGCGCTCTACGATCATCTGATCATAGTCGGCGCTGAAGGTCTTGATGTCTGGTGTGCTCTTATAACCCGAGAACAGTTCCTTCCAAGAATCGACGACGCGCCGCGGTGTCTCGCGCAGCCCCTCACGTCCGGGGTCTTCCCCAATGAACTCCAGCATACGTGTGACGATCTCAGTCCCGACCAGCACGTGCTCGTATGGGTAGACGATCCAGTCCTCTGTAATTTCCACAATGAAGTTTGGAAAGACCTGCACGCCTCTCCTTGTCCTTGGTCGGGAATGAATCACTGCCGTATACTGATCTGAGTTGTCACGGTATGGATTGAGCGTCCTACCCGAATCGCAGATATCGTCAACGATGAGCACTGGTTTGTTGCCGTTCTGCGACGGTGAGGAGCTGTCGAGCAGGGGAAGCCGCATGTACTTCGCCAGCATGGCAGCGATAACCGAACCTCCTGTCGGGATGCCGTAGATACCAGCCAGCTCTCGAAACTTCTGGCTGTCCAGACGCACTTTGATTTGCTGGTAAAGTGAATTGACCAGCTCTTCGAGCTGAACCCAGGTCAAATGCCTTTGATTTCTCATGCAACCCCCAGATATTTGTGCTGCTGTAGGGACAGACGCCATTCAGGATTTTGCATGAGCGCCTCAAGACAAATGTCTGTTGCTTTGGCGCTGCATGAAATTGGCTGGAGAGAGACCACAACATCATTGCGAAGCTGACCAGGTGGATATCTCATGAACCCTTGCAATGCCAGGACGTCGACTTCCCTGCCAACTAGCCACTTGATCTCGTTAGCCCAAATGAGATTTTCTGGCTTGATACGCAAGAGGCCGGCCGGCTTCGGCGAAATGCAGATCCAGTCCCAGGTACCGGTGATGGGATAGACACCTGCGGTCTCGAGGGCTGTCTTAAGCTTGCGCCGGTGGAGGTAAGATGTCAGATAGGACAAGTAGTGCCAGGTCGGCTCCCCACCGGTGATCAGCGCCCAACGCGGCGGTAGGGAATCCACTCGACCCGCTACCGTTTCTGTCTGCCACCATATACCTTCTGGAATGCTGACGTTCCCTTCAGCCGTTGAGATCGCTGTTCCTGGATCCAGCTGAGAAGGCTTCCAGCTCTCCGGGGTATCACAGAACACGCAGCCGACTGGACAGCCTTGCAAGCGAACGATGGTCATGGGTGTGCCAGCCTGCGCACCCTCGCCCTGTACCGTGGGATAGATCTTGTTGATGGCGACTAGCCATTCATACCCCGCATTGAGCGGCCATCTATTGCCCGGTGGAGCTACCGCGCCGTATTGTGCTGGGGTCTGAATCGCGAGCGCCTTGGGTACCATGCCTAGTTATATCCCCAGTATTCGCACCTCGCGGTACATGTTTCTTCGATGACGACGCAAACCAGGCCTCGCAGCCATGGCTTGAGTTTGTCAAAGATCCAGCGAGCCAGCTCCTCAGAAGTCGGATTGGCGAGGCCAGTCCGATCGTTGAGATGCCAGTGATCCAGATAGTTGTCGACCAGCGGCTTGATAGCCTCAGAGATGGAGCTGTAGTCGAGTATCATCCCCTCTTTGGGTCCACTCCTCTCCAGCTCTCGACCTTCAATGATGACCCGACCAAGCCAGCTATGACCGTGCATGCGAGCGCACTTGCCGTCGTGGTTTGGCAATAGATGCGACGCCTCGAAGCGAAAGTCTTTCTGAAGACGCCAAAAAGCCCGCAATGAATCTCTGTTGGTGAAGCCTGCGTCGAAGGTCACGAGCCGTAAACCGTGGGGTCAGGAACACCCGCCAGCATGAACGCCTCGATGCGCTCGACGCAGGTTCCGCAACGCCCGCAATGAATCTCCTGACCCTTGTAGCAGGACCAAGTATTCTCGAAGGGAACACGCAGACCGAAACCAAGCTTGACGATGTCAGCCTTGGTCAGCTTGATGAATGGCCTGAGGATCTTGACGCTGTGCCAGTCGGCGAGCTGAAGCGCCTGGTCGAGCGCCTGGACGAACTCCTCCCGGCAGTCGGGATAGATGGTGTGGTCGCCAGCATGCGCCGCATAAGCAACAGAGTCGGACTTGGTCGAGATAGCCCACGCACCAGCAACAGCCAGCATGAGCATATTGCGGTTTGGAACGATGGTCAACTTCATCGTCTCTTCAGCGTAGTGACCCTCCGGCACCGGGATAGCGGCGACTGTCTGACTGGACCCGGACATAAAGGTCTGAAGCGCGCGCAGGTCTGCGATGCGATACTCGACTCCCAATCCAGAGCAGATGTCGTCTGCCTTGTCCAATTCCTTGCGATGTCGCTGACCATAGTTGATTCCCAGCGCTCGGACCTCATGACCCTGCTCGCGCAGCTCGTAGAGCAAGGTCGTCGAGTCCAGACCTCCAGACAAGATGAGCACAACTCTCATGGCAACCTCCTTCACGAGGGAATAAAAAATCGGGGGACGCCCCAGCATTGCGCTGGAAAGTCCCCCTGTGGGGTGACACTGCTCGGTCGTCCTACTTCTTGCTGACTGCCTCGAGGTAACGGCCTGCCGTGATGGTCATGCGAGCCGTCTCGCCGGACCCCTTGCGCAGGCCGTACCGAAAGCCGTCGTTCTTGTTCGGGTAGACCCTCGTGATCATCACGAGGTCACCCTTGCGGAGGAAGGACGACCGGCCACCGCCGAGATACTTGGCCTGGTCGCCCCGCGCCAGAGGAGCGCCGGTGATCTTGGCCGCGCCCCCCCGAGTCGAGACCTTGTCCTTGACGGACACCGTGGCGGGCTTCGAGGCCTTCGAGATCGCCTTGTCAGTCTTGCTTGCCTTGGCGGTCGCCTTGTCAGTCTTGCTCGAGGTCTTTTCTGACTTCGAGACCTTGGCCTTGGGGGCCGCCTTGACAGAGGTCTCGGACTTTGCCTTCCTGACCTTGGGTGCCTTGGCGGGAACAGCCTCCTCGACCGCGGTGGCCGTGCCTCCGTCCAGATCGTCGAGCGGGTTGTCCGGTGTGTTGGTGTGCTTGTCCATGTCTGTCTCCTTCTTCATTGCGCTAGTTGTTTGACCACCTTCGACTCCTGCCATTGTATATCGGGAGTCGCTCCGATGAGCAAGATATTTTCGAATAGCCGATCGGACTGATTCTGGATACTTCAGTTGCCCCATGCGTCGCGCATTGGGGTCAACAGTCAAGGCAGCATGCACAGCGTCTTCGTCGACTCGTTCTACCAGGTCGACAAACTCGAGGCGAAGGTCGAGTTCGTTCTGACCATTGCCTAGTATCTCCAACCGATCCAACAAATGAAAGTCTCTCGGCGACGCGCTACTGTCGAGCGAAACAAACTTGGCTGTGTTGCGTCCCTTGCTGAGCTGCTTCTTGATGACCGAGATGAGACGACATTGCATGGCGCGCGTCCCCAGTCGACCAAGCTGGTTCATGGGAAGCTTGCGCCGATTCTTGGTCCACATCTGCCACAGCGCGATCAACGCCTCCTGCATCAAGTCCTCACGGCTCAGGCAGGGGTTGGGGTTGTCGATTCTGAAGGAGCGATGCGAGACAAGACGGTTCGCCCAGGGGAGCATCTGCTTGTGGAGGGATTCAAACGAAACGCTTTTTCCCATACACCAGCCCCTTCCTGGGGATCGCCCAGCTAGGCGACCCCCGGTTCCGCGATTGCTTCTAGACTTCGTCCTTGAGCGTCAGCTTACGCTTTGGCTTTTCCTCCATCATCTTGGCAAGCGCATCCTTAATCTTGCCGAAATCCTTGCCGACCTGAGCGCGAAGCTTGTCGTCTCCGCGCAGGTCTTCTGCCTTCAGACCCTTCATGACCGCATGCGCCTTCTCGACCAGCTTGGCGAGGTCAGCGTCGTTGGTCAGGTTGCGCGCCTGGAAGGTGTTGAGGAACTCGTTGATCTTGTCGATGAAGGCGTCCTTGAACCGGCGAGGCTTGCCATCTGCCTGGCCTGACATGCGCTCTGCCATGTCATTGACAACCTCGGTCATCGACTCGCGAAGCGCGTCGCGGATGGTCGTCGCGGCATCCGCCCACATCTGCTCTGCCTTGTCTGCCTGGCGCTTGAACAGCGCTCCGGAGACACCCTTGATGCTGTCCGGCGTTCCGAAGGTGAAGAGGTTGTAGTCGAAATCGAAGTAGCTCTCCAGATCCCGGAGCGACGGGTATTCGTTCTCATCGTAGGCGTCAGCCAGCCGTTCCTTTGCCTCGTCCTTGCGGACCTTGTAAACCTTCTTGAATGCAGTGAACAGCTCGTCGCGCTTGACCTTGTATTCATCCAAGCGCGTGATGGTGTCCTCGAGCAGCGCTAGCGGCAGGAGGTAGACCCCCGACCTGAACATCGGCGCCGGCAGGCAACGAACGCGCAAGTAGGCGCGCGCTTCGAAGTCGAGGTACTGAATTGACCGCAGCTCCGACGAGTCGAGCAGGTCCTTGGCTACGTGGACCATGGCCTTGTCTGCGGTCGTCGAAATGAGGTCGGTAGACATGGACCTTCGGACGGCGAAGCGTGAAGTATTGAGCGCCAGGCAGACTGAACTTTGAAGCACGAGCTGGGAGGGTGTCAGATCCTTCGAGGTGGTCATTGTCGACAGCGTCCTTTCCCCCAATAGGGTCCCCCATCAGTTTAGCTCGGGGCGACCCTACAGACAACGAATTAATGGCTGTGGTCGTGGGTGTGCGAGTGACTATGATCGTGGTGGTCGTGGTCGCCTCGCTTCTCGCGCTTGGTGACGCCTCCCGTCTCCCTTGCCAGCATGTTCAGGAAAGCTTCGGCGTTCTGGTGATTGACAGCCCCGACCTTCCCCGTAGTGGTCTTGATGGTCCCGTCGGGCAAGATTTCGATCTCCAGCTTGTCCACTTCAGCCTCCCTTCTGCGCCACGAAGTGGGTCGCGTCTGTCTGCTTGAGCGTCCAGTTGAACCGGCTTGCTGCCGCCTTGACGACCTGCGTGCTGTACGCTACCTTGATCTGACTGACGACCTGCTCGAGCTGCTGACGCGGCATGCCCGAGATGGCTTGGTCGTTGCGCAGCTCCACGACGTAGCCGTTTGCCACGAACCGCCAGTTACCGCCCGGCTGGCGAATAGCCGTGTCCATGAATAGCGAGCGCAGCGCCTTCCCGAGCAGCTCGTGATTCTTGATCTGCCCCAGGTCGACCGTGGTGGTTTGGACAGTCCAGCAAGGCATCAGTCCCTCCCGTCTCCGTTACGTTCGATCCAGCGCTTCAGCCAGCGCTGCGCGGCGGGGGTCTCGAACTGACCCCCGCTGCTGAGCACACCAGCCTCGCGCGCTTCATCCAGGCATCGCCAGAACTTCGCTACGAACTCGTCCACTACAGAACCTCCTCTCCACGACGCGATACGCGGCGCTGCTGACCCGCTATCGGAATAACCGCAGCCTGCGTCAAGGTCTCGCTGTTGCGGTAGACCCCGACCTTCGACGCCGACAGGAAGCGACCATTAGCCAGATTGCGGAGCTGGTCGATCGACTCGGGATCCGAGACGGCGACCGGTGTGATGAAGTTGAAGGCCTCCTTGAGCGAGCAACCCAGGCGGGAGGTGATATCGCAGATGTTGCGGATGTCCGAGCCGGTCAGGTTGGTATCGTCAACCTCAGACAGTTTCGACTTCTTGGAGTCGATGCCGTAGCGCTTGAGAGCGATCGGCCAGATAGCTTCGCGCTCCTCAGCCGTCGGCAGGTCGAAGAACCAAATCCCAAGCCGGAAGCGCCTGCGCAGCTCGGGAGGGATCGCGTCGAGTTTGTTGACGGTCGCGATGAAGAACGCTCCCCCGTCACCGGCGACGCCCTTGATGACCCGCATGGCGTCGCGGATCATCCCCTCCGAGGCACCGACCCGACCTGCCTTCATGGCACCCATGTCCATGCTGATTGACAGCACACGGGGGTTGCTGCTGTTCCCGAGGGCCTTGCTGACGAGCGACTTCCCCGAGCCGGGAGGTCCGACGGCGAGCAGCCCCGCCCAGTCGTTATCCTCCATTTCGCGCAGCAGCACGCCGAGCGAGTCCTGCGTGACGCCGGTGTTGTCGCCAGGTCCGCCGCGGGCTCCCAGACCGCCGAGCATCTTCTCCAGCTCGTCGATGCGGACGAAGACCCGAGGCCGGCGAGGGGACTTGAGGAGCTGGGTCCCGAAGCGCTTGAACTGCTCGAGGCCGCCGATCTGACTGAAGTCCTCGGACCCTCGGTCGACCGATAGTCCCCGCGTCTGCTCGATGGCAGCGCGCTGGCGATCACCGAGCGCTGCCAGATCGAGGCCGTTCTCCGTCACCGACATTGCCGTGATCTGCTCTGCCACGAAGGCGCTCAGACCTCGCGTGCAATTGACGGCCTGCACCTTGGTCTCGTCGTCGAGTTTGACGCCGACCGCGGAGACTTGTTCGTTGATGATGTCTGCGAGCGCTTCGTCGTTCGGGGTTGGCTCGTTGAACACGATGACGTCCTGCGCCAGCTCCGACGGGAGCTTCATGGACGTCCCGAGTAGGATGAGCGTCCTGCGGTCAGCCTTGAAGACGTCGCGCAGATTCCAGATACCTTGGATGGTCGGCACGTCGGGGTTGTCGGTAGAGATGAAGAGCTGGGGATTCATGAAGAAAACCATCGGCGCCCGCTGTGTGATGTTGTCCTTCGCGTCGACCTGTTCGCCCGGGAGGTTCTTCAAGAGATTGAGACAGGCGCCAGGGTTGCCGGTCATGCCCGGCAAGTCCTCCGGAGGAGCACCGTTGAGCATCTTGCTGACGGTCTCGAAGGCGACCTTGTTGAGCGGCATCAACCCACCACCGATATCCCAGCGAAGCAGGGGGATCGGTGCCGTCCCCTCCTCGAAGGCGCTGCGAATGGTCTGGATGGTCGAGCCGGGATCGGGTGTCACGACTGCAACGAGCGGGGTCGCGGTCCTGCGCGCTGCCTTGAGGGATTCGATGAGAGTCATTGCTGGGTCTCCTTGCTTTGGTCAGTCAACGAAAACGTCGCCGGATCGACCCGACGGTTCGGCTATCAGCGGGCGGTAACGCGAAACGGTCATCGTCCTCCAAGTTGATGAGGTTGAGATGCTCGAAGACTTCCCAGGCTGCCTCGGGATCGCTGGACTTCATATCGACCTCGAGGCCGTCTGCCATGAGAAGCGCAATGGTCGAGCCAGAGATCTGCACGCGCTGTATCACTCGGCGTCCTCCGCTCTGCGCCAGGGGTCCGGCGCTGCGTCGACGATGTGAGCTTCGTTGCCAGGTTCGGACCAGTGATCCTGGACCAGCTTGTCAGCCGAATCGGCATTGCGCGCGAGCTTCGTCCAGCCGCAACGCCTGCTGCGGCAGCACAGCGAGACCAGCGTTTCGGTCATGCTTCTCCCTCCTTGAGGCATTTCTTGCAACGTCCCCAGGTCATCGTCAAGGGCACCGTCGCTTCGTGACCACACTCAAGCAGGCAGCGCTTGGAGCCAGCCGCCTCGCGCAGCACCGACTTCACGGGGCGCTTAGGTCCGAACCTTGCCATCAAAGCCTCATCGCTCCTATGCTCGGTGATCTTGTTTGCCCGAACTGAGGTGGTGGGATGGTTGACAACGTCGGCGGCGACCACCGCATGACCTGGCGCGTCCTTCGGCGAGAAGCTGGGGATCATGCGCGAGGTTGGCGGTGTGATACCGAGTCGGCGATTCATGGCTGCTTTGGCGCATACGGGTGAGCAATAATGCTCAGTCGTTACGCCGCTGATGGTCTGTACAGGTCGGAAGGGGCGCTCACAGTTGAGACACGGTCTCTTGTCGATGGTTGAGTTGCGTAGCGTCGCAAGCACCTTCTGTGCGTCGTGCTGCTGTTCGGGGGAGCTATCCTTAGCCTTTGCCCGTTTGCGCAGCTCCTTGATCTCAGACTGCTTGACCTTCGGCTCTGCCCCCTTCCCACTGCCAGGTCGAAGCTGTTTCTTGAGCTGCTTTGCGGATCGCTTGGACATTTGGTTCCCCTCCTACCTTCTATATCAGCGATTGACCCAGTAGAGCAGACCGCCGATCGTCAGCAACGACAGCGCCGGCATGCAAACGAACAGGAACAATCCTGCTTCAAGCATGGTCTTCGTCCTTTCTGCCAGGGCTTGGGACCTGGCTGCGCATTACCGGCGCCTGTCGGCGCCGTCCCTCTGCGTCATGATTTGATCTCCCAAGCGCGCTCGTAGGTGCAACCGTCACGATATGCCATCTTCTCGGCATTGGACAGACTATCGGTACCTGCAACGATGACTTTGCCGTCGAGTCGTTCGACATCGTACAGGTACTTCCAAGCGAGACCTGGTCCGGTCGCCAGGGGCGATCGCATAAGCTTGCGTCGCTTGATGATGGCATGGAGACTTGCCTCACGTTCAGCTCTTGCCAGCGCTCTGTCAAGCATGTTAGCCCTCCCGGACCACATAGATGCTGCTGTTGACCATGACTTCCTTCATCGTCAACTTGACGACGACCGCGCCGTTTTCAACGAAGTCGACTTCGTCGCCGTAGCTATTGAACCGGGGGATTCCACGAAGCAGCTCACGACGGGTCCCGTTACGCAGGATCTCAATCGTCTCGCTCGGCGACTCGCTGTTGACCAGGACCACTTCTGCCAGCTTAAAGCTCGGCCGTCGACCCGACTTGAGCGGACTGGCGATTCGCAACGTCGCTTCGATCATTATAGTCTGCCTCCCATTGTCCGGGCTTGGGACCGGACCTGCGCATTACCAGGCGCCGGAGCGCCTGTCCCTCTGCTAGCGTGCCAGGTCGACATCCGACCCACCGCACTTCGGGCAGGTTGGAATCGGTGAGCGGGTCGTGAACTTCTTGTCGCATTCCTGGCACTGGACCTTGACTGGCTGGTTCATCGCTTCACCTCCCCGTTGAGACCCAGAGCGACCTCGGGCTTGAATGGCACTGCACCGCGCTCCCAGATCACCACCGGCACCTCAGGCTTGCGCGCCTGGCGCATTGCGGAGGCAAGAGTCTTATAAGCGGATGTCCACGTCAGCGTGTTGCCGTGCAGCGATGTGACCTTGAACGGACCGGGCTGCTTCATTATGCAACCTCCTTCGCCAAGGTTTGAGGTGGATGATTCGGGCACCGCTCACCCGTGAGCGCTGTCTCATCGCAACGTTGATTTGTCACTGGATCGATGAACGTGCATCGCGTCCCAAACCGTTCGCACAAGAGTTGCCATGCATCGAGCTTCATATGTTCTGTCTCCCTTCGTGCCAGGGCTTGGGACCTGGCTGCGCATTAACGGAGAGCCGAAGCTCCCCGCCCCTCTGCTTTCAACTCTGAACCGAAGCGTACCGGGCATTCCGGCGAGAAGCTTCTGCCTTTGCCAGCTTGCGAGCCTCGCTCCATGTCGTGCTGCCAGGCGTGAACCAGCACTCTGAAACGTCGCGATAGGTCGTGGAGTCGAATGTGAACGCCCAACTTCCTCGTCCGTGTGGTTTCCGTCCGTGACTGCGCTCGTACGCATCAGTGAAAACTTCGACGTTGCTTCCCATGGTTGTCTCCTTCTGCCAGGGCTTGGGACCTGGCTGCGCATTAAGCGCGACTCGAATAGCCGCGCTCCCTCTGCTTTATTACCGCGATCTCTTGATAGCATTGAGACATGCCTGGCAAGTCACTTTGTCGTTGTTGCGAGTCCTGAATGTCCAGCGGCGCGTGTCGCATGCCACCCAACGGCCATGCCCGAGCGATGGAGAACCTGAAGGAAGCGGCCTGCTCTTGTGAATCTTCAAGATCGGTGAGGCGTTCGGCATCAGGCAAATTCCCTTACTCATGTTAAGCTCCTTCTGCCAGGGCTTGGGACCTGGCTGCGCATTACCGGCGCCTGTCGGCGCCGTCCCTCTGCGTTTACCTACGAACTAACCGAGTCTTTGGCAGACCACAATCGCATCGATTCGGATAACGGATACATTCCCCGTGGATCCGACAACCCTTGTTTTCGTCTGCCGCGCTCCGGCACTCTGCGCGATAGCACACGTTAGAGGCATTGGTGGTAGAGTTTGTCTGGGGTGCTCCGTGCGGGCAATGCGGCCGATCTTGCTTTTTCGTCACGGTTGTCTCCCTTCGTACCAGGGCTTGGGACCTGGCTGCGCATTAAGCGCGCTGGATTAGCCGCGCTCCCTCTGCTTGCGTCAATTGGTGGCGCCCTCCAAGGATCCATCGGGGATCCCGCCTCCGTTCTGACTCGCCCCTGAGTTCGTCAGGGATACTCGACCTGGGTCCCGGTCCCTAGTGCCAGCCCCTCTCAGGGCGCTAGGTCCGACTGGCTAGGCCTCGTCATGCCCACCCAGGTCTCGCGCTGGCTTGTCCTCGGTCTACCAGCTCTACCGTCCATCCGTTCCCGCAACTGCGGCCTCTCGGCCACCGACCGTCCGGGGCTAGGTCGGTTTCACTTCCCTGCTCCCTTGCTTCCCCCTACAAGAGGGTTATCGGCAGGTTTGAGCTGTACCCATACCCTCGATGAAAAATAATTGCGAAGGGAAATCACACACTTAGCTCGCAGAGCGGGATCTTCTTTTCTTCAGGATTGTCAGTAGTTTAGGACGGCCTAGCTGCTTCGGTACAGCAGATCAGGTACTTACGAAGAGCTCTGGAGGCGTGCCCGTAGGTGGTCACCAACAGCCAGGGGACCGAAGTCCTGGGTCGCCAGGGTAGCTCCAGACCCCGCGTCCTTACCTCCCCGCCATGTCCCCCGGCACGCCGACAATCCCCAGGCTTCCAGGTCCTCGACATGGCTGAGAGCCCGACGTTGCGCGGCTGGTTCAGCATCCAACGCGACGATGACCCGACGCGGTCGCTTGCCTGCGATCAGCCCCAGCTTCTCAGGAGTCAGAGCTGTCCCGAGCAGACCGACCGGAGCAGGAGCACGGAACTCACAACCACGCAACCACCCCATGACATCGCCAGCCCCCTCGACAAGCATGACGTCGCTGCCCGGAGGTACACCATCCAGATTGAACAGCAGCGCCGCAGCAGGTCGACCGCATTCAGCACCAGGCTGACCAAACTTTCCATTCGTGCTGGTCAGGTACTTCGGCTCAACACCCCGCGCAATTGCCCTCGCTTGCCAGGCAACCGGATGCGAATCGAGCACAATGGGAATGATGAGGCGCATACGATACCTGCCTGAGAGCGCAAACCCGAAGTTCCAACGAACTGCGTCTTCGCTTTTCAAGCCCCATTGCTGACGCGCGAAGTTGAGAAATGTATACTCCTCCATTCGTCGCGTCTCCCCAGTCACCCAGCGAAAATTCTCGGGGAACAAACACCAATCTTGGATTGGTTCTGCCTTTGGTTCGGGGATCCACTCTCCGAGCTGCGCTGGGAACTCCCGAATGAGAAACACCCAAGCCTTGCCGCGAGTCTCCAGACCTTCATGAAGCCTGACCCACTCAATCGCTCCACCAGAGAGACGCGGTTCAGCGACGCATCCCAGATTCCAGCATCCCGAGGTCCAGCGCAGGATGTTTAGCCAGCCTCGGTGTTTGCGATCACCACAACGGGGACAGTTGAACGTCCGAATGCCTTCGTCGTAGCCCCGACCACCCAAGTCATTGTGAATCTCTACGCGCGTACGAATGTAAGCCTCGAGAGAAATACTGTCCCTCACACTCCTGCTCTTTGCTTAGCTCGCGTGCTGGTATGTTCTGGCTGATGCGCCATACGCGCGACTCGTGCGTCAATGATCTCCTGAAGGCGCTGAACGGCTATCTTCGGAATGCCGTCCCTGAGCATGCGCCGTTTGATGTCGACCAGTTGCTCGAAAGTCTTCGTCGATGTATCCTCGGCAGGACTCCCGAAGTATGGGCAGATCCAACCATGCACCCGCTGACAACCTCCGCACGACCACTGGTTAATCACTTCTTGCCATACAATGCTAGACGCTCGGTCGTCAGCTTGTCGCCTTCCTTGGCCAGCGCGCGGAAGACATCCGCCTCGAGCTTGACAGCTAGTGCTGTTCTCTCCGTCATCTTCGACGGATGAACTGGAGGCAGGTCAACCGTTTCGGAGATCCCCAGCTCGAGAACTTCCGTCTCGTACGGCTTCACATTCAAGGTCCGACGCCAGGTCACAGTGATCGTCATGATGGTTCCTCCTGGTTAGGTATATCAGTCGGAAGTGGTTCGTCTTCGGGTGGTTCTTCTGAGATGGGAAAGAAGTTGAGTCGATCGATATCGACACGAAAGCGTCCTACCGTCTTATCCTCTTCAGCCTCCCGTTGCGCGACAGCGAAAAGACCTCGCTCCTTGCGGGCGCGCATGGCCTCGTCTCCGAAGATGGCTACAGCACCGTCCGCGACAGCCATGACTTCGTAGGCTTCCGCAATGTCACTCTTCTGCGGTCGACGAGTGTTCATCGACTTGCGGTTGACCAGCGCTGCGGACCAAACCACGACGTCGAGTTGCTTGGCCAGAGCCGACATGTCTCGCGCAGTCCGTGCCAGCTCGTGGCGCTTCTCGGTCTCGCCCTTACTCGATCCCATGATGTTGAGGTAATCGAGGATGACGACGTCGATGAAAGCACCTCCACGTCGTAGTTCCCGAACCTTGTCGAAGACCCACTGGCACGCGCGTGTCTGTTGCGGGACAGACTCCCAGACGTAGAACTCTCCGCCTCCGACTGCCTTGAGCCCCCTGATGGCGCGCTCTAGGATACGGGGATCGTCGCGCAGCTCCTTGCGACTTGCGCGTGCCAGACCTCGGTCGATGCGAGAGGCAACCCGCAGCGCTCGCATCTCGTAGGACACCATGAAGACACCCCAGCGCCGGCGAATGGCGCCCAGTCCTACGGCGATCAAGAAGGACGTCTTCGCTCCCTTGGGAGGAGCTAGAACGTAATGCGACTCTCCCTTCGTCGGACCTCCTCCGAGAAGAAAGTCCAGTTCAGCGAAACCTGTTGGTACATGAGCGCCTTCGTCTTCGCCGATCCAGACCTTCTGAATGCGCTCTTGCGCGTCCCGAATGAGCGCTACCTCCCGACGCTGACCTGGCTCCTCGAGCCGAACTAATCCCTTGCTGACGACGTCGCGAGCCTGGTCGAGACCCTTCGGCCCCTTCGACAGAATGTCTCCAGCTTGTAGAAGCGCCTGCGTTAGCGCTCGCCACTCCGCCCATTCAATGACCTGCTGATCAATCCATGTGGTATCGGTTGGCAGGGATAGCTCACGTATCTCTGACCATTCGTTCTCGACAGTCGCCCGTTCACCCGCCTGGAGACGCTCGACCTCGCGCCGTACTAGCTCACCAATAACCTCAAGACCTGGCGCCGAGGCGAACTCAGTCCAGTAGGCTTCGACCAGCCGCGCAATACGGACTCGAGGTGATGCAGCGCGCATACCTCCGTCAATAGGTCCGAACAGCCCGGCATGGAAAGCACCGGGCGGACAGCGCTTCGGTAAGTCGCTTTGAACTGCCGTGCTGATGACGAGACGTTGGAGACTGTCGCTCCAATCAGGACGATCGTTCAGCGTCGTAATGACGGTCTCTCCAAAGCGATGATTTGTACAAACCGAGGATCAGACCAGCGGTCGGCTAGACGTTCACCGAACTGCGTCTTCCAGGTCTCGGGTAGCGCATTAGTGGTATAGATGGTTCTCTTGCGTAGGTCAATTCGACGCTGGAGGGTCAGCAGGTCGATCTCCTTGGCTGGTGAGTAACCCCCGATATCGATGTCATCCAGAACCAGCAGATCAAGGCAATTGACCAGCTCTTCCATCATCTCATCTGGCGACGGCATGTCATCGTGATATCGACTGAGCCGACGTGCGAGACGGAGTCGAGCTTGCAAATCCAGCCAGGTCTCGAACCATACCGGGGCTGGTAAAGGACCTCGAGTCACCGGTGGATGAGGAATGACGTCGGTCATCATGTTCCAACCCGCTAGCGAACCGGCACAACCTTGAACGCGAACCCGCATGGCGCTAATAGCAAGGCCGGTTTTTCCCGCGCCGGATGGGCCGCACAGAATGACGCTGCTTGGAACTCCAACCTCCATTCGGCTCCAGATCAAGCTAGACCAGCGTTGAAGCCACGCAGTCTCTGAGGTAGCTTCGACCTCATCGAAGCTGTAGTCGTCAGTCCTGGGAGGTCGACCGCAGACCTGCCAACGTCTCTCCGGAGTATTAGTCGGATGCCTGACCTTGTCTTCGAACGGCCAAAGCTCGTTCATCCCTGTTGTCCTTGAGTTAGTTCCCATTGCTCGAGGGTTAGTTCCCATTGCTCGAGGGTTAGTTCCCATTGCTCGAGGGTTAGTTCCCATTGCTCGAGGGTTAGTTCCCATTGCTCGAGGGTTAGTTCCCATT
>Ga0187893_10007152_pt1 | contig 18518 bp, 18 predicted proteins | sample MA1701074metaG_FD_139574 | JGI IMG/M metagenome (GOLD analysis project Ga0187893, IMG submission 139574) | White microbial mat communities from a basaltic lava cave in the Kipuka Kanohina Cave System on the Island of Hawaii, USA - MA170107-4 metaG ... | reverse complement strand
GTGCTCGTACTCTTCGAGTACGACGACGCCGGCACCGTCGCCCATCACGAACCCGTCGCGATCGACGTCCCACGGCCGCGAGGCCTTCCCCGGCGTGTCGTTGAACCCGGTCGAGAGCGCGCGAACCGCCGCGAAACCCGCGACGCCGAGCCGGCAGATCGAGCTTTCGGCACCGCCGGCGATCATGACGTCGGCATCGTCGAACTGAATCAGCCGGGCCGCATCGCCGATCGCGTGCGCGCCGGTCGCGCAGGCCGTCACCACCGAATGGTTCGGGCCGGTGAAACCGTAACGGATCGAAACATTGCCCGAGGCGAGGTTGATCAGCGCCGACGGGATGAAGAACGGGCTGACGCGGCGCGGTCCGCGCTCGTGCAGCGTGACCGAGGCGTCGTAGATGCCCTGCAGCCCGCCGATGCCCGACCCGATCAGGACGCCGGTGCGATCGCGATCCGGCGCCGCTTCCGGCTTCCAGCCGGCATCCTCCACCGCCTCCGCCGCCGCAGCGATGGCGTAGTGGATGAAGGCGTCCATCTTGCGCTGGTCTTTCGGCGGGATGAACTCGTCGGCATTGAAGCCGCCATTGGCGCGCTCGCCGCGCGGCACCATGCCGGCGATCTTGCACGGCAGATCCGAAACATCGAAGGCCTGGATCGCGCCGATGCCGCTTTCGCCCTCGATGAGACGGCGCCAGACATGGCCGACGCCGCAACCGAGCGGCGAAACGATACCCATGCCGGTGACGACGACACGTCGCATCGTCGTTACGGTGTCCCCATTGGAATGACGTGTTGGCTCGGCACCGAGTGGCGATCAGCTGTTCGAACCGTGCTGCTCGATGAACGCGATCGCATCCTTGACGGTCTGGATCTTCTCGGCCGCGTCGTCCGGAATTTCGCATCCGAACTCTTCCTCGAAGGCCATCACCAGCTCGACCGTATCGAGACTGTCGGCGCCCAGATCGTCGATAAAGCTCGCGCCTTCGTTGACCTTCGATTCATCGACGCCAAGATGCTCGACGACGATCTTCTTCACCCGATCGGCGATGTCGCTCATGACGAATCAATCCCTCGATATTGGTTGCTGTCGCCTTCGTCCCGGGCCCGGTTCCGCTGGCGAGTCGAGCCGCGGCCGACCTGAAAGGCGGCGTCCAATAACACAGCGGACGGTGCTTGGCCAGCACGGCGGACCCCGGAAAACCCGCCTATAGCATGGCCATTCCGCCATTGACGTGCAAGGTCTGGCCGGTGACGTAGGAGGCCTCGTCGGTCGCCAGAAAGGCCACGCAGGCCGCCACTTCCTCGACCGTTCCGAGGCGCCCGAGCGGGATGCCGCTCAGGAATCGTTCGCGCGTCCTGTCGCTGACCGCATCGGTCATGGCCGTTGCGATGAAACCGGGGGCGACGCAGTTGATCGTGATGCCCCGGGTCGCGACTTCCTGGGCCATCGCCTTCGACATGCCGACGATGCCGGCTTTCGCCGCGGCATAGTTCGCCTGGCCCGGATTGCCGATCACCCCGCTGATCGAGCCGATATTGATGATGCGGCCGCTGCGCTGCTTCATCATGCCCCGGAGGGCGGCCCGGCAAAGCCGGAACGTCGCGACCAGGTTGAGGTCGATGACGGCCTGCCAGTCCTCGTCCTTCAAGCGGACCGCGAGGCCGTCGCGCGTGATGCCGGCATTGTTGACGAGGATATCGAGGCCGCCCATCGCCTTCTCCGCCTCGGCGATCAGCGCCTCTGCGGCGGCCGGGTCGGTCAGGTCGGCCGTCAACACATGCGTCCGCGCGCCGAACTCGCCCGCAAGCGCCTCGAGCGCCTCGCGCCGCGTACCCGACAGCGCGACGGTCGCCCCCTGCCCGTGCAGACCGCGCACGATCGCGCCGCCGATGCCGCCCGATGCACCCGTCACCAGCGCGCGCCGTCCCGTCAGATCGAACATGCCGCCGTCTCCACTCGCCAATTGAGAACCGTCACAACAGCTTGAGCACTGTCTCGATATCGCCGGGTTCGCCCACCGACTGGCCCGCGACTTCGCGGTCGATACGCTTCACCAGACCGGTGAGTACCTTGCCGGCGCCGAGTTCGAACGTCCGGCTGACGCCGGCCCGCCTCATGGCCAGCACGCTCTCGCGCCATCGCACCATGCCGGTGACCTGTCGCACCAGCAGGTCGCGAACGGTATCGGGATCGCTGACCGGCGCGGCGGTGACGTTCGCCACCAGCGGCACAGTCGGCTGGCGCATGACGATCCCCGCCAGCGCCTTCTGCATCTCGTCGGCGGCCGGCTGCATCAGGCGGCAGTGAAAGGGCGCGCTGACCGGCAGCAGCACGCTGCGTTTGGCGCCGCGCTCCGCCGCCACCGCAACCGCCCGCTCGACGGCCGCCTTGTGACCGCTGACGACCACCTGGCCCGGCGCATTGTCGTTGGCGACGTCGCAGATGTCGGGATCGCTGCCCTCCGGCGTGCGGGCCACCGCCTCCGCGGCGATCGCCTGGGCCGCTTCGAGATCGAGGCCGAGCAGCGCCGCCATCGCGCCGTCGCCCACCGGCACGGCGCGCTGCATCGCCTGCCCGCGTCGGCGCAGCAGGCGCGCCGTATCGCCGAGATCGAACGTGCGCGCCGCAGCCAGCGCGGAATACTCGCCCAGCGAATGGCCGGCGACGAAAGCGACCTTGTCGCGCAGATCGATACCGCCCTCGCGCTCGAGTACGCGCAAGACCGCGATGCTGGCCGTCATCAGCGCGGGCTGCGCGTTCTCCGTGAGCGTGAGATCGCTCTCCGGGCCTTCGAACATCAGGCGCGCCAGCTTGTAATTGAGCGCATCGTCGACCTCTTCGAATACCTCGCGCGCGGCCGGGAAGGCTGCGGCGAGCGAGCGGCCCATGCCGACCGCCTGCGAGCCCTGGCCCGGAAACAGAAAGGCGCACGCCATCGATTATCCCCTGCCCAATGCGAAAATGCGTGGCGGGCGCATTGAAGGCGGCCGTTTCCGCCACTGTCAAGCGATCCGGCCGGGCCCGACGGCTCCAGCCGAACGCGGCCTTTCGGGCGCTTGCCGGAGGCGGGCTTATGTGTATATTGCGCCGCTTCGCAAAACCGACTCCTTGCCGGCAGCGACCGGACGCCCACGCACGGGGCATTCGGGGCAGGCCGGCTCGAGATGCGGTTGTCGGGATTGTTCCCGCCCGCATCGCCCAACGAACCAGAGGGAGCCACATCGTGCCGCTTTACGAGAACGTGTTCATCGCACGTCAGGACGCTTCGCCTGCCCAGGTCGAGGCGCTGACGGAAAATTTCGCGACCGTGATCGCCCAGAACGGCGGCACGGTCGGCAAGCGCGAATACTGGGGCCTGCGCAGCCTCTCCTACCGCATCAAGAAGAACCGCAAGGGCCACTACACGCTCATGAACATCGACGCCCCCGCACCCGCGGTGGCCGAGATGGAGCGCCTGATGCGCATCAACGAGGACGTCATCCGCTATCTGACGGTTCGCGTCGAGGCGCTCGAGGACGGCCCGTCGGCGATGATGCGCAGCCGCGACCGCGACGATCGCGACGGACGCGGTCCGCGCGACCGCGGATATCGCGACCGCGACGATCGCGGCGGCTATCGCGGCGACCGCGATCGCGACCGCGATCGAGAGGATCGGCCGCGGCGCGAGGCTCGGACCGAAGAGACCCAAACCGCCGAAGGCCAGGGAGAGCGCGCATGACCGGCCCCACCGTCACCCGTGCCGGCTCCGGCCGGCCGCGTTTCCGCCGGCGCAAGAGCTGCCCGTTCAGCGGGCCGAACGCGCCGAAGATCGACTACAAGGACATGAAGCTGCTGCTGCGATATACGTCGGAGCGCGGCAAGATCGTGCCGAGCCGCATCACCGCGGTATCGGCCAAGAAGCAGCGCGAGCTGGCGCAGGCGATCAAGCGCGCCCGCTATCTCGCCCTCATGCCCTACCTGCTGAAGTAGGGAGATACTCATGGTCGAAGTCATCCTGCTCGAGCGGGTCGAGAATCTCGGCCAGATGGGCGACGTGGTCCGGGTCCGCCCCGGCTATGCGCGCAACTATCTGCTGCCGCGCAAGAAGGCGCTCCGGGCCACCGACGCGAACCGCAAGCGTTTCGAGGCGCAGCGCGTCCAGCTCGAGGCGGTCAATCTCCAGCGACGCCAGGAGGCCGAGAAAGTCGCCCCGGCGCTGCAGGATCTGACCGTCACGCTGCTGCGCCAGGCCGGCGAAACCGGACAGCTCTTCGGCTCCGCCACCACGCGCGACATCGCCGATGCCATCGTCGCCAGGGGCGTCACCATCGCCCGCCAGCAGGTCCAGCTCGATCGTCCGATCAAGACGCTCGGCCTGTTCCCGGTCAGGGTCGTGCTGCATCCGGAAGTCTCCGTTACCGTGACGGTCAACGTTGCGCGCTCGGAGGACGAAGCCGAGATCCAGCTCAAGACCGGTACGGCCGTCGTCGGCGAGGCGAGCGAGCCCGCGATCGACTACCTGGCGGACGAAGCGCCGGCGACCGAGGGCGAAGCGACCGCGGAGGCCGGCGCCGGGGCTGAAAAACCCGCGGCGGCCGACAAGGACGGAAAGGCCGAGAAGGGTGCCAGGAAGCGCGGCAGGAAGAAGGACGCCGAGTAAGGCGCCTGCCGTGGACGGTTGCCGAGCGGGTCGGGGGTTCTGCTAGGCTGTTCGCCGGAAAAGCGGCCGGTCACGGCCGCCATCGGGTCGCGAACCGGGAGGGGTCGCCGGAACCCATGTTGATCGCGGGGCTATTACGGCGTCTCGTACACGAAGGCACGCTCACCGTCGTCGATGTCGGGGGACGACGCCATGTCGTCGCCGGCGACCGGCCCGGCCCGCGCGCGACGGTCCGCCTGACCGACCGGCGCGTCGAACGGCAGCTCCTCACCAATCCGAAGCTGCATTTCGGCGAAGCCTACATGGACGGGCGCATCGTCATCGAGGAAGGCAGCCTCGAGGACGTGGTCGATCTGCTCACGCGCAACATCGCCGAGATCGAAGGCGGCACCCACGGACGCTTTCGCCAGTGGCTGGGGAAAGCCCTCCATTTCGTGCTGACCCACAACCCGGTCGGCAAGGCGCAGAAGAACGTGGCCCACCATTACGACCTGTCGGGACGGCTCTACGACCTGTTCCTCGATCGCGACCGGCAATATTCCTGCGCCTATTTCGCGACCGACAATGACAGTCTCGAGGTCGCGCAGCACAACAAGAAGCTCCATCTCGCCGCCAAGCTGCTGCTGGAGCCGGGCCAGAGACTGCTCGACATCGGCAGCGGCTGGGGCGGGCTCGGCCTCTACCTCGCCAAGCTGGAAAAGATCGACGTGACCGGCGTGACGCTGTCGACCGAGCAGCAGAAAGTTTCGGCCATGCGGGCCGCGGACGAGGGCCTGGCGGACCGGGTGCGGTTCCATCTGCGGGACTATCGCGAACAGCCCGGACCGTTCGACCGGATCGTCTCGGTCGGCATGTTCGAGCATGTCGGGCCCGGCCATTACCGCGAGTTCTTCGCCAAGGCGAAGGAGCTGCTGACCGAGGACGGTGTCATGCTGCTGCACTCGATCGGCCGCATGGAGCCGCCGGGCAGCACCAACCCGTGGCTCCGCAAGTACATTTTCCCCGGCGGCTACACGCCGGCGCTGTCGGAAGTGCTGCGGGCGGTCGAGGATGTCGGGCTTTGGGTAACGGACATCGAGATATTGCGCCTGCACTACGCGAAGACGCTGCACGAGTGGCATCGCCGATTCCTTCAGAACCGCGATCGTATCCGGGCGCTTTACGACGAGAGATTCTGCCGGATGTGGGAGTACTATCTGATCGGCTGCGAATATGCGTTCCGCAACCTGAACCAGATGGTCTTCCAGATGCAGCTCGCGCGCCGGCAGGATGCGACGCCACTCACACGCGACTATATCGGCGACTACGAGCGCCGCAACGCCGCGAAAATCGCGCTGGCCGCGCAATAACGCGCCGATTTCCGCGGCCATTTTGCTGCCGCATCGGACGCGCTACCTTTATCCCCGGGTTCCACGATTCGCGGCTCGGTTTAGATTCGACCGCCCGCTGTGACACGCCTATCACTGACTTGCCATGGAACAGTCATCGATGCCGAACAACGTGCGGCCGCTCCGGACCGGCGCCGAGCGTGAAACGCCGCTCCGGACGCCGCCACACAATTACGAGGCGGAACAGGCGCTGCTCGGCGCGATACTCGGGAACAACCTGGTTTTTGACAAGGTCAACGAGGTGCTGCGGCCCGAGCATTTCGCCGACGCCGTGCACGGCCGCATCTACGAGGCGGTCGGCAAGCTGATCCAGCGCGGCCAGATCGCCAACCTGCTCACGCTCAAGAACCTGTTCGACCAGGATCCGGGACTGGTCGAGGCCGGCGGCGGGCGCTATCTCGAGCAGCTCGCAAGCTCGCTGGTAACGATCATCAATGCCGAGGACTACGCGCGCACGATCCACGATCTCTTCCTGCGGCGCGAGCTGATCGGGCTCGGCGAAGAAGTCGTCAACGAGGCCTACGGGTTCGACCCGGACGAAACCGCGACCGAGCAGATCGAACGGGCCGAGCTCAAGCTCTATACGCTCTCCGAGACCGGCCGGACCGAAACCGGCCTGCGCGGCTTCAACGAGGCGCTGACGAACGCGATCAAGATCGCCGAGGCCGCGCACCAGCGGCAGAGCCATGTCACCGGCGTCACCACCGGGCTGACGGACATGGACCGCAAGCTCGGCGGTCTGCACGCCTCGGATCTGGTGATCCTTGCCGGACGGCCGGCGATGGGCAAGACGGCGCTCGCGACCAACATCGCCTTCAACGCGGCCCGTGCCGCCCACGAGAGCGGCGGCAAGGAAGGCGGCAACGTCGCCTTCTTCTCGCTCGAAATGTCGGCCGAACAGCTCGCCACCCGCATCCTCGCCGAGCAGACCGCGATCTCGTCGGACCAGATAAGGCGCGGCGACGTCCGGTCCGAAGACTTCTCGACCTTTGCGGCGGTGGCGGCCGAACTGCAGTATCTGCCGCTGTTCATCGACGACACGCCGGCGATCACGGTCGCGACGCTGCGCACCCGCGCCCGCCGGCTCAAGCGCCAGCACGGGCTCGGCATGATCGTCGTCGATTATCTCCAGCTCATGCGCGGCTCGACCTTCGGCCGGATCGAGAACCGCGTGCAGGAAATCTCGGAGATCACGCGCGGGCTCAAGGCCATCGCCAAGGAGCTCAACGTGCCGGTCCTTGCGCTCTCGCAGCTCTCGCGCGCGGTCGAGCAGCGCGAAGACAAGCGCCCGCAGCTCGCCGACCTTCGCGAGTCCGGCTCGATCGAGCAGGATGCCGACGTCGTCATGTTCATCTATCGCGAGCAGTACTATCACGAGCGCGCCGAGCCGCAGCAGCGCGCGGACGAAGCCCCGGAAAAATTTGCCGAACGCATGGAACGCTGGCAGGACCGCGGCGCCCAGGTTCACAACCTGGCCGAGGTGATCATCGCCAAGCAGCGTCACGGTCCGATCGGCACGGTGAAAATGTACTTCGAGGGCCGGGCCACGAAGTTCGCCGACTGGGTCGATGCGAGCACCCTGCCCGATGCCGGCGGCTGACCGCGCCACGGCCGTCCTCACCGTCGACCTGGCGGCCATCGTCGGGAATTTCCGGATCCTGCAACGGCGCTTTTCCGGACGCGAGGTTGCGATCTCGCTCAAGGCCGATGCTTACGGCGTCGGCGCGGCGCCGGTCGGTGCGGCGCTGTGGCGCGCCGGCGCGCGACGGTTCTTCGTCGCGACGCTCGACGAGGGCATCGCGCTGCGCCGTTCGCTTCCATCCGCCTCGATCGCGGTCCTGCACGGGCTGACGAGCGGACCGGTCGCCGAATTTCTGCATTACGATCTGCTGCCCGTGCACAACAGCATCGCCGAGATCGATGCCTGGCTCGCCGAAGCGCCGGGGCGCGCCGCGGGCCTGCATCTCGACACCGGCATGGCGCGGCTCGGCATGCCGGCCGACGAAGTCGCGGCGCTGGCTTCGTCGGGGCGACTGCGCGGCCTGCCGCTCGCCTTCGTCATGAGCCATCTCGGCTGTTCCGACGAGCCGGAAAACCCGCTCAACGCCCAACAGCGCGACCGGTTCGTCGAGGCGTGTCGCGCGCTTGCGGTTCCCGACGGCGTGCCGCGCAGCCTGGTCGCCTCGTCCGGCGTGTTCCTCGATCCGTCGTTCCACTTGGACATCGCGCGCCCGGGCGCCGCGCTCTATGGCATTGCGCCCACGGCCGGCCGGCCGAACCCGATGCGACCGGCAATCCGGCTGTCGGGAAAAATCCTGCAATTACGGTACGTTGACAGTGATTCGACCGTTGGATATGGTGCCACGCATCGCATGACCCGGGCGGGGCGGGTCGCAACCATCGGTGCCGGTTATGCTGACGGGGTGCTGCGCGCGCTCGGCAATCGCGGGCATGTCCTCGTCGACGGGCGGCGCGCGCCGGTGGTGGGGCGGATATCGATGGACCTCCTGACAATCGACGTGACAGACCTGCCGGAGCCTGCCGTGCGGCCCGGAAGCAGCGTCGACCTGATCGGCCCCGGCAACGAGATCGACGCCGTTGCCGCGGCCGCCGGCACCATCGGCTACGAACTCCTGACGCGGCTCGGTCCGCGCCTGTCGCGGCACTATCTCGCCGACGCCACCTCAGCCGAGGGGAGCGCGGCGTGACGGCGATCCTGCAGGCGGTCGGCCGCACGACGCTCACCGGCTGCGAGACGATCGGGCGGCTGCTGTTTTTCGCCACCGTCGGCCTCGGCTGCCTCATCCGCCCGCCCTATTATCCGCGCCTCATCGTCCGGCAGATGATCGAGATCGGCTTCTATTCCCTGCCGGTCGTCGGGCTGACCGCGATCTTCACCGGCATGGTGCTGGCGCTGCAGAGCTTCACCGGCTTCACGCGCTTCAACGCCGAACAGGCGATTCCGAGCGTCGTCGTCATCTCGATCTCCCGCGAGCTCGGCCCCGTGCTGGCGGGCCTGATGGTCGCCGGCCGCATCGGCGCCGCGATGGCCGCCGAGATCGGCACGATGCGCGTCACCGATCAGATCGACGCGCTGACCACGCTCTCGACCAACCCGATGCGCTACCTGGTGATGCCGCGGCTGGTGGCGGGCACGCTCATGTTGCCGCTGCTGGTGCTGATCGCCGACATCATCGGCGTGCTGGGCGGTTACGTCGTCAGCATCTACAAACTCGGTTTCAATCCCGTCGCCTACATCAACACCACCCTCGATTTCGTCGAACCGCTCGACGTGATCTCGGGTCTCGTGAAGGCGGCCGCCTTCGGGTTCATCGTCGCCCTCATGGGCTGTTTCAACGGCTTCCATTCGCGCGGCGGCGCGCAGGGCGTCGGCGTCGCCACGACCAACGCCGTCGTATCGGCGTCGATCCTGATTTTGGTCTTCAACTACATCATCACCGAGATTTTCTTCTCGTCATGAACGGCGCATCCCCGAAAATCGAGATTCGCGGGCTGCACAAGTCCTTCGGTTCGAAACATGTCCTGCGCGGTCTCGATCTCGACGTGCCGCAGCATCAGTCGATGGTCGTGATTGGCGGCTCGGGCACCGGCAAGTCGGTGATGCTGAAATGCGTTCTCGGGCTGCTCGAGCCCGATGCCGGCTCCATCAGGATCGACGGCGCCGACGTCACGGTCCTGGATGCCGACGAGCGCCGCGCGGCCATGCGCAAGATCGGCATGCTGTTCCAGGGCGGCGCTTTGTTCGATTCCCTGCCGGTCTGGGAGAATGTCGCGTTCGGCCTGACCGCCGGCCGCGGCAAGGACCGCAAGGCCGCCAAGCAAGTCGCGCTGCGGAACCTCGCGGCGGTCGGGCTCGGCGCCGAAGTCGGCGAGCTGTCGCCGGCCGAGCTGTCCGGCGGCATGCAGAAGCGCGTGGCGCTGGCCCGCGCCATCGCCGTCGAGCCGGAGATCATCTTCTTCGACGAGCCGACGACCGGCCTCGATCCGATCATGGCCGACGTCATCAACGAGCTGATCCGCGAATGCGTCGGCAAGCTCGGCGCGACCGCGCTCTCGATCACCCACGACATGGGCAGCGTCCGCAAGATCGCCGACCGCGTCGCCATGCTGCACGAAGGCCGCATCGTCTGGCAGGGCCCGATCGCGGAGATCGACAGCTCCCGCAGCGATTTTGTAGACCAGTTCATCCACGGTCGCGCCGAAGGGCCGATCAAGATGCCGATTCGGCCGCTCTGACCCGGCCGCTGCAAAGGAACCGCCATTGGCGAAAGCCGCTGCCCGCTATGCCTGTCAAAGCTGCGGCGCGACCTGGCCGCGCTGGAGCGGTCGCTGCGAGGCCTGCGGGGCGTGGAACACGATCGTCGAGGAGGCGCCGCGCGATTCGACGCCGAAGGGCCTCGGCGGCAAGCGCGGCCGGACCATCGATCTGGAGCCGATCGCCGGCAAGACGGCGCCGATCGTGCGCCGGCCGACCGGAAATGCCGAATTCGACCGCGTCTCGGGCGGCGGCCTGGTGCCGGGTTCGGCGCTGCTGATCGGCGGCGATCCCGGCATCGGCAAATCCACCCTGCTGCTGCAGATCGCCAACGCCGTCGCCGCCAGGGGCGATACGCGGGTCTGCTACATCACCGGCGAGGAATCGGTCGAGCAGGTGCAGATGCGCGCGCGGCGGCTCGACCTGGCGGCACCCGGCGTCGCGCTTGCCGCCGCCACCAGCGTCCGCGACATTCTGGGCGCGCTCGATCGCACCGATCCGCCGGCGCTGGCGGTCATCGATTCGATCCAGACCATGTTCGTCGACACGCTCGATTCGGCGCCCGGTACCGTGGCACAGGTGCGCGGCGCGGCCGCCGAACTGATCCGGGTCGCCAAGCAGCGCGGCTTCGCGCTGGTGCTGGTCGGTCACGTCACCAAGGAAGGCCAGATTGCCGGCCCGCGGGTGCTCGAGCACATGGTCGACACGGTGCTCTATTTCGAGGGCGAGCGCGGGCACCAGTTCCGCATCCTGCGCGCGGTCAAGAACCGGTTCGGGCCGGCCAACGAGATCGGCGTGTTCGAGATGACCGATGCCGGGCTGATGGCGGTTGAGAATCCGTCCTTCCTGTTCCTCGGCGAGCGCGGCGACCCGATCAGCGGCACTGCGGTCTTTGCCGGGCTCGAGGGCACGCGCCCGCTGCTGGTCGAGATCCAGGCGCTGGTCGCGCCATCGGCCCTCGCAACGCCGCGCCGGGCCGTGGTCGGCTGGGACAGCGGCCGGCTCGCGATGCTGCTGGCCGTGCTCGAGGCGCGCTGCGGTGTGGTGCTGGCGGGCAAGGACGTTTATCTCAATGTCGCCGGGGGTCTGCGAATCATCGAGCCGGCCGCCGACCTGGCGGTCGCCGCCGCGCTGGTATCGGCAGGCTTCGACCGACCGGTGCCCGCGGACATGGTATTCTTCGGCGAGGTGGGGCTTGGCGGCGAGGTGCGCGCGGTGAGCCAGCCGGATCTGCGATTGCGGGAAGCGGCGAAGCTGGGCTTCAGGCGAGCCGCCATGCCGCCCCGAAGCAAGGGGCGCGCGACGGCGACGGCGGGGCTGGCGATCGAGGAGTTTCGCCATCTCTCGGAACTGGCCGGCCGCATCGCGCAGGACACGCGGCGCGCCGTGCGCCAGAGCGGCTAGGGGGGCTGGAGCGCCTTTATGGAAAATCTTCCGGTCTCGGTCGTCGACATCGTCCTGATCCTGGTGATCCTGACCTCGGCGATCCTCGCCTTCATGCGCGGCTTCGTGCACGAGGTGCTGACGATCGCGGCCTGGATCGGCGCCATCGTCTTCACCATATTCGCATTCGAGCCCGGCCTGCCGTACGTGCAGGACTACATCGCAAACACGATGGTCGCGAACGTCGTCACCGGGCTTACCCTTTTCGTCGTCTCGTTGATCGTGTTCACGATGGTCAGCCACGCCATTTCGCGCAACGTCAAAACCAGCGGACTTGGCGCCGTCGATCGTTCTCTCGGGCTGCTGTTCGGTGCGGCACGCGGCATCTTCCTGATCTGCGCCGCCTATCTCGTCATGATGTGGGCGATCCCCAAACCGGAAGATCGGCCCCTTTGGGTCCAGAATGCCCGCAGCACACCGATGGTTGAAAAGGGGGCGGTCTATCTCGCCTCACTGATACCGGCGAACATCCTGGAACGGGGCGAAGACGCCATTGGCAGCGCGACCGAGGCCGCCGACAACGCCGAAAGCCTGATCGATGCCGGCGAGGCGGTCGATTCCCTGACCGGGACGGGCAGCGGCGACGAGGCAGAACCCGCGGATTCCGGCGCCGAATCCGATGGTGCCGAGCCGGGGGGTTCCGGCTATAACGACGCCGAACGGAACCAGATGAACCAGGTGATTCAGAGCACCGAGTGACGGCCGGCGCGGGCCGCCAGGGACCGATGGCAGACCTGACCACCCATCCCTTCGACGACGACAAATTGCACGAGGAATGCGGCGTGTTCGGCATCTACGGGCCGGACGATGCCGCCGCTTTGACCGTGCTCGGGCTGCACGCGCTGCAGCATCGCGGCCAGGAAGCCGCCGGCATCGTCGCCTTCGACGGGCGGCAGTTCAACGCGCACCGCGCACTCGGCCTCGTCGCCGACCATTTCTCCAGCGAGTCGGTGGTCCGGCGCCTGCCCGGCCATGCCGCGATCGGCCATGTCCGCTACTCGACCGCCGGCGGCACCGTCCTGCGCAACGTGCAGCCGCTGTTCGCCGATCTCGAATTTGGCGGTTTCGCGATCGCGCATAACGGCAACCTCACGAACGCCTATACGCTGCGGCGCGAACTGGTGCGGCGCGGCTCGCTGTTCCAGTCGACCAGCGACACCGAGGTTATCACGCATTTGATGGCGACCGGCACCGGCACGGTCATCGACCGGCTGGTGCAGGCGTTGCGCCAGGTCGAGGGCGCCTACTCGATCGTCGGGCTGGCGCACGACAAGGTCATCGGCGTGCGCGACCCGCTCGGCGTGCGGCCGCTGGTATTGGGGAAACTCGGCAGTTCCTACATCCTCGCCTCCGAGACCTGCGCGCTCGACATCATCGGCGCCGACTTCATCCGCGACATCGAGCCGGGCGAAGTGGTGGTGATCGATGCGGACGGGGTCGAGAGCCTGCGGCCGTTCCCGCCGCACAAGAAGCGCTTCTGCATCTTCGAGTTCATCTATTTCGCGCGGCCCGACAGCGTGGTCGAGGGCGACAGCGTCTACGAGGCGCGCAAGCGCATCGGCGCCGAGCTGGCGCGCGAAATGCCCGCCCCCGCCGACGTCGTCATCCCGGTTCCGGATTCCGGCGTGCCCGCCGCGCTCGGCTATGCCGAGGAAGCCAGGATCCCGTTCGAGCTCGGCATCATCCGCAATCACTATGTCGGACGGACCTTCATCGAGCCGAGCGACCATATCCGCCATCTCGGCGTGCGCCTGAAGCACAATGCCAACCGCGCCAAGATCGAGGGCCGCAACATCGTGCTGGTCGACGACAGCATCGTGCGCGGCACGACGTCGAAGAAGATCGTCGAGATGATGCGCAATGTCGGCGCAAAACAGGTGCATATGCGGATTTCGAGCCCGCCGACGGCGTTCTCCTGTTTCTACGGCATCGACACGCCCGAGCGCGGTGCCCTGCTCGCCGCCAACAACGATGTCGAGGCGATGGCGAAGCTGATTGGTGTGGACAGTCTCGCGTTCATTTCGATCGACGGCCTCTATCGCGCCATGAACCTGCCGAGCCGCGACGAAGGTCAGCCGGCCTATTGCGATGCCTGCTTCACCGGCGACTATCCGATCCCGCTGACCGACCGCAGCGAAGGCAAGCAGCCGGCGCAGCTCTCGCTGCTGGCCGAAACCGCCTGACCGAATCCGTGCCCGACACGTCGAAGCGCCTGGCCGGCCGGCTCGCGCTGGTGACCGGCGCCTCGCGCGGCATCGGCGCCGCCGTCGCGCGGCGCTTTGCCGAGGAGGGCGCCGAGCTCATTCTCGTCGCCCGCACCGTCGGCGGGCTCGAGGAAACCGACGATGCCGTCAGGGCCGCCGGCAGCCGGGCGACCCTGGTGCCGCTCGACCTCGCGGATTTCCCGGCGATCGACCGGCTCGGCCAGGCGATCTACGAGCGCCACGGCCGGCTCGACATTCTCGTCGGCAATGCGGCGCAGCTCGGCCTGCTGCAGCCGATCCAGCAGATCCGGCCGGAGGAGTGGCAGCAGGTCATCGATCTCAACCTGACCGCCAACTGGCGACTGATCCGCTCGATGCACCCGTTGCTGATGGAATCGCCCGCCGGCCGCGCGATCTTCGTTTCGTCGGGCGCGGCACTCGAACCGCGCGCCTACTGGGGCACGTATGCCGTCAGCAAGGCCGCGCTCGACATGGTCGCCGGCATCTACGCCGCCGAAACCAGGCGCGGCACGATCCGCGTCAACATTCTCGATCCCGGTCGCGTGCGCACCCGCATGCGGGCGCGCGCCTATCCCGGCGAGGATCCGATGAAGCATCCGGCACCGCAGGACATCACGGATGCCTTCGTCGACCTCGCCTCGGCGGAATGCCGGCGCCATGGCGAGCGGATCGACCTGACGGTTCCCCGGCCCGCCTGACGCGCGGATCGGCTGTCAGTCGTCCAAATGGTCCTCGCGCACGCCGTACTTTTCATAAAGCTCGTCATAGTACGGCGGTTCGGCCGCCTCGGCGAAATAGTCGTTGGTGAATTCCTCGCCTGCCTCGATGTCCCGCGTTGCGACCAGCGCATACCGGTCATCGAGGAGCGCCTCGGCGACTTTCTCCAGATACCGATGCGATTCGACATCGAGCCCCGTATCCGCGGGCGTGGCGTTGTTCGTCACCAGATTCGGCCTGCCCGAATGGTTTATCAGCACGCCGTCATCGAGAACCCTTATCAGGCAACCCGGGAAATCTGCAACGCCATGGACATGCGTCAGCTCGTAGACGATGTCGGCCGGCAACATAGTCTCGATCTTCGCCCTGAACGACATTTCGTCGTAAACGACATAGAGGCCTGGAATGTAGTGCCAGACGATGCTGCCTTTCTCGATTGGTTCGCGCGCAAAGACGCCCAGACCCTTGTTTTTTGTCTTCTCGACGCTGTACCGGAAGCGAAACCCGCTTTCTTTGCTGGGCATTCAAGGAAATCCCAAGTTCAAGATCAACGAATCAAGCTCGACGGCAACCTAGTTCGAATAGGGATTGTCGCCCTTGCGCATGACGAGGCGCAGCGGCACGCCGTCGAGGCCGAACGTCTCGCGCAGACCGTTGGCGAGATAGCGCAGATAGGCCTCCGGCAAATCGCGCGGCCGGTTGAGAAACAGCGCGAAGGTCGGCGGCCGGATCTTGATCTGTGTCAGATAGCGGACTTTGACGGCACCGCCGGCTGCGCGCGGCGGCGGGTGGCGTTCCGTCAGCGCCGACAGCCAGCGATTGAGATCGGCGGTCGGCACACGGCGGTTCCAGGCCTCGTAGACCTCGAACAGCGATTTCATCAGCCGGTCGACGCCCTGCCCTTTCGCCGCCGCGATCGAGATCAGCGGCACGCCGCGCGCCTGCGGCAGCGAGCGCTCCAGCCGGTCCTCGAGTGATTTTCGGGTCCTGGCCTTGTCGTCGACCGCATCCCATTTGTTCGCGGCGATCACCAGCGCGCGACCTTCCTCGACGACCTGGCGCGCGATCGTCAGATCCTGCCTGTCCAAGCCGACCGTGGCATCGAGAACCAGCACGACGATCTCGGCAAAGCGCAGCGCGCGCAGCGCTTCACCTCCGGACATGCGTTCGAGCCGTTCGGCGACGCGCGCGCGGCGGCGCAGCCCCGCCGTGTCGATCAGCCGCAGCCGGCGACCGCCATAGAGCCAGTCGACGGCGATCGCATCGCGCGTGATGCCCGCCTCCGGCCCGGTCAGCATTCGCTCCTCGCCGAGCAGCCGGTTGACCAGCGTCGACTTGCCGACATTCGGCCGGCCGACGATGGCGACGGCGATCGGTCCGTCGCCCGCTTCGGTATCGCCGTCGGCGCCCGCACCCGTTTCGTCCGCAGCGCCGCGCACGGCATCTTCGATCGCTTCGCTCATGGCCGCGTCGAACGGGTCGTCGCTCTCATCCGGCGGCGCCGCTTCCGGCTCGAGATGCGGACGCATCGCCTCGATCAGCTCGCCGAGCCCGTCGCCATGCTCGGCCGAGACCGGCACCGGGTCGCCGAGGCCGAGCGAGAACGCGTCGTAGATGCCGGCATCGCCGCCGCGCCCTTCGGCCTTGTTCGCGACCAGCACCGTCGGTTTGCCGCTGCGGCGCAGCCAGTCGGCGAAATGGCGGTCGGCCGGTAAAATTCCGGCACGCGCATCGACCAGGAACAGCACGAGGTCGGCGCCGTCGATGGCGCGCGCGGTCTGCGCGCGCATGCGGCCGGCGAGCGAGGCGTCGGCCGCCTCTTCGAGACCCCCGGTATCGATCAGGGCGAAAACCAGATCGCCGAGCTGCGCGCGGGTTTCGCGCCGGTCGCGCGTGACGCCCGGCGTATCGTCGACGATCGCGAGCCGCTTGCCGGCGAGCCGGTTGAACAGCGTCGACTTGCCGACATTCGGCCGACCGACGATCGCGACGACCGCGGTCATGGGCAGGATCAGCGCAGCGCGACGAGCGTCGCGTCGCCCAGCAGGAGATAGACGCCGCCCGCCACCACGACCGGCGGCACGCGCGTGCCCGAGCCGATCGAGCTGCTGCCGAGCAACTCGCCGGTATAGGGCGACACGGTCAGCAGTTCGCCGGTCGTGCCGATCAGCAGCAGACGGTCGCCCGCGAGCACCGGACCGGTCCAGTCGATCGGGCCGCTGCTGTCGTCCGGATCGACGAAGCGTTGCAGCGGCAGATACCATTTGACCGCGCCGGTGGCGCGCAGCAGGCAGAGCAGGGTCTGGTCCGCAGTGATAAGGAAGAGAAAGTCGCCCGCGACCCACGGACCGTTCGCGCTCGGCAGCGGCCGTTGCCAGACCCGCTCGCCGGTCGCGATGTCGATGGCGGTCGTGATCGCGCTGTTGCCGGACACCAGCACCAGCCCGCGATCGATCGTGATCCGGCCGGTGATACCGGAGACTTCCGCGGGGCTCTGACGGAACCGGTCCCGGCCGATCGCGTCGCTCCAGCGCGCCTCGCCGGTGGCCAGATCGATCGCAAAGACTTCGCCCGACGAATAGGACACGGCGGCGATGCCGTCGCCGATGGCCGGCGCGGTGCTGCCGAGCAGACCGGCGGTGGCAACCGGCCCGCTATGGGTCCAGAGCACCTCGCCGCTATCGGCCGACAGCGCGACGGTGCGATTGTCGAGCGTCACGACGATCAGCCGGTCGCCGGCAAGACCGGGCGCCGCGCGCAGCGCGGAATCGATCCGCGTCAGCCAGATCGGGTCGCCGCTCGCGGCATCGACGGCGTAGACATAACCGTAGTTGGTCGTCGCGTAGACGCGCGCGCCGTCGGTTGCGACGCCGCCGCCGAACAGCGTGTCCTCACCCTCGGGCGTCAGGTTGACGCGCCAGATCTGGTTGCCGGCGGCGAGATCGTAGGCCGAGAGAACGCTGGCGGCATCGAGCGCGAAGATGCGCCCGCCCGCAGCGACCGGCTCGGAGACCAGCGGATGATAGGCATCGCCGCCGGTGCCGATCGATGCGCGCCATGCCACGGCCGGCGCGGCCGAGAGCGCCAGGTGATGCATGGCATGATCGGGATAGCCGCCAACCTGCGGCCACTCCGGATTCGCAACCGGCGCCGGCAGCGCCACGACGACCGATGCCGTTTCGGGATCGACGCTGAAAACGCCTTCCTGCTGCAGCACGGCGATGCGCTCGCCTTCGAGCGGCGGCGGCTCCGAGCTTCCGAAAATGTCCGAACCGCAGCCGGCAAGCAGCAGCGTCAGGGCGGTCAGCGCCGACACCGGCGCCCGAGAGGTTCGCAGCACGGTCGCGTTCATGACGGCGACCCTGCTCTCAGGATCCGAGCGCCGCGAGCGCCTCGCTGGCGCGGGCGCGGACGGCCTGCGGCGCCTCCGGATCGTCGGCGATCAGGCCGAACTGCTCCCTGGCGCGCGCGGTGTCGTTCTGCATCATGGCGACGGCGGCGAGGATCTCGCGCGCATTATGGCGCCAGGCGCCGCCTTCGTCGGCCAGCGACTGCATGTCGGTTTCGATCGCCGCGAGGTCTTCGCCGGCGGCGAGCGCGTGATAGCCCCAGAGCACGCGTGCCAGCCCCCGCAGCGAACTGTCGACACTGTCGTCGTCGGCGAGCAGGCGATATTGCCGCGCGGCGTCGGCCTGGTCGCCGTTGGCCGCCGCGAGGCCGGCGCGTTCGAGCCGGGCGAGCGCGCCGTAGCTGCCGCCTTCTTCCGCGAGCGCCGTCAACGCCGCATCGGCGGCGGCCGGATCGTTGAGCGACGCGATCAGCGCGTTGTC
>Ga0187893_10007151_pt1 | contig 18518 bp, 9 predicted proteins | sample MA1701074metaG_FD_139574 | JGI IMG/M metagenome (GOLD analysis project Ga0187893, IMG submission 139574) | White microbial mat communities from a basaltic lava cave in the Kipuka Kanohina Cave System on the Island of Hawaii, USA - MA170107-4 metaG ... | reverse complement strand
GCAACAAGTTCGGATTGATCTCAAACGCTCGGGCCACCTCCCCTACCGACGCCCCGCGCTCCAATCTCTGCAACGCCGCCAACTTGAACTCTTTGCTAAACTGCCTCCGAGACAAACCCATGATGCATTCCTCCATTCTCTGAATTCTGCATCTTAACCGTTTGTCTCATTTTTGGGGGCAAGTCCAGACAAACTGATTTATCGGAGGCCGGCAGACTATGAGCTCGAGCATGAGGGCCACGAGGCGGACGTCGAATTCTTCGTCGGGCTTGCACGGCGGCTCAAACCAAAGCGGGTTCTGGAACTGGCCTGCGGCAGTGGCCGAGTCACCGAGCCTCTAGCGCATCTGGCAGCACGCGAGGGTTTTGACATGGTCGGATTGGATAATACCGCGGAAATGCTATCCGAGGCTCGTCGCCGGCTGGAGGAGGCCTCGCAAGAGGTGCGTGAGCGGGTGACATTGCTGGAAGGCGATATGCGCCATTGGAGGGCGGCCGAGAAATTTGATTTGATTGTTTCGCCGTGCGGCTCCATGGCCCATCTCTTGACTTTACCGGATCAATCGGATGCTTGGCGCCAGGCCTATGAAAATCTCAACGACTGTGGCCGCTTCGTCGTGGATGTGTCGTCGCCTCAGATGGCAGCTTATGCGGACTCCTTTCATGTCCCGCCCCGAGCAATCCTGGAGATCGACAGAGACGTCACAGATCCTGAGACTGGGAATCGCCTGATTCGATACCGGACAACGCGATACTTGCCTCATGAGCAGCGAGCCGAAGTCCGTTTTATCTACGATAAGTTCTCTACGGGCATCTTATCCGAGCACTATATTAGTGACTTTGAAAGTCACGTGTATTTTCCCCGCGAACTAGAGCTTTTATTTATCCACACAGGATTTGCAATCGAGGGATGCTACGGCGACTATCGCAAACGTGCCCTGAATTCGAAATCAGAGCACATGATCATGATCGGCTCGAAACGGGCTTAGGCCAACCAGTGAGGCTCCTTTAAGCATTGTCCCATTTGGAAACAGACAGAGTCGATCGGTGAACAAAGTAACAAAAAGAGCTCCCACGCATGCTGCCAACGGAGCAGGGCTGTTTAGCGGGTAGGCGGCTGACTATTCCCCAGAAGCCTTCCCCGCATAGTGGATGGATAATCTGTTAGTGTAAGGAGTCCTCATTCCACCCACGTTTCATCTTTTCAACCCCAGGAGGACGACCCCGGCCCCAACAAGGATGATTCCCAGCCATTCTCTGATAGCGGGGCGCTCGCCGAGAAAAACAAAAGCAAATATAGCGACGATCACCACGCTGAGCTTGTCCACGGACACTACGTTCGCAGCAGCACCAGTCTGCAATGCACGAAAGTAACAGATCCACGATGCGAACGTGGCCAGTCCGGACAAAGTGAGGAATAAGAGCGTTTTGGGACGGAGCGTAAAGGGATTGCTCCATTTGTCCATAAGATAAAGATAGCCAGCGATACCGATGAAGATCACGAAGGAAGGAATTAGAGTCGCATAATCCGAGTCCACATCTTGCAAGCCGATCTTCGTGAAGATCGCCGTCGCCGCCGCGAACACTGCAGATAACAAAGCCCAATAAAACCAGCCGTCCATAACATTGAAACCGTTCATCCCGACGTTGTAGCGTGAGGCCAGAACCCTAGTTCTCGTTCTGGATGGTTCTAAGAACAGTTCGTCGAGTTTAGGTACTGCGTGGACCGACTTTGACGCCCTCGCAACTTTTCAACCTTCTCATCGTATCTCGGCAGGCTACCTCTTGACTGCTTTACCAGCTTCTCTCCTTGGAGAGTCCTTAAAAACCCAGTGTGTCTGCCAAGATCCACCCGATACTGTTCCAAATTGACCGGGGTTCTTTGCGTGATCAATTTCACGAGGCGCAATCGACGGCGTTAGACAAGTCGAGGATTCTTCACCACTTTGCCGGAAAACTAGGGGAACTGAGGTGCCTTTTCTGGGGAGATTAATCCTGGATATAGTAGTGGGTCGATTTTACGGCATGTTTGGACTCATCAAACTCTGCCGAGTTGAGTTTCGACACCGCATAGCGGCCCGGCGATCCTTCAGAAGCGCTTTCAGGCTGTTGCCGAGTTCCCGGGGATCAGAAATCGCAGGTTTCAGCCAAGTGCCGGATGATCATCGCGGAGGCTGCCTGGAATTCGGTTGTGGAGTCTCACCAGCCATCCGTAAGGTGCCGTGATATCGGTGAAGGTCAAGGTCAGACGGCCTTGTGAAGCTGCAGGCCTTCGGTAGTTGAACGGCGCTGCGATCGACAGGGGCTTCCATCCGTGTGAGCCGTTCCTCGGCTTTCTTTCTTCGGAGCGATCCCTACTGTCCCAATCTCCAGGTCCGTACCTCCCACTTCTGAGTCAGGGTCCAGACAGAACGCCGTCTACCGTTAATTTGGTTTTGCGGACGTCTAGGTGCTCGGATATCGTTGTCATTTGAGCGTGATCATGGTCGATGGCGTTTTACTTGCTTGGCATTCTGTGACATGGCATGGCACTGCAGGGCTCCTAAGGCCTCGATTGGGATGTTTTGGATACTTGAAGTAAGCCCAATAGCCTCACTTAAAACCAGCGATAGATGTAGCTTAATCTCAACTCAACTTGCCTTCAGTCACAGCATCCCACGAGCGACGAACAATGCTTAAGTCCAATGATTCAAAAAGGGTGTACCCAGACAACAAGTGTGTACATCAACTTTTCGAGGCACAGGTAGAGCAAACACCTAACGCAGTGGCAGTACAATTCGAAGACCGACATTTAACCTATCTTGAACTCAATGAGCAGGCGAATCAATTGGCGGCTCAGCTGCGGGATCTAGGGGTGTCGCGTCAAGCACTAGTAGGCCTCTGTACGGAACGATCGCTGGAAATGATGATTGGTATGTTGGGGATTCTGAAGGCAGGCAGCGCATATGTTCCACTGGACCCGTCTTATCCATTAGAACGGTTAGAGTTCATGTTGGCAGACGCCGAAGCGAATGTCCTGGTCACTCAAAAAAGCTTCCACCTAAGGCTGGGTGACGGTCGGGTGAAACACATCTATCAGGACTCCGAATCCGCGATACTGGAGCAGAAGAGTCGTGAGAATGTCGCTGGCGGAATCAGGCCGGAGGACTTGGCCTACGTTATTTACACTTCCGGCTCGACTGGCCAACCGAAGGGAGTGATGGTCGAACACAAAAGCGTCGTGAATTATTTGTCTTGGTGTGTGGAAGAATTGTTTTGCGATTCGGTCCACACGATTCCGCACCTGTCAAGCATTTCGTTCGATGCTTCACTCAAGCAAATCCTCGCCCCCCTAATCTGCGGCAAATCGGTTTGGATTTTACCATCTGACACTGTGACAGAACCTGCGACGTTGGTACGGACGCTAAGCAAGCGCAAGAATCTTGGTTTTAATTGCGTCCCCTCACTGTGGTCCACGTTACTGGATACGATTGCCCCCGATGAAGCAAGAATGTTTGGCCAAAGCTTAAGCGCCCTGTATCTCGGGGGAGAGCAGGCGGCGAAAGCACTTGTGGAAAGAACCTTGGTGATGTTTCCGCACCTGCGGATATGGAATTTGTACGGCCCTACTGAAGCAACTGCCAACTGCCTTGCCGGCCCCTTGTCTGAGGGTGAGATTTCGCTCGGGCGGCCGATAGCGAATGCCGAAGTCTACATTTTGGACCACAAACTAGACCCGGTTCCCGTTGGTGCCGCAGGCGAAATCTGCGTCGCCGGGATTGGTGTCAGTCGAGGTTACTGGAAGAGACCCGCCTTGACAGCTGAGCAGTTCATAGCGGAGCCCTTCAGTCAGCGACGGGGAGCGAGGCTATATAAGACTGGGGATCTGGGGCGCTATCGCGCTGATGGCCGTATCGAATTTCTCGGTCGAATCGATAGTCAGGTCAAGATTCGTGGCTTTCGTATTGAACTCGGGGAGATTGAATACGCAGTAGCTCAGCATCCAGCGATAAAGCAGGCCGTCGTCGTCGCTAAGGAAGACGCGGCTGGTGAGAAGCGATTGGTGGCTTACGTCGTCTTCGAATCAGGTCCGCCTCCGGTCCGTATCGAAGAACTCCAGAGGTTTCTGAGAGAGAGGCTGCCGGACCATATGATTCCGTCGGTTTTCGAGCGGTTGGGCAGTCTTCCATTGACCCCGGCCGGCAAGCTGAACCGTGCGGCCCTTCCAGAACCCAATCCAAACAAGGTGGGACTCGCAGAGGACTATCTCGCTCCGCGTTTTCCTGTTGAGGAGACGCTCGAGCGGATCTGGCGCGGCCTCCTCGGTGTCGAACGAGTCGGAATACGAAGCAACTTTTTCGATCTGGGCGGCGACTCTCTTGCGGCCATGCGGATGATGAGTCGAGTCCGCAGTACGCTCAACGTTAAAATATCGCTGCGGAACTTCTTCGACGCGCCGACCATTGAGAGTCTTTCAAAAGCCATCGAAGACGCAACAAAGGTCGTTCCAGCCAGCCTTGCGCGCCGCTCCGTGACTGCCATTTTTCCAATGCTATGCTCACAGCAGCGTTTATGGTTTCTCCAGCAGTTGGCGCCGCAAACGGTGGCATACAATGTTTACCGGGCCCTCCGCTTCAAGGGTCAGGTCAATGCTTCGAAACTGGAGAGGAGTTTTGATGACTTGGTTCGGCGGCACGAGTCGTTGCGGACTTCCTTCCGCATCGATGCAGGCGAATTGGTGCAGGTGATTGAGCCAACGGTAGGCGTCTCTCTGGCGCTCGTAGACCTGCGCCATGTGAAAGCCGCGGAACGAAATCAGACGGTGCACGAGCGCTGTGCGCAGGAGATTCACCGTCCTTTTGAGTTGGCCGAAGCCCCTTTATTTCGAGTGTCTCTGTATCGACTCGACGAAGAGGAGTATGTTCTTCTGATCGTAATGCACCAGATTGCGACGGATTGGTGGTCGATGAGTGTTATCTTTCACGAGATCAGCGCTTTGTATGAAGGTCATTGCTTCAGCCACAAAGGATTTCCTCCTCCGCTGCCGCTGCAGTGTGCCGACCTGGCCCTCTTGCAGCGTGAACAGTCACAGGCCGAGATCTTGCAGAAAGACCTAGCGTACTGGAGAAATCAGCTTGCTGGACCTTTACCGACTCTCAAGCTGCCACAGGATCATGCACGCCCCGCCGTCAAATCGTATCGCGGCGCGCGAACAAGATTTCAAGTGTCCGACGCTGTAGCGGAGAAACTCAACACCCTAAGTCGCGAGCAAGGGGCCACGTTGTTCATGACTCTTCTGGCCGCCTTCAATGTCCTACTTCATCAACTTACCCGGCAGTCAGAAATTGTTGTCGGTTCTCCAGTCGCGACCCGCGATCGTCCAGAAACTGAACAGATAATCGGCTTCTTAATCAACGAAGTCGTTTTGCGGAGTGATCTCTCCGGTAACCCCACGTTCAAGACTCTCCTGGCCAGGGTGCGTAACTTGGTTCTGGACGCATTTACTCACGTCGGTCTGCCGTTCCAAGACTTGGTTCAGGAACTGAACCCGGTTCGCGAACCGAACCGATCGCTGCTGTTTCAAGCCTCCTTCGTGTTGCAGAATGCGCCGAACAGCTCGTTGCGTCTTGGTGAAATCACCGGTCTACCCATCACCATTGATGCCGGCACTTCGCAACTCGATTTGGAGTTAGAGATGGTTGAGAGCCCCGATGGTCTATCTGGTGCGTTTACCTTTGACCTTGATCTGTTTGACCCTGCGACGATACAGCGTTGGCAGAAGGAGTTCAAGAGGTTATTGGAGAACATAGCCGCGAATGAGGAACAGCGGTTGTCTGATCTGAGCGCGGTCAAAGCTATCGAAGGTATTGAAGAATCTTACCCCCTGGCGCCGGTTCAGGAGAGCATGCTCTTTAATCATTTCTATAGTCCAGCGGCCGGAGTAGACGTGGAGCAACTGGTGGTGTACTTGCCTGAACGGCTGGACACTTTGGCCTTTAAAGCAGCTTGGCAAGCGGTTATCGATGCCAATCCCTTGTTGCGAACCAGCTTTTCTTGGGAAAGCGGCTACGTGCCTTATCAGCATGTATCCTCTCGAGCCGCTATGCCCTGGCAAGAACGTGACGAGAGAGAAGCGCGTGCTACCGGCCAGGCCTTAAGCCTGAAACGGTTCTTACAGGACGATCGCCGTTCCGGATTGGACTTGTCCAAAGCACCGCTTATGCGCGGAACGCTCCTACGCTTAGACGACGAAGCGTTCTATTTTGTCTGGACCTTTCACCATGCAGTGTTGGATGGGCGGTCCTTCCCAATGGTGCTTAATGACGTGTTCGCCAAGTATGAAGCCGAAAAGACGGGAGGGGAGATTGCTTTGCCAAAGCGACCTCCCTATCGAGACTTCGTAGCTTGGCATGGACAACAGAATTGGTCTCAAGCAGCCGAGCACTGGCGGAGAACGATGCGCGGATTTAGTTCCCCGACATCGCTGGTTGCGGCCATCCATCCCGAGAAACGAAGAATAGCCGGCGCTCTTCATTGCGAAGAAGAGTACGAATTATCGGTCGAGTTGACTGGCAAACTGACCGGCTTATTGAACCTCTGCGAAGTGACGTTGAACACGATCGTGCAGGCTGCCTGGGCTCTGCTGCTGCACAAGTATACCGGCGACGACACTGTCTTGTTCGGCGCGGTGAAAACGGGACGCTATGGCACGGTTCGCGGTGCCGAATCGATGCTCGGTCCCTTGATCAACACGGTTCCGGTTCGGATTGAAGTCCAACACGATCTGTTAGTTGTGGATTGGCTAAGAAAGTTGCGAGCAGAGAGGCTGGCGCGGCGTGAATTCGATCAGACTCCCTATGCAAGAATTCGCGAGTTTAGTGAAATTGCCGGTGAGGCGCCGCTGTTCGAAAGTTTGCTCCTGGTCGAAACCCTTCCATTAGACATTCTGTTGTCGGCCGAGAGTCGAGGGAAAAACCGCACGTTTAGACTCTTGGAACAGAGTCCGTGCCCGATTACGGTTGCCGCCTATGGCGGCGCGACAATTCGATTCGCCGTGGAGTATGACGCGAGCCTTTTTGAACCTGCAACGGTTCGGCGCATGCTTGGGCACCTGGCGAAGGTATTGGAAGGGATGGCTGAGAACAAAGATAGGCCTGTCAAGCGTCTGCAACTCCTTACCGATCAGGAACTACGCGAGATTACTTCGTGGCACGGTCGCCAAGAGGCAGTCGTACAGGCATCCTGGGTGCACGATCTCTTTGAGGCCCAAGCACGTTGCACCCCAGATTCAGTGGCGATCGAACATGAAAGCGGTACTTTGACCTACCACAAACTGCATGAGGAAGCCAACCAGTTGGCAATGCGTTTACGCTCTAGCGGCGTGCGCCGTGAATCCCCGGTGGGTATTCATCTTGAACGATCGCCCCTGATGATCGTCGCCGTGCTAGCAGTTCTTAAGGCGGGTGGCACCTATGTGCCCCTTGATCCGGAGTATCCTGCAGAGCGTTTGCTCTATATGGCCCGGAAATTGAACTTGCATTGTCTTCTCACTCACAGCGCAATTCTCCAAAAGCGGAGTCATTTCATTTGTAAACTCACAGAAGCCCAGGAAGGGCGAAGCGCAGTCGTTCTCTGCGTGGACCAGGATTTGGAAGGTATCAGCAGCCAGGATGGTAAGAGTCTCGATACCGGTGGTCAGCAGGATGATCTCGCGTACGTGATCTTCACATCCGGATCGACTGGACTGCCCAAAGGGGTCGAAATACCGCATGGAGCTCTCACCAATCTTTGTATTCAGATGGCCAAGGAATATGAAATCCGAGGTGGGGACAGGGTACTGCAGTTTGCATCGCTAAACTTCGATGTTGCCGTAGAAGAGATTTTCCCGACCCTCGCTGCGGGAGCAACAATCGTTCTTCCGGGAGATGCGGCGCTTGGCTCTCCGGACGCTTTTCAGCGATTCCTTCTGGAAAAGGCGATTTCCGTGATCAACCTGCCAGTATCCTATTGGCATACATGGTTCAGCCATCAAGCTCAACGTGGTTGTAAGCTTCCTCCGACCGTGCGTCTGGTGATTGTTGGAAGTGAAAAAGTGTCCACCGAGCAGTATCGTTTCTGGCAGGAATACGCTCATCCCGGCGCGCGTTTTTGCAATGCCTACGGCACTACGGAAACAACTGTTACGACAACAATCTACAGGACGGAACTACCGGCTGGGCATCAGGGAAGTGCTACGCTGCCAGTCGGACGCCCCGTCTCCAACACGCGAGTTTATATTTTGAGTCCCAGGCTGGAACCTGTACCGATTGGAGTGCTTGGTGAAATTGTTATCGGAGGAGTCGGCCTCGCCCGAGGTTATCACGATGCTCCAGAGTTGACTGCCGAGAGATTTGTTGCTGACACATTGAGTGTCGATCCAGGCGCTCGTATGTATAGAACGGGCGATCTTGCACGATATCGCCCGGATGGGAACATCGAATGCTTCGGACGGCAAGATAACCAAATCAAACTTCGCGGATACCGCATTGAGCCTGGCGAAATAGAAAACTGGCTCTCGAGACACCCTAAGGTCCGCGAGGCCGCGGTCACAGCTGAAAAGAGCGCGATAGGAGACCCGCAGTTAGTTGCCTACGTCGTATCCATTGGAGCGGAGGCGTCAACGGGCAGCGACCTACGAAATTTCTTGAAGCAACAGTTCCCCGAATACATGCTTCCATCACGCATTGTGTTTTTGGACGCATTGCCGGTCCAACCCAATGGCAAGGTGGACCGAAACGCACTCTTAGGAAAGGGGAACGGGGCGAACTTAAAGGCCACGATTGTCGCTCCCAGGAATGCCGTCGAAGAAAGGATCACAGAGATTTGGAGAGAGATTTTGGGAATCGAGCAGGTCGGAGTCACGGACGACTTCTTCGAGTTGGGCGGCCATTCGCTTCTCGCTACCCGGGTTTTTTCACGCTTGCTGAAGGTCTACGGCGTTAAGTTGTCACTCCGTGTCCTATTTGAAAGGCCGACGATTGAAGGGCTAGCGAGCGAAGTCATGGCACATGTTCTTGCCGAAAACAGAACCGATCCCAGCATCAGAAGCCTCGTCTGACTCGTTCTGGACGCTGCGAAAGCTCGACCAGTGAATGAGGTTCTTGAGAGGACGCCCCGCAACGAGATGCTTGCATCCAAAGGTGTTGCGATAGCCGCCAGGTTGTGAAGCGGGCAATCGCTTTCCCGGTTTTGGTCGAGCAAGTTGCGAACTCTTCGATAAAGAATCGAATTGATCTCATCCAAGCGTGGCGTCGATCTCGAAAGGGGCGGTTCCCGATCATCGCATTCTCCTCTGGTCATCTCGAGTTGTGCGTTTCCACCGGTGAGTCGAACGGTGAGCGCCCGCATCAACACTTTTCTCATTTGTGTCTGGTGCATGGGTGCTTCATGCTATTACCGGACTGACAAACGGATGTAGGGGATCTTTCCTTGAATCTCGCCTATCAGACATTCTCTTTTGTGCTTTTGGTTGCATTCACGACTATACAGCCGGCGAGTGGCGGCGATGTGCTGGTCCTGCGTGGCGGCCAGCTGTTTGACTCCGCGAAAGCTGAGTTGCGACCTCTCGGCGCCGTCGTTGTCGAAGGTGAGCGCATCAAAGAACTGGTGCCGGCTGGCCAGCCATTCTCAGTTCCGCACGGAGCACGGTTGATCGAAATGCGTGGGAAGTATTTGATCCCTGGCCTTATCGACGCCCATGTGCATCTGGTGCATATCTTGAACAGTGCTCATCTGACGGGTGATGAAGTGTTGCCTTTGTACCTGGCCAATGGAGTGACGGCGCTTCGCGACGTCGGCGACGAGATCGTTGCCGAATCATTGGTGGCCAAGCACAGCCAGAATCATCCAGAGACGTCACCGCGAGTCTTTCTGGGGAGTCCCTTGGTGGATGGAGATCCGCCTTACCATCGCTTGATCGGCCACGCTGTGAAAGATCCCGAAGAAGTCCCCCATTTTGTGGAGGACATGCTGGGATGGGGCGTGCACACGTTCAAGATTTACGTCGGAACCGAGAGGCGTGTTGGCAAGCGGCTCATCGACGAAGTGCACCGTCACGGAAAATGGGTGACCGGTCATCTGGGCAAGTATCGTGCACAAGAGGCGGTGCAAGACGGAATCGATAGTCTGGAGCACATCTCGTCTGTGTTCGACTTTGTTTTGCCCGAGAATAGACCCTTAATGCCACCGCACCATGAAAGGAGCCGCTATACGGAGAAGGAGCTGGCCGATCTGCGCTACAAGGTGCAGGCAGCGGAGGCCAATGCGGACCTGGCGCATCCGCGCGTGCAGCATTTGATCGAAATGTTGGTGCAGCGGAAAGTTGCTGTTGATCCAACGTTAGTCGTCTTTCGAAACTGGATGCTCCTGCGGGATTTGCCGGAGATCTACGGGAACGCAGATGTGTTGGCCATGCCCAGCAGGCTGCGAGATACGTGGGACGCTTCCAGGCGCGCTGCGCTCCCAACTCCTGAGAGTCTACCCCTGCGAAAGGAGATATTCCGCAAACAACAAGAGCTTACCGGGCGGCTTTTTCGATCAGGCGTTTCTCTGCTTGTTGGCACAGACGCTCCCGTCGCTTTCTGTCCACCAGGGTTTTCGATCCACCAGGAACTGGGTTTGCTTGTCGAATCTGGAGTTACGCCGGCAGCAGCTCTGCAAATGGCCACCTTGAATAACGCCAGGGCTCTGCGTCAGGATCAGAATATGGGTAGCATCGAGGCCGGCAAGCTGGCGGACCTGGTGGTTCTCAACGCCGATCCTCTGGCAGAAATCGGGAATTCACGCCTGATTCACAGCATCATTCGAGGAGGCAAGGTTTGTGATCGGCAAGCTCTCTTGAAGCTTGTGCCCACAGAATAGACCAAGAAGCCTTAAAGCGAGATCTCAAACTCGGAAACCTTCTCACAAGAGCGAAAACTTCAGGCCCATCCGTACGTGACAGGGTTGTTCTGGGGGCATCGAAGGGGCTCACTCGGGTAGGGAAATTGGGAGGGACTTGTCAAAAACGTAGATGCAGCAAGGTGGGCGATGTCCCGGAAGGAAGCGTCAGAATGAACAGGCTGTCATATTCTGAACTGCCCAGAGCCACCGGTTCCACCGCCCCGAATTTTTGCAGTATCTTTGGGACGGTGCTTCTATGCCCCACAATCATGACGACCTCCGTTGAGTGTTTCTGCTGAATTTGCTTGACGACTCCATCAATGTCCGTTTGTTCGTAAGCGAAAGGATTGATCTTCAGAAAATTGGCGAGTGGCGCAGCGGTTTGAATGGTCCGCCTGAACTGCGTTGTGTAAATGGCGCTGATTTTAAGGTCCTTCAGAACACGGGCGAGCCTTCTGGCCTGAACTTCTCCAGTGGGCGACAAGATTGCGTCGTCGGAATTATCGATCTTGTCCGCATGCCGGACCACGACGATCACGCGCTGAGCCAAACAGGGCAGAGACCATACCAGTAGAAGCGAAAGCGACAGCGCATACTTGAAATGGGGGTGTCTTCTCAAAGTGACCTCCTGAGGCGAGAAATCCGGATTACGGTCTTGTCGTAAGAAGCGCCGCTCGCGTTCCCTTGGCGTGATACTGCTATGCAGCGGGGTCTCTTCAAACCCTTTGCCAGTCGGATTATCGATATATTGACGTTCGGAGGCAAAATGTTTATTCGTATTACCACCTAGGAACACGCTGAAACGCGTGGCCTGAAATGATCAGAAACGGTCGATCAGAATCGACTGTCTAGCCGCGAAACGATATACTCTCCACCTATGACGCTCAAAAAACACAAGCTGGATCGCTCTGTGCCCGTTCGACGTCAAGCTGCAGATCTCGTCCAGGACGCCATCATGAAGGGGCTTCTGCGGCCCGGAGAGAAACTGCAGCAGCGTATGTTGGCTGTGCAGTTCAAACTGTCACACTCCGCCGTTCGCGAAGTCTTGCTTGAACTGGAAAACCGGGGACTCCTGACCAAGCAAAAGAGCACTTATGCCGTGGCCCATCTTTCTGAAGACGAGTTCAATGACCTGAATACGGTACGTAACCTCCTGGAGCCGGTAGCTTGCCGGTTGGCAGCCCAGCATTGGCGGATGAAACTCGGACTCGAACTGGAGGACTGCCTGGAGGGTATGCATCGGGCGTTTCGCGAACGCGATTTCCTGAAGTCCTGGGCGTGCGACCGGGAGTTTCATCGTGTTATCTGGAAGCACCAGCCGAATCGGGTTCTCGAAGCGCATCTGGAAAAGATAACGACGCAGCTGTTCGCGTTCTATCTGTCGCAAAGTGCCACAGGTTCCTACTCTCAGCAGGCCCCGGTCGACAGGATCTTTCGCGAGCATCAGCTCATTCTTCATGCGCTGCGGACGCGCGACGGCCAGCGAGCCGAGCGCGCAGTTCGCGGAATTTTGGAACGCTCCAGCCGCCGGGATTTCCGGTTGTTGCATCCGATCTGGCGGGCGGAGTGGAAACGGCAAACGAATGTCTCAGCAGAGGAACTGGAAGCCGCAGTAGCGGTGTCCCGGGCCAGGGCTTGACGGGGGAGATAGCGACGGTCTGAGTCTTTGTGGTTGAGTCCGAGGCGCGCCAAACGGCCAATGACCAGAACTGGAAACGAGGAGAGACGTTGAATCGCTCATATCTGTTGGTCCTGCTGGGCAGGCGATTTCGAGTGCTGGCCATTGTTGCCGTGCTCAGTGTGAACGATGCATCCGCAGGTGAAGATTCCCAAGCGAACTCGCCTCACGATTATCAATACCGGGCCGGTGCTATCTCCATTCCACGCGCCGCTGCCGCAGAAAGGTTAGAGCCTTTTTCGCTACGCCGCGCGGTCCGGTACCTGGATGATGGCGCCAAAGCATGGAATGAAAATCGCAAATGCCTTTCGTGCCATACCAATGGGGTCTACATGACGATGCGCCCGGCGTTGACGAAAAGACTTGGAAAGCCGCCAGCAGAGGCCCGGCGCTTCTTGAGCATCACGCTGAAACAGCAAGCCGCCACGAGCCGGGAAAAGTTGGCAGCCGGACTCGCACCTGCGCAGGTCATTCACGTGGCTGCAGGATTGGCCGAGTGGGATGCGCACGTCCGTAAGCAGCTTTCCTCCGAAACCCGCCAGGCACTAGACCTGATGTTCGCCATTCAGAGACAGAATGGAACCTGGGAAAAACCCAGCGAATGCTGGCCTCCATTCGAATCGGACTCCTACCACCAGACGGCTTTGGCGGCGATCGCTGTGGCTACTGCGCCTGGATGGCTCGCCACTTTGTCGGCGGGAAACGCTCGCCAAGGAGTCGAACGGTTACGTGATTATCTTCGTACTACGGTGCCTCCGCACGATTACGCTCGCGTGTGGCTTTTGTTTGCCGCGACCCGATGGAAAGACTTGCTAGCCACGGAACAGAAGCAGCAGTTGATCGAACTGGTGTGGAGCAAGCAGCGTTCGGATGGAGGTTGGTCGATCCGGAGTTTTGCTGAACCGGAGGCTTGGGGTGATGGCAAGCGGGCGGAAAAACTCAGAGCAGAGCTGGAATTCGGAGATCTGGCAAGCGACGGACATCAAACCGGTCTGGCACTGCTCGTGTTACAAGAGTCTGGAGCGACCAGCGAGGATCCCAGGATTCGGAAAGCTGTCGAATGGCTGACGACCAACCAGCGAGCGTCAGGCCGATGGTGGACGCGGTCGCTCAATACAGATCGATGGCATTTCATTACTTATAGTGGCACTGCTTATGCGGCGGTGGCATTAAGCCGCTTGGCCCCAGTCCGTTGATGCGTGGTGGCCAGAATCTTTTTCCAGCCGCAACGTGAGGTGAGAAGATTCGTGTAGCGCTACCTCGACGCGAATCACGGGCGCACGTTGCCAGGAATGGAAGGGCATAGACAGCGATGAAATTGTGGGCAGCGACGCGCCGATCATGACAAGATTTCCATTCCTCGCAACCGGGCAACTTCTTCTCCTTGTCGTTGCAGCCATACTTCTCCAGGGAAATTCAGCCGTTCCGCTGCAGGTGGGCACGGTTCGTCAGCTTTTTTTGGACGAGTTCCTCATTGCCAGCAAGCAGAACGTTTACCTCAAACTGAACAATCCGACAGCTCGCGAGGTGGTGTTGCGCGCCGAGAAGCCATGGGAAGGCCAGAGCATGACCTACCCGTGCGTCTTCAGGGACGACGATAAGTTTCGTCTGTACTATCGAGCCAGCGGCCCTCCGATCGGTTCACCGCAGCAGCGGCAGGAGGGAGATAAGCGGCAGATGACATGGAGCTATACCGCTCTGGCCGAGAGCAGCGACGGTATTCACTGGACCAAGCCCAACCTGGGTGTCGTCGATTTTCAAGGCAGCAAACAGAACAACCTGGTTTGGCCGGTCGCAGGTCAGGCCGGATCGGATCTGTTTCCATTCAAGGATCCAAATCCCCAGGCGCCTGCGGCCGAACGGTATAAAGCGTTGGCCAATGCGGGCGAACATCAACTGGTGGCGCTGGCTTCTCAAGACGGCATGCATTGGCGGTTGCTTCAAAAGGAACCGGTGATAGCCTACCTGCCGGGGAACCCGATGATGGACCCGCCTAACCTGGCCTTCTGGGATGAGGCTCAGAAGCAGTACGTTGCCTATCTGCGGAATTGGCTGAACTACCGCATTCGCGGCTTCCGGCGCACGACGTCAAAGGATTTTCTTCACTGGACCACGCCGGTTGAAATCGACTTGAGTGGCGGCGAAGTTGAGCACTTATATACAAACATGACGACGCCCTACGAGCGCGCCCCGGGCCTCTATCTGATGTTTGCCAAGCGGTTTGTCCCATGGCGCAAAGTCGACCCCGGCTGGCCATATGACGGCCTCTCGGAGATCGTTCTGCTCTCCAGCCGCGATGGACAGAATTTCCAGCGAACATTCATGGAACCGTTTGTTCGGCCAGGCCTGGATCCACTGAACTGGCACGAACGCGCCCTCATGATGGGCCGTGGAATTCTGCACACTTCGGCAACCGAACTTTCCCTCTACTACTTTGAGCACTACCGTTCCGATTCCATTCAGTTGCGCCGCGCGGTGCTACGGCCCGACGGATTCATCAGCGTGACGGCGCCCTATTCAGGCGGCGAGTTCACCACCAAGCCTCTGATGATGGAAGGAAAGGAATTGGAATTGAACTTCTCGTCTTCAGTCGCCGGTTCGGTTCGGGTGGAGGTTCAGGACGACGGTGGAAAAGCAGTCCCTGGTTTCAGGCTGCAGGATTGTGATGAGATTTTTGGGGATGAGCTGGAGCGGGTGGTGACCTGGCGGAGAGGGCACGCTGACGTGCTCGACGAGAATATGAAGGAGATCCCTAACAAGCCCTCAGACTTGTCGCGCGCGCTGAGAGGTAGAGTGATCCGGTTGCGCTTTGTGATGAAGGCTGCAGATCTCTATTCATTCCGATTTCGCTAGGCGAAGACTGCTTCGCAACCTGTCCTCCCGCAAGCCTGGCTTTCACTTGACACAACTTAAGTTGTTAAATTGCGAGCGCGCAGTCACCGCGGCTTGACGACTCTGACCTTCCGGCGCCGCGCCATCGAAGGCGACGCTCGCTATGCCACCAGCAACGGCGAGGTCCTTCAGATTCTACCGCTCTCAGGTGATTGGTCCTTACGGGATGCTGAGTCCTATCTCATTTCGCTTCCCCTCGGCTTTGCCGTTGAGACACCGTGGATCGAGTTTCACTGCACGTCGTGCTTTGATGCCTGGACAGTTTTGGTGTAGAGGGACAAATATCTATGAATAATCGATGGGCTGAAGTATGCTTATTTCAACTTGACACAAGGGTATACAGAGATTTCTTAGACATCCAAGCGCAATGTCTGGCCATTTTATCGACCGGGCCGTATCCGTGCCGCCGCATCGAGCGGACCGAATGTGGCTCTTCGAAGGGAGGCACTATGAAAGGCAGATCGGGTGTTTTTGCTTTGCTGTTCGGACTGCTGTTCTTCTGCGAGACGGCGGTGTGCCAACGGACGACCGCAAACGTCTATGGACTCGTCAAAGATACATCGGGAGCGGTGGTTCCTGGTATCACTGTGACGCTCGTTAACGAGCTGACCGGAACTGAACAGAAAGTCACGACGAATGAAAGCGGGGAGTTCTCGGCAGCGTTCCTGCCTGTTGGCCGTTATACCATCACCGTGAGTGCACAAGGATTCAAGACTTTTGTCCAGAAGGGTCTGGAACTCACAGCGGGACAGCAAATTCGTTACCCTATTTCCCTGGAAGTCGGTGAGATTACCGAAAAAATCGAGGTGACTGCCGAGGTGCCGCTGCTGCAGAACGCTTCCGTGCAGCTGACGGACAATATCACACCGCAACAGATTCAGGACCTGCCGCAAGCGCGCCGGGATTTCACTCAGTTGCTTGGCTTGCAGACCGGCATGGTCCGCAATACCAACGAGTATGTGCAAATTAACGGACTGGCCGGGGTCGGGATCACGGTCACAGTGGATGGTGTGGATGCCAGCGGGGATTCTGAGAGTTCCTCCCTTTCTGCGTTTCAAGGCGCAAACATCATCAATGTTCTGAGTCAGGAAGCCATTCAGGAAGTAAACGTTTCGAAAGGGGTAGTTTCAGCTGAGATTGGCCGTGCTTTCAGTGGCAACATCAATCTCATTACCAAGGGCGGGACAAACGAGTTTCACGGCTCGCTGTTTGAGAACTGGCAGAACGATGTTTTGAACGCCCGCTTCGCATTACTGGCACCGACTGCGCGAAAGCCACCGATCCGCTTCAACCAGTTTGGCGGCTCAGTGGGCGGTCCTGTCATCAAGGACAAGGCGTTTTTCTTTGTTACTTACGAAGGCTACAGGCAAAGCAATTTCGCGGTTGTGACAGCTCTCATGCCGACTCCCGAATTCAGGGCCCAAGCGATTGCCGCCGTGCCTGCCTACCGCGAAGTCTTCTCTCTGTTCCAGAATCCGAGTGAGCCCTACACGTCAGGGGCTGCCAGCGCTCTTTGGCGCGGAGCGTCTGCTGATGAAGCCGATGACAATCACCTGGTCTTTCGGGGTGACTATAACATTCGTGCGAGCGACCGCCTTTCCGGACGCTACACGCGTGGGAGACCCTTCAGGAACCAGCCATCTCCACTGCCAACTAATCGCCAGTCGTATGACTACGCTACCGACTCAGCGAACCTAAGCTGGGTTCATGCTGCTCCGAGTTGGACCAGTGAGACCCGGGCCGGTGTAAATTACACGGATGCCCGGCGCTTGCAGCAGGCCTTTCAAACCGGGATTCCGGGCATTGAGGTTCAGGGTCATTTCGCCGTTGGAGCAGAACTGTTGACGCTCACCGGCCACACCTACAGCGTTGAGGAGGTTGTCAGCAAGCCCGTCGGCCGCCATACCATCAAGTTCGGGGGCACCTATTTTGTTCAGGCAACTGGCCGCTTCGACGAAGAAATCCCCGTATTCCGCTACTCGAACCCGGCAGCATTCTTAACCAATACAGCGAATCGGGTTCAGTTCACGTTTGGAGTGCCCCGCTTTTACGGCAGGACGTGGAATATGGCGGGATTTGTGCAGGACGACTTCAAGATACGCCCGAACCTCATCTTGAACCTGGGAGTGCGTTATGAATACTATTCGGTCTTCAGAGACAAGGAAGGGTTTCTGCTCAACGCCGGCAATCTGACCAACGCTTTTTCGAACCCTGCTCGTTACCGACCTGCTGACTCGTTTTACAATCCGGATAAGAACAATTTCCTGCCCAGGTTTGGATTTGCCTGGAGCCCTGGCAGCGGAAAGAACGTCGTCCGCGGCGGGTTTGGGATGACCATCGCGCCATTCAATTTGAGGAACTTTTACACGTTGGCTGCCTATGATCCCAAGGTGATCTTCCGTTATCGCTTTACGGGCTCCGACATCACCCGGCTCAACCTCAAATATCCCATCACCAATGCACAGATGCTGCCGGTGGTGCGAAACGAAAGCATTGCCCGGCCCTTCGAGATCTTTGCTGAAGATAACCCGAACCCGTACACGATGCAGTGGACGCTCGACATTCAACGTCAACTTGCGCCCACACTGGTTTTCCAGACAGGTTACGTCGGCAACAAAGGGCTGAAAATCAGCCAATCGCATACGCACAACCTCATAGACCGGGTTACGAACCTCCGCCCTGTGCCCACTGTGCTTGACGTGAATCTGAGAGACGCTTCAGATTTCAGCGTTTATCATGCATGGCAAACCTCTTTGAGAAAGAGAATGTCCCACGATCTGGCGTTGAATGTGAATTACACCTGGAGCCGCAACATGGCCCTGTCTCAAGGTGACTATTGGGGAGGTAATGATCCTGAAGTTCAGGATGAGACGAACTTCCGCGCTGACTACGGTCCAATTACCCAAAACCGGACACATAGCATGACGCTTGATGCGATCTACGCAGCTCCATTCGACCGCTGGCTGAAAGCTGGTTCAGTCCTCAAGCATCTGGTTGGCGGGTGGCAGCTGGCAAGCATCCTGGGAGCTGCAAATGGACAGTGGCTCAAT
>Ga0187893_10007150_pt1 | contig 18520 bp, 26 predicted proteins | sample MA1701074metaG_FD_139574 | JGI IMG/M metagenome (GOLD analysis project Ga0187893, IMG submission 139574) | White microbial mat communities from a basaltic lava cave in the Kipuka Kanohina Cave System on the Island of Hawaii, USA - MA170107-4 metaG ... | reverse complement strand
CGCCGCAATCAAGGCGAGCAGGAACCTTCCGGGAGTCGACGCGACGACTGTTGCAGGGCTCAACGCAGAGCTTCTTGCGCCGGGCTGCCAGGCGGGCAGGCTGATAGTGCTCACGAAGAACGCTGTCGCGGCTCTCTCAAAGAAATATGAGTGAGTGTGTGATTTAACTGAAAGCAATTGATGACTCGAAGTGAAAACTATGGCTGAGAAGAAAGATGCAAAAGTCGCCGAAAAAATGACAAAAGAAAGCAAAGAAAGTGCCAGGAAAGTCATACTTGAAGCAATAGAAAAGGAAGCGAAAAAGCACGGCGGAAAAGTCGTGAAACCCAAGGAAGAGAAAAAGCCAAAGGCTGAAATCAAGGAAGTCCCTGGCGAGGCCTGGGACACGCTGAAGTTCGTGCTCATGACCGAAAAGTGCGTGCGCATGATTGAAACCGATAACGTGCTGGTCTTCATTGCTGAGAGAAAGGCGGACAAGCACCGCATCACGAATGCTTTTGAAAAGGCTTTCGGGTCCAAGGTGCAGAACGTAAGGACGGTAATAGACCAGGACAACCGCAAGAAAGCCTTCATCAAGCTCAAGGAGGCGGGAGCTGCCGGCGACATCGCCATCAGGCTCGGAATAATCTAAGGTGTAAATAATGGGAAAAAACCTTCGACAGCAGAGACGGGGAACAGGGGCGCCTGTATACAGGATACCCTCGCACAGGTTCATCGGCAAACTCAAGTACCCTCAGGTCTCCGAAGGCGAGGGAAAAGTAGTAGACATCGTGCACAGCGCGGGAAAGTTCACGCCTGTCGCAATAGTGCAGGTTCAGGGAAAGAACGAGCTGCTCGTTCCCGTTGAGGGGATGCAGACAGGCCAGGTAATAAAGTTCGGCGGCGAAGCCGAGAACGGCAACGTTGTAGAGCTGAAAAAAATACCCGAAGGAACCCGCGTCTGTAATGTTGAGCTGCGCCCGATGGACGGCGGAAAGATGTGCCGCGCTCCTGGGTCTGCGGCGCTTATGATAACTCGCGGCGACGACCGCTGCGTGCTCGAGATGCCCTCAAAGAGACAAGTCGTGCTTGATGCGCGCTGCCGCGCTACAGTCGGAATTCCTGCCGGAGCTGGAAGGGCGGAAAAGCCGTTCATGAAGGCAGGCAAGAAGTCGCATGCAATGAGTGCCACAGGGCGCTACTGGCCTGTCGTGTCGGGAGTGTCAAAGAACCCCGTCGACCATCCGTTCGGCGGAAAGACCAAGCCTGGAACCCCGATCACCATATCAAGGTGGGCTCCTCCTGGAGCAAAGGTAGGCTCGGTCTCTGCAAGGAGGACAGGAAAGAGGAAGAGGTAATGATGCATGCCTAAGATTTTCACTTACCGCGGAAAGGCCATTGAGGAGCTGCAGCAGCTCTCGATGGAGCAGTTTGCAGCGCTGCTTCCGGCAAGGCAGCGCCGCACGCTCAAGCGCGGCCTGACAGAGGTCGAGAAGAAGCTGCTCGAAAAAATCAAGAAGAACAGGCAGAAGGACAAGCCTGTCAGGACCAAGGTCAGGGATATGCTCGTGCTTCCGGAGATGGTCGGCACGAAGATTGCAGTATACAGCGGAAAGGAATACGTGCAGATAACGATACTGCCCGAGATGATAGGAATGAACCTGGGGGAATTCGTGCTCACGCGCAAGAGGGTCCAGCACGGATCGCCGGGATTCGGCGCAACGAGAGGCTCGAAGTACGTGCCGCTCAAATAGAGTGATGATATGGAACAGCCAAAACTCATGAAAGCAGCGTTCATGCTTGACGGGAAAGCCTACCAGGCAGAAAGGACGCCGGACCCTCTCAAGGTCACCGTATACAATGCATTCGGCGTCGAAAGGGAAGTTGCTGTGCCCACGCAGTACAGGAGCACGAAGCTGGTCGAAATAGTGAGGCAGCAGGACTTCCTGAAGAGGGTCGGCGCCGCTTTCCAGAATGGCAAGGGCCACGCAGACGGGAACGGATGGAGATTCTGATGGGCTACACTTTTGAGCCTAAAGAACCGCACGCGAAAGCACTTGTCGCGAACGCGCGAGTGTCTACGAAGAATGCAGAAGTTGTGTGCAGGGTCGTTAGGGGCAAGAAGCTCACGACGGCCAGGCGCCTGCTTGAAGGCCTTGCAGACGGCACCAGGGACCTTGACGGCAAATACTACACGAACGCCGCCGAAGAGTTGCTTTCGCTGCTCAACAGCTGCGAGAAGAACGCTGAGAACAAGAACCTTGACAAGGGGAAGCTGTTCTTCCACGCGTCCGCAAGCGAAGGGACGCACGCCAGGCGCGGAAGGAGAAAGGGGTCGTTCGGAAGCAGGATGAAGATGACGAACATGGAAGTTATGCTGATACAGCACGGCACAGGATCGCCGCAAGCGAAGGCGAAAAAACCTGCAAAGAGCTGAGCTCTTTGAGGTGCCAAACAAGCAGAGTTTGATTTGAGCATGAAGGAACGAATATTCATCAAGAGGGCAAAGGAGCAGGTAAGCCTTGAAGACTACCTGCGCAAGGAATTCAAGGATGCCAAGATAGGAGACATCGAGATAGCCTACACTCCGCTCGGAGTCCGCATAATCATACACACGGTTTCGCCCGGACTGGTCATAGGGCCCGGCGGGGAGAAGATACGCGAGATGGTAGCGAACCTCAAGGCGAAGTTCAGCCTTGAGAACCCGCAGATAGACGTGCAGAAGATAAGCAACCCGGACATCGACCCGAACATAGTCGCGCAGAGCATCGCGGCTGCGCTCGAGAAGAACGTAAACGCCAAGAAGGTCGGGAACTTCTACGTCGAGCGCATAATGCGCGCGGGAGCGATAGGCTGCGAGATAGTCGTGGGCGGAAAGCTCGGCGGCGAGAAGTCGAGAAAGGAGCGCTTCACGGCGGGCTACCTGAAAAAGTGCGGATATCCCGCAATACAGGACGTCATCAGGGGCAATGCAACCGCATGCCCCAAGCTGGGCGACATAGGAGTCAAGGTCTTCATAATGATACGGCATTCGGACAAGAAGATCGTGGTCCAGATGCCTGAAAAAAAGGAAATTGAGGAAGCAAAGGAAATGGCCGAGGCGAAGCCTGCTGTTGAGGAGAAGGCGGCAGAAGCCGAGGAAGTCGTGGAAGAGACGGAAGCTCAAGAAGCCGCAGAGACCCGCGAGGAGCTCCAGAAAGAGGAGGAAGAAGAAGCCGAGGAAGAGGCGGGCCGCGGGCACGAGGAGGAACGAAGTTCCTCCAGTGCAAGAGGAATAGAAGATTCCTCTTCACAGGATATTAAGGGCGATTGAGATGGCGCTGAAACCGAGGAAGATACGCGAAATGTCTGCCGACGAAATGAGCAAGCAGCTCGGAGAACTGAAGCTTGAGCTCTCGAAGGAGCGCGCAGCGTCAGAAGTCGGCACGGTGAAGAACCCGGGAAGGATACGCTCAATCAGGATGAGCCTGGCAAGGATTCATACTATAATGAACGAGAAGAAGAGGCAAGTTGCCGCTCCGAAAGAAAACAAAGCTGGCAAAAATACGGAGGCAAAGAAATAGATGGTCTGCCCCAAGTGCGGATTGCCTGAGGAACTCTGCGTCTGCGAAGTAATCGCAAAGGAGGCGCAGAAGATCAAGGTCTTCCTTGCGCCCAAGCGCTTCGGAAAGACCATGACAATAATTCAGGGCATAGACGCGGGGAAGATCAACATCCGCGAGCTGCTCAAGAAGCTCAAGTCAAAGCTCGCCTGCGGCGGCACCTTCAAGGAAGGCGAACTGGAGCTGCAGGGAGATCACAGGCAGCGTGTTAAGGAGCTGCTCATCAAGGAAGGCTTTGCCGCAGACATCATAGAAATAAGGTGATAAATAACGGTGCGCAACGTGAAAAACATCGCGCAGCACGAGCTCATCGGGCTCGAATGCGAGGTTGTGGCGGCGGCAAACAAGAGCCAGATTGGCATCAAGGGCAACGTCGTCGACGAGACGATGAAGACCCTGATAATCAGCACCGAGCACGGGCCGAAAATAATCGAGAAGCAGGGCTCCGTGTTCCGCTTCGACGTCGGCGGCAAGATAGCCGACGTGGACGGGAACGTCCTCGTGGCGAGGCCAGAAGACAGGATCAAGAAAAAAATAAGCAAATGGTAAAGGTTTTCAAATGTTCAAGAAAAGAAAAATCGACATAGGACTGGACGCAAAGAAGCCAGAGGGCGAATGCAAGAGCCTGAAATGCCCATGGCACGGCGTACTCAAGGTAAGGGGCAGGATATTCCAGGGACGCGTGGTCAGCGACAAGGCTCCTGCTACGGTTACGGTGCAATGGGACTATACAAGCTTCGTGCCGAAATACGAGAGGTTCGCAAGGAAGAAGACAAAAGTTCATGCTCACAACCCGGAATGCATTGCCGCAAAGGACGGCGAGATAGTAAAGATCGTAGAATGCAGGCCGCTTTCGAAATCGAAGAGCTTTGTTGTGGTAGAAAAGCTGGAGATAGTGAAATAGGATGCTTGGACTAAGCGCGAGAGTGACAAAGGGCGTGCAGCTCGGAACCGTGCTTACATGCGTGGACAACTCCGGCGCAAAGAAGCTGAGGATAATTGCAGTCACCAGGTACCACGGCATACACAGGAGGGCACCGAAGGCCGGAGTAGGAGACGTTGTAGTATGCAGCGTCATCAAGGGCGACGAGAAGATGAGGAAGCAGGTCGTCCACGCCGTGGTCGTGCGGCAGAAGAAGGAGTACCGCAGGCCCGACGGGACACGGGTTGCTTTCACGGACAATGCCGGGGCGCTGGTGAACTCAAAGACCCGCGAGCCTACGGGAACGGAGATACGCACTGTGATTGCCCGCGAGGTTGTCGAGCGCTTCAGCGCCATTGGCAAGATCGCTGCGATTGTACTCTGATGATAAAGGTGTTATGAAATGCGAAAAGAATTTTCACCGAAATGGAACTCAAGCAAGCAGCCGCGCAAGCAAAGGAAATTCCGCTACAATGCCCCAGTCCACACCAGGCAGAAGCTGGTGTCGGCGCACCTGTCCAAGGAGCTGCGAAAGCAGACTTTGCGAAGGGCAGTGCCCGTCAGGAAGGGCGACGAAGTCATAGTCACAAGGGGCAAGTTCCGCAAGAAGAGCGGAAAAGTCTCCAGAGTAGACCTGGGAGCCCTCAAGGCATACGTCGAGGGCATAAAGGTGAAGAAGGCATCGGGCCAGGAAGTTGAGGCGCCGATGGAGCCCAGCAACCTCATAATAACAAAGCTCAACCTTGAAGACAAGGAGCGGACGGCAAGCATACGAAAGACTGCCGCTCCCGCTCAACCTGCAGCTAATGTGAAGAAGTAATGGTGAAAAAATGGCAAGACTGAAGAGACTATCGGCACCGAGCATATGGAAATTCCCGAGGAAGGCGAAGCAGAGGTTCACGTTTTCGCCGAGCCCGGGCCCGCATGCCGCAGACGAGTGCATGACGCTGGGATACGCCCTCAGGGACGTCCTGGGCGCCGCGAGCACGGCAAAGGAAGTAAGGGAGCTCATGGCAAAGAAGATGGTCAAGGTGGACGGCGCTGTGCGCAAGGACTCGAGCTTCCCCATAGGAATAATGGACCTGCTTACCGTGGGCGAGGACAGTTGGAGAGTCCTTCCGGACAAGCACGGCTTTTACCTGCACCCCGTCAAGGGCAATGAAAAGGCACTGAAGCTCCTGCAGGTGACGGGAAAAACTTTAGTGCGAGGAAAGCTTCAGTTGAACTTCCATGACGGAAGGAACATGCTGGTCGACAAGGATACTTACAAGACTGGGGACACCCTGGCGTTCAACGTCGCGGAGAAGAAGGCTTCGGACGTGACGCAGTTCAAGCGCGGCGCCATAGGGCTCGTGACAAACGGAAAGCTGCGCGGAATGACAGGAAAGATAGAAGAGATAATACTCGTCCGCGGAATAACGCCCAACAAGGTCGTGCTGAAGTCCGGCGGGCGCACTATAGAGACGCTCAAGGACTACATATTCATAATCGGCCACGACAAGGCGCTGATTTCGCTGAAAGGAAAGGCTGATTCCGACTCCATAAAGGACGACGCTCCTTCGGAGCGTCATGCAGCCTGACGTGAATCATATGGCGAAGCATCCGAAAGACAAGAACCCGATGAGGGAGGTTCGCATAGAGAAAGTTACGGTCAACATAGGATGCGGCGCAAGGCATCCCACCGACCTCGCGAAGAAGCTGCTTGAGAACCTGACCGCCAGGAAAGTGGTCATAACCAAGGGCAAGAAGCGCTCGCTGTTCGGCGTGCCGAAAGGCAAGCCCATCGGCGCGAAGATAACCGTGCGCGAGGACTGTGAGAAGTTTCTCAAGAGGCTGCTCGATGCAAAGGACCACAAGATCCCCGAAGCAAGCTTCGACACGACAGGAAACTTCAGCTTCGGAATAAAGGAGTACATCGACGTGCCAGGGCTGGAATACGACCCGAAGATGCCCATGCTGGGCTTCGATGTCGCGGTGACGCTCACAAGGCCCGGTTATTCCGTGAAGGCGCGCAAGATATCGTCGAAGATAGGCAAGAAGCACGCGCTGAAGAAGCATGACGCCATCGCATTCGCGAAGGAGAAGCTCAGCGTGAAGGTAATCGAGAAGGAGCAGTGATATTCATGAGAAACAAGGCAGTCAAGAGAAAATTCGGCAAGGGCGCGCACAAGTGCATAAGGTGCGGCAACATGGAAGCCATAATCAGGAAATACGGCCTGAACTACTGCAGGAAGTGCTTCAGGGAAGTTGCGCCTGCAATAGGCTTCAGGAAATACAGGTGAAATGATGAGGCATGATTTGCTTTCGGACGCATTGTCCATGATACAGAACGCGGAGAACGTAGGACAGGAGACGTGTAACGTTGCTAATTCAAAGCTTGTCAAGGCGGTGCTGGACGTGATTCTCAAGGCAGGATACATCGGCCAGGCAAAGGCATCTGGCCACGAGATAAGCGTGACGCTTGCAGGAAAAATCAACACCATTAAGTCCATCAAGCCGCGCTTTGCGGTGAACAAGGACGGCTATGAGAAGTATGAGAAGAGATACCTTCCCTCGCCCGGGGTCGGGCTTGTGGTGGTTTCTACTTCGCAGGGCCTCATGACCCACCAGGAAGCAAGAGAGAAAGGTCTTGGCGGAAGGCTGCTTGCATTCGTGTATTAGGCGATTTCATGGAAGACAGAATCCAAATTCCCGAAGGGGTGACGGTTGCCATAGAAGGCAGGAAGGTCACTGTCAAGGGAAAGAAGGGCTCCCTGCACAGGGACTTTTCAGACCCGCGCTACGACACGGCCATTTCGATGACAAAGGCGGACAAGGAAGTCATACTCAAGACCGACAGGAAAGAGAGGAAAATCCGTTCCGTTGCCGGCACGTTTGCAGCACACGTAAGGAACATGATATTCGGCGTAACGAAAAGCTACAAGTACAAGCTGAAAATCCACTACACGCACTTCCCGATAACCCTGGAAGTGAAAGGGACCAATGCAATTGTCAAGAACTTCCTCGGCGAGAAGAGCCTGAGGAAAGCCAGCGTTGCCAAGGACGTGAAGGTCGAGATAAAGAAGGACGAGGTAACGGTCACAGGAATAGACAAGGAGTCCGTCTCACAGAGCGCTGCCAACATCGAGAAGGCGTGCAGGCTTTCGAGAAAGGACCGCAGGGTGTTCCTTGACGGCATATACATGGCAGGATGGGAATTTGCAGAATGATGAGACCAAAGCAGCCCGGGCAGAAGAAGCGGAAGAACAGGTTCGTAAGGCACAACTGGTTCCGCTTCCCAAGGCTTGGATTGAAATGGAGATACCCGAAGGGCCACCACTCCAAGATGAGGCAAGGCCGAAAAAGCAGGCCCCCGATGCCTAATGCAGGCTACGGCTCGCCAGCTGCAGTCAGGGGACTGGTACGCGGAATGAAGCCTGTGCTTGTCTCAAACTTTGCGGACCTGCAGAAGGTAAACGCAAAAGCCAACGAAGTCGCGGTCCTTGCAGCGGCCCTTGGCAAGAAGAAGACGATAATGATTGCAGCCGAAGCCGAGAAGAGAGGGATAAAGATACTCAACCACCGCAAAGTGTCTGCGGCAGAGCACTTCGCCCATGAGATGAAGAAACGAAAGGAGCAGGCGAAGGCTTCAGCTGCGCCTAAGCCTAAAGAGGAAAAATCAGATAAGCAAAAAGAGAACGAGCATCATGAGAAACCGAAGACGCCTGAACCGACAATGACAGAGAAAAAGGCGCATGATGCTGGGCATCACGCTCATACTGGAAAGAAATAGGTTGTGAAAAATGGAGCTTGTAGCGCAGAAGAAAATGGCGGCACGCATAATGAATTGCGGAGTGTCCCGCGTATGGATAGACCCGGCGCGGCTCGGCGACGTTGCGCAGGCGATAACCGCCGCGGACGTGCGAAGGCTTGTGGCGGACGGAGTCATGTCCAAAGTTCCAGAGAAAGGCGTGTCAAAAGGGCGCTACAGGAAAATGGCGCAGCAGAAAAAGAAAGGACGAAGAAAAGGCAAGGGCTCGCGCAAAGGAAACCTGGGCACGCGCTTTGACAGGAAACATGCCTGGATCAACAGGGTCCGCGCGCAGCGCAAGCTTGCGAAAGAGATGCTTGCCGCCAACCGCATAGACAAGCCCACTTACAAGAACATCTACAGAAAAATCAAGGGCGGGTACTTCCGTTCAAGGGCGCACCTGCTAGGATACGTGGAGGAAACCAAAAAATAAAGTGATATTTTATGAAGCCGATAATGCCTGGGAAAAACATAAAGTTCAAGCGAAGGATGACGAAGAAGACGAACTACGCTTCGCGCTATGCGCTGCTCAAATCGGGCACTGCCAGGCTTGTCGTGAGGAGGTCTCATAATTTCATACAGATGCAGGTCATCAACTACGAGCCTTCAGGCGACAGGACGGTGGCTGCGGCGCTTTCCAAGGAGCTGAAGGAGCTCGGATGGAAGTTCCACTGCGGAAGCCTTCCAGCCTCGTACCTCACGGGCCTGCTTGCTGGCGCGAAGGCGCTGCAAGCAGGAGTGAAAGCCGCTGTCGTCGACATAGGGCTTCAGGTTGCCGCAAAGAATGGCGTGCTGTTTGCCGCGGCTCAGGGCGCAAAAGATGCGGGCCTTGAGATAGAGCTTGGAGAGGGCATCACTGATGCAAAGAGGCTGAGAGGCGAGCACATAGCAGCTTACGCCAAGGCGACAAAGGGAACGGACGCTTACAAGAGGCAGTTCTCCGCATGCCTGAAAGCCGGCGCAGACCCGGAGCACATGCCGCAGAACTTTGACGATGTCAAGGCCAAGATATTTTCGCAAATAAAGGGCGAGAAGCAAATTGCTCGCCATGCAGTGACAAAGGAGGCTCGCTAAATTATGCATGAAAGACGAGAATGGATACCGAAGACAGAGCTTGGCCGCAAGGTTGCGGCAGGCTCCGTAGCATCGATAGACGAGATATTCAAGAACGGATGGAAGATAAAGGAGCCCGCTATAGTAGACCGATTGCTCCCCAACCTTCGCACCGATATCATATTTTTCGGAGGCTCGCCGGGCAAGGGAGGCGGAATCAAGAGAACCCCGACGCGCAGGACGGCACGCATGCACCGCTCAGGCCGCAGGTTCAACATATCCGCCCTCGTAGTGGCGGGCGCGCCGGGCTACATCGGCATCGGGCGCTCGACCTCAAAAGAGCACGCCCTTGCCATACAGAAGGCGACGGATGTTGCAAAGCTCAGCATCATACCCATAAAGAGGGCATGCGGCTCCTGGGAGTGCAAGTGCGGGACTGCGCATTCAATACCGGTAACAGTCACGGGAAGGTCGGGCTCGGTGACAATAGTGCTTATGCCTGCTCCGAGAGGGCTGGGACTAGCCATAGGAGACGAGGCAAAGAAGATGCTTACGATTGCAGGAGTCAAGGACCTCTGGTCCAAGGCGCGAGGAAAGACGCAGTCGCGCCTGAATTACACTATGGCCGTATTCAATGCTTTCAAGAAAATCAACAGGATGCGCGGCGACATCAAGGAAGGAAGCCTTGTCAAGGAAGAAGCGCCTGCCGCCGCAAAGAAGCCCGCCGATGAGATACCCGAAGAAATGAAGGACATAGTGGCGGTGCCTGAGGAGACTGTCGCGACGAGCGCGGCGCCCGAGATGAAGGTAAACCAGGAAGCAGAGGGAGTCGAGGAAAAGGAGCAAAGCTGAGTTGTTTATTCATGGGCAAATTGGTTGCAATAAGGATTCGCGGGACGGTGGAAGTCCACAGGAAGATAGCTGACACGCTGGACAAGCTCAAGCTAAGAAGCCTTTACGCCCTTTCGATTTACGAAGACAACCCGCAAATCCGTGAAATGATGAGGAGAGGGAGCACGTACGTAGCCTGGGGCGAGCTTTCTGCCGATGCTGAGGCGGCGCTCAAGAAAAGGCTGAAAGGCAACACCGCGAGGCTGCACCCTCCAAAGGGAGGCTTCAAGGCCACGAAGCTGCAGTTCCCCAAGGGAGACGCAGGGTACAGGGGAGAGAAGATAAACGAGCTGATACTCAAGATGGCTGCATAGCCTTCAGAGAAATTGCAACAGAGTTGTAATGATACATGAATGGAATGCCGAGACAAAGAAAAAGAAGCAGGAAAATGAGAGGAAGCTGGACGCACGGATACGGCGAGAAGAAGCGCCACCGAGGAAAAGGCACTCACGGAGGCCGCGGCCACGGCGGAATGCACAAGCACAAGTGGTCCTTTACCGTAAAATATGCGCCCGACCACTTCGGTTACAAGGGCTTCAGGCCTCCCCAGTCTGCTGAGAGGGAGAATGTAATCAACCTTGATGCCGTGGAAAAGCTCGCCAAGAAACTAGGCAAAAAGGACCTCAATCTCACCGAGATGGGATACACCAAGCTCCTTGCGCGCGGAGACATTTCAAGCGCGCTGCATATAACGATTGCAAAGGCTTCTGAAAAGGCAAAGCAGGCTGTCAAAGAGGCTAAAGGCAAGCTGATACTTTCTGAAAAGCCTCCCGGAGAAGGAGAGAAAGAATAATTGCTCGCTTTGGAGCTCGTTATGATATGACTGATGGCGAACAACCTCAGCAACCTGGCGTTTCTGGAGCTCCAAGAATCTCGATTCTCGATGCGATCATCCGAAGGCTGCCGACAATAGGCGAGCCCAAGACGCACCTGAACTTCAAGCAGCGCCTGAAGTGGACGGGAATAATACTTTTCGTTTTCCTTGTGCTAAGCCAGATAACTGTTTACGGAGTCACGCCTACCGAGGCTGAGCGATTCCTTTTCTTGGAACTCATCCTGGGCTCAAAGCTGGGCTCCTTGCTCACGCTGGGTATCGGGCCCATAGTGACAGCATCCATCATACTGCAGCTGCTGGTAGGCTCGAAAGTCCTTCCATGGGACCTCAAGTCGAGGGAAGGCAAGGCAAAGTTCCAGGGCGTGCAGAAGCTCATGACCATCGCATTCGCCGTGTTTGAGGCGTTTGCATATGTGAACTTCGGCGTCATTGCCCCGGTCAACAACAACCCCGTGACTTACGCTCTGCTCATAGGCCAGCTTGCATTCGGAGGATTCCTTGTATTGCTCTTTGACGAAGTCGTGTCCAAGTGGGGCATAGGCTCGGGAGTGTCGCTGTTCATAGCAGCAGGAGTAGGAAAACAGATATTTGTCAGGATACTTAACCCGATAACGCCGCCCGGCTCAGGCGTGCCTGCAGGAGCGATTCCTGCGTTTGTCACTTACATAGGCACAGGCGAGATAACGCTGGCTGCGCTGGCTATGCTGCCCGTCATTGCGACAATACTCATATTCTTCGTCACGGTCTATATCCAGGCAATAAAGGTCGACATACCTCTTGCCTTCACGTCTATACGAGGCTTCGGAAGAAGGTGGCCTCTGAAGTTCATCTACACTTCCAACATGCCCGTCATACTCACCGCGGCTCTCGTGGCCAACATGAGCCTTGTCGGCTCGATGCTTGCGAACCGCGGCTTCGCGATACTCGGGCAGTTCGATGCGTCCGGGCAGCCTACGGGAGGGCTGATGTACTTCCTTACGCCGCCCGTCACCACCACCTTGCACCTGCTCGTGCTCACGCTTGTGCTTGTCATATTTTCCATCACGTTCATCGCATGGTGGAGGAAGGCCCAGAAGCTCAAGCCTATCTTCCTCGGGTCAATAATTGCAGGAATAGTCATTTCAATACTGGTTGCCAACTCGTTCGCAGGGCTGCCTCCTGCCTTGGACGTAATCAGGGCAGTGACCTACACCCTTTTCTACATAGTTTTCGCGGTCATATTCTCCGTTATCTGGGTCACTACGTCAGGAATGGATTCCGAGTCTGTCGCCAAGCAGATAGAAGACATGGGCATGCAGATACCCGGCTTCAGGCGCGACCCGCGCATAGTCAAGGAGGTCCTTGACAGGTACATACCGAACCTTGCCGTGATGGGCGGAGTCTCGATAGGAGCGCTCTCTGCCATTGCCGACTTGACAGGAGCTATAGGCACCGGAACAGGAATACTGCTCACGGTCATGATAATCTACAACTTCTACGAGATAATCGCCTCACGATATGTTGAGGAGATGCATCCGGGACTGAGGAAGTTCTTCGGGTAGTCCAATACCTTTGCCTTATTAGAAAACAAACTACTTCCTTCTTAGCCAGATCTCTACAGGAGCCAGGAAGGCGAGCGACAGCACGAACATCAGCACTATGGAATAGGCGTTGCTGCCGCTGGTTATGAGGCCTGTGCTTCCTATGCCGTCCTGGGCAAAAGAAACTGAACCCGTTGCCATTGCCGTGGCGCCTACGGCGCTGTTGGCAAGCATGAAGACGTATGCGGAGAAAATGACCAGCATGGCTATTGCAAGTATCTCGGTTTCCTGTGCTTTCCTGTGCTTATGTGTGCCGAGCTTCCTCTTCATATCCAAACCTCGCCTTCTCCTACATTATATACTTTGTGGTATTGTTCTTATCGCCTTACTCTGTGATGTAGACTATCTCAGATAGCTCGAGGCGCACTCCGGGCTGGACCACGAACACAAGTTCGTATGAGTCCCTGCTGAAAGCCGGAGGCGTCGTGCAACTTTCATAGCACTCGTTCACAAAGGGCCCCGATATTATCTCCTCGTCGGGGCTTAGGGGTATCTGGTCGCTTGTCGTCCTGCCGCGTTCTATGCTGGCCGTAGCCAGGCCTGTTATCAGGCGCGCATTCTCCAGGTTGCTGAGTTGGCGAACGTTCGTGTAGACTAACAGCCTTGTTCCGTCCTTGTTGTCAAGGAAGACATATGCTGTACCGTCGCCTTCTACCGTGCCTGATATTCCGAAAGACTGCAATGCCGTGCTTTCGGAGAAGCGCACGTGGTATATCTGGCTGTGGTCAATGACTATGCCCAACGGCTCGCGCTGCACATTTGCGGGCACGAAGCCTGTCGAGCTTACCCTGAAGACGCTAAGGCCGATGACTGCCACAAGCAGCATGGCGATAACCACTTCAGCCTTGTAGACTGCCGTTTTTCCTACCATTTCTTCTTTCCACCTTTGCGGGCTGCGCTTTTCCTGGGCGCAATCCCGTAGCGTGCCCGAAGATGCTCGACGTATCTCGCCTCTTCGGGCTTGAGTATGGGCTTATCCAGTTCTTTCGGCTGTGCTTTTGCCGAGGATTCTTTTTTCTTGACTGTCTTCAATTCCTTTCCTAGCTTTGAGAGCTCTTCTGTGGGGATTTCAGGAAGTTTTGTGATTTTTGGAGCTTCCTCTGCTTCACTGAACGTCCTGAAGCTTTCTGCGGTTTTCTTGGCTGGCGCCTCCTTCCGCATCTTTGGGATCCCGGGCATCTCCAGCTCGGGGATTTTCGGCATTTTGGGAATGTTGAAATTGAACTTGGGCAGCTTTCCGCCTAGCTTCGGGATTTTTGCATTTATCTTTGGCGCTTGGACTTTGGGGATGCTGATTTTTGGTGCCTGCAGCTTTGGAATCTCCGGAAGCCTGGCTTTGGCCGCTTTTGCTGCAGCTCCTGCCTTTTCGCTGAGCTTCCTGCGGATTATTTTGGCATGGCCGCCCTGCTTCCTGACGTGAGCCTTCTTGAGAAGTGAACGGTTGTGCCTGTGCAGGCGGGCGACGTCGCTGTGCGTCGCGAGCACTGCTTTCCTGAAGGTCTTCAGCGAGTCTTCCATGAAGCCCAGCTTCCTGGTGAGCTCGTGCTCGAATTCGGTCATCTTCGCGTGGAACGGGTGTATTTCCGGCTCCTTGCGCTCGGGCAGCTGGAACGCCTTGCCCAGGCTCTTCCTTGTGTCCGCTGCGCCCTTGCCGATGTCCTGGGCGAGCTTTTCCAGCGCTTTTGCAGCCCTGGACCCGTGGACTTTGCTGGGGTCGAAGCGTATTGCCGGGTATTCTGTCTCAAGCTCGCCTTTCTGCTTGCGGTGTTTCCTTCCTTCCATGCCTTTCAATCTCGCTGTTATAGATTTGGATTTCGTTAGAGCCACTATAAAGACCACTATCCCGACGATTATGGCGTAAACGAGCATTGCGTTGGGCGACGACGGGTCCGCCACTATATTGGACAGGATGTTAGTGCTGCTCACGGCCATGGCCACAAGTATCACAAGCGAGAGTATCAGAAGCACGTGCATGCCCTCGAGCAGTATCTTTGCCTTCTTGGACAGCTGCGTCCTGCTGAGCGATGCGACGGCTATCAGCGCAAGCAGCATGACTATCGTGAGCGTCGCAAGCAGCGGGCTGGGTGCCCTCTGGGATTCTATCTCGATGATGCGTCCTGTTATGTCGGACGTGCATGGCCTGCAATTGAAGCCGCCGCAGTCTATTCCTGTCTCATCCTGGTTCTGGATGCCGTCGTTGCAGCTCGGACCCGGAAGCACGCAGTCCCTGACCTCTGCGGGCTTGAGTGCGGTTGTGCTGCACTTGCTGTTATCCGTGCAGAAGCGTGTCTCTACTCCATTCGTGCATGTGCTCCAATCGCCGCATACCCAGTTCTCCGTGCATGCAGCCGTGCAGGATTCTACAGTCGCGGGCTTGGTGAAGTCCGTGCACAGGAAGTTGGAGCTCGTGCAGGACCTGGTCCTATTGCCGTTCGTGCATGCAGACCATGAAGTGCACGTCCATGAATCGGCGCAGCCGCCGCTTCCTGCCCCTCCTCCGCCTCCGGAGCTGCTTCCTCCGCCTGAGGGCGGGCTTGGCGGACTGGTAGGCGAAGCTTCAGCAGCCCTGTAGCTGGTGAAGCGCGTCACGTTGAACACAAATATATTGGAAGCGTAGCTGATCTCCGTGCATACAGAAGCCGGGCAGTCCTCGAACGTCCCGTCATCTTCAAGGTCGTACTGCGGCTTGGGGTCGTTGAGCTCTATGTTGTAGAGCGTTATAGTCGCCGTGCTATTCAAGCCGGGCAGCGCCGTTGCATTTACTCTCGTGTAATTGCTTGTGATGTCGACGTGCAGGTCGAGGCTGGTGCTGTTGCTAAAGTTCGCCTGCCCCCACTGTATCTTGCCGTAGCTTGCTATATCCAGGACGAAGTCCAGGATTTGCGTCGTGTCCTGGATGCTGGACAGGTTCGTGCTGGTTCCGTTGAACTTTGTCGCCGTAATGTTGGGCTTCACGAAAAGGTAGAACGTGCTTGAGTTTGCCGTATAGTTCTCGTTGCCTGTGCTGTTGGCTGAATACTTGTAAGCGCCTGCGACCAGCGTGGCAACGTCGGGGTTGGAGACGTTTGCGCTGTTCCTGTAAAGAGCGAGGCTATTCGCTGCAGCTGTTCCGCTTACGTTGCTTGCCGTGCCGAGGGTAATCGTCAAGTTCTGGTTTACGCTGCCGCTGATGTTCAAACTGACTGCGTTGGAGGCTTTGCTAATTCTCAGCTCGTATGTGAGCGTGCTGGAGCTGTAGTTCTCATTGCCTGCGTTCGTTGCGGTGTAATTGTAGGCGCCTGCTGCCAGGATTCCTGCCTCAGGATTGCTTACGCCTGCGCCGTTCCTTGTCAGGGCGACGCTGAGCGTGTTCGTTGAGGCGCTCGCGTTCGTTGAGGTGCCGTAGAGTACCGAAAGGTTTGCCGTGGCGCCGTTCAGCGTGAGGTTGATTGTGGTATTCGCCTTGAGTATCGTGAGGAACAGCGTTGAGTCGCTGAGCGAGTAGTTCTCGTTGCCCGGGTTTATCGCGGTGTAATTCCATATTCCTGCCTTGAGCGTCGCGAGCTCCGGGTTGCTCACGTTAGTGCCGTTCCTGTAGAGCGTGACTGTGAGAACGTCCGTCGTTGCGGTGGCATTTGTGGCTGTCGGGTATACTGCCTGCTGGTTGAGCGCTGAACCGTTCAGCAGAAGCGTTGTAGACGTTGAGGCCTGGCTGACTGTGAGCGCGGTGCTGTTGGAGCCTGAAGTGTAGTTCTGCGTTATTGTGTTGTTGCAACTGTACGTATAGCTTCCGGCTGCCAGAAGCGCGCTGTTCGGGTTGCTTATTGCTGCAGCATTCCTGAACAGCTGCGGGCTAACCTCGGGGTTCGTAGCGGCACAGCTGGCGTTGACTGTCGCTCCATAATTCACAGTAGATGAAGGGACGATTGTGATTGTTAGGTTAGTCGTTGTCCTGCTTACCGTGAGCGAGCTCGTCTGGCTGCCGCTTGTCCAATTTTCTGTTGCACTGGAAGTGCATGCATAGTTCCAAGTCCCTGCAGGAAGCACTGAGGTTTCAGGGTTGCTTACGCTGCTCGAGTTGCGGGTCATTGCAGGCACAGATTCCGCGTTGTTTGCAGTGCATGTTACGGTTGTAGTTGTATTGTATGAGACGGAGCTGGATGGGCTGAAGTCGAGGCTGAGCGCAGTAACTGCTTTGTCTATCGTGAACGTAGCTGATGAGCTCGAGTTGACGTTGCCTGCAGTGTCGTTTGCATACCATCGGTAAGTGTAGGTTCCTGCTGGTATTGTTCCGATGGTTTTGTTATATAAGCTGCCGCTCTGGCTGACCTGGCCCGATGCAAGGCTGTAATTGACGCTGTTGAACTCGAAGATGACGTTGCTGATGTTGATGTTGTCTGTTATCGTCGCATTGAAGCGGTATGTCGCTGTGCTTGAAAAAGTTGACGGGTCTGCGGGCTTGTTCACGCTGCCTATCTGCGGCAAAGCTATGTCTATGGTGACGAATCTTGTGCCCGTGCTTGCGCTGTTTCCTGCGGTGTCGTTGGCTGTCACGGAAAAGTTGTGCACGCCCGAGCTCAGGTTGCGCTGGAACAGGGTGCTTGTGCCTGAGTAGCTAAGTGTCGCATTCACAGCGCCATTGACTACAAGAATTATCTTGTCGGGGTTGCTTTCGGTGTGGCTGACGTTAATGATTACGGATATGCTCGACTGAAGGCTGTTGTTTGCCGGCGTCGGGCTCACGAAGGCTATTGTCGGGCTGGCCGTATCGATTGTGAAGAGCCTTGTCTCGCTGTAGCTGCTGTTCGCGTCGCTGGTTTCAGAACGTACGTGCCAGTAATATACGCCGTCGCTGATTGCCGAGGGCGTGAAGTTTGTCCCGCCTATTCCCGACGTATCGTTCACAGGGCTGCTGAAGTCGGTGTCATTGTCTATCTGGATGCGGTACGTTATGCTATCGCTGTCTGCGTCGCTTGATGCGGACCAGTTGAACGCAGGAGTGCTGCTGCTGGTATTTGTGCTGTTTCTTAGCAAGCCCAGAGCCGGCACTGCAGGCGCAGTGTTCTTGACGGCGAAGCTTCCTGTGCTCGTCACGTTCATCCGGCCTGCAGAATCGTTGAAGTAGAACTTGTAGCCGACCATGGTGCCTTTTGTTGCGTTGAACGTGCGGTTAAGGCTTACTTCCACGGACGTTCCGCTTATGCCCACTGCGCTGTCATTCACGTAGCTGCCTGAGTCGTTCCAGCTGAAGATGAACCTGCTTAGCCCGCTATCATCTGTGAGGGTGACGTTAATTTGTATCGATTCCGACTTCTTTGGAGTGCTTGTTGTGGAATTGTCAACCAATCCTGAAGACTGCGGGAAGGCGTCGGTCGAGGTCCCGATGCTGAACTGGCGCGTAGCGCTTGTCGTAAGGCTTGTGCTGTCGTTCGCCGTGGCGTACCAGTACCACGTGCCGTTTTTGAGCCTGTAATTCTCTTGTATTTCCTGGGCTGTCAGGCTGCGGTTAGTTATCCTGACCTCATCGATGGTTCCGTTGAAGAAACTGGCTACGCCTTCAGTTCCTATGAAAGTCTCTGCAGCTGTGCCGATAAGCTGGCCTGTTACCGACAGGTTCTTGTCAAGTGCACCATTGATGTAAACGCTGAGCACGGAGCCGTTGTACGTGGCTGCAACATAGTACCAGCGGCTCTCATTTATTGTTCCCGTCGAGTACAGAGTCTGCTCCGCTCCTCCTATATTGAAGTGGGCAAGTATCTGCCTGCCGCCGTTGAAGTGGTCTGGCTCGGTTATTCTCAAGGCGCGCTGGCTATGCCCGTTCGTTACGATATTCTGCAGGTTGAATGTTCCATTCGATTCGCCGCGCCATTTTATCCACGCCTCGATTGT
>Ga0187893_10007149_pt1 | contig 18524 bp, 14 predicted proteins | sample MA1701074metaG_FD_139574 | JGI IMG/M metagenome (GOLD analysis project Ga0187893, IMG submission 139574) | White microbial mat communities from a basaltic lava cave in the Kipuka Kanohina Cave System on the Island of Hawaii, USA - MA170107-4 metaG ... | reverse complement strand
GTGGCACGGACGCGCTGCTGCACGAACTTGCCACGGGTCGCACCCAGTTCCTCGGCTCGGTGGGGGCCAGCGAGTTCAGCCGCAAAGGGGAAATGCTGGCGTACTCCGTGGAAGCCGCCCAGAAGGACGGCAACGGCCTCTTCGTCATCGAGCTGGCGTCGGGACGTCCCACCACGCTCGAGAACGACAGCCTTACATACAACCGCCTCACGTGGAACGAGGATGGCACTGGCATCGCCGCGCTCAAGGGACGGGACTCGACGCGCATGCGCGAGAAGAACAACGCGCTCGTGGCCTACACGCGCGCCACGGCGGGGCAGTTCCAGCTGGCGGCGACGCTGACCGTGTCGAAGGCGGAGAACTTCCCCTCGGGCTGGGTCATTTCGGATCGCGCACCGCTTTCGTGGAGCGACGACAACAAGCGTGTGTTCTTCGGCGCCAAGCCCCAGATGGCGGCGGCCGACACCGGCCGGCGCCGCAGCACGGATTCGCTGGCGGATGTCGACGTGTGGCGCACGCAGGACGAACGCATCCAGTCGCTCCAGATGATCCGCGCCGACGCCGACCGCAACTTCACGTTCCGGCAGGCGTTCGATGTCACGAGCGGCAAGTACATCCGGCTCGCGGACTCGACGATGCGCTCGCTGGAAGTCGCGCCGGACGGCCGCTGGGCAGTGGGCCAGGACGTTCGCGGCTACATCACGGACTACGGCCGCGATCGCGCCGACCTGTACCGCGTCAACACCGCCACGGGCGAGCGGACCCTGATGAAGAAGGGCGTCATCATCGGACAACACGTCTTCGGCATATCGCCCGACGGCAAGCACTTCACGTACTGGGAAGACGACAAGTTCCACGATTTCGACCTCGACGCGGGCACGTCGAAGGCGCTCGGCGCCGGCGCGCCCAGCTTCGTCAACACCGAGTGGGACTACACCGGCGTCAAGCCGTCGTACGGCATCGCCGGCTACGCGAAGGACAGCCGCGGCGTCATCGTCCAGCACCGGTACGACCTGTGGCTCCTGCCGTACAACGGCGCGGCCCGCAATATCACGAACGGCGAGGGCAGCAGGAATGAGATCCGCTTCCGCCGCGCGCGGACGGTTCCGGCCGATCCGATGGCGACGCGCGCAGAACGCGATCCGAACGTCATCGATCTTACCAGGCCGCTGACGCTGTCGGCCTACGGCGAGTGGACAAAGAAGGCCGGTTTCTACGAACTCAGCGGCGGGAGCCTCAAGCCGGTGGTCTACGAGGACGCGATCTTCAGCACGCCAGTGCGGGCGGCCAAGGCCGACAAGTTCCTCTTCACGCGACAGACGTTCATGGAGTTCCCCGACCTGCGGGTCTCCGGCGTGGCGCTCGGCGACTCGAAGAAGGTCACCGACGTCAATCCACAGCAGGCCGAATACAAGTGGGGCCGCCGCGTCCTGTTCGACTTCGCCCTCAAGGACGGCAAGCGGTCCCAGGGCATCCTCGCGCTGCCCGAGGACTACAAGGACGGCGAAAAGCGCGCCATGATCGTGACGTTCTACGAGAAGAACTCGCAGGGCATGCACCGCTACCCGACGCCGAACTTCATCACGGGAATGGGCGGCATTCCCACCGAGGCGGTGAGCAAGGGCTACGTCACCATGCTGCCCGACGTCTACTTCCGGCTCGGCCAGTCGCACAGCGACATGCTCGAAGCGGTGGAGCAGGCGACCAGGAAGGTGATCGAGATGGGCTACGTGGACCCGAAGCGGATTGGCGTCCACGGCCACAGCTACGGCGGCGAGGGCGCTGCCTTCATCGCGACGCAGTCGAAGCTGTTCGCCGCCGTCGGCATGGGCGCCGGCGTCACCGATCTCACAACCGACTTCTCACAAAGCTGGGGCTGGTCGTACCAGGTGAACGCGGGCAGCGGAGACAACGCGTTCTCGTACTACCTCGACACGCAGGGCCGCTGGGGCTTCTCGCCGTGGGACAAGCCCGAGGTCTATGCGTTCGAGTCGGCGCTGACGCACGCGCCCAAGGTGAGCCAGCCGGTGCTCATCATGCACGGCACCGCGGACCCGACCGTGTCGTTCCAGGAGGGCATGAACTTCTACCAGGCGCTGCGCTACAACAAGAAAGAGGCGTACATGCTGGCGTACCCCGGCGAGGGGCACGGCCTGCGCGGCGTGGCGAACCGGAAGGACCTCACGATCCGCTACTTCCAGTTCTTCGATCACTTCCTGCTGGGCACGCCGGCGCCGAAGTGGATGACCGACGGCGTCCCGTACCTGGTGAAGGACGCGGTGAAGGAGCCGAGGTAGCGTGGCGTTCACCAGGAACGCCTTCCGCTTCCTCACGGGGCTGAAGCAGCACAACAACAAGCCGTGGTTCGAGGCGCATCGGGAATCGTACGAGCACGATCTTCGCGAGCCGATGCGCGCGCTCATCATCGAGATGGACGGGCGCCTCAAGCGCTTCGCGCCGGAGATCGGCGGCGACCCGAAGCGCGGCATGTTCCGCATCAACCGCGACATCCGTTTCTCACGGGACAAGTCGCCGTACAAGACATGGGCCGCGTGCTGGTTCGCGCACCGCAAGGCGTCCACGCGGGTGGGGCAGGAGGCGGAGGAGGGCAGCGCCGGCCTGTACTTCCACCTGCAGCCCGGCGAGTGCCTCGTGGGCGCCGGACTGTGGATGCCGCCTCGTCCCGTCCTCGGCAGGATTCGCGACACGATCGCGGACGACCCGAAGGGATTCGCAAGAATGGTCGCCACGCTGAAGAAGTTCGGCGGGCTCGACACCGAGAGCGTACCGCTGCTCAAGCGGATGCCGCACGGATACCCGGAGGACCATCCGGCGGCGAAGTGGCTCCGCTACCAGTCCTACACGGCGGGCCGGGCGATCAAGGATTCGCAGGCCGTCGGCGCCGGACTGCCGGCGCTCCTCGAAAGGGAGTTCAAGGCGCTGCTGCCGCTGGTCCGCTGGCTCAACAAGGCGCTCAAGCTGCCGGCCTAGCGGGCCGCCCGCGACGGGTACCTGCGTCGCGCGTACGTGCACGCCGCAGCGGCCGCGATCTCCTCCGACGTGCCGCGCACGACGGTGCGCCATGCTTGCCGCTGCAGCTCGTTTTCCGGGGTTCGCTGGCGCGAAACCGGCCGCCCGCCGTTCATCGAGAGGTCGACCGCCAGCACCTTGAACTCCAGGTCGCGACAGTCGAGCAGGCTGTGCACCAGCTCGCGGTTGAACGGCCTGTCCTTGTGGCTTCGCGGCTGCGCATGATCCGTGCGGTACCAGACCATGAAATCGCTGTAGTGCGCTTTCAGGCTCGCCGTATCGATGAAGACGTTGTAGTTCGCGTCCCGCACGACCAGCACCCAGCGCCGGGCGGCGTCGATTGCGCGGGCGCGCGCCCGGCCGGCGAGCAGGACGAGGGCCGCGGTCGCTGCGCCCAGCACCGCCAGACGACGCCAGAGCGAAGGGTCGAGTCGCACGCGCCGCCACGGTACAACCCTCACGTTACAGCCGGATTAACCGGCCATGAGTGATGGGTGAATGTTGCCTGCCGCCAACGGCCGGAGCGCGACGAGGCGCTCGAACAGGGCGCCCTTGCGCCGGCACCATGCCCATGACGTCGGCTGCGGCCGCTGTCGATGAGGATGGGGCGGGTGAGATCGCGCCCCGGGCCGACTCACGGGTGCCGACCGGGCTGGCGCTGCCGTTCGTGCGGATCGCGAAGACGGCGCCAGGCAACGCTCACGGTGCCGCGCGTGAAAGCCGCCTCGACGCTGTCACCGGCGACGGCGCAGGAGTCGCAGTTGATCCGCACGTCCGCGGGGTAGCCGTACACCGGCAGCACGCGCTCTGCGGGGTAGTGGCCACGGGAGAAGTGCCACGCGTAGTAGTCGTGCGGACGCGGTCCGTGCCCGCAGAGGCACTCGTAGAAGAAGTTGGGCGACTCTGCAAGCCGCCGGTCCTCGACGCGCAAGTCCCAGCCAAACTGACGGCGCTGCGCGTCCACGGCCGGCGCGACGGTGAGAACGAGGTCGCGCCCGAGCGCGAATGAACCGGGGCCCACCGCGTCGGTGGCCGGGAAGCGCGCCAGTTCGATGAACGGTTCCTGTGGCGCCGCCGGAGCGCCGAGAAAGAACGTGAACACGCGCCCGAGCATCGCCTCGTTGCGCGAGATGATGCGCGAATGGTCGCCGCCGGGCACCTCGATGTACTCGTGTCGCATGCCCAGCCGTTTCATGGCCTCGACTGTGGCCCGCGTTCCGTCGACGCGCACGGTGCGATCCGAGTCGCCCTGGATGACCAGGACGGGGAGGTGCTTGAACCGCTCCAGCAGGGCCGCGTTGGCGGCGGGCGCCGGAGCCACCACCGCGAGGGCCTTCCACATGGCCGGATACCGGGATGCCAGGCGGTACGTGCCGCCGCCGCCCATCGAGTGGCCGAAGAGGAACACGCGCGTCGAGTCGATCGAGAGTTCGCGACGGACGAGGCCGATGACGTTCATGACGTCCTGCTCGCTCAGTTCGTCCACGTTGTCCGGCAGCCTGCGGCGAGCCTCGACGATCGTCCGGAGAATGCCGCGCTCGCAGGCCGGCGGGGGCGGCGTCGTCGCAGTGCAGACGCGCAGCCCCGAGAACGCGCCGTATCCGCCGAACGGGCTGAGTCCCAGCGGCGTGACCACGATGAAGCCATGGCGCGCAGCGAGTTCCAGCATCCCGTCGTAGCGCATGAGCCCGGTGTGGTTGCCGCCGGCGCCGTGCAGCGCGACCATCAGCGGCCAGCGCTTGGTGGCGTCGTAGTTGGCCGGCACGAAGAGACCATAAGGCAACGAGTCGCCGGTGGGGGCGAACAGGTATCGACGTACTTGCCATGTGGACGAGTCGGCCGCTTGCGCGGCCGCGACGGTGGCAGCGAGCAGACTCGCTGCCACAAGAAGGAATCGGGGCCGAATCATCAGCGACGTGGGGTGTCGTGACCCAGCGGCTCGCCGGGTTCAGCCGCCTGGGCGCCCGGCACACGCCGGGGCGGCGCGAAAAGCAGCCGAATCGCGCGAGCGAAGCCGATCGATGCGGCGAGCGACACACCTGCGAACCACAGAGGGTCCGTGAGGAACGCGCCAGCGCCGAGCATGATTCCGAATGGCATCGGGGACCACCAAGCCGCCAACTCCACATCCGTGACTCTCGGTGCCCGATTCCTTGCACCCACGACTGCAATGAGCGCGGAGGCGGCGATAGCGCAAACCGCGAAGGGCGGTCCGCCCCAATCCATCACGCCGGAAAGGAAGCCGACACCGAACCCGCCGAGCGCGAGTGCCGATGTCCTGACGCGGGAGAGCGGCGCGAGGCGCCGCACGGTGAGCGACCCCCGCGTGTATTCCATGACGGCGGCGTCCCACGCCGGCGCGGAAACCCCGGCTTCGAGCGCTGTTTCGCGGGCCCGCTCCGCCGTGAGGGCGTCGGCCGCGTCTCGATCAATCTCGAGCGCGCGGGCGACAAGCTTGTCGAAAACATCGCGGGGAACAGGCTCGTTGTGTGCCACACCACAATATGGCTGCCAGCAGCGCGTTCGCTGACGACGCAGCCTTTTACGTCCCGAGGAGGTCCCACCGATTGCCCTCGATGTCGAGGAACACGCACACGCGGCCGTACGCCTCGGCGCGCGGCTGCGACACGAACGTGACGCCGGACGCCACCATGCGCTTGTACGTCGCGTCAAAGTCGTCGACACGGAGGAACAGGCCCACGCGGCCGGCGAACTGCCGGCCCACCGCCTCCGCCTGCTGCGCGCCGTCGGCCTTCGCCAGCAGGATGCCGGTCTCGGCGCCCGGCGGCCGCACCACGACCCAGCGCTTGGGCCGGCCGTCATTCGTCGTCGCGGGACTGTCCTCGGCCAGCTCGAAACCGAGGACGCGGACGAAGAAGTCGATGGCCGCGTCGTAGTCCCGCACGACGAGCGCGACGAGCTGGAGGTGTGTCATGCCGGCGACCGCTGCGACGTCAACGCCCGCCCGGCGTCCACCGTCGCGTCGATCACCGCGCGCACGTCGGCGGATGCCGTCCGGAAGTTGACGATGCAGGCGCGCAGCGCGAACCGCCCGCCGATCACCGCGTTGGACAGATAGACGAGGCCCTGCTTCTGCAGCCTGTCGAGGATCGCCGCGTTGAGGACGTCGAGTTGCTTGTCGTCGCGCGTGCCGTCGCCCACGTACCGGAACGTCGCGATCGAGAGCGCCTGCGTCATCGCCTCGAGCTCCGGATGCGCTTTCGCCAGCGCGAACATCTCGCGCGAGAGCGCGCAGTCGTCGCCGATCATCCTCTCGTATCCGGCGCGGCCCGCCTGGCGCAGCGTCATCCACACCTTGAGCGCGCGGAAGCCGCGCGAGTTCTGCGGGCCCCACTCGTGAAAGTTCGTCGGCGGGTCGTCGGCCGCGCCCTCGAACTTGTAGTAGACGGGGTGGAACTCGAAGGCGTCATGCAGGTGCTGCGCGTGGCGCACCAGCGCGCACCCGGCTTCCATCGGCGCGTACAGCCACTTGTGCGGGTCGACGGCCACGGAGTCTCCCAGCGACAGCGCGCGCAGCGCGGCGGGTGCGTCCGGCAGGACCGCTGCCGGCGCACCATACGCGCCGTCCACGTGGAACCAGAGCTTCTCGCGCGCGCATAGTTGGGCGATTTGCGGCAGCGGGTCGATGGCGCCTGTGCCGACGGTTCCCGCGGTGCCGACCACGACCATGGGACGCAGCCCGGCCCGGCGATCCTCGGCGATCATCTGCGTCAACGCGTCGGGGCGCATGGCTTGCGACGAGTCGACCGGCACGAACCGCAGCGCATTGGTGCCGAGTCCGTACGTGTCCGCCGCCTTCACGAGCCACGTGTGCACCTCGGCGGACGCGTAGATGCGCATGCCGGGCGCGGACGCGAAGCCGCTGGCGCGCTTCTCGGCGCCGATCTGCGCCCGCAGTCCGGCGAGCAGGCACACCATGTTCGCCATGTTGCCGCCGCTGACCAGGATGCCGCCGAGCGGACCTTCGCGGGCCCCGGCGCCCGTCGCCCGGCCAAAGCCGATCAGCTCGGCGATCCAGCGGATGGACTGGAGCTCGATTTCGGTCGCGATCGGGGACAGGCCCCACGCGCCACAGTTCGGGTTGACGCTCGCGGCCAGCATGTCCGCCAGCGCGCCGATGGGCGACGCGCTCGACGTGATGTAGCCGAAGAACCGCGGGTGGCCGTTGAACGTCGAGTTGTCGAACAGCAGCCTCGCCGCGTCCTGAGCCACGCGGGCGGCATCCTCGCCGCGCTCCGGCATGCCGGCGTCACCCAGCGCTCCGCGCATGGCGGCCGGCGTCGAGTCCGGCGCGACCGGCCGAGTCGGGAGATACGTCAGGAAGTCGGCGATCCGGTCGACGAGGTCGTGGCCGATCGCGCGGAATTGGTCGGGAGAGAGTTCCGCGGGCGCGTTTCGCATCGCAGGAATATGATGGCGGCGTACCGGCCCGCTCTCCGCTTCTTGCGACCGGCGTTCGCTACGAAACGCCGTCGAAGAAGTCCACCTTGCCGGTCTTGATCGAGTACTCGGCGCCGACGACGAGCAGGCCATCCTCCCTGATGAGCTGCTCGAGGATGTCGGAGCCGAGGCGCAACTGGTTCACTGACGCCCGGACATTGGCACGCACGGCCTGGTCGACGAGGGCGTCGTGATCAGCGCTCGTGTCAGCCGACGCCATCAGCCCTTTCACGGCCGGCGTGATCCGGTCGAGGATGGACTTCAGGTTCCGGCTCTGGGGCCGGTTCGGGTAGAGCAGCGAGTCCACGGTCGCTTCCACCGCACCGCAGTGCTCGTGCCCGAGGACCACGACGAGACGCGTGCCGAACCGGTCCGCCGCGAACTCGATGCTGCCGACCTGCGACGGCGCCACGATGTTGCCCGCCACGCGTATGACAAACAGGTCACCCAGCCCCTGGTCGAACACGATCTCGACGGGGACGCGCGAGTCGGAGCAGCCGAGGATGACCGCGAACGGCTCCTGCCCCTCGGCGTCGCCGGGGTTGGGGACGTGGATGGCCCCCGAGCGACGATGGCCGGCCGCGCCGCCGCCTTCCACGAACCGCAGGTTGCCCTCGCGCAGCCGGGCCAGCGCTGCGGCTGCCTCCTTGCTGCTCAGGGCGTGACGCCCGGCTGCGTGACCTTGTTGCGCAGGACGCCGACGCCCTCCAGCTCGATCTCAACCGTATCGCCGGCCTTCATCGGCTTCGTCGTGCCCGGCGTGCCGCTGTAGATCACGTCCCCCGGCATCAGCGTCACGTAGCGGCTGATGTAGCTCACGATCTCGGCGACCGGGAAGATCAGGTCCTCGGTGCGCTGCGACTGCACCACCTCGCCGTTGAGGCGCGTCTGGAGCAACAGGTTGTCATAGTTGAGGCCGACGACGATGGACGGACCGAGCGGGCCGAACGTGTCGCTCGCCTTGGCGCGGAACCATTGCAGGTCGCTGCGCTGCCAGTCGCGCTCGCTGACGTCGTTGCCCGCGGTGACGCCGAAGACGTACGACTTGGCGGTCTCCTTCGGCACGTTGCTCGCCTTCTTGCCGATGACGAGCACCATTTCACCCTCGTAGTGCGTGTTCTTCGCGTCCGGCGGGAGGACGATGTCCTCGAGGTGCGCGATGATCGACGTCGGCATCTTGGCGAAGAGGCCGGGATACGTCGCCGCTGGACGTTCACCGAGGTGCGACTTGTAGTTGAGTCCGACGGCGATGACCTTGCCCGGCACGACAGGTGGGAGGAGCTTCACCGCCGAGAGGCGCACGGTGCGCCCCGTGGGCTGCGGGTTGGCGAACAGGTCGCCGCGCAGCTCGCGAATCGTCTCGCCGTCGAGGATGCCGAGCGCGACGGTGCTGCCGCTCTGGTAGCGGACGTACTTCGTGACCTGGGCGTCGGCGGCGGTGGACATGGCGAGAAGCGCGACGACTGCGAGTGCGGGGCGCATGGACTGAACCGTTGGGGGACTGGAAAGGTGGCCCCGGAACGGAAAGGGGGAAAGGGAGGTGCTCCCCTCGCGTTGTCCCGGCCTAGACCGGCGTCGTGGCAGGCGCGCGGGGAAACTTGAGCAGGCTGGCGACCTCGCCGTGGGCCGCGATGAGTCGCTCCACCTCCTCGGACACCTCGGCGGCGATTCCGAGGTGCGTGGTGACACTCTGGACCGACAGTGAGCCCGCGTGCAGGCGAAGGAGGTTGAGGCGGATGGTTTCCAGTGCGCTCACGGTCTCACCGAGCTTGACGTGCAGTTCGTCCCGCACCTCGCGCACGTCGGCGTATCCGGCGCCGGCAGCCGCCTCGCCGGCCTCGTCGAGTGCCACCTGGATATCGTCGCGGCGGCGCCGCAGCTCCTGCGCGTCCTGTTGCAGCCGCTCCAGCAGCGCGGGGATGTCACCGAGCTGCTGCCGTGCGTCCTTCGGCAGGTTCTCGAACAGCTGTTCTGCGGCGAGGCCGAGCGAGAGCTCGGTTGCCCGGTGCGTCATGGCCGAGCCTCGCGCACCCTCGGCCAGCAACTTGCGTCCCAACGCGAATGCAAAGCGTCCGAGGCGGGTGCGCCAGACGGAAGCCCAGAACTCGCCGTCAACGTCCGTGCGTTCCTGCTTGACTGCGATCGCCCAGATCAGGCCGAACACGCCGGCAATGCCGGGCACGAGAATGAGACCGCCGTCCAGAAGGAAGGCTGCCACGAAATTGCCGAGCACCCTGGCGAGCGTCGGGCCGATGAGGCGCCCGATCCCCGGATTGAACGCCAGAAAGACTCCCAGCGCAGTCAGCGCCCACGAGATTCTCGAGATGCGAAACAGCCAGCGTTCCCGAAGCGTCGGCGCGGCGGGCGCCTGCTTGGTGGTCGCCAGTTCCTCCTTGGCGCGCTCCAACTCGGCGTGAAACGCGGGTTCGATGTCCTTGTGCGAGAAGCCGAGCTTGGCCAGGCGTCGCGCGCTATTGGTGAGGTAGGCGAACGGCAGCACCGTATACGTGAGGAACAGCGTGCCGACGCCGGCGACGACGCCCGACGTCACGTTCGCGCCAAAGCCGACGCCCGCCGCCATGAGGAGTGAGGCGGCCAGTCCGCCGAACAAGCCGACGAGCGAGCCGGCGCCGTCGAGACGACCGTGCCGCTTGACGAACGCGCGCAACTCGACCGGCAACTCGCGCCGCCGTTCGAGCGCCGCGCCCAGCTGGTCCGCGAGCGTTGTGCGCTCGCCGGCCGCTGGTCGGGCGTCTTGGAGAGACAGCGGTCGATCAGCGCGGACACCTTGCGCGGCACCGTGAGGCCGAGCGCGGAGAGTTGCGGGGCGGGAGCGGTGACCTGCTTGGCCAGCACTTCCGTTGCCGTCTTCCCCTCGAACGGAAAGCGTCCCGAGAACGCGTAGAACGCGGTGGCGCCCAGCCCGTAGATGTCACTGCGGGCATCGAGCGCGGCGCCCAGCGCCTGCTCGGGGCTCATGAACTCCGGCGTGCCCGACACCCCGTCACTCACGTCATTGGCCGCGGCGGCGATGCCAAAGTCGGCTACGAGGACGCGTCCCGACCCGATTTCCAGCAGGATGTTGTCCGGCTTTACGTCGCGGTGGACCAGCCCCTGCTCGTGCGCGTAGGCGAGCGCCCACGCCACCTCGCGCAGGATGCGAACGCCATCGCTTCCCGGCACGGGCCCGCGTGTGCGCACGCGATCGGCGAGCGTCTCGCCGTCGACGAACGCCATGACGTAGAAGACGAACTCGCCGGTTTCCTCGACCGAGTGGATCGGGATGATGTTGGGATGCGACAGCTTGGCCGCGAGCCGCGCCTCGCGAAGGAACCGCTCGCGCAGCGTGCGCTGTCGCGCCCGCTCCGGCGGCAGGAGCTTGATGGCGACGGGCCGGTCAAGGTGCACCTCGCGCGCCAGGTACACGATGCCCATGCCGCCGCGTCCCAGCTCACGGTCGATGGAATACCGGCCGGCGAGCGCGGTCTGGAACGCGAGGAACAGGGCGTCGGGGGCAGCGTTGCCCATGCAGGAAGGTCGGCGAGGTCCGGGCCGGGCGCCAGTTGCGCGTTCGCGTCAGCGTACGCAAATCCTTCTGCAGCATGTTTCGCATGACGAAGCGCGGCGTGGTCATCCGGCTCATCGGCTATCCGGTGGCGCTCGGGCTGGCAGTCGGCCTGCTCTGGTTCGTGTCCATCCGGATGCCGGGCGAGTCGTTCGCCGGCGCGCTTCCGCCGCTCACCGCGGTGCAGGACTCGCTCGCGGCGCGGCTGCGCGCGCACGTCGAGATGCTCGCCGGTCGCATTGGCGAGCGCAACGCCTCGCGCCCGGCCGCGCTCGACTCGGCGGCGGCGTACATCGTCACGTCGCTCATCGGGTACGGCTACAGCGTTACCGAACAGCGTTTCGTCGCCCGCGGCGCCACCTACCGGAACTTCGAGGCGACGCTGCCCGGCACGACGCATTCCTCGGAGATCATCGTGGTCGGCGGCCATTACGACACGGTGGAGGGCACGCCAGGCGCTGACGACAATGCCAGCGGAACGGCCGCCGTGCTCGAGCTGGCGCGGCTGCTCAGGGATCAGCCCCGCCAGCGGACCATCAAGCTGGTCGCCTTCGCCAACGAGGAGCCGCCGTTCTTCTTCACGGACGACATGGGCAGCCGTCACTACGCGCGCGCCGGCCGGCAGCGCGGTGACGACATCGTGGCGATGCTCTCGATCGAGACGATCGGCTTCTACGCCGACTCGGCGGGAAGCCAGCGCTATCCGCCGATCCTCGGGTGGTTCTACCCGAACCGCGGCAACTTCATCGCGATCGTCGGGAACATCGGATCACGCTGGCTGGTGCATCGCGTCATCCGCGACTTCCGCGCGTTCGCGCCTTTTCCGACGGCGGGCTCGGCCGCGCCGCGACAGATCCCGGGCATCTCGTGGTCGGACCAATGGTCGTTCTGGAAGGAGGGCTACGCCGCTGTGATGATCACGGACACCGCGCCGTTCCGGAACGCCAGCTACCACGAACTCTCGGACCGGCCGTCGACGCTGCACTACGGGCACATGGCGCGCGTGGTTCAGGCGCTGGCCAGCACGGTTGCAAACCTCGCGTCGATGCCGCGGAAAGGGATGGGCGACTGAGCGCTGCCGGGGCCGCTAGCAGGCCCTTTCGATGATGATTGTCGCGGCCAGGGCCGACACGGGCATCGCAACCACTCCGAGAATGACCTCGTCGGCCGTCGTCGGCCTTTTCTGCAATGCGAGAATCGTGAGCGGCGCCGCCAGCAGCGCGCCCGGGGTTCCCCGGATCAACCGACGCGCGAACGAGCAGTCTCCGGCGCCCCGGGGGGTCGCAGCACCGGCCACCGATCCGGCGATGACGCCGAAGATCGCGTAGTCATTGCTCAGCGCAGCGCCGGCGACGTAGCCGACTGTTGCACCGAGAACGCCCGCCGCAGTGCGCGCGCGCGCGGTGCTGCGGACCGGCGGCATTTCCTGCAGTGCCGGCGGCTCCGTGCGCTCAGCGCGCTTCGGGCCGACCGCTGCCGCGTGCAGGCGTTGAGCGACCAGCGCCGCCGGCAGGAGGAGCAGCAGGAGCGCGCCTCGGACGTGCCGCGAAGCTCTCAACGCAACTCGCGAATCCAGATGTTTCGGAACCGCACGGGATCTCCGTGGTCCTGCAGCGCCACGGGCAGCCTGTCCGCGTGCGCCTCGTAGGGCGCGCGCCGCATGTGCGACGTGGGGCCGAGGAGGGCGACGTCGTCCTGCACGAGGACGCCGTTGTGAAAGACCGTCAACCGCGCCGGCGACACGACCTGGCCGCTGGCGCCGAACACCGGCGCGCGAAACACGATGTCGTAGGTCTGCCACTCGCCCGGCTTGCGGCTGGCATTCACGAGCGGTGGAAACTGGCCGTAGATCGCGCCGGCCTGCCCGTCGGGGTACGTCGCATTCTGGTACGAGTCGAGCACCTGCACCTCGTACCTCCCCATGAGGAAGACGCCGCTGTTGCCGCGGTTCTGCCCCGTCCCGCTCGAAGGCGGCGAGGGCGACATGAACTCGACGTGCAACTGCGCGCTGCCGAATCCGCGCGTCGTGGAGATGCCGCCGGTGCGCGCGACCACTTCCATGTAGCCGTGCTCCACCTTCCAGCGCGCCCGGCTGCGCGCGCTGTCGTCATGGCGCCAGTGCTCGAGCGACGTGCCGTCGAACAGGACGATGGCGTCGGAGGGCGGCGGCGCCGGTGCGCCCGCCGGCGCCGGCGTCACGACCGGCGGTTGAGGGCGGTCCAAGGAATGCTGCGGCCATTGACTGCTCAGGGAACAGGGAACAAGGAACAGGGAAACCAAGACGGCGGGACGTGGGACGAGGGAAAGGGAAAGGGAACGGGAACGGGAGCGGGAACGGGAGCGGGAACGGAGCGAACGTCTCCGGCCGGTCTCCATCCCGTTCCCGTTCCCTTTCCCTTTCCCTTTCCCTTTCCCCTTCCCGCCGTCTTGGTTTCCCATTTCCCCGTTCCCCGTTCCCGCCGGTGTAGTTCGGTCAGGGGATCGGTCGCTGCCGTCCGATCTCGTACTCTTTCGGCGGCTCCGCCCCCATGAGGTTCTTCACGAAGTAGTCCCAGCGGCGGCGCATCATGTACGGGCCGAGCGATCCGAAGCCGTGGCCCGCGTTCGGGAACACGATGAGATCGAAGTCCTTGCCGGCGCGGGCCAGCGCGTCCACGACGAGATAGGTGTTGTACGGCGGCACGTTCCCGTCCAGCCCGCCGTGCACCAGCATCAGCTTGCCCTTGAGGTTCCTGGCGTGCGCTTGGTTGGCTTCCTCCGCGTAGTTGTCGGCGCCGGCGGACGGGCCGCGCGCCAGCAGGCCCTGGTAGCGCTCGCCCCAGTCGTCCTCGTAGTTGCGGTTGTCGTGGTTGCCGCTCTCGGAGATGCCGACCTTGAAGAAATCCGGATGCCGGAACATGGCGGCCGCCGTCGCGAACCCTCCGCCCGAGTGGCCCCAGATGCCGACCTTGTCGACGTCGATCCACGCGTGGCGGCGCGCCAGTTCGCGGATGGCGGCCACCTGATCCGGCAGCGTATTGTCACCCATCTTGCCGTAGTACGCGTCGTGGAACGCCTTCGACCGGCCCGGTGTCCCCATGCCGTCGATGGCCACCACGATGAAGCCGAGTTCGGCGAGCGCCTGATGATCGCCGCGCGCCGCCGCGAAGCTGCGGCTGCCGACGCTGCCGCTCTGCGGGCCCGGGTAGATGTAGTCGATGATCGGGTACTTCCTCGTCGAGTCCAGGTTCGACGGCGTGAACATCAGTCCGTAGATATCCGTCTGGCCGTCGCGCGCCTTGGTGGTGAACGGCGTCGGCGGCCGCCAACCGGTTGCCACCAGCGCCGACACGTCGGCCTTCTCGAGTTCGAGCAACTGGCGTCCGGACGCATCGCGCAGCACGGCGGTCGGCGGCGTCGTCGGCGTCGAGTACACGTCGACGAAGTACCTCGCGTCGGGCGAGAGCGTCACCGAATGGTTGGCGTTCTCAGGTGTCAGCAACGTCTGGCGCCTGCCGTCGAGGCCGACCTTGTACAGGTGCTGGAAATACGGGTCGCGCCCGGCCTCCTTGCCGCCGCCCATGAAGAAGAGCGTGCGCGCCTTCTCGTCGACGTGCATCACGTTCTCGACGTTGCCGTCGCCCTGCGTGATGCGATGCTTGCGCGCGCCCGTGCCAAGGTCATGCAGGTAGAGATGGCCCCAGTTCTCCTCCTCGGACCACCAGATCAACTCGTTCGACGCCGGCATGATGCGCCAGTTCTCCGTGCCGCTGGCGTCGTTGATGTGCGTCTTCGACGTCTCCTCGAACAGCGTGCGCACCGCGCCGCTGGTCGCGCTGGCGACGCGCATCCAGGCATGCTTGTGATCGCGGGAACTCGAGACAAAGGCGACGCTCGACGCATCCGGATACCAGACGACGTCACAGATGCGCGTGCCGCACGCGATGTGATCCGACACCGTCGAGCGGTGCTGGTCGGGCGGCATCAGGAACCGCGTCACCGTCCCGGCGTCCACGTCGATCACCACGCGCGAGATCCGGAAGATCACGCTGTCACCTGGCAACGGGTACTTCCACGCCTGGAGGTTCGGCTGGCCCACGTTGGTGCTCACGAGGTACATCTCGCCGACGCCGCGCCCGTCGTGCTGGAACGTGGCGATCCGTTTCGAGTCGGGCGACCAGTTCAGCACCGGGTTGTCGCTCTTCACCCACCCCGCGTTGTTCGTGGCGTACCCGAAGTTCTTGATCCTGTCGGTCGTGAGACGTCTGTCCTCGCCGGTGGCGAGGTCGCGAACCCACAGGTTGTAATCGCGGATGAACGCGGCGCGCTTGCCGTCGGGCGACGTCACCGAGTTGCGCGGCGTGTTGGACGCCGGCATCGATTCGCCGGCGCACGCATACGCCACGATGTCGCAGCGGTAGCGGCGCTGGTTGGCCACGACCGTAATCGCCTTGCCGTCCGCGGACAGGTCGAGCGTCTGGAAGGGAAGCCGGTGCTGGTCGACGTTCATCGACGCCGCGCGGCCAAGCGCGGTCGCCAGCTGTGCGTGGTCGAACAGGCGGGCGCGCGTGCGCCTCGCCGGATCTGCCACGATGAACTCGCCGGCGCCGCCCGGGCGGGACACGCGATACCACACGCGCCCGTCTGGCAGCCACGTCGGCCGCCCGATCATCCCGCTGACCAGCGGGTTCGTCGTGGCGCCGAGCGATCGCTCGGCACGGTAATAGTCGGCTTCGGTGAGAACCCGCGCCTGGCCGAGGCACGTGCGGACCGGAGCGAACGCGGCGGGCAAAGCGACCAGCAGGGAGAGGATGGCGTTTCGCATGGGGGAAAAGTGCCTCCCCGCGCCGCCCGCTGCCACGTCGCCGGGACGAGCCGTCAGGTGCCCCTGGCGGCCGACCTCAGCAGCGTGATGGCCGTGTACGTCACGACGATGATCACCAGCCACTTCACGTAGTCCAGCGGCAGCGAGACCACGAGGAACGCCGCCACGAACACGGCGGGAACGCTCCCGATCGCGAGACCGAGCGCCAGCTTCATGTCGTACTTCTGCGTCTTGATGAACTGCGAGCTCGCCACGGGCATCAGGAACGCGCAGGAGCCCATCATGATCGGGAATGCCGCCGCCGGCGTGAGCCCGAGCAGGGACACGAGCACCATGCACGGGCCGTAGAGGCCGATGCCCAGCGTCATCAGGGCGCCGAGCAGGAAGTTGCCGGCGAGGCCGAGGTACAGCGTCGTGCCGCGGAGTGCGAGCGCCTCACCGCCCGCGGGAAGGAACTTGAGCAGCCCGCCGAGGAAGATGGTGGCGGCCACGAGCAACGCGATGCCCATGCCGAGCTGGATCTTGCGCTTGTCCAGCCTGGAAACCACCGGCGCGCCGAGCCACGCGCCGACGACGGACGCCGCGATCATCAGGATCAGCGTCATGGCGTCCACGGGGATAAGTCGCGTGTAGATGTAGGCCTGCACGATCGTCGGCAGCGTGATGCCGACGTTGAGCGTGCCGGGCAGCAGTGCGTCGTCGATGAGCTTGAACCAGCGGAAGAGCGTTGTGGTCGTCGCGAACGAGCCGATGCCCAGCGTGTCGAGGAAGGCGGTGACGAACCCGACGGCGCCGGCCTGCGGCTTCGGCACCCGCTCGGCGGGGTTGGCCCGGGCGACGACCGCACGGCCGAACTGCACCAGGTAGAAGAGCGTGAAGGCGGCGAGGGCGACAAAAAGCCACTTGGTGGCGGCAGGGAGGCTGGAAAGCATCGGGCGAAGTTGGCTGGCATCGCTCGGCGACGCCAGATTGGACCAATGCCGACCAGGCTCGTCGCGCAACTGCAGGAGGCGCTCGGAGTGGCGTACGTCATCGAGCGCGAATTGGGTGGCGGCGGCATGAGTCGCGTGTTCCTCGCCACCGATCCGGCGCTCGGGCGCCGCATCGTCATCAAGGTGCTGCCCGCCGGGTTCGGGTCGGCGATGAGTGCCGAGCGGTTCCAGCAGGAAGCCAGGCTGACCGCCAGCCTCCAGCACCCGCACATCGTGCCGCTGTTGTCCGCCGGCAACGCCGGCGACGTGCTGTACTACACGATGCCGTTCGTCGACGGGAAGTCGTTGCGTCAACGGATCGACGGCGACGGAAAGCTGCCCGTCGCCGAGGCGGAATCGATCATTCGCGACGTGCTGCGTGCGCTCGCCTACGCCCACCGCCAGGGCGTGGTGCACCGCGACATCAAGCCCGGCAACATCCTGCTCACGAGCGACGGCGCACTGATCACCGACTTCGGCGTCGCGAAGGCGGTGTCGAGCGAGGCCGGCAGGCAGATGACGGGAACCGGCATAACGGTCGGAACGCTGAACTACATGGCGCCGGAGCAACTCCTCGGCGACCCGTCGCTCGACTCGCGCGCGGATATCTATTCCGTCGGCCTCATGCTGTACGAGTGCCTCACGGGCGCGCTGCCGCTGGCGACGTCGAGCGCCAACGAGCGCCTCACGGCCGTCCTGAACGAGACACTGCCCGCCGTGACCACGGCCAGGCCGGACGTGCCGCCCCGCATCGCGGACTTCATCCGCGCGTGCCTGAGGGCGGAACGCCACGATCGCCCGGCGTCCGCGGAACAGGCCCTGGCGTTGCTGGACGCGCCGGCGGCAAAACCGAGAGGCCGCGGGATGGCGGTCGCCGCCGGGATCGTGGCTGTGGTGGCGGCGACCTCGGCCTGGGCGGTGACCGGGCCGCTGCGCACGCCGCTGGCGACGGCTCGCCGCATCATGGCCCGTCCCGACGCCACGCTCCACGCGCGTCGCATTCTCGTGGCGCCGTTCGAGGCAACGCCCGCCACCGAGCAGCTGGAGGCGCTCGGCGGGATGATTGCCGACCTCGTGGGGCAGGGACTCTCGACGCTGCCCAACGTCGAGGTCGTCGACGCGCGGACCGCGATGATCACGGCCGAGGTCGTCGACCGGATCCCGAAGCTGCTCCGCACCGGCAACAACGCCGTGGCGCTGGCGGAGGAGACCGGCGCCGGCGTCCTGATCACCGGACGCTTGTACCGGGTCGGCGACTCGATCCGCGCCGACGCCGTGGTGATCGACGCCGCCTCCCAGCGCATCAAGCAGTCGCTCGGCGCCACCACAGTGCATTCCGGCATGGCGACGACGCTTGTCGAGTGGGCGCGGCGCCGGGCCGTCGCCGCGGTCACGCAGGCCTCCGACACCACGTTCCTGGGTGACTTCGGCACGGCGTCATCGCCGCCGTCGCTCGAGGCGTACGCGCTGGTCCGGCTCGGCGTCAAGCAGATCGTCGCGTGGGACACCGCGGCGGTCGAGACGTTGCGACGCGCGGCGGCGATGGACTCCGGCTGGGTGCTCCCCCGCTTGATCCTCATTCTGGCGTCCGCGAACGACATGCGGCTGGCGACCGCGGACTCGATGGTCAACGCCATGCGTCCCTTGCTGGACCGCGCCACGGCGCCGGAACGGGCGTTCCACGCGATGTTCG
>Ga0187893_10007148_pt1 | contig 18526 bp, 13 predicted proteins | sample MA1701074metaG_FD_139574 | JGI IMG/M metagenome (GOLD analysis project Ga0187893, IMG submission 139574) | White microbial mat communities from a basaltic lava cave in the Kipuka Kanohina Cave System on the Island of Hawaii, USA - MA170107-4 metaG ... | reverse complement strand
CCTCGAAGGAGACCGCCTCCAGCGCCGTCACGCCGCCCTCGTGGCGGACGGAAACGGCGCGGAAGGCGACCGCGCCGGGCCCCGGGGGGAGCGGCCGGGCGTCCGGGGCGTCGGCCACGGCCGGGGGCCGGCCGGCGGCGCCGAGGATGCGCCCGGCGCCGGCCCGCGCCGCCTGCACGCGGTTCACCGCGCCCCCGATCTTCCGCAGCGGCGCGTACATGCCCGCCAGCGCGGCGCCCACCCCGAACAGGTCCCCCGGGGAGACCTCCCCGCGCACGGCGAGCGCGCCGCCGGCGAGGAGGGCGGCCGCGACGCCGACGAGGGCCAGGATCTCGAGGGCCGGCCCCGTGGCGGCCTCGAGGCGCGCGAGGCGGCGCCACTCCGCCAGCACGCGCGCGTTGACGGCCCCGAAGCGGCGCGCCTCGGCGGCCTCGCCGCCGCAGGCCTGCACGACGCGGATGCCGCGGAGGGTCTCCTCGACCCGGGTCGTCAGGGCCTGCCGCTTCTCGAGCACGCGGCGGGTGGAGTCGCGCACCGAGGCGCCCACGCGGCGGACGACGAACGCGAGGAGGGGCGTCGCCACGACGGCGAGGAGCGCCAGCTTCCACGAGAGGAGGAAGGCGGCGCCGGCGTAGGCGAGGAACGCCAGCGGCTCGAACACGAGGGAGCCGGCCAGCGTCTCGAGCCCCTTCGCGACGGCGTCGGCGTCGGCGGTGAACCGGGAGAGGAACGACGCGGCGCCGGTCCGCTGGACGTGGCCGACGTCCTGGCGGAGGAGCGAGACGAAGGCGCGGTCGAGGAGGTCCGCGGTGGCGGCCTGCGCGGTGGTGGCGACGAGGGTCTCGTGCAGCCAGCGGAGGAGGCCGCGGAGGACGGAGAGCGCGAGGACCGCGGCGAGGAGCCAGGCCAGGGCGCGGAGCGGCTCGTCGGCGGCGGCGCGGCCGACCGCCCGCGCGGGGCCCTCGAGGAGGGGGACCGCCGCGGCGGCGCGGTCGAGGGTGGCGGCGAGGGCCCCGGGATCGAAGAGGACCTCGACGGCGGGCTTGAGGAGGCCGACGGAGGCGCCCGCGAGGACGGCCACCGCCGCCGCGAGGAGGGCGGCGGCGAGGACGGTGCCGCGCCGCGGGCGGAGGAGGGCGAGGAGCGTGCCGATCGGCGGGACGGAGTCCGGTCCGGCGGGGGCCGTGGCGCGCATGGGCGCGTCCACGATACAGGGGAGGCGCCCGCCCCGCCCCCCGTCGTCCAACCCGGGTACGATCCCGCGATCCCCGGGGGCCCCCTTGCTGCGACTGCAGCTCTACATCCTCCGCCGGCTCGCCTCGACCCTGGCCCTCGTCGTCCTCGTGGTGAGCACGGTCCTCTTCGTCGGCCAGGTCGTGCGCTTCCTCGACCGCGTGCCCGACCTCGGCCTCGGCTTCGTCCTCGCCGTGCTCCCGCTGTTCCTGCCGGTGACGCTCGCCCTCACGCTCCCCTTCGCGTTCCTCGTCTCCGTCGTCCTCACCTACGGCCGCCTCGCCGACGACAACGAGGTCCTCGCGGCGCGCATGGCCGGCATCCACCCCTGGGCGGTCGCGGCGCCCGGCGTGTTCGCGGGCGCGGCGCTCTCCTTCTTCTGCCTCGAGCTGCACGGCCGCCTCGCCCCGGGCGCCGTGGCCGCGCAGGACGCCCTCCGCTCCGACGCCTTCGCCCGCTTCGTGGACATCGTCGAGCGGGGGGAGCGCAACGGCTTCGCTCACCGCGACTTCAAGATCTCCTGGAGCCGGGTCGAGGACGGCGCGCTGGCGGACCTCCACATCAGCCGCGGCGGCGTCACCGCGCCGGAGACGCAGGAGATCCACGCCGCCCGCGGCGTCCTCCGGCGGGACCCCTCGGGGAGCGTGCTCGTCTTCACGCTCAAGGACTTCCTCCTCGTCTCCGGGGAGCCGGGCCGCCAGGTGGCCACGCGGGGCGACTCCTGGGTGTTCGCGATCCCCGCCTCGGAGCTGCTCCTCGTGCAGGGCGACCAGGCCAAGCCCCGCGCCCTCACCCACGACGACCTGCTCTTCCGGATCTTCCGCGCGGCGCCGGGGACGGAGTTCCGGCGCGGCCTCGAGCGGGAGCTGTTCGGCCGCCTCTCGCTCGCCCTCGCCCCCCTCGTCTTCGCGGCCTGCGGGATCCCCCTCGCGCTCCTCCTCGGCAGGGGGACGCGCGCCGCCGCCGCGGTGCTCGCCTTCGGCGTCGCGGTCGCGTACTTCTTCCTCTGGCAGGCGGGGAAGTCGCTCTCCGCGGGCGGCGCGATCCCCCCGGCCCCCGCGATGCTCGCCGGGGACCTCCTCCTCCTCGTGGCCGGGGGCGTCCTGATGCACCGCGCGGTGCGGAGGTGACGGGCGGGCTCCTCGACCGGTACGTGCTCCGGCGGTTCCTGGTGCACTACGGCCTCGCCCTCCTCTACCTGGCGGGGCTGTTCCTGGTGCTCGACCTCGTCACGAGGCTCGACCGCTTCCTCGAGGCCCGGCCCGTCCTCGAGGCGGCCGGCTCCTCGGTGGCCGCGGCGGCGCTCTCCTGGTACGCCGCCTCGCTCCCTCTGATCGTCCTGCAGGTGGCGCCCTTCGTCACCGTCCTCGGCGCCTGCATGGCGGTGGTGGACCTGCGGCGCGGGAACGAGCTCTACCCGATGCTGGAGTCGGGGCGCTCGCTGGTCCGCGTGCTCGCCCCGGTGGTGGTGTTCTCGATCGTGCTGAGCGCCGCGCTGGTCCTCGTCCACGACCGCGTCGCTCCGGCGGCGGTGGAGGCGCGCCTCCGCGTCGAGCGCGCGCTGGAGAGCGTCGAGGCGCGCATCGAGACCCGGATCCCCCACGTGCGGGACTCCCGCGGGAACGTCTGGGCGGTCGCCCGCTGGGACCCGGTGGCGCTCGTGGCCGAGGGGGTCCGCGTGGTCCCCTTCCGCGCCGAGGACGCGGTCTACCCCGCCCTCGAGGTCCCCCGCATGCGATGGGAGCGCCGGGGCGACGGTCCCCCGGGCTGGTACCCGGAGCGGGGCCGCCTCCTCCTCCCCGGGGAGGAGCCGGGCGCCGCCGACCTCCACCGGGCCGTGCCCGAGGACCGGCCCCTGCCGACGAGCATGGTCCCCGCGGACCTGGAGCTCGCCCGGGCCTCCGAGGACCTGGAGGGCCTGAGCAGCGCGCGGCTCCGGCGGCTGCGGGACCGTTCGCCGGAGCTCTCCTACCTGACCGTGCTCCTCCACCGCCGGATCACCTACCCGCTCTCGAACCTGATCCTGCTCCTCGTGGGGGTGCCGATCGTGCTCCGGGGGGACGGCCGCTCGATGTTCGTGCCGGTGCTGGCCGCGCTCGGGGTCTGCGCCTCCTACTTCGCGGCGGACACCCTGGCCTGCGACCTCGGCGGCCGCGGCGTCCTGCCCGCGGGCCTGGCGACCTGGCTGGCGCCGGTGCTGTTCGGGGCCGCCGGCGTGGCGCTCCTCGACGCCGTCTCGGGGCCCGGCTCCTCCCGTTGACCCTTCCGGTCCCGGGCCCTACGATCGTCCCTTCGATCGGAGGCCCCCCATGAACCCCGCCCGCGCCCTTCCGCTTCTCGCCGCCGTGCTCGCCGCGGCCGCCTGCGGCAAGTCCGAGCCCGCGCCGCCGGAACCGCCCCCGGCGGAGGCGAAGGGGCCGGACCCCGCGACCCCCCGGGCGCCCGGGCTCGCCCTCTCGACGCTCCAGAAGACGGCGGAGCCCGCCCCGGAGGCGACCCCGCCCCCCGCGCCCGAGGCGCCGCCTCCCGAGGCCCCCCCGGCGGAGCCGGCGAAGCCCGCGGAGCCCCCGCCGGAGGGACCTCCCAAGCCCGCGCCGCCGGGGTCCCCGGACGAGATCACGGACACCGAGGTCCTCGCCTCCTGGAGCGTCGAGGAGCGGGAGGCGCTGAACGAGATGGAGCCCGCCGAGCGGGAGGGGGAGATCCGGAAGCGGCGGCTCCAGATGTTCAAGGACCGCGGCGGCGTCCTCGACGCCTCGACGGACCCGAGCGGGCACAAGAAGGCCGACGAGACGACCGGGGAGCGGGGGGCGGCCCGCCCGACGGCGGTGGACCCGAAGGACCTCCCGCCCCCGGACCTGCGGGACATCCTCGCCGACCTCGCGTCGAGCGACCTCGACGTGCGCGCGCGCGGCGCCGACGCGGCCGGGCGCTACCCGGACAGGGCCGTGGCGACGAAGCACCTCGTCCCGCTGCTGAAGGACAAGAACGAGGACCTGCGCCAGCTGGTCGCCGCCACGCTCGGCGCCCTCGGGCAGGAGGAGGCGGTCGCCCCGCTCGCCGCCGTCATCGAGAAGGGGGACAGGGACCCCGTGCGCACGATGGCGATCCGGGCCCTGCACGACATCCCCGGCAAGGGGTCGTCGGCGGCCCTGCGGAAGATCGTCCGCGAGGGGACCGAGCCGTCGGACCGCGCGGACGCGCTCGCGATGCTGATCCGGCGCAAGGACGCCGGCGAGGTGAAGGACCTCGTCAAGGAGTGCCTCGGCAGCCTCTCCCCCGAGGTGCGGCGCTACGCCGTGGTCGCGATCCGGGAGTTCGGCCTCCGGGAGCGCGAGGCCGACCTCGCGCCGCTCCTGGAGGACTTCTCCGAGCGGGTGATCATGGAGGCGATGCTCGCCTACGGCGACTTCGGGACGAAGTCGGCGGTGAAGGACATCGTCCGGATCCTGCTCAAGCCCGGGGCCGAGGCGGAGGACCCGGAGGGGCTGCAGAACGCCGCGAACGAGGCCCTCGAGAAGATCACGGGCGAGGACAAGGGCTACGACCCGAGCCTCCCGGACGAGAAGCGCCAGGAGATCCTCGCCCTCTGGCGCCACTGGTGGGACAAGAACAAGGACAAGTGGAAGTGAACCGCGGCGCGGCGCGCCGCGGTCCACTTCACCCGTAGGGGTCGGCGCAGCCGACCCGCCGTTGCCGTTGCCGGGTCGGCGCAGCCGACCCGCCGCCGTCGTCACCCTCCCGCCCGCAGCGCCTCCACCGCCGCCGCCATGTCCGCCGGGAGCGGCGCGCGGGCGTCCACCCTCGCGCCGGTTCCCGGGTGCGCGAACACGAGGCGCGCCGAGTGCAGCGCCACCCGATCCACCAGCGGCTCCTCCCCCCGGGCCGGGGCGTCGGCGCCGGCGGCCGTGGACGGCGTGAGCGGCCTCCCGTCGCCGTAGAGGTCGTCCCCGACGAGGGGGTGGCCGAGGGAGAGGGCGTGGACGCGGATCTGGTGGGTGCGCCCGGTGTGGAGCACGAACCGCAGGAGGGCGAACCCCCGGAACCGCTCCTCGACGGTCCAGTCCGTGCGCGCCTCCGGGCCCTCCCCCGCGGGCAGGGTCCTCATGCGCGGCCGGCCCGGCCCCGTCCGCTCCTCCGGCACGACGGGCAGGTCCACGGTCCCCCCGTCCCCGCGCGGCGCGCCGCGCACGAGCGCGAGGTACTCCTTCCCGACCTCGCGGTCCTCGAACTGCCGCCCGAGTTCGGCCCGCGCCCGGTCGGTCTTCGCCACGAGGAGGACGCCGCTCGTCCCCTTGTCGAGCCTGTGGACGAGCCGCGGGACGACGTCCCGCGACGGGTCGGCGAGGTCGCGGTAGCGGGCGTGGAGGGCGTTGGTCAGCGTGTTGAACCGCGCCTTGCCGACGGGGTGGACGAGGACTCCCGGCTGCTTGTCGAGGACGAGGACCTCGTCGTCCTCCAGCAGGATCCGCAGCGGGATCGCCCGCGGGTCCTGGAGGAGGTCGTCGGGCTCGCCGTAGTCCACCCACACCCGGTCCCGCCAGCGCACGGGCGTGGAGGCCTTCCGCGCGGCCCCGTTCAGGAGGACGAGCCCGCGCCGGATCATGTCCTGGTAGCCCTCGCGCGACCGCCAGGGGTAGCGGCGGCGCAGGTAGGCGTCGAGCCGGAGCCCCTCGAACTCGCGGGGGACCTCCTCCTCGAGGTGCTGGACCGGGACCGAGAGGTCCCGCGGGACGGCGCGGGGAGTGCGGGGCACGGCCCGAGTGTAGTGAGTATCCTCGTCCTCCCATGCGCCCTCCCGCCGCGCCGACGAAGGCCCGCATCGCGGAGTGGAAGGCGCTCCGCGACAAGCGCCGGCGCCAGGCGGCCGGGCGGTTCCTCGTCGAGGGGTTCCACGCCGTCGAGGAGGCGCTTCTCGCCGGGGCGCCCGTCGAGGAGCTCCTCCTCGGCGAGGGGGCGGCCCGGTCGCCGGCGGGGCAGCGCCTCGTCGGGCACGCGCGCGAGGCGGAGGTCCGGGTCGTCGAGGTGCCGCGCCGCGTCCTCGAGGCGCTCGCCGACGCGGAGTCCCCCCAGCCCGCGATGGCCGTCGTCCGCGCGCCCGACCCGCGGGCGCCGCTGCCCGTGGACCGGGACGGGGTCCTCGTCGTCCTCGACGGGATCCAGGACCCGGGGAACGCCGGCGCGGTGCTGCGGACGGCGGACGCCTTCGGCTGCGCCGGCGTGGTCTTCGCGAAGGGGACCGTCGAGCCGCTCAACCCGAAGGTCCTCCGCGCGGCGCAGGGCTCCCACTTCCACCTGGCGGTGGCCGCCGGGCCCGACGCCGCCGCCGCCGCCGGCGCCGCCCGCGCCGCGGGGCACCGGGTGCTCGCCGCCGTCTCGAGGGGCGGGGAGCCGCTCTGGGAACTCGGCCCGCGGCCGAGGCGCACGACGATCGTCCTCGGCAACGAGGCGCGGGGGCCGGCCCCGGCCACGCTCGACGCCTGCGATGCGCGGGTGACCATCCCGCTGCGCGGCCGGGCCGAGTCCCTCGGCGTCGCGGCGGCGGCCGCGGTGATCCTCTCCTGGCTCTCCCGGCCGGGCTCGCCCTCGTGAGCGGCGCCGCGCCCGGGGACCCACCCGCCCCGCCCCCCGCGGACGGTCCCGCGATCCTCGCCCGCGGGCTCACGCGCGCCTTCGACGGCAAGGTGGCCGTGGACCGCCTCGACCTCGAGGTCCCGCGGGGCTGCTTCTTCGGCTTCCTCGGGCCGAACGGGGCTGGCAAGAGCACGACCATCCGCATGCTCTCCGGGATGCTCCGGCCGACCGCCGGCGAGGCGCGCGTGGCCGGCGTGGACCCGGTCGCGGACCCGGTCGGGGCCAAGCGCGTGCTCGGCATCCTGCCGGAGGAGATCCACACCTACGAGCGCCTGACCGGCGTCGAGATCCTCGTCTTCACGGGGCGGATGCACGGGCTCGGCCCCGAGGAGTCGCAGCGGCGGGCCGCGGACCTGCTCGCGCTGATGGAGGTGGACGAGGCCGACCGGGACCGGCTCCTCGTGGACTACTCCATGGGGACGAAGAAGAAGGTCCTCCTTGCCTGCGCCCTCATCCACTCCCCGCGCGTCCTCTTCCTCGACGAGCCGTTCAACGGGATCGACGCCGTGACCGCGCGCGCCATCCGGCGCGTCCTCGACCGCGCCGTCGAGCGCGGCGTGACCGTCTTCTTCTCGTCCCACGTGATGGAGACCGTCGAGCGGCTCTGCGACCGCGCCGCCGTCATCCGGCAGGGGCGGCTGGTCGCCTCGGGGAGCCTCGACGACCTCCGCGCCGCGTCGGGCCTCGGCGCCGGCGCGGACCTCGAGGAGGTCTTCGTGCGCCTCGTCGGCGGCGTCGAGGACCGGGGGACCCTCGAGTGGCTGGCCTGACGCCCCCCGCGGCGGCGCCCCGCAGGCAGTGGGGGCTCCTCCTCCGGCTGCACTTCCTGCTCCTGCGGCGGCAGGCGACGGCCACGCCGGGGCGGCGGTTCGTGACGACCCTGCTGGTCCTCCTCGGGGCGACGGCCTCGGTCCTCCTCGGGCTGACCGCCTTCGCGGGGATGTTCGTGGGGCGCCAGCGGATGAACCTCCCGCCGGGCGTGACCGACGAGGCGATCCACCTGTCCTTCGCTCTCGTCTACGGGATCCTCGTCCTGTCGCCGGCGCTCGGCTTCCGCGGGAACGAGTTCCTCGACGTGACGCGGCTCTTCCACCTCCCCGTGTCGCACCGCACGGTGCTGACCGCGGCCACCACGGGCATCGGCCTCTCGGGGGCCGTCCTCTTCTGGCTCCCGCCGCTGGCGGGCCTCGTGCTCGGGGGGATCACGCCGGCGAGCCGGTGGGGGGGCGTGCGCCTCGCCGACGCCGACTGGGGGCTCTTCGCGGTCCGGATGGCGCTCGTCCTCGCCTTCCTCGTCCACGCCGTGGCGGTGGGGCAGCTCCTGATGCTCGTGCTCCTGAACTTCCTCCGGTCGCGCCGCTTCGCCGACCTCGGGCTCGTCGTGGCGCCGGTGATCGGCGGCATCGCGTACCTGGCGGCGTTCTGGGCGCTGACGCGCGGCCGGTCCGACGCCCGGGCGCACCGCGGACTCCTCGAGGACGCCCTCTCCCGCGGGCTCTCGGACTGGATCCCGTTCCTCCCGTCGCGGTGGCTCAGCGAGACCGTCGTCGGGGCGGGGCAGGGGTGGGGGCCGTGGCTGCCGTTCCTGCTCGGGTTCGTCCCCCTCACCGTCCTGGTGCTCGCCGGCGCGGCGGCCCTGCAGGAGCGCGCGTTCCTCGGCGAGGCGGCCCGGATCGACCCCGGGCGGGGGGAGAGCCGCCGCCGGCTCCCGGGGGGCCGGCTCCTCGCGCGCCTGTTCGCGGACCCGGTGCTCGCGGTCGCCTCCAAGGAGGCCGTGCTCCTCCGGCGCGAGCCGATCGTGAAGACGATCCTCATCGGGCAGGCCTTCCTCCTGACGATCCCGGTCGTGGCGCTCGCGGTCCGGTCCGCCGGCGGGGGGGATTCCGTGGGGGCGGTCGCGCGCGTCTGGTGGGTGCTCCCGTACCTGCTGGTGTTCGTCGAGAACACCCTCACGATGAACCTGCTCGGGCTCGAGGGGCCCGGCGTCGCCCACCTGCGGACGACGCCCGCGTCGTGGCGCACGATCCTCGTCGGCAAGGACCTCTGCTACCTGCTCGCGTTCGGCCTGATGAACCTGGCGCTCTGCGCGGGCGCGCTGCTCCTCGTGCGGGCGGTCCGGCCGGAGTCGGTCCCCGACCTCGGCGGGGCGATCCTCCTCGCCGCCGTGGGGGGGACGGCGTCGCTCGCGGTCGTCCTCGCGGTCGGGAACGCCCTCTCGGTGACGCTCCCGACCTCGCGCGCGGCGCGGGGCCGGACCGCCCTCGCCCACCAGTCGGCCTTCGCCGAGGGCTGCTACGAGAAGCTCGCCCGCCTCGCCGTCTTCGCGGGGACCCTGGTCCTCGTCGCCCCCATCCCCTTCGCGCTCCACGTCCTCCGGCACTTCGGGCTCGGCTTCTTCCAGGAGGAGTGGTGGCCGCCCGTGGCGATGGCGTTCTCGGTCCTCTACGCGGCGCTGCTCCTCCGCGCGTCGCTCCCCCTCGCGGAGCGGCTCGCCGGGGACGCCGAGGAGGCGATCCTCCGGAGACTGACGAGACCCGAGGAGTAGACTCTGGGCCACGGACGCGACCGCCCGGTGGGGGCGGTCCGTGGAGGGAGCGCGACCTCCGTCGGAGCGAATGGAACGGGACGCCCAGCCGGTCGTGGAGAGCCGCCTCGACTCCCTGCCCTCGCTGCCGCTCCTGCTCGTCCGGACCCCGCGGGGGGCCGGGCCGCCGCGGCAGGCGCCGGAGGCCGAGCGGCTGGTCCTCGCCGACCAGGCCCTCGCCGCGCGGGTCCTCTGCGTGGCCAACAGCCCGCTCTACGGCCGCCCGGGGGGGATCGTCGCCCTCGACCTGGCGATCCGCCACCTCGGGACGGGCGTGGTCCGGCGGATCGCCGCCGGGCTGGCGTCCCACCCCTCCCCGGCGTCCGCGCCGGGACTCGACCGGCCGCGGTTCGTGGAGCACTTCGTCGCCGCCGCGGCCGCGAGCCGCGCGCTCGCCCGGCGCGTCGGCGGCGTCCCCCCGGAGGAGGCCTACGCGGCGGGGCTCCTGCACTCCATCGGCCAGGCGGTGTTCGCGTGGGGGAGCGCGCGGAAGTACGGCGAGGTCCTCCGGCGCGCCGCCGAGGAGGGCCGCCCGCTCCACGATCTCGAGAAGGAGGTCATGGGGGACGACCACGGGCGGGTCGGGTCGATCCTCGCCGAGCGCTGGAACTTCCCCGCGCCGCTGCGGGACGTGATCCTCCACCATCCCCGGCCCGACGCCTGCGGCGCGCTCCCGGCGGGGACCCGGGCCCTCGTCGAGATCGTCGCCGCCGCGGACGCGCTCCTCGCGGCGAGCGGGCTCCCCACCTGCTGCCGCAACGGGCGCAAGGCCCCGCCCGTCGCCGGACGCCCCCTCGGCAAGGAGGACGAGCGCGAGGCCCTCGCGGCGGCCCGCGAGGCGCTCGGCGAGGCGGCCGCGATGTTCGGCGTGGCGGAGGGCGCGGAGGGGCTCGCCGCCGCCATCCGCGAGGCCGAGGCGGGCGCGCCCGCCGCGGCGCCCCCGGCGGCCGTCCCGGTCCGCGTGCGCATCGAGGAGGCGTCGGCGGCGGCCTGCGAGGCGATCCGGAGCCTCCGCACGATGAACACCGCCGACGAGGCATGGGAGGCCGGCCTGCGCGGCATCCGCGAGGCCCTGGGCGTGGACCGGGCGCTCTTCTACGCCTACGACGCCGAGCGCGCCCGGCTCGACATCCGCTACGGGCTGGACGACACCGGGCTCATCCGGCCCGGAGAGCGCAGCCCGGGGGACCTCCCCCTGGCGCCGGGCGGGGCGCTGGCCCACGCGATCCGCGACGGCACCGCGGTGACCGTGGACGACCTGGGCGCCGACCTGGAGTTCCTCCGCGGCGTCGGCGTCTCGCGGCTCGCCGCCGCCCCCGTGGACATCCTCGAGAAGACCCACGGCGTGCTCACGGTGGACAACATCTTCTCCGGCCGCCCCGTCGAGCCGGAGGACGCGGCCCTCCTCGGGCTCCTCGCGGTCGAGGTCGGCCTCGCCGTCGAGAACCTCCTCCTCCACAAGCAGACGCAGAAGCTCCGCGCCCTGGCGGAGCGCGACGAGCTGACCGGGGTGAACAACCGCCGCAACCTCATGGCGCTGTTCCAGCGCGAACTCGACCGCTCCCGCCGCTACGGCTCCGTACTGTCCGTGGCGATGGTGGACATCGACTACTTCAAGTCCTTCAACGACACCTACGGCCACCAGGCCGGGGACGAGGTCCTGCGCACCATCGCGCAGGTGCTGGTGGCCGCGTCGCGCGAGATCGACATCATCGGGCGCTACGGCGGCGAGGAGTTCGTCGCGCTGCTCCCGGAGACCAACCTCGAGCAGGCGACCATCTACGCCGAGCGCCTCCGGGCCCGCGTCGAGCTGCGCGGGCACGACCTCCGGACGCGCTTCCCGAAGACGAGGACCCTCACCATCAGCGGCGGCGTCACCCAGGCCGTCCCGGCGGCGGGCGACGACGTGGAGCGCATCATCGGCCGCGTCGACGAGGCGCTCTACGAGGCGAAGGAGGCGGGGCGCAACCGGATCATCGTCAAGCCGGCCTCCGAGTCGGAGTGACGCGGCGGCCGTGACGGGCGGCGAACCCTTCGAGGCGGTCGTCCGCCGCGTGGACGCCCGCGGCTGCGAGGTCGTCCCGGCCTCCGGGGGCGACCCGGTCTTCGCCCGGGTCCGCGGGCGCCTCCACCGCTTCTCGCGCGCCGAGCGCACGCCCCTCGCCCCGGGCGATCGGGTCCTCGTCGCCGAGTCCGACGGCGGGGCGTCGGTCCGGAGCGTCCTCCCGAGGCGGAGCCGCTTCCTGCGGGAGTCGAGTTCCGGGGCGCGGCCCCAGGTCCTCGCCGCCAATCTCGACCTGGTCGCCGCGGTGCTGCCCTGCGCGGAGCCGGAGCCGAGCCCGCGGCTCGCGGACCGCATCCTCGTCGCCGCCGCGTCCGAGGGCGTCGAGGGCGCGGTCCTCCTGACCAAGGCCGACCTCGCGCCGCCGGAGGTCGTCGCGGACCTGGAGGCGCTCTACGCCCGGGCCGGGGTCCGGGCGATCGCTGTGTCGGTGCCGGGGGAGCGGGGCCTCTCCCGGGCGGCCGACCTCCTCCGCGGGCGGACCTCGGTCCTCGTCGGGCCGAGCGGCGCCGGGAAGACGACCCTCCTCCGGCGCCTCCTCGGCCCCGCGGGCGACGACCTGCGCGTCGGCCCGGTCAACCCGAAGACCGGCAAGGGCCGCCACACGACGACGGCGGCGCGGCTCCTCCCCTTCCCCGGCGGGGGATGGACCGTGGACACCGCGGGCGTGCGGACGCTCGCCCTCGGGGGGCTCCGCCCGGCCGACGTGGCGCTCCACTTCCCCGACCTCGCCGGCGTCGGCCCCTGCCGCTTCGCCGACTGCTCGCACACGGTCGAGCCCGGCTGCGCCCTCGAGGCCGCGGCGGGGGCGGGCCGCGTGGACCCGCGCCGGCTCGAGTCCTGCCGCGCGATCATCCGCCAGATCGCCGAGGACGAGTCCCGCCGCCGCGGCTGGTGAGCGGCCGGATCGCCCCGGCGAGGTACATCGAGCCGGTCACGAGGACCGCGTCCCGGGGGCCGGAGGCGCGGAGCGCCGAGGCCAGCGCCCGTCGCGGGGTCCCGGCGGCCGAGGCCGCGAGCCCGCCGGCCCGCGCGAGGCGGACGAGGTCCGCCGCCGCCGCCCGCCGCGGGTTGGGGACCTCGGTGGCGTAGAGGCGGGCCGCCCGGCCGAGGGCCCGCAGCATCCCGCGGAGGTCCTTGTCCCGGTTGGCGGCGAAGACGACGCGCAGCCGTCCCCGGGGGTGCGCCACGGCGCGCACGGCCCGCACCGCCGCCCGCACGGAGGCGCCGTTGTGGGCGCCGTCGAGCAGGACCAGCGGGCGCTCCCGGAGGACCTCGAGCCGCGCGGGGAGGCGGAGCGCCGCGAGCCCCCGCCGGACCGCGCCGCCGTCCACCGGGACGACGCCCCTCCGCGCGAGGAGGAGCAGGGCCGCGGCGGCGAGGCCGGCGTTGCGCGCCTGGTGGACGCCGAGGAGCGGCACCGCGAGGTCCCGGAGGACGGGTCCGCCCCGGACCCCGAGGTCGAACCGCGTGGCGGCGCCGCCGGGGACGAGCGCGGTGCGGGCGCCCGCCACGGTCCACTCCCTCCCCTCGAGGAGCAGCGGCGCCCCGGCGCGGCGGCAGGCGCGGGCCGTCGCGCGGCCGGCGGGGGAGCGCCGCGGCACCGCGCTGAAGAACGGGACGCCCCGCCGCGCCGCCGCGGCCTTCTCCGACGCGATGGCGGCCGTCGTGCGCCCGAGGGCGGCGGTGTGGTCGAGCGAGACGCTCGTGAGCAGCACCGCCGCACGCCGCGGCGCGGTCGTCGCGTCGAGCCGCCCCCCCATGCCCGCCTCGAGGACCGCGGCGCCGCAGCCGGCCTCCTCGAAGAGGAGCAGCGCCGCCGCGGTCATCAGCTCGAAGAAGGTCGGCCGGTCGTCCCCCGAGAGCCGGAGCGCGAGGGGGAGGACGCGGTCCACGGCGCGGGCGAAGGCCCGGGCGGGGACGGGCCGACCGCCCACGAGGATCCGCTCCGAGGGGTGGGAGAGGTGGGGGGAGAAGTAGGAGCCGGTCCGCACGCCGGCCTCCTCCAGGATCGCGGCCGCCGCGGCGGCCGCCGTCCCCTTCCCCTTGCTCCCGACCACCTGGAAAACGGGGAGCCGGGCGCAGGGGTGCCCGAGGTCCCGCAGGAGCGCGTCGATGCGCCGGAGCCCGTAGGTCCGCTCGTGGTAGGGAACCGTCGCCATCGTCTCGTAGTCGGTGAGCGCCGCCAGGCGCCGGAACGCGCGGTCGAAGACGCTGCCCATGGGCGCCACGCTATCCGGCGGCCGGTCCGCGGAGGGAGTCCCGCCCGGGGGCGCGGCCGTGCCGACCGAACCGGCCGCGTGCTAGACTCGTTCCCGCTCCCGTGGGCGCCGGACGGACCCCTCAGGACCCGGAGCGCCCCATGTTCCCCTCGCTGTCGCCGCCCGACGATCCCTCCCCCCGCGGACTCCGCCCCGGCGACGGGGTGTCGAAGTCGGAGCGGGGGAAGATCGTCCTCCTCGGCGTGGCGCTCCTCTTCGTCGCGGCCGTCCTCGTGACCGCGACCTCGGCGCTCAGGGTGCCGGGGACCCCGCCGCCGGGGGCCGACGCGGCGACCCCCGAGCCGCCCGGCTCCGGGACGACGATGCCGCCGATCGAGGTCGCGGCCGTCCCGCTGTTCCCCGAGGAGGAGGGGCTGGAGATCGGGAAGTCGATCCGCGAGCGCCTCGGCGAGGCCTCGATCCTCGACGACGTCCCCGCGCCCGACGCCGGCCCCTACGAGACCCTCCTCCGCGCGGCGACCCTCGACGCGCGCGTCCTCAACCTCCAGCCCGAGGGCTACGAGCCCGACCCGCCCTACGCGCGGATGGTCGAGGACCCGGCCGCGTTCCGGGGCGATCCGATCTCCGCGTCCGGCGAGCTCCTCTCCCTCGAGCGCGTCCCCCTCGGGGGGAAGGACGACCCGTTCGTCGAGGTCCGGCGGGGGACCCTGCGCGACGCGGCGGGGCGCCTCTTCACCTGGTCCTGGCCCGTGGCCAGCGCGGCCGAGGAGGACCCGGTCGTGCCGGGCGGCGGGTGGGTGCGCGTGTTCGGGCTGCTCTACAAGCGCTGGCCCGTCGAGGACCCGGCGAAGCCGGGCGCGAGGGACCCCTCCCTCCACCTCGTCCTGCCGCGGCGCCCGCAGCGGGCCTACCCGCCGCTGGTGGTCCGCGACGTCGACCCCGCGTGGATGGGGATGGTCCGGGACGGGACGGCGGCGGAGATGACGAACTTCGACGAGGACCCGCTCTTCTACCTGCTGAACCTCGTGAAGAACCTCGGGCCGGACGGGTGGGAGGGGTGGCTGAAGGCGAAGCAGGAGAGCGCGCCCGGCGCGCGCCTCTGGCCGCCCGAGGACTTCACGGGCCGCTTCCGCGAACTCCTCGACAACCCGGACGCCCATCGCCTCCGGCCGGTGAAGTACACGGCCTTCCTCGCGAAGCCGGTCGAGGTGCCGCCGGAGTGGGTCCGCCCGAACCCCGGCGGCGTGGACCGCTTCTGGATCGGCTACCTCGTGGACCGGGACTTCGTCCCCGCCGTGTGGGCCGTCGCCCCCCGCTCGCTCGCGGCGGCCGAACTGAAGTCCAACGACCTCGTGACCGTCGAGGGCTTCTTCCTCAAGCGCGTCGCCTACGTGCCGCGCGGGACCGAGGCGGACCGCGGCCGCGAGGCGAGGATGATGCAGGCGGCGGTCGTCGTGGCGGGACGGATCACCCGACGGGAGCTGCCGTCGCGCAGCGTCGGGACGGACGTCCTGATCGTGATCGGCGGGCTGTCCGTCCTCGTGGCGGTCGCGCTCGGATGGGCGATCCTCCAGGCGGGGCGGGAGGATGCCCGGCAGGCGCAGCGGAAGCGGGAGAAGGCCCTACGGAGGCGCGCCGCGGGCGCGGCGGGGACGGGACCGGCCGCCGGCCCCGGCGCCGCCCCGCCCCCGTCGTCCCCGCCCCCGCCCGCGGCCGGCGGCCCGTGAGACGGCGGATCCGCGCGGGGGCGGCGGGCGACGGGGACCTCCTCTACGGACGCGGACTCCTGCGCTCCCTCGGCCGGGAGGCGGCGCTCCGCGTGCCGCCCGGTCCCTGCGTCCTCGTCACCGACCGGACCGTGGGCCGGCTCTACGGCGCGGCGGCGCGTGCCTCCCTCCGGGCCGCCGGGTTCGCCCCCCGCGTCGTGTCGCTGGCCCCGGGCGAGGGATCGAAGACGCTGGCCGGGGTCGAAAGGGTCCTTCGCGAGCTCGCGGCCCTCGGGGCGGGCCGGGACGCCGTCGTCTTCGCCCTCGGGGGCGGCGTCGTCACGGACCTCGGCGGGTTCGCGGCGGCGGTCCACGCCCGCGGAGTCCCCTGGGTCGCGGTCCCGACGACGCTCCTCGCCATGGCGGACGCGGCCGTGGGCGGCAAGACCGGCCTGGACCTCCCGGGGGCGAAGAACTCCGTCGGCGCGTTCCACCTCCCGCGCCTGGTCCTCGCCGATTCCGGGACGCTCCGGACGCTTCCGGCGCGGCACCTCCGCAACGGGCTGGCCGAGGCGGCCAAGGGCGAGCTGCTCGCCGGCCTCCGGGACGGCCTCCCGCGCGTCCGGCGCCTCGTCCGGGCCGGCACCGACCCGGTGCGCCTTGGCCGGATCGCGGCGCGGTCGGCCGCGGCGAAGGCCGCCGTGGTCGAGTCCGACCCGCTCGAGCGCGGGGGGAGGCGCATCGTCCTCAACCTCGGCCACACGGTGGGCCATGCCCTCGAGGCGGCGACCGGGTTCGACGGAAGCGTCCTCCACGGCGAGGCCGTGGCGATCGGGCTCGTCGTCGCGGTCCGCCTGGCCGAGGGCCGCGGGCTGGCGGCCCCGGGGCGGGCGGAGGAGACCGCCGACGCGCTGCGGCGGCTCGGCCTCCCGACGGCGCCGCCCCGGGGCGTGGAGGCCCGCACCGTGGCGGCCCTCACGCGGACGGACAAGAAGCGGACGCGGCGGGGGCTTTGGATGGTGCTCCCGCGGGACGAGGGCCCGCCGGAGGTGCGCGAGGTGTCGCCGCGGGAACTGGAGGGGGCGCTGCGGTAGCCCGCTGGCCGGCCGTCAGACGGCGTTGCCGCCCCTGGCGAGGATCTCCCGGAACTTGCGGAGGTCGCGGACGAAGTCGCCGATCGCCTGGCGGTCCTCGGGCTTCATCTCCTGGAAGTCGATGGAGATCGTGCCCCGGTGGGGGTTCTCGGCGTCGCCCTTGGACACGCTCGTCACGAGCGCCGCGATCTCGAAGTAGTAGGACTTCATCGCGAAGGGCTGGCGGAACTTCACCTTCAGGCGCGTCCCGGGATGGATCGCCGCGTCGAAGTTCTCCTGGTGGATCGGCACGAGGTGCTTCGGCCCCGGGGGGGGCACGTCCCACTGGAACTCGAGGGAGGACTCCGTCAGGTTGGTGATGCGCCCGACCTGGTGCGTCGACCCGTAGAGGGACTTCCCCTCCTCGTCCACGACGTGGAACATCAGCGCGTTGGCCCCGGTGAGCTTGTCGTCCACCTCGGCCTCGTCCTTGGAGATCTTCTGCTTCTTCGCGCCCTGCGGGCGCTGGAAGGAGAGCACACCGTCCTCGTCGGTCTCGTAGATGCCGAAGACCTCCTGGAGCCCGAGGGTGAGGAGGGTCTTCTTGATGAACTTCGAGGGGCAGACCAGGACGAGGTCGCCGCCCAGCTCCTGGCAGCGCTTCTTGACCTTGAGGAGGTAGCCGAGGGCGCTGGAGTTGATGAACGTGAGAAGCCGGAGGTTGAAGACGACCTTGAACTCCCCCTGCTCCACGAGGCCGTCGATCTTCTGCGAATAGGTCGGGAGGTTGAACGCGTCGAACTCCCCGACGAACGACAGGATCGTCACGTCCTCCCAGCGCTTGCGTTCGACCTTCATGCCCCCCGCCTTCCCGGCCCGTGCCCGTACGGGCCCCTGTGGAACGCCGCCTTTTCTACCCCCGGCCTCCCGCCCGCTCCAGCGGATTCGTCGCCTGCGCGGGAGGCGGATCGCCCCTCCGCGTAACCCCCCGGCGTCCCGGTGGAGTGGACGACGCCCGCCTCCGCCCCCTCCTCCGCGTCCTGCTGACGCCGGGGCTCAACTCGGCGGTGGCGTGGCGCCTCCTCCGGGCGTTCGGGGACGATCCCGGGCGGGTCCTCGCCGGCGGGCGCGACGCGGCGTCGATCCCCGGCGTCGGGCCGGTCGTGGCCGCCGCCCTCGCGTCCGGGGCCGCGACCCCGGAGGCCGCCGACCGCGAGGCCGCCCGTGCCCGGGACCTCGGGGTCTCCCTCGTCGGCCCGGGCGAGGCGGGGTACCCCCGCCACCTCCCGAACTCCTTCGACCCGCCGCCGCTGCTCTGGATCCGGGGCGCGTGGACGGCCGACGACGACCTCGCCGTCGCCGTCGTGGGGGCGCGCCGCGCCTCCCCCTACGGGCTCGTGCAGGCGGGCCGCTTCGCGGGCGGGTTCGCACGGGCACGGGTCGGGGTGGCCAGCGGCGCGGCGCGCGGCGTCGACACCGCCGCCCACCGCGCGGCGCTGGAGGACCCCGCGGGGCGCACCGTCGCCGTCCTCGGGAGCGGCCACGCCCGCCCCTACCCTCCGGAGAACGCCCGCCTCCTCGACGCCGTGGCCGCGCGGGGCGCGGTGCTCTCGGAGTTCCCCCTCGACGCCCCGCCGCTCCCGCACCACTTCCCGCTCCGCAACCGCGTCATCGCCGGGATCGCCCTCGCGGTCGTCGTCATCGAGGCCGGCGAGCGCTCGGGCTCGCTCGGGACGGCGCGCTCGGCGCAGGACCTGAACCGGCCGGTGTTCGCGCTGCCGGGGCGCGTCGACGCCCCGGGCTCCCGGGGCGTCCACCGGCTCATCCGGGAGAGCTGCGCGGCGCTCGTCGAGTCCCCCGAGGAGGTGCTCGAGGCGCTCGAGATCGAGCCGGCCGCGACGGCGGCCCCGGCCGCGGCCCCGGGAGGGCCCGCCGGCCGGCTGCTCGAAGCCCTCGCCGACGGCGAGGCCCGCGACGCCGACGAGCTGTCCCGCGCCGCCGGGATCCCGGTG